>Ga0180216_1001368_pt1 | contig 22035 bp, 23 predicted proteins | sample eDN3rd37CBELigMG_FD_128879 | JGI IMG/M metagenome (GOLD analysis project Ga0180216, IMG submission 128879) | Enriched Miracle-Growth compost microbial communities from Emeryville, California, USA - eDNA 3rd pass 37_C BE-Lig MG (version 2)... ...
TAAATATACGGGTAGCTAGAATAAATAGTGCTCAGTAGTTAAAGATCAAAATAATAGGCAGGATTAGAGAGCATAGATGAGTGGAAAGGGATTGCGCTACGATAGGTAATCCCTTTTTTTGTATGATTATGCATAAAAATTAGTATAATAGTATCTTTATAAAAAAATATGTTGACACCTTATTCTAAATCCGATAGGATTACTGTGTATTAACTACTTCATTGACTTTAAGCAATGAATAACTAGGAACAGACATAAAGGGGAGAGTTAAATGAAATCTAGCAAGTTGTATTCATTAGTAATGTTATTACTGGCAGCCGTATTGGTTGTTACTGCATGTGGAAGTAATAATGGCGGCTCATCTTCATCTAATACGCCTAAAGTAGAAGTAGAAAACCTTCCAGCTGCATTAGTTGAAAAGGGAGATATTAAAATTAAAGTCATCCGTAAAATCGGTGGCGACGATCATACAGCACAATTTCTAGCAGGAGCGAAGAAAGAAGGAGAATCACTTGGTTTTCAAGTAGATACGTTTTCTGCTAATGGCGATACATTAAAGTTCCATGAAGCACTTGAGCAGGCAGCTAATTCAGATGCTGATGCGGTCATTGTTTCACACGGTGACGATCAAACAGCAGTAGAGCTTGTTCAAAATATTAGAGATAAAGGCATTGAGGTTGTCACGTTTGACTCACTTGATGAGATGCAATCTGTAGAAGGTGTGACGACGACTTCTCAGGATGATCGTTCACTAGCTACGCTTGCACTTGATCATTTGCTTGAAGAAACAGGCGGCGAGGCTAACATTTTTTATCTTTGGGTAGATGGTTTCCCAGCCATGGTACGCCGCAACGAAGTATATCAAGAAGTATTGTCTGCTAATCCAGGCATCGTAGAGCTTGAACGTTTCGGAGTAGCTAGCGCTAATACATCTGTCGATACGCAAGATGCGGTAGCAATGCTTTTGGCTAGATATCCAAAGGGTGAGCTGGATGCGATCTTTGCAACATGGGATGCATTTGCGATTGGTGCTTACCGAGCACTCGTAGAAGCGGGTCGTACAGAAGTGAAAATCTATGGTATTGACGTATCTAATGCGGATCTGGAAGCTATTCAAGCAGAGAACAGCCCATGGGTATCTACAGCTGCTGTTGATCCAAAGCTAATCGGTGCAATCAATGTACGTCTAGCTGCTAAGAAGCTTGCTGGAGAAGAGACGCCTCCAACGCATAATCTTGAAGCAAGTCTAATTAAACAAGCCGATCTGGCAGCTGCAGCTGAGCCAGTGAAGGAAGATGAGCTGAGCTCTATTATTCCAAGCTGGGGCACTAGCGATGCATTCCTTGAGGATTGGATGAAGGACCTTAAGGCGGCAAACGAGAAGTAATGCTTGCATCATTTATATGAGGCCAGCGTATACGAACCAAAATACTAGTAATCGCTAATAATCAATATTAATAATGAGCTTTTCATCGTACAATAGCAATATAGCAATGCGTAGAGCGCCCTTCTCATTCTAGCTATGAGGAAGGCGCTCTATATCCTGTTGAAGGTGGTGGGAGCAGTTGAAGCCTAACGAAAAAGTCAAGCTGGAAATGAACGATATATCGATTGCCTTCCCTGGTGTACAAGCATTGTCTTCTGTAAACTTTCAGATGATGTCAGGTACATCACATGCATTAATAGGCGCAAATGGAGCGGGTAAGTCAACGCTAATGAAGGTGCTAGCTGGAGCGTATGACCATTACACTGGCAGTATAACCTTGGATGGGAAGCAGCTGCCAATCCGTAAGCCCAAGGATGCCAAGGATTATGGGATACAGATTGTGTATCAAGAGGTAGACATGCTGCTTATTCCAAATCTATCAGTAGCAGAAAATATTATGCTGGAGAAGCTTGTGCATGACTACAAGGGGAAAAGCATTGTAAGCTGGAAAAAAATCCACAAGGAAGCAGCGGAGATTATGACGAGTGTTGGGTTGGAGCTGCCAACAGGAAAGCTCGTTCAGGAGCTGACACTAGCAGAAAAACAGCTCGTGCTGATCGCGCGGTCGCTAACGATGGATTGTAAATTCCTTATCCTTGATGAGCCGACCGCGCCACTTAGCGATAGTGAAACGTCTCGTTTATTTGCATTAATTGAGCGTTTGAAGCAAGAAGGAGTCGGCATTATATTTATATCCCACCGTCTACCAGAGCTGTTTCAAATCTGTGATGACATTACCATTCTACGTGATGGACAGCACGTAATCTCCGCACCTATTCATTCGATGGATCAAGCACAGGTTGCGCAGCATATGCTCGGCACACAGCTAGAAGCACAATTCCCAGAACGATCCTCTAATGCAGGCGAGCTTGCCTTCGAAGCGGACAACATAGCAGACGGTGATAAGGTTCATGGCGTTTCTATGCATGTACGTAAGGGAGAGATAGTGGGCATCGCTGGTCTTGTTGGTGCAGGAAAAACGGAGCTGTGCCGTATATTATTCGGAGCAGCACCTAAAACACAAGGTGACATTCGGTTAGACAGCAAGCGGATCAGCTATAAAGCTCCGCATCAAGCCGTTGCACACGGAATAGCAATGATTCCTGAGGAGCGTCGCCGTGAAGGAATATTTGTTGAGGATACGGTTGGTGTGAATTTAACGATTGCTAATCTTACGCCACATACGAGAGCGAAGACGTGGCTTAGCCGAGCGAAGGAAAGACTCGCTGCACAATGGATGATTAGTAAGCTAGGCATTAAGACGCCTAATGACACAACGCGCGTCGCTAACTTATCTGGCGGTAACCAGCAAAAGATCGCCATTGGCAAATGGCTGCTCGCTGATGCCGAGGTGTATATTTTTGATGAGCCGACCAAAGGCGTCGATGTCGGAGCGAAGCGGGATATCTACAGCCTGATCGCTGAGCTTGCTGAGCAAGGGAAAAGCGTTATCTTCGCCTCAAGTGAAATGGATGAAATGATCGGAATTACCGATCGAATGTACGTCATGTATGACGGGAAGGTAGCGAAGGAGCTCGTAACTGCTCAAACGTCAGAGGAAGAAATTATGTTTTATAGTACTGGAGGACAAGCAGGATGAAGGCAGCAAAAGTCAGCGGCAAAGGAATCAATTGGTTTGATTTTCTTTACAAGTACGGAACATTAATTACCATCGTATTGTTGATAGCATTTTTTGGCCTTGCTACAGATAATTTTTTAACGAAGGAAAGTATTATCGGAATCTTTCGCTACATCTCGATTACAACGATCATTGCGATTGGTTTAACGCTGTCCTTAGCGGTCGGTGGCTTTGACCTGTCCGTAGGCTCTACCGCTTCATTAGCGAATGCAGTCGTTATATCTATGTTTGTGTGGCACAGTCAAAACATGTTTGTAAGCATCCTTGTCGTCGTTGTGCTGTGCGTGCTTGTTGGTGTCATTAATGGTTTTCTTGTCACGAGCTTTAAGATTCAAGATATGCTTATGACGCTTGCTACGATGTTTGTCATTCAAGGGGTTGCCTTAACGTATACACGTGGTGCAACCATCTCAAAAAATATGATTATGCCTAGCGGTGATTACGCTCCAGGCTCCATTCCAGCAGTATTTGGACAATTGGGAAAACAACCATGGATCATAATTATTATGCTCGTTGCCGTACTGATTGTTCACCTATTGCTCACGAAAACGAAGCACGGCCGTTATATGTATATGATTGGTGGTAACGCTGAAGCGGCTAAGCTGTCTGGGATTCCGGTGAAAAAATATCGTTTTATTGCTTACGTGCTAGCAGCATTGTTTGCTGGAATTGGCGGTATGGTTCTAGCTGCACGTGTTATGACAGCTGAAGTGAATGCGGGGGCTCCGTACTTGATGGATGCCGTGGCTGCAGCCTTTATCGGCTACTCCGTGTTAGGCTCTGGTAAGCCGAACGCATTCGGTACGTTTGTTGGTGCTGTATTGATCGGGATACTATCGAATGGTCTCATTATGTTGTCTGTACCGTATTATGCAATGGACATTGTTAAGGGAGCGGTGCTCGCGCTAGCGCTTGGCATTACCTACTATAAGCGTAAGCATTAATAGGTTTGACAGCTACGTACGGCTTTACAATTCTAATTCGACTTCTACTAGAAAACGACTGCCTTTGTGCACTGCACGCCAATGGTTAGACACATCTAACCATTGACCTGTAGTGCAGTGGTGGTCGTTATTTTATTGTGCGACTTAACGATGGTCTTTATATGTTCTCTTATAGCTCTGACGTCTTTTTATAGCTGCTTACGTTCTATCACGTCTACGCATATTTCGTCCCATATATGAACGCGCCATTATTTTGTTGGACCAACGACCATAGAATATATCAATTTTATATGAGAATGCATCATTGTAATCATAAGGGGTGTCCATTAAAGTCTAACTTGAAAGAGTAGTGAGATATGTAAGCGTTTTCCGTGTTGTGACATGTTTAAGCAAGTATGTGTAGTAGAAGGGAGCGTTAGTCATGTTAAGGCTAGTTAAAGTTGAGAATGGTTTAGTGCAAGGCTTACCAGCAGCTGATCCCCGCATTACAAGCTTTAAAGGAGTCCCGTTTGCAGCACCGCCAACAGGTGAGAATCGCTGGAAAGCACCTCAGCCTGCTGAGGATTGGGAGGGCATTTATAACGCGTATGCCTTTGCTCCGGTTTCTATGCAGGTTAGACAGGAGATAGATGATAACAATATTTACACGCGAGAATGGGCAGTTGAGCCGGACATTGCCATGAGCGAGGACTGCCTTTACTTAAATGTATGGACACCCGCGAAGGACCCTTCTGAGAAGCTTCCCGTATTTGTATGGTACTTTGGCGGGGGACTGCAGGTTGGTCATACTGCCGAGATGGAGTTTGACGGAGAGCGTATTGCTAGACGAGGGATCGTCGTCGTTACGATCAATTATCGCCTAAATGTATTTGGCTTTTTAAGTCACCCAGACATTACGGCAGAGGCACCAGAAGCGCCAGCTAATTTCGGACATCTCGACCAGCAGGCAGCCACAAGATGGGTAAAGCGCAATATAGCCGCATTCGGCGGTGATCCTGACAATATGACGATTGGCGGACAATCTGCTGGTGGAGGAAGCGTCATGAGCCAGCTAACCTCGCCACAGAACGAGGGATTGTTTCAGAAGGCGATTGTTCAAAGCGGCGTATTTACACCATTGTATCCAGGGAATCGAATGCCTAGATTTAGAAGAACCTTAGCAGAGGCTGAGCAGGAAGGCGTTACCTTTTTCGAATATTTAGGTGTGTCCTCTCTTGCAGAGGCACGTGAGCTTGACGCCGTTTATTTACGTGACAAAGCGGTCGCTTATAAAGGCTTTTGGGGGACGGTGGAGGATCAGAAGTTCAGCGTAGGCAACCCATTTGAGTTGTTTATGGAGAATAAGCGCCTAATGGTGCCGGTAATGCTAGGACATACCTCCTCAGAATTCTTCAGTGCTCCGAATGTTAGCAGTGTTGAGGAGCTGCGACAAATGGCTGAGGAAATGTTCGGCGATGATGCTGAGGACTTTTTGAAGCTATGTCATATTGATTCAGCTAATGTTGCATTGTCTAAGGAGAAGGCTGCGGTGAGCAGCATTGAATACGCGATACGGGTATTGGGTCATGAAAACACCAATTCTGGTGCGAATACGCCTATGTACTATTATAACTTTGACGCCGACATACCAGGCTGGGACAATCCGGGCACGTTCCACTCGGTCGATCTTTGGTTTTTCTTCGAAACGCTTGCTAAGTGCTGGCGTCCATTTGTCGGGAAGCATTACGATCTAGCACGTCAGATGTGTAATTACTGGGCGAACTTTATTCGTAGCGGTGATCCGAACGGTGAGGATAGCACGGGTGACCAGCTACCGACATGGGCACCCTATACGTCAGATGCACCATACGGAATGCTTTTTGCGGATAAATCAACGTTTTTGGAGCAGCAGCCAAGTGATATGATGCAGTTTCTTGTGCAGCAATATTTTAAGAGAAACAAACAATAAACTAATCAATTTAGGGGCAGCCTACTAGCTGCTCCTAAATTGATTAGGCGTAACACCGGTCACCTTTTTGAATTGTCTAATGAAATGCTCGACATTTTGATATCCGCATCGAAAAGCAATCTCTGTAACGCTATCCGTACTATGACTTAAATGCTCCTTAGCTAGACTAATACGGCTTTCAATAACATCCTCCATACAGGTTACTCCGAAAGCTTTTTTATACATCGTTTGCAGGTAGCCGGGGCTGATCATTAGCTGCTCCGCCATTTTTTGAACCGTCCAGTAATCGTTAGGATTGTTTTGAATTGCGTTACGCAGCTGTAATAGATTGTAATACTGTGGTGTGAGTTTAGTTTGGATGTTGGATTCGAGCAGCTTATTGAACAATAATCGAAGCAAGTAATCTATGGAGGAACGTTTGTAGTCTCTATCATAATTGTGTTCTATCGTTAATAGCTCCATTAGCTTATGGCAGAAGATAGGATCGTTTAAGGAAAATGGTACACCGAGCGGGAGTGACGTTTCTGTAATGTACGGCTCTTTCGTTTCAAAGCGAAGCCAGTCATTCGTGAATTCGTCAGCACAAGCTTTATAATAAACCTTTTGCTGCGGACGATAAAGGATAGCGCTATGAGCGGGGTATTGTTGAAGAGTACCATCGACCCAGAACTCAGCAGGTGTTTTCGTCATAACGAGCAGCCAATGATAGCCTACAGGAACATCGATTACGAAATCGCTAGCATGTGTCCGATTACATTCAACATAGTAAATATGCGTCATCCTAATCCCCCTTATCTATTGAACCTATTATAGCATAGGAGAGTATGTGCAATGATAGCGTGCTAAGGGAGGATATTTAAGGGTAATTCAGAAGTACTACTAATGACAACTAAGGAAAGGAATGATTGTTATGGATAAAAAAGCAGCAGCGATTGCAGCTAATGAGATGCCAGAAGGAACACAATTGATTTACGGTCAGTATCCTGAGAGAGGGGCCTATTATTCTAGCAGCTATATCCCGAATGTAACCTACGCTGAATACGATGGGATAGAGAGAACACTTCAGCTCATTGTGCCACATTGTGCGGGGAGAAAGATTCCTTTAGTTGTGTTTATTCAAGGCTCAGCATGGAGAAAGCAGGACAAGTACGCAGCCATACCTAATCTTAGTCATATTGCAGCAAAGGGATATGTCATTGCAAGTGTCCAGATTAGAGAGACAGATATCGCTCCTTTCCCGGCAGCGCTAGAGGATGTGAAATGCGCGATTCGCTATATGCGAAAGCATGCAGAGCAATATGGTGTAGATCCGCAGCGAGTAGCGGTATGGGGAGACTCCTCTGGAGGCCATCTATCCTTAATGACTGGACTTACAATTGGCGAGTATAATAATGGGCTGTACCAAGATTATTCGGATGAAGTTAGCGCCGTCGTGGACTATTATGGTGTCTCAGACCTCCTAACACTAGGCCGGTATAATGATATTCTCGATCATGATGCAGCGGATTCTCCAGAAGGATTATTCATTGGCGGCAAAAAAGTAAAAGAACATATCGAGCTTGCTAAAAAAGCGAGTCCTATCTATCAAAATATGAACAAGGAGCTGCCTCCGTTTCTTATCGTACATGGTGACAGCGACAGCATCGTACATATTAATCAAAGCGTAGAGATGTATAAAGCACTCAAGGAGCACGGTCAACAAGCGCTTTTTTATAAGGTTGTCGGCGGGGAGCATGGGATGGGAGTGTGGCATCCACAGGTGCTTGATGTTACCGAAAAATTTTTATCGGCACATTTATATCGCCCAATGCTTGAAAAGCCACCTTTCCAGCATGAAGTAGAGGCAGCTGAATAACCTGTGTACCATGATTAGAGGCTCACGCTAGTCTAATATATAAAATATAACAGCAATCATAGCAATAGATAGAGACATTACACTGGAGATGATAAGGTTGAAGCTGGAGCATATATTTACCGTACATGTCAGAATTGACAAAGCGATAGAGCTGAAGCAGGAAGAAGGGCTTTCTGTAGTGATGATTACCTTTGGCGGGACTGTCACAGGACCGTATTTTGAAGGAGAGGTGCTTGAGGGCGGAGTAGATACCCAAATCATTGGCAAGGATACGCATACATTATCTGCAAGATATATGCTGAAGGGAAAGGACTATACCGGCAATAGCTGCACAATTTATGTGGAGAATAACGGTCATATTCATAAAAATGAAGCTGCTGCATATGCTTTTCGAACGACGCCCAAGCTTATTACAGATAGTCCCTCGCTTTCCTTCTTGAATGAAGCACTATGTGTTGGTGAAGGAATACCGACAGAAAACGGGATAGATATTGTCATCCGTAGATGGGTGTAGTATTCGGTATAGGGGCTGAAACGAGATGAAACGACCACACATGGTGGTCGTTTTTATGTCTACCTAACTAATACAATGAGATAGAGATCGCTTATCTAATTCTATATACGATTAAACTTATAATCTATTAAAAATGATCATGTTTGATTGAGTGTTAGATGCAATAAAAAAGCTGGACAGAATAACAAGAAGCTTTCTGCCCAGCTCAGCTGTATTTCGTTATAGAGACTTATTAAACAGACTGTTAATGAGTTAATGAAATGCTTGGTGCTAAGTCATGCCGTCCATATGGGATGCATGACTAGCTTAACGCATGCTCAATAAAGTGCTCCTTGTAGCGATCAAAATCAATCTGACTGCATTCCATCTCAAGTCGGGTGCCGTTTTCTTCATATTCTGTGGAGAAAATTTGGCCATGCTCATTAAAATAAGAGACGATACCGCCCTGATCATATGGAATAAGTACGCTGCATTTTACATAATGGCTGAATAGCTGTGCTCGAATCGACTGAATGAGCTCCTCTAATCCTGCGCCATCGCGCACGGACATGTAGATTGAGTTGCCATTTACTGCAGGATACGGTGTATCGGTTAGATCACATTTATTATAGGCGTAGATCATGTCGATGCCCGTTGTTCCTATGTCCTCTAGCGTTTGATTTGTCACCTCGATCAGCTTATCGTAGTCCTCGTTCGAATAGTCTACGACATGCACGAGCAGATCAGCCTCCGTCACTTCTTCGAGCGTAGATCGGAACGCTTTAATAAGATGGTGCGGCAGCTGGCTAACAAATCCCACGGTATCGGTGAGCAGGAAGCTTTTATTATCGGGCAGCTCAATATTGCGTACGGACGTTTCTAATGTAGCGAACAGCATGTTCTTCACAAAAACTTCCTTTGTCGTATCCGGGTCAGTATAACGCAGTAGGGCGTTCATTAAGCTTGATTTCCCTGTATTCGTATAACCTACAAGACAGACAACAGGAACCTCATTCTTCTTGCGCTTCAAACGCTGAGTTTGTCTTGTTGCAACGAGACGCTCAAGCTCATGCTGCAGCATGGAGATCCGCTCTTCAATACGACGACGATCCAGCTCCAGCTTCGTTTCCCCTGCACCTCTGTTGCGCAAGCCTGCGCCACCGGCACCACCTTGACGGCTAAGGGAGGCACGCAAGCCAACAAGACGAGGGAGCATATATTGAAGTCGTGCAACCTCAACCTGCAGCTGAGCCTCTCTCGTTTGTGCGCGCTCTGAGAAAATATCTAGTATAAGGATCGTACGATCAATAACCTTACGATCAAGCTCTGCCTCTAGGTTGCGGATTTGAGAAGGGGACAGCTCATCATTAAAGATGATGGTTTCTACTTGATGGGCTTCTGCCATCGCACGCAGCTCGTCAATTTTTCCCGTGCCTATGTAATGGGAAGGATTAATACGCTGCGCTTTTTGAGACAGCCGATCTACTACACTAATATGGCAAGCTTCAGCTAAAGAAGCTAGCTCATCCATACTGTAATCAAAATCAGCCTGTGGTCGATCATTAATATGCAGGCCTACAATAATGGCTTGCTCTAATTGTTCACTCATAAATATCCCTCCATCCGAGTTGGAAACAGTGTAGCATATGAAAAAAGTGCAAGCAACCTATAGTATACCCGGCTTTTCCGTGTCTACACAGCTACCATTATGACCAATTTCGTGCTATTGTGAATGTTATTAGTGATAGCAATGCAGCATGAGAAGCAAGGAGGTTTGCTATGAACAGAATGATAAAATCCCTTCTCACGGTCGCAATACTTCTCCTAGTCTGTACAAGCTGCTCCTCTACAAGCGACAGCGGTACATCTGAAGCTGGTTCAGCAACGCTGCTTCTATCTGCAGCAGCAAGCTTGAGTGAAGTGATGGATCAGGTCATCCCCTCATTTCATAAGGAGCACTCCAATATTAAGATTGAAGTGAATTATGCTTCCTCAGGTACATTGCAACGACAAATTGAACAGGGTGCACCTGCCGATCTCTTTATATCAGCGGGCGAAAAACAAATTACTGCACTTGTTGAGCAGGAGCTCGTTACGCAAGTCGTTCCATTGCTTAGTAATGAGCTTGTTGTCGTTGGAGGATCAACGCTTCAGCTCACGACAGACACACTGGAGCAGCTATTGCAAGAGACTAACCCTTCCTTTATAGCGATGGGTGAGCCCGACACGGTTCCTGCTGGTCAGTATGCGAGGCAGGCGTTAGATCGTGAGCATTTATGGTCTGTTTGGAAAGAGTATGTTGTATTTGGAAAGGATGTGCGCCAAGTGCTTGCCTATGTTGAACAAGGAAATGCTGATCTTGGCTTTGTATATAAAACAGACGCAATGTCTTCGAATCAGGTGAATATTATTCACACCGTAGATGAAGCGCTGTATGATCCGATCATTTATCCATTAGCCGTTGTGTCCACGACAAAAGCGCCAGAGGCTGCTCAGTTATTTTATGACTACTTGCAGCAGGAGCAAGCGATAGCAATCTATAAGCAGTATGGGTTTACGGTTGCACAATGAGTGAAGTATTTAGCTGGCAATCCTTTATTACTCCTGTCATTGTTTCCTTAAAAATTACTTTGCTTGCTAGTGTTATCGTCTTTGTTCTTGCGCTTGTTGCTGCCAGATGGATGAGCAGATCGTCATTTCGAGGGAAGCTATGGATTGATGTATTGTTTATGCTGCCGCTTGTGCTGCCGCCCACCGTTGTTGGTTTTATACTATTATATGCATTCGGGAAGCAGGGATTCGCAGGACGGCTACTTTATGAAGTGTTTGACTTCTCTGTTGTGTTTACATGGTGGGGAGGTGTTATTAGCGCAGTGGTCGTTGCTTTTCCACTCGTTTATCAAACGATAAAAGCTGGCTTCGATGGAATAGATCGTGATCTGGAGGACGTCGCTAGATCACAAGGAGCTAACGAATGGCAGGTGCTGCGTTACATCTCAATGCCGCTAATTTATCGCATGCTGCTTGTCGGTTATATGCTCGGTTTTGCTCGGGCACTCGGTGAGTTCGGTGCAACGCTAATGCTCGCGGGCAATATTCCGGGCCGGACACAGACGATTGCTACTGCGATTTATATCGCAGCAGATAGCGGAAAAACCTCACTTGCGCTTGGCTGGGTTATCGTCATGATTATGATATCCATTTTACTGCTGCTTATTGTGAGACAGCCCGCAAAAGATTAATGCTATGCGCCCTGAGGAAGTGTTTGTCATTGCTTTATTAAGCAGCTGTTCGCTATACTTTGAGGAAGATGGTTCATAAAGAAGAATAAAATAATAGATAGATATAGAACATAGGAGAGAGAACATGACTTATAAAATCGCATTTTTTGATATTGATGGAACTCTAGTTAATGAAGAAAAAGTTATTCCACAGGATACGATTGCTGCCATAGCTGAAGCTAAGGCGAAAGGGGTAGAGCCCGTCATCGCAACAGGTCGTGCTCCTTACTTCCTGCAATCATTGCTCGAGGAGGTTGGCATTGAATCCTTCGTATGCTTGAACGGTGCATATGCCGTATATAAGGGGAAGCCGATCTATCATAATCCGATTGATCCAGCGACAGTTGAAGCGTTCGTAACCGTTGCGCGTGAGCAGGGACATGCCCTTTGCTTTGAAGGTGAGACGCGCTACACGACCGATCAAGTGGACAATGAACGGGTGCTGCGTTCTGTTGGTTCATTAAAGGTACATTTTCCTGAGCATGAGCATGATTTTTGGACAAAGGAGCCAATTTATCAAATGTTCCTTCATGCGCTGCATGATGAAGAAGCACACTATGAGCCATTTCATGATCGCCTAACATTTATCCGTTGGCATGAGGATGCACTTGATGTGCTGCCTATTGGCGGCTCAAAAGCAAAGGGCATTGAAGCGATGCTCGCTGAGCTAGGTTTCGATAAGTCTGAAGCCATTGCCTTCGGAGATGGCCTGAACGATAAAGAGATGCTTGAGTATGTTGGCTTTGGGATCGCGATGGGCAATGCGCATCCTGAAGTGATTCCTTATGCGGATTATGTAACGACGCATGTAGATGAGCAAGGGATTCGCAATGGACTAATCAAGGCTGGTATCTTGGATAAATAAATTAGGCATTTATTCACCATTTACTAGAAGCGGGCGTACAATAACCTAACGATGCATAGGCATAGGAGGTTATTGACGTGATCGTACTTAAAGCAGGCTCACTCAATGAGCTGAATATTGACAGCTTACCAGAAGTCGAGCAAAAAATCGTACGCTGGAAAATAGCTAGCCGTAATCGCTATGAGTATTCCTCATTGGCTGCCCTGAAGTTCGAGCTAAAAATGAGAAGACATACAGTAGAGGCTTCATATGCGATGTTTCAAAGCGGGGCCCAGTTCGCGACATTTTTTAATTCAAGATGTAATCCAGCTTATTGGATTCGGACCCGCAATGGAGGATTTTTGCTGCGTGGAGATGTAAAACCATCCGATGCGATTCGAGATATATTTATCAATGGTCATTTGTATGCATTTGAATGCTCAGGTGCCATTATCATCTTATATTATCGAGCAGCACTAGAAACGATAGGCGATGCGACCTTCAACTACTATTTTCAGAACCTGTTCTTGAGAGAATGGCAAAAGGACTACGATCTACAGCTTGTCGCTAGCTATGATCTAAGTGATGTCTACCCTGGAGATGTATGCTATTTCCGCAATCCAGATCATCATCCGCGACATCCAGAATGGCAGGGTGAAAATGCTGTCATGTTGGATTATGACTTATTCTTTGGACATGGTGTAGGGATTCAGAACTCAGCTGGCATCATTGCGAATTTGAATCGTGCACGCAGACCATTTGCACGCCGTTCTGCTTATATGGAGAACTTAATTGTGCGTCCTGATTTTGAGAGGCTGCGCAGCTTAATTGTCTACGAGCAGCGACTGGCGGTGCAGAGTGGGGTGTTGGTGCTTGAAGAAGCAGAAGAACAGCCACTTGGAGAGGTCATATAAGGAAATTTAAAACGCACGACTTTGATGACAATGGATTGCGTTGTAGCTTAGTCGACGTCGAATATTGCATGCTACCGAAAACTCCGGTGCTCACGTACCAATTACGTACGCTGCGCTCCTCGCTTTCTAGTATCGTGCAATCTTCTTGGTCCTGAAAGCCGAGCGTTTTAAATCTCTATTGTAGGGGTAATTTAAAACGCACGACTTTGATGACGATGGAATGCGTTGTAGTGGGTCGATGAGAGGGAAGTAAAAAAAGCTGGGGTGTTCTCTGGACATGAAGTCATGTCCTGTGAGAATACCCCAGCTTGCTTTTATCATTAAGATTTTGTCTGTCCACGAAGCGCTTTGTACTTCTTGTATTGGAAGTAGATCGTACAGCCAATGCAATAGCCTAGTAATGCAGCTAGTGCCGCTAATCCCATTAGACCAGCGATGATGTTGGCAGCAAGTGTCCATTGTAGCGACAAGCACAACATAGATAGTGTAAGGAAGGTGACTCCGATACTGAGGTTGAATTTGACAAGCTCAGCAGCCTCGGTGTTCTTCTTTCCGTAGATGGACTTCGCTAAAGGTTCAAGCAGTGTAACAAATACATTAGCGCCAGGACCGAACAGCAATGTCAGCACTTGGATTAGCCATAAAACAGCAAATACCCATGGTAAATCAAATACAATCGCAATCGCTATACTGATAACAATACCAATTTGATTGCTTCTTACTTTAGAAAGAGGGACTTCCTTTTGAGCTCCCTTATCGTTGGCATCCTTTAATATCATCAGATTTCCCCTCCCCTGTAACAAGCTCTACTCTTTAACAAGCTCCTGGAGCTCGCTATCGCGCAGGTCTACCGTTACCTTTTTCATCGCAAGTGGTTCTAAAGGCTTGTCCTGTGCACCACGCTTTTGCGCTGCGATTTCATCTACAACTTCCATACCTTCTGTCACTTCACCAAATGCAGCGTACTGTCCGTCTAGATGAGGAGAGTCAGCGTGCATTATGAAAAACTGTGAGCCCGCACTATCCATGCTTTGTGATGTTCGAGCCATAGAAATAACGCCGCGTGCATGCACCATCGGATTATCAAAGTTATTAGCTGTAAATTCTCCTTTGATTGTGTATCCTGGGCCACCCGAACCCGTTCCAGTCGGATCTCCGCCTTGAATCATAAAGCCCGGAATAACACGATGGAATATGACCCCATCGTAGAAGCCTTCCTGGACTAACGATACAAAGCTGCTCACCGTGTTAGGGGCAATTTCAGGATAAAGCTCGATTTTAATAATTCCCCCGTTACTCATCTCAATGGTTACTTCTGGATGCTTGTTGGAGTCAAGCAGCTGTAGTGATGCATTGGAATACTGAGGCTCAGTAGTCTCCTGTGGCTGTTCATTGTTGTTTCCACACCCACTTAAAATAAGCAATACGCTGATAAGTAAAGCTAGATGTTTATAACGCATTGTTTCTACTCCTTTTGACTGAGATTATTAAGTTACATATAGTTTAACACAGCTTTAGAGGATATTTAAAATGCTCGACTTTGATGACGATGTAACTTCGTTGAAGTGGATTCGGCGTCGAATATTGCACGCTACCGAAAACTTTGGTGCTCACGTACCAGGTAACGTACGCTGCGCTCCTCGTTTTCTAGTATCGTGCAATCTTCTTGGTCCTGAAAGCCGAGATTTTAAATCTTCATTGGAAAGAGGATATTTAAAATGCTCGGCTTTGATGACGATGGAATGCGTTGTAGCTTAGTCGGCATCGAATATAAGGTTCAACCGAAGACTGTGGTGCTCACGTACCAAAGACGTACGCTGCGCTCCTCGTTTTCTAGTTTCACCTCATCTACTTGGTCCTGAAAGCCGAGATTTTAAATCTTCATTGGAAAGAGGATATTTAAAATGCTCAACTTTGATGACGATGCGTTTTCTTTGAGGTGGATTCGACGTCGAATAGGAGGTTCAACCGAAGACTGTGGTGCTCACGTACCAATGCAGTACGCTGCGCTGCTCGCTTACAAGTTGCGAACGATCTTCATTGAAAGATGGATATTTAAATCTTCATACAGGATGCACTAGCTGAGCAGGTTGATGTCCATATCGAATCTTGTTTTAGAAACATATGCTATAAGAGGATTTCTTCGAGAAAGGAGTAATCGCGATGAAGCAGCCTAGAGCAATGATTTCGGCTAAAAGAAAGACAAAGGGAAGACGTTCTAATAAGCTCATTAAAACATCGATTCTATTAGGTAACGAGTTTATTCGTGCTCATATTCCCTCAACTAGCTATATGACGAGAGCTTCACTAATGCGAATGGTAAACAAATATGGAATGGTCTATGTTAAACCTCGGAATGGTTCCATGGGGCGTGGTGTAATTCGTATTAAGAAACAAGGTTTGCGCTATTCCTGTCATACAGGTGCAAAAGTGAAAAGCTATAAAAGCTTCGATGAATTGTATTCAGCTATTTTAAAGAAGACGAAGGGTGAATCGTATATCGTACAAAAGGGTATACATTCACTTCGTTACCACGGAAAAATATACGATTTTCGTGTAGTGGTACAGCGCAGTCCTAATGGACGATTTGAGGTTACAGGCATAGCAGGACGCATTTCTAAGCGAGGCAGAGTGGTAAGCAATGGAGCGGGTGGGGGATCGGTAGGTTCGGTTGACAGCCTGCTTACACCTTATCAACGTAACGTTGCATTGCCGCGTATGAAGACTTTAAGTCTTGCCGTTATGCATGAGGTGCGAAAGCATTGGCCATCGCTAAATGAAATTGGACTTGATATTGCCCTCGATTACAATTTAAAGCCATGGATTATTGAATATAATACTAATCCAGATCACTTAATGTTTGTAGTGCTGAGAGACCGTCAAGCGGTAGCACGTATTATTCACTATGGTGCGAGATACGGTAAAAGATATCGTCTATTTCATTAAATGAATAAAAACAAAAAGGAAGTGTGCAACCCAAGCACACTTCCTTTTTGTTAAGCAATAAGCATTGATTAGTCCAATACAGCTGTAATATGAGCCTTTGTTACTGACCAATGTGATGCGCTCCAAACCTTTTCTTTATTTTGCAGCAGCATGATTTGTGGTGATTCATGCTTAATGCCAGTGTCATCTGCAATTTGTAAAGAAATTGGACGTGATTCAATTACTTTAACGAGCAAATATTCCGCATCACTGCGCGGTTTATCTGCTAAGTAATTAGAAAACTCCTCATAAGCGTTAGCGCTAACAGGGCAGGTTGTACTATGTTTAAATACAACAATAGGATGCTCCTTAGAGCGTTCAAATGCTTGCTCCCATTGCTCGGCAGTCGTAATTTCTGTAACGTTCATCTTCAAGACCTCCTTTAAGTCATAGCTCTATTATAGCTTTTACATACCAAATCGCAAAGTTCACAATTAAATGTTGCAAACTAACGAAGCATCTATTAGAATAATGTTACTGGAACTGACCAGAAAATGAATTTGGTCAGTCGGTCATTTTGGTATGGTGGTGATAAATATGAATGTTGATCGTCGAACACTTATCGTCGAAGCAGCTAGTAAATCGTTCGCTATGTTCGGATACAAAGCTACAACGATGGATCAGGTTGCCAAGATTGCTAATGTTGGTAAAGGCACGATCTATACATTTTTTGCAAATAAGGAAGAACTGTTTCAGGAAGTGCTTAATCGAATGCTTAAGGAGATGAAGGCTGCATCTGACAATGCGATGGACAAGGAGTCGAGCTTTTTTAATCAAATGTCTGAGGCGCTTAATGTATTGCTGGAGTTTCGTGAGGATCATGAGCTCGCGCTTAAGCTTACACAGGAAGTGCGTGAGATCGGTACACCAATGGCGCTAGATGCCATTAATCAGATGGAGTACCTAATTATTGAGCATATTGCAGACAAGGTGAAGATAGCGATTGAACGTCAAGAAATTAAACCCTGCAATCCAGAGCTCACAGCATTTGTCATTTTAAAGCTATATATGGCACTAGCGGTTGAGTGGGGGCATCGGCATACAGCAATGGAAAAAAGTGAAATTGCCTCCCAGCTAAGATTTTACTTGGAAAAGGGACTGGCATCTTCTTAAGAGGATGCCCTCTTTTCTTTCATTAACAATCAACACAACTGAACAACTTAGATAAGACAGGGGAGAGAGATCATGGCAAGAAAAAATAATCAAGTAAAGGCAGAGCTAGGCAGTATTGTGCGCAATCCTAAGGTTGTTATTCCAGTCATTGCGGTAATGCTTGTGCCTTTATTATATTCGGCATTATTTTTAGGTGCTTTTTGGGATCCGTACGCACGGCTTGATAAAGTGCCCGTAGCGATCGTCAATGAAGACAAGGGTGCTGAATTTGAAGAAGACACCTTATCCATCGGTAATGAATTTATTGAAAAGCTAAAGGAATCAGATGATTTTGCTTGGAGCTTCGTAACAAAAGAAGAGGCGTTGCAGGGCTTAGATGAAAATGAATATTATATGATGCTTGAAATTCCGGAGCAATTTTCAGAGCAGGCCGTTTCACTGACAACAGATGAACCACAGCAAGCGGAGCTGCTCTATACACCTAATGAGGCGTATAACTTTTTAGCTTCTCAGATCGGGGATACTGCTGTTTCCGAGTTAGCTTCCGTGTTGAACCAATCTATAACAGAGACGTATCTTGCAACCATTTATGACAAAATTGGCGATGCTCTCGAAGGCATACAATCGGCGAGCGAGGGTGCGGTGCAGATCGCGAGTGGTGCAGGTGACGCCAAGGAAGGTGCCGATAAGCTTATCACTGGTCAGGAGCAATTAGGCGCTGGTTTAGTTAAGCTGCAATCAGGTGCTGGTAAGTTGAATGATGCAGGTAAACAGCTGTCGAAAGGCTTATCTGAACTACAATCGGGAAGTCAATCGCTTAATAATGGCCTGAATGAGATTGGTCAGGCAGGACAAGCACTCAACCATGGTGCAGCAGAGTTAAGTGAGCAATATAAAGCTTTAGATGCTGGACTACTGCAAGCAAGTGAAGGAACAACAAGCTTAAAGCAAGGTGCACTGAAACTTCAGGCTGGGTTGCAGCAGCTGGCTCAGCAGAACGAGCAGCTAGCAAGCAGTGAAGCATTTAAACAGCTGTTGGCCGGTAGTGAAGCGTTAGCGGAGGGCTTGCTTGCTAAAGAGCAGGGTGAAGCAGAGCTTACAGCTGGTTCACAAGCGGTAACAGCAGGTATTGGCAAGCTTGCGGCTGGAGCAGAGCAGCTCACAGCGGCAGTGGATCAAGCAGGTCAAGGAGCAGGCAGCCTAGCGGATGGCGCGAACTCTGCAGCTACTGGTGCTAGTCAACTAGCAGAAGGACTAGGACAGCTGCCAAGCTCGATTGCACAATTAATATCAGGTAACGATTCGTTAATTGCTGGAGGCAAGGAGCTTTCAACTGGACTTGCTAAGCTGGATGATGGCGCAAATGAGCTTGCAGCGGGCTTAGGAAGTGCGGATGGTGAAGCATTAAATCTTACACTCACTGAGGATATGAAGCAACAGTTTGCGAAGCCGGTTGAGGTTGTTAAGGAAGCATACACAGTCGTACCTAACTATGGAACGGGCTTTGCACCGTACTTTATCTCACTGGGCTTATATGTAGGCTGCATGCTATTAACGATTGTTTATTCTATGCGCGAGCCAGCACTGAAGCCAGCCAATAGTACAAGCTGGTACATGGGGAAAACGGCTGTAACCTTGCTTATTTCCGTTGTACAAGCGTTAGTGCTAGGAGCAGCGATACTGCTTGTGCTTAATCTAGAGGTAGCTAATATGGGAGCATACTTCGGGTTTATGGTTATAACAAGCGTCTCCTTTATGATGCTCATCCAGCTGCTATGCGTAACCTTAAAGGATGTTGGTCGCTTTATTGCTATTGTTCTATTAATATTGCAGCTTACAAGCTCAGCAGGTACGTTCCCACTGGAGCTAGTACCCGAATGGCTGCAAGCCATTAATCCACTGCTGCCAATGACGTATTCTGTACTAGGATTCAAGCAGGCAATCTCTAGCGGCAATATGGTTATGTTCTGGGATAATGCATTCGTTTTAATTGGATTTGCTCTTGTATGCTCTGCGCTCACATTTATATTTATGCGTTTTAGCTATCGTAAAACAATATCGGCAGAGCAATAGAAAGAGATAGAATAAAGCAGTAAAAAATCTTTATAAAAGGAACAATCGTAGAGGCATCTTTGTAGCGACCCTTTGAAGTTAGAACACATATTCTAACGTTGAAGGCACTGCTACTTGATGCTCCATGCTGATTGTTCCTTCTGTTTTAAACTAGCTCTTAAGCTTACATAAGACTCAGATTTCATCCAAGTAATCTGTCATATGCGAGTAAAAAGCAATGGAGACAGCACTAGGTTTTAGCACATGCATATGTACTTGAATGAAGTAGATCTAAATGCTAAAAAAGTAGCGTTTAACATGCGAATAAGTAACCAAAAATGCAGTAAAACTACGGTGTTTCCTCTAATTTGTATGCAATGATACAGTTATTGACATAATGTAAACGAATGCATTTTTTGATCGTGTCGAATTTTAACACAATTTGTGAGTAATCATGTATAATCACTTTAATTGCACTGATAAAGGAGTTATGATAATGGACCAAACGATTATTCGCTTTGAGGATGTTTCGAAGCGATATAGCGACCAAGAACCGGCTGTACTTAAAAATGTCAGCTTTGAAATTGAACGTGGTAAATTTTATACGCTTCTTGGTCCTTCAGGCTGCGGTAAAACGACAATTTTACGTCTAATCGCAGGCTTTACAGCGCCTTCCGAAGGAAAGATTTACTTTAACGGCAAGCTCATTAACAATAAGCCTGCTAATGAACGCCAAGTGAATACCGTATTTCAGGATTATGCGCTTTTTCCGCATCTGAATGTGTTTGAAAATGTTGCCTTTGGCCTGCGCATTAAGAAGTTGAAGGAATCTGTCATCAAAGAAAAGGTGGCTGAGGCGCTTCGCTTTGTTAACCTGAGCGGCTATGAAAATAGAGAAATTACCGAAATGTCTGGTGGTCAGCGTCAGCGTGTCGCGATTGCACGTGCGATCGTCAATGAGCCTGAGATCTTATTGCTTGACGAGCCGCTATCTGCGCTTGACTTAAAGCTACGTACCGAAATGCAGTATGAGCTGCGCGAGCTTCAGCGTCGTCTCGGTATTACGTTTATATTTGTTACGCATGACCAAGAGGAAGCACTCGCGATGTCCGATGAGATATTCGTCTTGAATGAAGGGGTCATCCAGCAATCGGGTACGCCAATCGACATTTACGATGAACCGATCAATCGCTTCGTTGCTGATTTCATTGGGGAATCGAATATTGTTAAAGGTAAGATGATTCAAGATTTCGAAGTAGAGATTTCCGGTAAAAAGTTCGAGTGTGTAGACCAAGGCTTGAATCCGAACGAGATTGTCGATATCGTTATTCGTCCCGAGGATATCGAGATTGTGAGTCCACAGTCAAGTCAGCTGCCTGCGCGAGTTGATTCTTTGCTGTTCCGCGGTGTTCATTATGAAATCTGCTGCTATGATGACAACAATAATGAATGGCTTGTACACAGTACACGTAAAGCGACAGTCGGAGAAAGAATTGGGTTGTATTTTGAGCCTGAGGCGATTCACGTTATGCGTCTAGGTGAGACGGAGGAAGAATTTGATAAGCGTCTTGAGTCCTATGAAGAAGTGGATTCTAAAGACAGCGCTGGCGAGGAGATGAATCATGGAAGCTAGAACTCGCACGATATATCTGATCCCATATTTTATGTGGCTGGTTCTATTTGTCGTGGCGCCGATCTTGCTTATTGTATATTACTCCTTCTTTAATGTAGAAGGACAATTTACGTTTGCGAATTACGAGAAGTTTTTTACACCAGTCTATATGAAAATGACGCTAAGCTCATTCTGGTATGCGCTACTGATCACCTTCTTCTCATTGGCAGTCGCGTATCCAACGGCTTATCTACTAACGAAAACAAAGCATAAAGCGCTTTGGCTGCTGCTAATTATTCTGCCAAGCTGGATTAACCTACTATTAAAAGCGTATGCCTTTATCGGGATTTTTGGCACGTACGGTATTGTTAATGCGCTGTTTGAGGTTGTTGGCATCGGCAATCAGCAGATTCTGTTCACAGATTTTAGTTTTGTGTTTGTATCGGTCTATATTTTTATACCATTTATGATTTTACCTATATATAATGCACTTGAGAAAATGAACCCTTCCCTTATCTACGCAGCACGGGATTTGGGTGCTTCATCATGGGTAACGTTCCGTAAGGTCATATTCCCACTGACGCTTGATGGTGTGAAGGCTGGCTGCATCGCGGTATTTATTCCTGCCCTATCACTGTTCATGTTGACTCGTCTCATTGCAGGTAATCGCGTCATTACGCTTGGTACTGCCATTGAGCAGCACTTCCTCGTTACGGAGGATTGGGGAATGGGTGCAACGATTGCTGTATTCCTCATCATTATTATGGCTCTTGTCATGGGACTGTTGGGCTTAAGAAAGAGAGGGCTAGATCTTGTCAAACGCTAAATTTAAGCTCTCTAACCTCTATCTGATTGCAGTGTTTATCGTA
>Ga0180216_1001369_pt1 | contig 22035 bp, 15 predicted proteins | sample eDN3rd37CBELigMG_FD_128879 | JGI IMG/M metagenome (GOLD analysis project Ga0180216, IMG submission 128879) | Enriched Miracle-Growth compost microbial communities from Emeryville, California, USA - eDNA 3rd pass 37_C BE-Lig MG (version 2)... ...
CGGGGCCGTCGCGGCGAGTGGAGGTACAGCCCTTGTTCCACTTTTAGCAGTTGGGATAGAAATGGCTGTCGTCCATACGTTGACCAGCTTAGCTGATGCAGCAATACAAAGATGGATGGCTTCTAAGCAAGTCTTGCAGGTGTTCCCGCTTAAGAAGAATCAGGCAGTCTTAACAGCTGGAATGAATGGATCCAAAGGTGTCGTGTATGGTTCTCCAACATACGACATGAAAGGTGTAATGGATACGCTATTCACCAAGCTTAACACAGAGACAAATGGTTTCGGAACAGCTGTTAACTTTGTAATAGATATGCTAGCAACCGATGAAATGAAAGCTATAGCTATGAAATATGAGCGCGGTGAAAATGTGTCGGAACAAGTAGGCTCAACAGTTTCAGGTGAAAAAGCTTCAGATAAACTCTTGGCAACACTAGCTGCCAATCAGTCTAGAACACAGTCCGGTTATCATCGTCTGCTTCTAACTCCTCGAATCAAACCGCAGGATGAAGACTACGGTGAGAAGCTGACCAAAGCGTTCGAGAACATGGCCTTCCTGGATACAAACGGAATTGAGATTCAGCATCGTATCACCAACGAGATGATTTACGTGAAGCTCGATCCGAAGTTGAAAGAGCTAATGGAGACAGGGTTCTTGCAAACCGCTTGGGATTCGAATCTTCCTGAGAACACTTATGAGTCGAAGGAGTTCAATATCAACGGTAAGAAAACTCAAATCCGTACAATTGTTGTCGAGCATAAAGGTAAGAAGCTGTACGACATTCCATTCTTGCATCCAGACGCCTTGGCTGTTCTGAGGGAAATCATTATCAAGTCAACGTACTTAATCCCAGAAGACGAGCCAGAGAAAGAGAAGACTACGCCAGAGAATTTCATTATGCTTCACTCAGCATTAAAGGTTGGGGACAGTGAAACATTCTCTAGTCTAGGTGTTTCCTTCATTCTTGAAGCTCATGGTGAGAAGAAGAAAACAGTTCTCCTCGATGCTGTAAAAGCAATCGAGAATGAAACAGAGGAGCTGTATAACGAAGGGCAGCTTACTAACAAAAAGCTATTCGAATGGAGCACAGACAAAAACGGTTCAGGCGAAGATACAATGCTTCTCGTTACTGTGTATCCACCGGAAGCGACTAAGTAAAGGAGAGGTTAGAATGTCTTTGAAAAGCTTTTTTCAAAACAATGTTGTTAACCCCACGGCCATAAACCGTGGGGAAACCCTTCATAAGTTTGCGGTCATTACAAAGGTCAATGAGTCCGATAACGTATGTTCTATTAGGTATATTGATAAAGACGCATTGGAGCGTAATAAAGATAATGTACCAGTGAAAATCTACAGTCCGACAATGCAGGACTGGTTTCCTGAAAAAGATGATGTCGTCACGATTGAGGAAAAGGACGGCAATCCGATTATCACAGGAGTTCCGGAAGGGAACTATGCAGTAAACATCAAAGGTAAAAATGAATTGGAATCAGATGTTCTGTCAGATGAAATGAGTTGTGACACCGAGGGAGGTTACATCTATTAGGGGGGAGCTACATGGCAGAGGAAAAGAAGAGCCAAGACAAAGACCGTAAGATTGTCATTGAATCAGACTACGGACTAAAGTTTAAACCGTTATTAAACTGGATTAAAGAAAAAGCAAAGTATGCCTCCAGAGGTAAAGAGAAAGGCATTGTTAATAAGAAGTCCGGTTCTTCCATGGTGATTCGGGAGAACGGGAATATCAACATTGTGTCGAGCCCGAATGCTCAATACAAACTGAGCCGCGGCGGAAAAGCAACGGAAACATCTCATACTAGCGAAACAGTTACGAACAGAAAGAAGATAACAGCTGACGATATTATTATTAATAATCATAAGCTGAATCCAAAGCTGTATGAGTTTTCCGATATGACAAAAGTTCTGAACGACGACAAAAAGGTTGTTGGCAACCTGACAATGATGGGAACAGTCCTAGTAAAAGCCTGGGAGCCAACGCTTCAAAAATATGTATTGATTCGTCGGCAGGTCAGAATGCCTTTATTCTCTCCGGTATTAAATACGCCAGACATTCATCCGGACTTAGCTATCGATACAGAGTTGAAAGATGAATTTGCAGATATGGCTGATATCGAAAAAATGGCAGACATGCTTTCTGATTTAAATGAGAAGGGAGCCGAGAATAAATGATCGACTTCGCCATTTCTCCTCAAGGCGACTTGATCTTTGAGGAATTCGAAGAGCCAAAAAGCTTTAAGATTGATTTCCGAATCACGGAAAGCAAAGGGCTTAACATAAAGTTTCATGTATTAGATCCAAGTGTTAAGCAAGAGCAGAGCGGCTTCAAAGTTAGTTTTGCTACAAAACAAAAGACTGGTCTTACCCATAAAGCATCGCTAGTGAGTGAGACAGATCAGAAGCTGCAGCAGATCCGAATTGCTTTAACGACTGAACGTGGAGAGCTTCCTACAAGACAGTCCATTGGTTCGAGGTTATCGCTAGCACGTCATCAAGACATTAATGATTCTGCCAATCTAAGATTGATTGAACAGTATGTGCTCGAAGCAATATCGGGGATCCTAACTTCTCCTGAAGTAATGGCCAAGCCAGAAAAGGGCGTAGGTAATTTCTATTGCCAAACAGTCGGAATTTTCATTTATGAAAAAGGCATATTGATTTTTAAGTTCTATATATAAGAGGTGATTGTCATGAAAAGCTCGGAAACAATCCATAGCGACATCAAAGGTCGCTTTGAAAAGATGACATCCAAAACCTTACAAGAAGGTTCTGTTATTGACTTCTATACGGTGGCAACCTCAGAAGCAATGGAGGGCGCTTATCAAGAAATTGAGAACAGCAAAAACCCTCACATCTACAGCAACCTTACTGGCCAGGCTCTGGATGACACAGGATTTTTCGTTAACCTTCCAAGGAATCCAGGAGAGGATGATCAACAATATTTGTATCGTCTGATGAACTGGAATATTAGTGCAGAGGCTAGCAACACAACAGCCATTAACGATGCGTTATTGAATCTAGAGTTTGCTTCCAATGCAGAGTTTATACCACTTACAAATGGCGGTGGAACAGGCACTGTTTTTATTATTCCAAGGAATTATGAACAGGAGACTATTGAGTCAGCCATTGGAGAAGTAGAGATTAGATTAAGTGGTGTCGTATCTCCGTCATTGTATATCGAGTACATTGTTCCGGAAGTTCGAGCTGTTAAGATTCATGCTTATATGCAAAGCGGCGATGGAGATGTGAATCAGATCCAGGCGAACATTCATGAGTCTATAAAGAACTATGTTAATAGCATTCCGCCAAGAGACTATCTATTGGTGGGCCAGCTAAACCGTATCGGAATTAATGAGCCTAGCGTCGATTACTTCAGCGTCCTTCAAGTATTCATCGATGACCAAGAAGTGAAAGACATTGAGATCCTTCAAAACATTGAATCGAAATTTATCTTAGATGAGATTATTTGGTCGTAAGGGGGCGAGGTATCATGTTGGACTCAAGAACAGCTTTTGAACAGGCTGTCCTTCATTTTCCAAAATGGATGGATATTCGTAAACGAAAAAACAAATCAGATGGAGGCAAGTATCTTCAGTCTATAATTCAAGAGCTTGATGATATCCAAGCTGCGATTGAAGACTATAAAAAAGACTTTTTCATTATCAACTATATTGGTAAAGAAGACACCGTTATTGATTATCTCTATGTTGCTGAGGTAGGCGAGTTAGTAGAGGATAACTTCACTCTGCTTGCTCCGTTGAACAATGTGACATTTGATGTGAAGGAGTTCTATTTCGCTGATACTCCAGTCTCATTATATCAAGAAGGTCGTCTTCTTTTTAAGATTGGCGAGGTATCTGAATCGGATATTGTTAAGTATTCTCGCGATGGCTTTACATACACAGCCAAGCTAAGCAAAGTTCACATCTGGAATGTGATCGACGAGTTTGCTATGTTCGCCGGGATTAAACGTCATGAGAATGAGACGAATAAGGAATTGCTTGAGCGCACACTTCTGGTGTTTAAAAATCGAACAAACAGCACAGAGCTTGGATTGAAGAATGCCATTATGAATGTTGTCTCCAACTATTCAAGTCTTGCTCCAGGCGAAATCAAAATTGAAAAGCCGAACGAAGAGAATCTTCACAAACCGGATGAAGAGTTTGGATCAATCGTGGAGCGCCTGGCTCAGCTAAACAAAGATGTGTACCGTACAAAGAAATGGGACGCAAGCCGATGGGAGCATCCATTCAAAACGTTGGACCACGTATCTCCTAAGTGGGACGAAGAGCCCGCTGATATCATAGACGGCGTTGGACACAATGACGCATTAAAAGCTTCATTGCTTAGCGAGCTAGAGAATAGTGGTGTCTCTGATGTTCGTATCGACTTGTATGAAAAGTCGGATGTCCGTATTAACGAATATATTCGGGATCAACGTGTTGAGATTGACTTGGCATTGCAGCTAAAGAAATACTCTAACGTATTGAAGCCGAAAGAAGTGGAGTACAAAATCACTGCTGCTGAAACTACAGATTTAACAGACAGTAATGTCTACATCGAAACGCACCGAGTAGTGGAAGGTGAAAACGAGCACTATGTTGCAGATCTTGTTTCGAACCCTGCGGACATTGCAGACATTACAATTGAGCGTGGCAAGTTAAAGCCGAACACGAAATACAAGCTGCAGCTAATTCCAAAAGCAGAGTATGACGAGATGGAGATCAACAAGATCAGCATCAATAAAGATGGGAACAACGAATCGCTATTAAAAGAAAAAGGCGCCTATCGTTTTAACGAAGAAGGAGTTCTTACGAATAGCAACGTTCGCTTGCATGCTACGTCAACTCGTGACTTTAAAGATTATTCAAATATCCGGAATTTAAAAAGCGGGTTCACATTAGCTGATGCCACACAAGATGGAACTGTTGTATTGGATGTTACAGGTATGGTCAATCAATATGTAAAGGTTGAATACGACAGCCGTGAGACCAGCATCATCCGAGACAGAGAACTAGTTAAAGCTGACGCAAGCTTTGTCATGAACGAATCAAACCAGTTGATATCTACAGCTGAAGAGGGCGAGATTGTTATTGAGCTTGCATGTAATCAGCTTTACTACGAGATGGAAGCTGGGAATGCGATTGTAACAAAGATAATCGACGGAGAACAATTCCCATCAGAGATCTGGTTCGAAGCGAAGTCTGAGCACCTTAAGTTTGATAAGACTAAGCAAGTTAAGATTGTTATCCGTAAACTTGGAAACGATCGTCAGCTTATCATGAATAACATTAGCTATGCTCGATACGATGTGGAGATGAGACTACAAAAAGGTAGCTTCGTAAATACACCACTTGGTTCAGTTATTCCTTCAGTAGCTGGAGAGAACGCATTGCTTATGACTATCCGGACATATCATGGATACTCACCAACTATTTACTTTGTTCATGTTGGTTCTAGTTTGAAAAATGCCATGTATGAAACGGACGTATTCCAAACAGGTTCTGTGACTTACATCGACTTTGATTCTAACTGTACAGCAAAGTTAGTGGAGCTTGATGCTGCAGGAAACGTAGTAGCAACAACAAACAATTTTGTATGTAAGAACCTATATCGGAACACTCGAAGCAGCGCAGCTTACTTGCAAATCGATACAAGCGGGTTTGTTACGATTCGTCGAACAACTCCTGCAATCGACCGCTTTAGCTACATGGGAAAAATGTCCGACTGGATTCGATTAGAGCCGGGGCAAGAAATCGATACGATTTTAATCGATGGAAATGTACGCTCCTTAATGGATCGAGTGTTCATCAATGACTTGCTGCGAGATGGTCCATACGACCGCATCTATGCAAGCCGTCAGTTAAAAGGATTCATTGTACAAAATGGTACAGACGAAAAGCTTGTGAAGCTAACGAGAGAAGATATTGGACTAAGTGCAGATGCTTATACTGTTCACAACCTTCCTTACGGCGCGAGAGGCGCGTTTATCGTTGACTCACTAAATAATGTAGAGTCTATTGGAACAAGCCACTCACAGGCGTTTGAGTACTTCTATGTATTCCCTAGCAACACGCAAGAGCACATTGCCTACAACAAAGCCCGCATGCTTCGTCCAGAGATGACAGACATGGAGATCGTCGACATGTTTAGCCCAATCATTCCTGCAGGAAAAATGATGGTTTATGTCATAGCTCCAGTTATCAAAGATGGACTCAATGCTAAGGTTGAGTTCCAGAAGAATAGCGGCCTATTCGAAACATGGTCGTTAGGCAAAAAGAAATTGCGTGTGCAAATAGAGATCGATCAGGAGCTTAGTGACAACTACGACATGGAGCAAATGGCTGTTAGTCAAAAGTTTGTCTTAAGTAACAACATTAATCTCGAAGAGCAGATAGAGGTTAATGGTCAATCCGTTAATCTTGGCGAGTACATTGTAATTCCGCCTGAAGGTATGAGAGTGATTCATGAGAATCGTTCTAGCCAGCCTGAAGTATTCTATGCCGAAGAAGATGGATTTAATAAGCTGAAGTATTCCAACATTGCTTCGATTACAAGCATCACTCATAATGGCGCCGCAATTCCCGCTAGCGATTACCAGCTGCTTAAGGAAGAAGGCATCATTGCTTGGAAGAATGATTCATTAATTGGCGAAGAGATTGCGATTGAATATCGATATGGCGTACCACGTTATATCACATTCATCGATCTTGAAAAGCTATACGAATTAGTGGGATACAACGTAGAGGCTTATCGATTCACATCAAGTCTTTACTATAGAAATGTAAATGAGGATACGCTCCTAACAGACTTGGATGCAGAGAAGATTGAGGAAGCTGACCGCGTCATTACGTCTAGCTCTAATCCAAACTACCGTGTTCGTATTGATCACAACGTTATCCGAGTTACGAAGCTAAACGAGGAAGACTATGTTGCAGTGAAGGCAGGCTTCTTCTATCAAGATGGCCAAGAGCTTTACCATTATGCTAACCGTAACGAGAACTTACTGGAGCGCATGAGCAACATTGAGCTGATCAACACAGAGCGATTATCTGGACAAGTGAAGTTTAATCAACAGTCTAAAAACTTCCTGCCAGAGTCCAGCATGAAGCCACGTCGGAATACGATAGTCAGCATGATCGACTTCATTAACAATGACCGTATCTCTGGCCTAAGTAGAATGGATGCCTTAACAGCTTGTGACAGCTTCAATCATTGGAACACATTTGAAATGAATGTTGGCTTTGATAAAGGTTTAAACGGCATGGGTATGAGGTTTGAAAAAACAAGTGAAGATGGATATGCGGTTATGGATATCACAGAATATCTAACCAACAATACGATCTTATCCTTGTACGTAGAAGGTAAGCCGGAGATCTTGATCGCGAAAGAGCGCAAGCATCATGGCTACTCCTTCAACAAATCAATATTTGCTGAGCCATACAAAGCCTTAGAAGAGCACGAGGAGTTCCGCTACTTCATCTTCAATGAAGATACATTTGAAGAAGACATGAAGTATTACCTGGTAGTTAAAAGCAACGGTCTTGTCGATGACATCATTATCAAAGACTATGTACCGGTGGAAGACATTCGTTCCATCCATCGGAAAAACATTTCAGCTCTAGGCTTTGACATTCAAGAATTCGCTACCATCAACTACATTCAAAAACTGTTGTTTGATGTGAGCGGGAATAAAATGGACCGCCTAGAGATTTCAGAAGATGGAACAATCAAGACGGGTGTGAATGTAGACTGGGGCTTCACAAAAGTTCAGGAGTTTAAAAACGACTGGAGAAGCTGCACGTTAAAAGAGGTAGATCTCGTGAAAGAGTCCTACATCCGCTCAGGGGATAGAGTAGGGTCTATCGAGACAGAACCAATCTACATCCGAAATAAAGACTCACTTCGTTCCATGATTGTGAAGGTTAATGAAATGTTGCTAGACACAACGACCGGTTTCAATGTTGAAGTTTACACATCTGAGCGTTCTGGCGGTATGTACAATCTTATCGCTGTCGAAGAAAACAGCAACACGCTGGTTGTTCCATACGGCAGGTTATCAAATTACATCAAAGTGAAGGTAGATATCCCTCCTCACAAAGTAATAAATAACTTAGAGGTGTATTCTGAATATATCGAAACAGAGTCTCCATTACGAGTTGGTGAATACGAGAATGGCCAGCTCCTAACGAAGATCTACGACACTGGATTCACGAAAGACTATTTAATCAAAGCATTCATTGCAGACGAAGTAGTCAAGCCAGAATTCATCGATATATCTGTTCGTGCCTTCCGCCAAGACAGCGATCGTTTAGTGTGGACGGAATGGAAGCCACTTATGCTTAATGAAAATCTGGAAGTAACCAACTCTGTTGAGTTCGAAGACTACCGCTTCTTCCAGTTCCAGATCTCATTAAGAAGCAACCTTGCATCGATAAAACTCAACAATATAGAACTAGAGGTGATTGGATAATGTTCCGTACAAACAGTCGAATAGAAAGAAAAAATGGAATAAGGTTTTATGAACAAGACATCTTGTGCAGCGATTATCTGTTCACGAATGATTTAATTGTTGAGATGAAATTGGACTATCTTACTCCAGGGGCTGGCATTGTGCTCCTGGAGAAAAATGAATTAATTGAAGAACAAGCTAATGACATGTTTGTTTTCAAGGTTGGGCAAAACGATTTTACAGTCATCCGTAGACGGTATGGCGTACAGGAAGTCGTGCTTCATGTTTCGAGTACCGTAACTCCGCCGATGATGGACCTACCATTAACATTCATTAAAAGCGGTAGATCTATCGAGCTCAAAACGGGAGACCGTGAAGTTGGTCACTATATGCTTCCAAGAAGCTTGGATAAATATGAAGTTGGTTTTTATTCTAATGCAGGCAACGTTTTGAAAGACGCCTCGTTTGCAGCGGGCGCACCAAATAAGTGGATGGTAAACATTCGAAATACAAATGGCGGCCGAGTGTTCTTCTTCAAGGATGGATTCCAAATTGAAGACTGTATTAACGATGCTGAGATAGAACAAGGTGAAGTGTTCCTTGCAAAAGGGAAATATCATTTAGCTTATGACAGGAGTGACATTGATGGCCAAAATGACATTGAGAGCTTTGTGTCTTTATCTAATGATCCGCGTTTCGACGATAAAGCTAAAACGCTGTTAGATGAAACAAACACATTCGAACTAGAAGAAGACGCTTATGTCAATGTGAAGTTCAAAGGCACGAGTGGCCAAATCACAAACATTGCCATTAAAGACAATACGATGGATGCCTATGTTCCTACAGACGACTTCCCTATTACATCGACCGGCAGTGCTATGATCATCACGTTGGATGGATTGGAAAAAGTAACATGGAAAGGAGCAGTCTTCAGCGTTCCTAGTTATGACGATTTAACGGACGTGAGAGACTACGGCATTATCTCTTCGAAGGTAAAGAATTACTTAGTGAGTGATTTTAACTTAACGTTTGGAAGAGAGTATACCTACGTTCTTGATGTTGAGTCATTGAGAGTGGATGTGTATGACGGGGATGATCTCCACAAAACACAAGTTATTCTAATGTCCGATCAAGACCAGGGTAAGCTTACTGTCTTTCGCAATATCAATGCTATTATTACGCAAATCATCATCAAGCGTACTGATGGAGAAGAAATCGATGTGCTGCTGCAGAAGACAAGTAAAGTCTATGTGCCAGCCACAATCCAAGGTCCAGTTGTTGTTACAGATAAATACTATATCCCTATGAATCTATCAAGCTCCTATCGTATTTCTGAAGACGAAGGGCGAGAAGATGTTTACCTGTTTACAAACTGGGAGCGGGAGATATTCAATCCTGCAGAGAAAATGGTGTTGGACAAAGCCATTATCGATATGCCTGGCAACATCAAAGTGTATGGCATCCTGAAAGATTCAGAAACGAACCTGGAGAATTTCTATCGCATTTCAGGAGAGATTGACACAATCGACTTGTATGCAGATAAATACGATGTCATCACAGAGAGCTTGTTTACGATCGATTACTATAATAGCCAAATCAAACTAGACGATGAAATCAAAGACCAGTACAAAGAGATTGTCATCGACTATCTGAAGGAAGGCAGCTACTGCATTAACTATGATAGAGACCTTCATTCCTATGAGGTAGACATTTCTACTTCAGAAGAAACAATCTATGTCATGTACGATTATGCATACGACGAGCAAGGCTACGGAACTGTTAGTGAATATCAAATCACTGACATTAAGCCAGGCTTGAAAAATAAATTTGTCGTGCTTCGCAAGAATTAGGGAGGGGAAAGCATGAAGATCTATCCTTCATTTCACAATGTTCGAGAGACAGATAAAGTGCAGCCAAAAGATATTCCGCTATCTTATATATCCAATGATTCTGTTGAGACAGAAATTGTGATATCGAAAGAGCCGGTTGCTAGCCAAGGCAATAAGTCCAGCAGTGCTATGCCTTATGAGGTATTTAATTCTGCTGACACCTATCTGTTTAATGAAAGCGGCGATCGAGTAGAGGTTGCCACAATGATGCAAAGACTCGGGGACGAATATTACTTCGTCCCTCAAAATGCGATTGAGTTTTCACCAACGAGATTCTCGTTTAGTGTCTTGGTTAAAAAAGACATGACATTTCTAAACGACAAAGAGTACAACATCAAAGTTGGTTGCGTAGACGGAGTATCTAAGTTATCAGAGAGGTTAATCTCTATCTTCGGAGATGCACCGAGACGTGGATTGTCTCCGCTTAACGTTAGCATCAACAATCAGGATGTCTCTTCGTATTCATTAATTGACACATCGTTTGCTGAGAATGATATGGTGTTTATCGAATCTGATGATGGAGTTCGCATTGGAAACACGAGTGATCGAATTGATTTCGAGAGCATCTTAGATAGCCATACAAATATCTGGTTATCCGTAAAAGATTTCGGTGGCATGATTGAAGACGCCGAGTCGGATGAGTTTGAACTAGGAAGTGCGACTGTTTACAACGACACTCGCTATAAAATACCAGGATATAATAAGCGATTCAACATGGAGCTGACCAATAGTGACTTTGTAGATTATCGATATATTGAACTGTTCCGCGGAGACTGTCCGATCTTGCTATTAGAAAAAGCAAACAAAGGTTACATTCTCGTGGCCCACGAATCGTTGTTTACTGATGTTGCACAGAACGTAAAGCTCATTTATGAATTGATCCTTGGCGTATTCCTAAGTGCTTATTACAGAAGCCCTGAGCGAAATATCTGGATTACCGATGCATCTGTTGATTACATTGCATTGAAGGAATCGCAGTACGGATTGAACCATGAAAAGGTAACGCTAGACGAAATGCTGTACAACACAGATTACGATATGGGCAAAGAGTATGGCTTGTTGGAGATATGGACTTCAAGCAATGATGTTATCTTCCAAGGACTGACGAAAGAAGGCGTCATTCTATTTATGAAGACTGGCATGTCTCCGGATCCGAAGAAGGAAGAAGATTATGTGTCTACCTATACGACAAAGCAAACAGTCATGCTTTACAAAAAACAATCGGTCAATAAAGTAGAAACAGATCTGTCTGTAACGCCAATCTTCACAGAGACTGGTCATTATATTTCTGTTCAACCATATCGAAGTACGTCACTCAAGATCTATTCAAAAGAAGAACAGATCCTCCGAGTTCCTGAAGACCATACAGCGTACACGTTAATATGCAAAGACAGCATCTTCAAATTAATCCCGGATGGCGCCTACGATCCTTTAGTGGACGGTTTAAAAATGGCCACTGTCCGAGTAATACAAAATAGAGTAACGAAAAATTACGACATGAGAGTTTTAGGCGGAGGATTGCCAGAGGACCAAGATCCGAATTTTAACCTATTGGATATTGGCCATATCGATGGAAGACCATACCGAATTGGTTCATCCATGATCATTACATTGCCTAAACGATTGGAGCCTTATCGAGAAATCATTGAGGCAACAGTCAGCCGGCATGTGACTTCTGGTGACTATCCTATCATCCTCTTTGAATAAGGAGCTGATAATACATGAGCAACCAACTAAAGCGTCTAGATTTTGGTAATGGTATCCGTGCAAATGATATTCAGTACAACTTCGATACCATAGACGGACAAATGAAGCGAGAACGGGCTCGTATCGGAGGATATGGAATTGTTGAAGGATTTGATGTAGAGGTTCTGTCCAGCAATCAGATCAGAGTCAGCGAAGGCGTCATTATCAACAAACAGGGTGCAGAGGTTATTATCCCTGAACGCATTGTTTATATTCAACCGCCAGAGTTTGCTGAACACAAATTGATTACGATGGAAGAAGCTTTAACCGTCAATGAAGCGGGGGAGTTAACTCTCCCTTATATTCCTTACTCAGACGAGAAGAAAGGGTACTTCAACAATAACTACTATCAGACCAACTGGCCTGATGTTCAGGAAGAACTTTCTATTTCCGATGCGGAAAATCCGGACCTCAAGATTCGAGCACTTCGAGTAGAGAAAAATCTCTTAACACTCGATGCAAATATCTGGGCCGGTAAAAAGGTTTTCGTTGAGTATCTTCATACCAAAGATCGTATGGATACGATTCTCGTCAATCCAGATGGAGAGTTCCGAGTTGAACAGGGAATCATTTCAACATCTCCATCTCATGTGGATCTGAATCGATACGACGGCTTTTTTGTCATAGCAATTGTAGAGGTTCTCGTAGGAGATGCAGTTACATTAAAAGCTTATGACGACTTAAAGACCTATCGTAAAGTTTATGTAGACGAAGAGAATCGTCTTTACCTAAACGGAAAGCTTTACAAGGAAAGCCAGGTCGTTCACTTTGTTGAGCCAGTGCCTCCATACCTAAATGCGTTATGGTATGACGGCGCAACCAATAAGCTAATGATCTACAAGGATGTAGATGGAACATTAGGATGGGTGGCTGTTAACGAGGAAAAGCATATTCCAGTTAAGGAAGTTAAGATCTTCTCTCCAGAAGAGTTTCCTGAAGATGGCCAAACGTTCCTATTTGGTCCGGAGGAAATCAACTTCAAGTTTATCCCGGGACACAATCAGCTGGAGATTATCATTGATAACGCACCAGTTATGAGTGACCAGTTTGATGAAATCATTGATCCGGAAATTGAGCAATACGAAAATGCAGGTATTGGATTCAAGCTAAAGGATCCGTTGGATCGAGCAACCTACGTCGAGGTTCGTGTTCTCCATACCGTCAATGCATTTCCATTGCGTAGAACATTCCAACGTACAGCTACGTTTGTGGATGATAGCTTCACATTTCAAGACTCACTAAATGCAGAGAAGCTTTTCACGACTGAAGCTCCATATGTTATTGGTGCAAGGCAGCTGCAAGTATTTGTGGATGGCGTAAAGCTAGAACGAGGACTGGAGTTCGAAGAGATACTAGAACCTGGTGTTCCAGCGAGCGCTGAGAATAATGGCAGGACTTCAAAGACCTACAAGGTTTTAAAACCATTAACAGCAGGCCAAAGAGTTTCCTATCGCATCGAAAAGAATGTGTATAGCTATGATGACCTCGATGGCTGGGTAGACGAAATCGAAGCGAAAGCTGATCAAGCACTTGATGAACTAGTACAGGTTCGCCAAGACATGGCCACGATGGATGAAAGCTTTGATGACAAGCTTCAGACAGTGAACAATAACATCACAACAATGGCTGAGCAACTAAGTCAGCAAAGCAACTTCGTAAAGAAAACAGACAAGCTTGGAAAATCCAATATGCCGAACGAAGTATTGAATAACGTGATGGCTGGAAGCTTTGCAGTAACAAAGCCGGCAGAAAGTATCACGACAATCGAGGACATGAAAGAAACGGATTTCCTACTTGTTTTCTATGCAAGTGCTACGCAGAACAGAGCGCTTTTGAAAGACATCGACTATGTTGTTCAGCAAGAAGGCGAGAACTTGTTAGTCGTCCTAGGCAGTGAGCTAGTGGACGAGTCTAGTTCAATCTATTTAACCGGCATTAAGTTCGGTATCTAGGGGGAGGAGTAACAAATGCAGCAACCGAAAATATCCTGGTTTGTTAAGGAGCAAGATGGTTCATTCATGTCCAAAGAAGAACACCATGCTGGAACTTACACAAAGCAAGAGCAAGTAGTTGTAGAGTTTCAGGTTTGGAATAACCGTTGGGGCGTAGAGGATGTACTTCCTCTTGCTGATCCGGTGTTGAATTTCTATTTCGATACATTGGAAGATTCCTCGTTGCTTCATCTATGCAAGATTACAATCGATGATATGGGAGTTGTTCCGCTAGTAATCAAAGGCGAAAAAGCATCTGCTCGTATTGGACGCACATTGAGTGGCAAACAAAACAATGGCGATGCGAATTCCATCGATAATACAGACAACTACGTCACAGTGAAATTTGAGTTCTCTGCAGAAGATTATCGACTAAAAGAGAATGATCTGAAAAATGTGTATTTTGAATTGGTCTCAATGAGCTAGCAGTTGGACCACATTTCCTGTGTAAAAGTTAGCGGGCTAAAGGTAATAGAATTTTAGAGGTCTCGCTAAGGCGAAACCCGGGCAAGAAGGAGGCGATGTAATGAGCATTATTCGCTTTGTTGACAGGGATATTCACGAACCTATCGATTATGAAGTCGCTCCGATAGACGCGGTTCTAAAGTATGTACTTAAAAAGAACCTGCCCGAAAGCCTACCGAAAGACACTTTCATTTACACAATCGATACACAGGAGCTTTACCACGGGGCCGGATACGGTCTACCTCTGAAGAAAGTTTATACAGAGGAGGAGACTCGGAAGACGGCCGTGTTTTATTTTGGGATGCTTGACGATGCTAATCAGAAAGTAACCCTGTATGTTCCGCTTAAAGGTGTCCTAACTCGAATGTATGTAAACCTAGGCCAAGAATCTGCTGAAGATTTAACAGCTACAGTTTACAATGCTGCCGGAGAAGAGGTTGCCAGTGTGATTGTGGAAAGTGGTGAGCGGTTCGCAACCCTAGATATTCTAGGCACAGTGAACTACGAAACGCTAAAGGTAGTCGTTAACGGAGAACTATCGCTTCCCGACATCAACGTGTTGGTGGATATTATTCCTATCAGAAATGATTAAGAAGGAGAGATGAATGATGGCAGCACCTATAGTTTCATGGAGACTTGGAGATAACAGCGACATCATGGAAAGATGGAGCATCGGTCGTATCGATGCTGGCCAGGAAGGTCCTCAACAAGAGATCTTAATCTGGAACAACTTCGCAGGGTTAGAAGACATTGCTCATATGCAGGACTGCAAGTTCACAACTACTGACAGTATGTTAGACACATTAGATGTAGTTGCAGGCAAATGGGTTTATGTTCGTTGCGACTCTATGGATGAAGTTGCGTTTACACAAGTAGGTGGTAGCGAAAAGAAAACCATCGGGGCTCGTGGAGCGGCAGCTGGTGTGATTGAAGGAATTCCAAACGATGGAACAATCGTGAACGAAAAAAACTTTGCTAAGATCACAACTTACTTCCAGTCTGACCTTCATGGCGTACAAGCTGGACCAAGAAACTTCAAACTACGCGTAGAGTATTTCTATGTTTAAAAACCGAGAGCCACTGAGTTAATCATGTGGCTCTTAAAAGATAATCCTGGGGAGGAGTTTTATCATGTTTCAAAATTGTCCTAGTGTTTCACCTGTTGTACAGGATTATATATGGTTGGCAGAATACTACAAAGGTGCTCTGTCTGAATTCGATTTCGAGACCAAAAAGGAAAACAGTTTTTATGATATCGACAAGGAGAAGCTCGTTCGCTTCGGCTTAGTCGGTCGAAACAAAAAGATGTTCTTCGAATGCTCCAGAGGTTCGTTTAACTTACTTGGAAAACGAATCGACATTCAATACAGAACAGACGATGCAGTCTATCCATTGACCATGCAGAACGTATACCAAAGAGACATCATCACCTATAAACGTGCCGTATCCGAATCAAGCGTCGGTCGAAGCACAGAGGGTACGATGACAAGCAGAATACTTAGCTATTCCTTTGGTTACAAATCTGAGATGGAGATAGATGGTGTCGCATTTAACTTTAAGCCAATCGTGACGTTGCCTGACGGTATAGATAGCAATTTTGTCCTGACAGTGGACTTAAATGCAGATCAAGATATCAACGGCCGCTTAGAGCTATTAAGAGGTGGCGAAGTCGTTAGCTCACATGAAGCTCCATTAAAAGCAGGCCAAACAGGTAGACTTCATTGGAAGATCGGCTGAGAGTTTTAATACAAGGCCGAAGGAAGTGATGATATGGCAATAGTCTTAGATCGTGTATCTTCAAGGCTTAGTTTAGCGGAAGACGGCCTAACCGTTACATCGTTGTCTAATAGTTGGGGAGCCGCCAGGACCGACCAGGGCGTGAGTTCAGGGAAGTGGTATTGGGAATACGAAGTTCTCGATGTATCTGGCAGCGCAAAGCGTTTGCTGCTTGGCGTTATAAATTCCAGTCATACCATTGACAACTACGTTGGATATAATTCATATGGACGAGGGTACTACAGCTTAAACGGTAATAAGTATGCAGGTAGCTATACTGGCTATGGAGAGGCTTATGTTATTGGAGATATTGTTGGTGTTGCTCTTGATATGGATATGGGCACAATTGAATTCTTCAAGAATGGAGTGAGCCAGGGGGTAGCATATAACAACCTATTGTCATTGGGTGAAGTGTATCCCACTTTGTCAGCTGCAGTTTCAGGAGCTTCAGCAAGCATCAACTTCGGTGCAGAGAAGTTTCAAATAGCAGAAGCCAATACCGAAGCATGGAAGGCGCTCGTTGATCAGGGTTATAAACCATATGACGTAGAAAGCGCTAGACCTTGGTTCGATAAAATCAAAAACAGAAACGTAAGATTCACGCAAATGTATTTAGACCACGAAGAGGTTGGGTACATTCTAGCTAGTGGAGAAATCTTTTCTGTTATCGATGGTGTTGAGATCAGCGAAGAAGTTATTTATAAGATTGAATCTGCTGGAGTGGAAGTTGAAACCGGCATCGAAACAACGCCGTTTAACTTTAGCTTTGCAATCGACAAAGAGAGCTTAGCGATAGGCAGCAACCTTATTCGAATAACTGTCGAGGACAATGGAGGGCTCCAGTTTCCAATAGACTTTGAGGTCTTCAAGGAAGACAGGAATACATTCACCTATAAGCGACAAGGAATGTTCGATGCTTCCATTCCTAGGGAAGGTGACGTTGTCTTCCAAGGCAGCAAAGGCTATGGACTAAATGGAATTGGCACAGGACGTATTACGTTCGACATTCCTACAGAAGGAAAGTCTAACATCAAAAAGATCACGATTGATGGAACGCCTGAAATCCGAAATATCGTAGCAAAGAATTACGATATGGATCTTGTGCAAAAAGAAGGTTTAGATCCTATCATGGCACAGTTTAAAAAGACCGTGTCACTAACGGATTTAACTGTTGTATTAAAAGCAGAACTTAGGAGGTAGAAATCTATGGCAGGTGGAAAATTTGCGGGCGGAACTGGAACGGCACTAGATCCGTTTTTAGTAGAGGACGCTCATGACTTTAATGCGATGAGATTGTACTCTAGCGGATATTACTTTCAGTTGATTAAAGATATCAACATGAACCAGCCGCCTTATAATACCGGGACAGGATGGCAGCCAATTGGCTACTTCAATTCTCAAATTGACGGACAAGGCCATAAGGTTTCCGGACTTAGAATATGGTCAAAAGGTGATGCTGTTGGTTTGTTCTTGAGTTCGGGAACAGGGCTTAAGATGACCAATCTTCATTTTGACGACCTTTACTTTGAACTGATAACAGCGGATACGGCAAACAAGAAATTCACTCTGTTTGGATATGAAGTTGGTAATGGAGCTACATCTAACGATTTCTTCGTTGGATCTTCTGTTGTTGGGAAATTCAAGATTGATGCTCCTTCCGTAACGGCTAGGTTGTTAGTGTACAGTGCTACTCAAGGAAATGACTATGCTCACAGCATTGGAGTTGTTGATAGTTATTTCGATCTTGAAAATCTAGGGAGCAAGCAGATTATGTTATTTGGATATCTGCAAGCATCTACTAGCTATCCATACAGAGGGCGAAGCACCCTCAACGTTATCAGAACTATCATTAGACTAAAGGGCGACTTTACTCACCAGCAGCTTTCAGGCAATGGATCCGTAGCTCCATCTGACCTGTATTTAGTTAATGACATAGATACTAACTATGTGAACTTCGGAGGCTACACAGTAAGTGATGTCGAGTTCTTGTCTAAATCAACAAATCTTCCAAACTTCGTCTCTGCTTCTCAGAAAGGCAGACAGGTATGGATGTTCCCGGGAACAACATATGTAAGAATGGTCGATTACTCTCGAAATAAATTCTTGATTGAAGCAAACGGAGAGATTTACTCTTACAACGTTGATCAAGGATTCTTCAGAGTAGGAGCTACTCCAATTCTTACTGATATGTTCACTCTTCACGGCATGGATTATATCGAGTCTATTCCAGTTAGTGTGTGGAATCAGTTAAGACAAGACTTCGGACAAGTTGATATTCATTGTTATGTTGAAAAGATTCCTGGCAAAACGCTCGTAACGAACAGAGAAACATTGGCATTCAACCAAGCTCTCAATAACAAAGTCGTCATGAAAGCCGTTATTGATTTCTCTCTACACAACAATGATATAAGCAAAATCAGAATTCCTGCAACGGACCAAGCTCCGGTGGTTACTGAGCCAACTCCTACTGAGCCTAGCGATCCAAGTACAACAGATCCAGGTACTACGGAGCCAGTAACAGATCCAGGAACTACTGAGCCAACATTATAGGAGGTGCTTTTAAATGGCAGGAGGTAACTTTGGAGGAGGTACTGGAGAAATCCAGAACCCTTACCTAATTGAAGACGCAGATGATCTATTCGCGGTAAGAAATGATCCTTATGCTTTTTATAAGCTTGTATCGAGTATTAACTTAATGGAGTGTACTCAGCTTGGGCCAAACGGTTGGATTCCGTCCCCGTTCATTGGAACACTTGACGGAAATGGTTATTCCATTGAAAACTTGAAAAACCACTCTGGCGGAACAGATGTCGGTCTGTTCACTGTCTTAAGAGGAACTGTTCGTAATGTACAACTCTCTAACTTCGACATACAAGGCGGAGCAAGAGTGGGAGCTGTCGCAGGCCGAATCGAACAAGCAAAAGGAGTAGCTATTGAAAATGTTGCTGTCGTTAATAGTGCCATCTCTGGATCTTCCTATGTAGGAAGTCTTGCTGGCACGATCTTTAACGGGCAGGTTCGCAACTCTTACAGCAAAGCAGTTGTGAATGCAAACAATAACTATAAAGGCGGACTGTTTGGAGCGGTAACTTCTGACGTAACTGTCGAAGCTCCAATTATTGAGAATTGCTATTTCGATGGTCAAATTACTGGGACTGGAACAAATGGAGGACTCATAGGTCAAGCTACACAAGCGCCTACCATCATCAACAGTTTCTTCAATAGCGCTGCAGGAACAGATAATGGATTTGGCACAGCGAAGACTGCAGACGAAATGATCCTTGCTGCTACTTATGTAGGATGGGATATTCCTATGGCAAACCATTTACAAAAGGTTTGGTCTATTGCAGACGGAGATACGCCAGAACTGTTCTACAATGCAGGAAGTAGATTCCTAGTATTTGCAGAAGGTAAGTACTACAGACTAAACGGAGAAGACTGGGTGGAGATGGGCGACATGCTGCCAACCGAAGCTGAGTTCGCATCACTCGGATTGTCTGAAGGTGATTTATCTGGTGTCCCTGGATTCGTTTGGAACAAACTTCGTATTCACAGAGTAATTGAAATCGTCAACTTGCGTGAGCGTTACCGTGTCGATCAAGTTTATGATCATAAAGCATTGGTAAATCAAGGACAAGTTACTGACGGATTCTTGCTGAAAACTTCTATCAATCTAGCTGATTACGGAGATGCTTTGGGTAGAGTCTACTTCAAGCATTAAGGAGGTAATAGCATGGCTGAAGAAATCACTGGAGGCGGCGGCAATTTTGTCGCCTCTCCTTTTATAGAAGAAGTGGAAGAGCCAAAAGCGATATTAGCAAACAATGGTCACTACTTCACTTATTCGGACGGATGGGTTGATCTAGGAGAAGACCTGTCTGTCATTAATGGCTTCGAACAAGGCGTCTTGCTAAGCGAATTAAATGCGATTTCGTGGTGGAAAGATTTTAGTGGGGTCGTTGAGATTCTGGTATTTACAAGGTTAGATACAGTGGTTGTGGATGCTTATATCGAACGCTATACAGACTCGGATGTTGAGTTGCTTCCTCCCGATGTTGCTGTAGATAGCCTTACTTCTGAAACCACAACGTTTGAAGATAATAAGCTTATCGTCCTGATCAAAGAAGTTGCATCGGATTCTGAATTGGGGCATGAAGTGGAAATAGAAAGCACTCCAGCAGAGGCAATGCAGATTGATGGGAACTATTCTGTTTTACTCGAAGCAGATAATGGAATAGACACTTCTCAGCAGGCAGAGGCCGTAAATCTAGATGTCGATAGTAACCTTACAGAGCCTATGGCTCTCGATGGGAATTATGAGTTCCTTATGGAAGGCATTGATGCATCTGATGCTACTGTATCTTCAGATTTCTCGTTGGATGTTGACAGCTCTTTGACAGAGGCAATGACTCTGGATGAAGACTATTCTCTCACAATGGAAGGTATCGATACAACCGATGCTACTGTTTCTGGAGACTTTGTTATGGATGTTGATAGCAATACCACTAATAGCATAGAGCTTGAAGGTGAGTATGGCGTTCTTTTAGAAGGGTTAACTACTTTCGATAACGAAGCGGAAAATAGTTCGGTTGAGGTAGACAGCCAGCAAACAAATGATACCGCTGTGTCCCAAGAGTTGGATGTGTATGGGGAAGCAACTTCCCAGTTGCGGACTGTCATATCGATCAATAACGGAAGAACGTGGTGGACATTTGATGAAGACGCAGACAATTGGAAACAAACAGATCTTAGAAATATAGATGTTGAAGGCATGAGTATTGACTTGCTCAACTCGCTAGACTATTTCGATTATGAAAAGCTAGCGCCTAATAGAATCTATACAAAAGATTTAGTGATTGCCACACAGGCCACAAGCACGCTTGAGGACAAGGAGACGATCTTCCGTAAACTTGACGTAGAGTTTTACGAGAATCAACCTGCATTTGTTAGCAATGCTCGATTTAGTCCAGATAGCATTCATAATCAGTATACCGAATTAACCTTCGATTACGTTGATTTAGAAGGCGACAATGTTTACTACAAGGTCTTAGTACAGCGGGCCGGCGAGATTGAATACGTTCAGATTGAACCGAATCCATCTGAAAGAGAATGGAATCAACGTCCTTCAAGTGGTAGCGTCTTCCACGCTTACAATTATCCTTACTTCAACACTGGAGAGAACAAGGTCAAGGTTGTTGTTCAGGATAGCAGAGGATTGAAATCTGAGCATGACTTCTCGCTAATCCTAACTGATGATGTTCCTTATATTCAAATGACACATGATCAGTTCGGTATGGATCTCGTGATCGGCGATACGCAAATGGACTCCGTTTCCTACAAAGTCTCCTTGAATGGAGAAGATCTTCTTGGCTTCACAGACTTCCAGAGAAGTCCAGTGAATTTCAGATACGTATGGAAACCGGGTCAGTTAAAACGTGATGAGATCAATATCGTCCGTGTAGAAGTAGTAGATAGTTTTGGTAATAAGACAATAGAGGAATTCGAATTGGCAGGCCAGTTCACAAGTATCATGTTCACGGATGTCGGCGGCCAATACTTAACGGATAACCTCGGAGAGCTGCTGCGCTATCTAGACTTTGGCGCAATAGTCGGTGGAACAATATCTCCGCACTTAGCTGTTAAAGTTGTTAACGAGACTGGCGTAGCGGTGAAGAACTTAGCAATCAAAGTACTGAGCGA
>Ga0180216_1001370_pt1 | contig 21984 bp, 18 predicted proteins | sample eDN3rd37CBELigMG_FD_128879 | JGI IMG/M metagenome (GOLD analysis project Ga0180216, IMG submission 128879) | Enriched Miracle-Growth compost microbial communities from Emeryville, California, USA - eDNA 3rd pass 37_C BE-Lig MG (version 2)... ...
ATGGATTCTTGCGTCTTTGCCATTGAGTGAGGCGAAAAAAAGCCGACCGAGGCATCGTGCCCCGGTCGGCCTGAAATTTGGTGGAGGCGGCGGGAATCGAACCCGCGTCCGAAAGTGCTCCACGCCTTGGCCCTACGTGCGTAGCCCTCGTGAAGTACCGCGGCGGCTGCCCGAGGGCGAGCTACCGACGCGGTTGCCCTGGTTGGTACGTCCTCTTCGCGCCCAGGGCGACTTGAAGGAACGGCCGGGATTCCTGACGGAGGTGACGGCCGCCCCCGGCGGGCTGCCGGCCTCCGCGCTGTTCAGACCGCTTCGTCAGGCGGCGACAGCGAGCTCAACGTTGTCGTTGGCGTTTGTTGTTCGCTCGCAGTGAATTTACGTGCTCCGCAAGCCAGCACGGCACGCGCCTCGGGTTTCGCTACCTCCGTCGAAGCCAGGTCGCCCCCGAACTTCTCTCGAAAGGCCCTCCGGTGGGCCTCGAAGCTAGATTAGAGCGGAATCCGCTCCTGTCAATGGAACGCCGGGGCGCGGGGGGCCATTCCACGCCGGGAAAGCCCGTCCCCCAGGGCGGAGCGGCGACGCGACCGAATCCCAAGCGAGCCGGCGGGCGCCCGTCCGTTCGATCCGGCTTTGCGCGCGCCGCCCCTCCGCCGCTAGAAAAGGGCGCCATGAGCCTCGTCATCGCCCAGGACCTCCATCTCGCGTACGGGCCGAAGATCCTCCTCGATGGGGCCAACTTCTCCATCGGCCCCCGCGACCGCGTGGGCCTCGTCGGAGCCAACGGCACGGGCAAGTCCTCGCTCATGAAGATCCTCGCAGGCCGGGCCGAGCCGGATGCCGGCAAGCTCGTCTTTCGGCGGGGAGCCCGCGTCGGCTACCTCCCGCAGGACCTCGTGAGCGCCCCGGAGGGGACGGTCCTCGAGTCGGTGCTCGCGGCGGTCCCGGGCCGGGAGAGCCTCGAGGCGCGACTCGCCTCCACCGAGCAGGCCCTCGCGGCGGCCACCTCGGAGGAGGAGCAGCTCGAACTCGCGAGCGCGCTCGCCGAGCTGCACGACGAGCTCGAACATTTCGAGGAGCACTACGGCAAACACCGCGCGGAGCGGATCCTCGAGGGCCTCGGCTTCGACCGCTCGCGCTTCCACGAGCCCACCGCGGCGCTCTCCGGCGGTTGGCGCATGCGGGCGGCGCTCGCGGCGCTCCTCCTCCAGGATCCCGATCTGCTGCTCCTCGACGAGCCCACCAACCACCTCGACGTCCCCACGCTCACCTGGTTCGACGCCTTCCTGCGCCGCAGCCGCAAGGCGCTCGTGCTCATCAGCCACGACCGCGACTTCCTCAACCGCCAGATCGACCGGGTGATCTCGCTCGAGATCGAAGGGCTGCGTTGCTACGCGGGAAACTACGATCGCTACGAGGTCCAACGGGCGGAGGAAGCCGAACTCCTCGAGGCGCGGGCGCGGAACATCGAGGCGAAGCGTGCCCACCTTCAGGCCTTCGTCGACCGCTTCCGCTACAAGGCGTCCAAGGCGCGCCAGGCGCAAAGCCGCCTGAAGCAGCTCGAGAAGCTCGAGACGGTGCAGCTCCTCGAGGAGCGGGAGACGATGCGCCTCCGATTTCCGGAGGTGCAGCGCTCCGGTCGCGAAGTGCTCAGGGCAGAGGGTCTTCGAAAGGCCTTCGGCGAGAACGTGGTCTACGACGGGGCGAGCTTCGTCGTGGAGCGCGGGCAGCGCATTGCGATCGTCGCGCCCAACGGCGCGGGCAAGACGACGCTGCTCAAGATGATCGCCGGGGAACTCGAGCCCGACGGCGGGCGCCTCCAATTCGGGCACAACGTGCTCCTCGGCTACTACGCCCAGCACCACGCCGACACGCTCGACCCGCAGCGGACGATCTTCGATTTCGTCCGCGACCTGGCGCCGGCCTCCATGGGCGAGCTGGAGATCCGCTCGATCCTGGGAGCGCTGATGTTCCACGGCGACGAGGTCCACAAGCGGATCGGCGTCCTCTCCGGCGGCGAGCGCGCGCGCGTCGCGCTGGCGCGGCTGCTCGTCGTCCCCTCGAACCTCCTCGTGATGGACGAGCCGACCAACCACCTCGACCTCGACAGCAGCGAGATGCTCGTCGAGGCGCTCCAGGAGTTCGACGGCACGCTGATCTTCGTTTCGCACAACCGGAGCTTCATCAACGGCCTCGCCACCCACGTCTGGGAGGTGAAGGAGCGGGGCGTGGAGTCGCACCTGGGCAATCTGGACGACTGGCTCGCGCGCCAGCCTCCGGTGGACGTGGGGGCCGAGAGGTCTGCCGTCAAGCCCCCGCGCACGATGAGCGACAAAGAGCGACGCCGGCTCGAGGCGGAGAAGCGCCAGCGGCTGAGCGCACTGACGAGGCCGCTCAAAGAGGAGATCGCCAAGCTCGAGGCGAGGATCGAGGAGCTCGAGACGACGCTCGCCGAGATCGCCGAGCAGCTCGCCGACCCCTCGATCTACGACGACTTCGAGAAGGTGAAGCCGCTCACCGACGCCCACCGCGAAGGCAAGGAGGAGCTCGATCGGCTCTACGCGCGATGGGAGGAGGCGCAGGAGGAGCTGGCGGCCGTGCAGGTCTGAAAGGCTACGCGAGCTGCGAGGTGCAGTGGCCGCAGCGGGTGGCGCCGACGGGGATCTTCATCAGGCAGTGGGGGCAGGGCTTCTCGCTCATGGCCTCGGCTTCGCGCTCGCTTCGCCCCAGGGCCTCGAGGAAGCGGTTGTAGGTCCGCACCAGGAAGAAGACGGCGGCCGAGACGATGAGGAAGCTCAGCACGTTGTTGAGGAAGAGGCCGTAGTTGATGGTGGCGGCGCCCGCGGCCCGCGCCTCGGCCAGGCTGGCGTACTCGCCGCCGGAGAGGTTCCAGTAGAGATCGGAAAAGTCCACGCCGCCGGTCAGCCTTCCGATGGGCGGCATGAGGACGTCGTCCACCAACGATCGCACCACCGTGGTGAAGGCGGCACCGACGATGATGCCGACGGCCATGTCGAGGACGTTGCCCCGAGCAATGAATTTGCGGAACTCGTCGAACACGCGCACGGCGGGTCCTCCTGACGCCCCCGAAGGGAGGCACCGAAGCACCCACCGTGACTAGCGCACCTCGGTCCCGCGATCACGCGGGTTTTCGTTTCATGCGACCCCGCCCCAGGAAGCGCTCGAAACGCTTGCGGTTCTTGGAGGCGAGACGCTTCTCGACCAGGGGCCAGACCTTGCGTGCGACGAAGCGGGCCCCCTTGTACAGGAGCCCCGCGGCCGCGCCCTTCCGAAGCCAGGCGCCCTTCTTCATGCGTGCTGCTCCACCTTCCCCAGGATGAGGGCGCGCGCCTTCTTGCCGTGGCGCCCCCACGGTCGGCTGGCGAGGACGACGAATCGCGGGTAGCCCTCGCTCGCCGCCTTCGCCACGCTCCGGGCCATCTTTCGGGTCAGGGCCTTCTTCACGTGCCGTTCGTGCGCCTTCCCATGGCCCGCATGGTGTTCGGGTTCGGAGGGCTTTCGCCTGGAGAGCCAGCTCACGAAAAGCGGCAAGGACATGGCGAAGCCGATCAGGGAGACGAGGGGCAAGGCGCGCATGCCCAGGATCTCCCGATTCGCCCACGAGCGCCGGGTCGACGGCGTGGGGCTGGGCGGCATCACCGCGGGGTTGGCCTGCACCCGCTCCCTCGCCTCGTCGGTGTCCAGGCCGTGGGCGGGGTGTGGGTAGTACGCTTCGGTGCGCGTGAAAGAGCGCCGGTCTTCGGGACGATCCATGGAAACCTCCTCCCCATGGGTTGAGGTTCGTTCGGGTCGATGGCAAGGAGCGACCAGCCGGGCTCTCACGGGTCCGGTTGCGAGACCTTCAACGCAGGATTAGGTCCGGAGTGCGCTTTCTGATGGCGCTTGCCCGCGAGCGCAAAACGCCATAGGAAGCGTTCGCCCGGTGGACCGGGCGCAGGAGTCGCGATGGAGAGCCAGCCCGTATCGATTCCCGAAAAACGTGTCGAGCGCCTGGACGCCGTGACAATCCGCTTTTGCGGAGACTCCGGCGACGGGATGCAGCTCACCGGCACCGAATTCACCAAGGCCTCGGCGATCGCGGGCAACGATCTCCGGACCTTCCCCGACTTCCCCGCCGAGATCCGCGCGCCGGCGGGAACCCTGGCCGGCGTCTCGGGATTCCAGATCCAGTTTTCGAGCCACCCCGTCTACACCCCGGGCGACCGCCCGGACGTCCTGGTGGCGATGAACCCGGCGGCGCTCAAGGCGAACCTTCCGGACCTCGTGCCCGGGGGCGTCGTCATCGCCAACACCGGCGGCTTCACCGCGCAGAATCTGAAGAAGGCGGGCTACGACTCCAACCCGCTCGAGGACGGCTCGCTCTCCGGCTATCAGCTCATCCCCGTCGACATCACCAAACTCACGGAGACGGCGCTCCACGGCAGCGGCCTCACCACCCGGGAGATCGGCCGCTCCAAGAACATGTTCGCACTGGGACTGATGCTCTGGCTCTACCAGCGGCCGCTGGAGAAGGCGGTGGCCGACCTCCGCGCCAAGTTCGTGGGGCGGCCGGAGATCGCCGACGCCAACGAGAAGGTGCTCCGGGCGGGGCATGCCTTCGGCGAGACGGCCGAGCTCTTCCCCAACATCTACGAGGTGCCGGCCGCCAAGCTCGCACCGGGGACCTACCGCAACATCTCCGGCAACCAGGCGCTGGCCCTGGGCGTGGTCGCGGCGACGCAGCTCTCCGGGCTCAAGGGCTTCTTGGGCAGCTACCCGATCACCCCCGCCTCGGACATCCTGCACGAGCTCTCGCGCTACAAGAACTTCGGGATTTCCACCTTCCAGGCGGAGGACGAGATCGCGGCGGTGGCGGCGGCCATCGGTGCGGCCTTCGGCGGGAACCTCGGCGTCACCACCTCCTCCGGCCCGGGCATCGCACTCAAGCAGGAGGCGATCAACCTGGCGGTGATGGCGGAACTCCCGCTGCTCGTCATCGACGTGCAGCGCGGCGGCCCCTCCACGGGGCTCCCCACCAAGACCGAGCAGGCCGACCTCCTCCAGGTTCTCTACGGGCGCAACGGCGAGTCGCCGGTCCCGGTCCTGGCCGCCCAGAGCCCGAGCGACTGCTTCCGCACGGTCCTCGAGGCGGCGCGGATCGCCATCCGCTACATGACGCCGGTGGTCGTCCTCTCGGACGGCTACATCGCGAACGGACAGGAGCCCTGGAAGCTCCCCGATGCCTCGGAGCTGGAGCGCATCCAGGTGAGCTTCCGCACCGAGCCGGAAGGCTTCCAGCCCTACGCCCGCGACCCCGAGACCCTCGCCCGCGCCTGGGTGCGGCCCGGCACGCCCGGCATGGAGCACCGCATCGGCGGGCTGGAGAAGCACGCCCTCACCGGCGCCGTCTCCTACGATCCGAAGAACCACGAGGAGATGGTCAAGGTCCGCGCGGCGAAGGTGGAGCGGATCGCGCAGGACTACGCGCCCCTCGAGGTGGAGGGCTCCCCCTCCGGCAAGCTGCTGGTCGTCGGCTGGGGATCCACCCACGGCGCGATCGCCGGCGCGGTGGCGGAGCTTCGCAAGCGCGGCCGGGACGTCTCGCACCTGCACCTGCGGCACCTCAATCCGCTGCCTCGCGACCTCGGTGAGATCCTCTCGCGCTTCGAGCGGGTGGTGGTGCCGGAGCTGAACCTCGGCCAGCTCCGCACGATCCTCCGCAGCCGCTACCTTGTGGACGCCAAGGGCATCAACAAGGTCCAGGGCAAGCCGTTCCAGATCGCCGAGCTGGTGGCCAGCCTCGAGGAGCATCTCTCATGAACGCGACCAACGTCGTCCCACTGACGCGAAAGGACTTCCAGACCGACCAGGAGGTCCGCTGGTGCCCCGGCTGCGGTGACTACGCCATCCTCGCGTCGGTGCAGAAGGTGATGCCCGAGCTCGGCATCCCTCGGGAAAACATCGTCTTCATCTCGGGGATCGGCTGCTCGAGCCGCTTCCCCTACTACATGAACACCTACGGTTTCCACACCATTCACGGGCGCGCGCCGGCCATCGCCACGGGGCTGAAGAACACGCGTCCCGACCTGCAGGTCTGGGTGGTGACGGGCGACGGCGACGCGCTCTCCATCGGCGGAAACCATTTCATCCACGCGCTCCGGCGAAACGTCGACCTCAAGATCCTGCTCTTCAACAACCGGATCTACGGGCTGACCAAGGGCCAGTACTCCCCCACCTCGGAGTTCGGGAAGAAGGCGAAGTCCACGCCTTACGGCTCGATCGACACGCCCGTGAACCCCATCCAGCTCGCCCTGGGCGCGAACGCCTCCTTCATCGGCCGCTCGATCGACGTGGAGGCCAAGCACCTGCAGGAAATGCTGCGGCGGATGGCGGAGCACAAGGGGACGGCGGTGCTGGAGATCCTCCAGAACTGCAACGTCTTCAACGACGGCGCCTGGGATCATCTGACCAACAAGGCCACCAAGGACGAGCACCAGCTCGTGCTGGAGCACGGCAAGCCCCTCGTCTTCGCGGGCGGGAAGAAGGGCATCCGCATGCGCGGGTTCGAGCTGGAGGTGGTCGAGGTCGGCGAGGGCGGCGTCGACGAATCCGAACTCCTCGTCTGGGACGAGCACGCCAACCCCGCGCTCGCCTTCATGCTCGCCGGGCTCGGGCCGGACTTCCCCACCCCGATCGGCGTCTTCCGGCAGGTCGAGCGGCCGGTACACCACGAGCTGGAGGACCAGCAGATCCGCGCGGTGACCGAGCGCCTCGGCGCCGGCGATCTCGCCAAGCTCATCGCGGGCAAGGACACCTGGACCGTCGAGTGAAGGCCTGAGCGCGGCCGGGCGCCCGCTTGCCAAAACCGGACGGAGGCCAAACCCTTAGCTCCATGCTGGGTGCCCATCTGATGGAGGGGGGAGGGTGCGCCTTCTCGGTTTGGGCGCCCCGCGCAGAAAGGCTCGTCCTCGAGTGGGAGTCCGCCGAAACGGGTCGGAAACGGCTCGTCGACATGCGCCGCGACGGGGACGTCCACGTCGCGCAGGTCGAGGAGGCCCGGGCCGGCGATCGCTACTTCTACGTCTTCGAAGACGGCCGCAAGCGTCCGGATCCGCGCTCCCACCGGCAACCCCTCGGGGTGCACGGCCCCAGCGAGATCGTCGACCTCCGGCGCATCGCCGCGCTCGCCCGCGCGGGAGAATCCCGCCCGCGAAAGCCCCTCTGCGATTGGGTGATCTACGAGCTGCACGTGGGGACCTTCACGCCGGAGGGCACCTTCGATGCGCTCGCCTCCCGCCTGGACTACCTGGTGGAGCTCGGCGTCTCCGCCGTGGAGCTGATGCCCATCTCCCCCTTCCCCGGCGAGCGGAACTGGGGCTACGACGGTGTCGCGCCCTACGCGGTGCACGAGGCCTACGGCGGCCCCGAGGGGCTCGCGCGCCTCGTGAGCGCCGCACACGCCCGCGGCCTCGCCGTGATCCTCGACGTGGTCTACAACCACCTCGGTCCGGAGGGGAATTACCTTCGCGAGTTCGCGCCCTACTTCACCGATCGCTACGAGACGCCGTGGGGCGAGGCGATCGACTACGACGGAGAAGGTTCGGGGCCGGTGCGCGCCTGGGCGATCGAGAATGCCGCCTTCTGGGTGCGGATCTTCGGAGTGGATGGGCTCCGACTCGACGCCGTCCAGGCGATCCACGACCACGGCGAGCCTCCGCACGTGGTCGCCGAGATCGGGCGGGCGGCGCAGGAGGCGGGAGGCGTCGTCATCGCCGAGAGCGACCTCAACGATCCCGTGGTCGTCGAGCCTCGCCCCGAGGGCTGGGGGCTCGACGCGCAGTGGAGCGACGATCTCCACCACGCGCTCCACGCGCTCCTCACGGGGGAGCGCACGGGATACTACGAGGACTTCGGCGAGGCCGCCGACGTGGCCAAGGCGCTTTCGCAGGGCTTCGTCTACGACGGCTCCCGCCCCTCCCGCTTCCGCGGCCGAAACCACGGGAAGAGCCCGGGCTCCATGCCGGCGGAGGCCCACGTGGTCTGCATCCAGAACCACGACCAGATCGGCAACCGCGCCCGCGGCGATCGCATCGCCCAGCTCGCGGGGCTGGAGGCCGCCAAGCTCGGCGCCGCCGTCGTGCTCTGCTCCTCGGGCATCCCCCTCCTCTTCATGGGCGAGGAATACGCCGCCCCGCAGCCCTTCCCCTTCTTCACCTCCCACGGCGATCCGGGGCTGGTGAAGGCCGTGCGCCGCGGTCGCCGCCACGAATTCTCGGCCTTCCGCTGGCAGGGCGAGGTCCCCGATCCCCAGGCCGAGTCCACCTTCCTCTCGGCCAAGCTGCGCGACGAGGATCGCGAACGGCCGCCCCACGACGGCATCCTCCGCCTCTACCGCGAGCTCCTCGCCCTCCGCTCCTCCCACCCCGCCCTCCGGGGCACCGGGAGGAAGGAGCGGAGTTCGGCGGAGGTCCTCTCCGATTCGATCCTCCGGCTCGAGCGATGGGGGGAAGGCCGGCGTCTCGCGCTTTTCGCATCCTTCGCGCGCGAGGAGACGAGCGTGCGGCCCGGGCTGGAGGGAAGCTGGAAGCTCCTCCTCGACACCGCCGATCGGCGCTTCGCCGGCCCCGGCGGCCTCGCGCCCGAAACGCTAAAGACGGCCCAGGCTCTCCGCCTCGCCCCGCTCTCGGCGTCTCTCTACGAGCGCGTCGATTGAAGAGCGACTAGGGGGTCAGAAAGAGTGGCCCGCGCTCGTCGCGGGCGGGGATGGCGTGCCAAAGGAGGGTCCCCTCCCCCGGCCGCGACACGTCGAGCGCGAGGATGGCGCCCGGTTCGAGGTCGGCGGGGACGGTGGACCAGCCCAGGAGGAAGACCGCGAGACCGCCGAGCAGGGGCTGATGGCCGACGAGGGCGAGGACGTCCTCCCCCCGCTCCTCCAGGAGGTCGACCAGGAAGGAGACGCGACCCGAGGGGACGAGGCGCCGGCTGACTTCCACGGGGGCCTTCGACGCGAGCTCGGTGTGGCAGATCTCGCAGGTCTGCACCGCGCGAACGAGGGGGGAGACGACCCAGGCTTCGGGAGCGGGATCGTCGCGGAGCGCCCAGGCGCGCGCGACCTCGCGGACGCGACGTCTCCCCTCGTCCGTGAGGGGACGATCCTCGTCCTGGACGCCGGGCCCAGGCGGCAGCGCCTCTCCGTGTCGCATCAGGTAGAGTCGCATGTGGAACCTCGAAGGGGGGAGAGCGGCGCGCGAGACGCCTGGGGTGAGCGAGCACGAGGCGATACGGGCGCCGGCTCCCCTCAGATCTCTCTGCGCCCGTGGAGCGCTCTCGCGAGCGTTGCCTGATCGGCATACTCCAGGTCGCCCCCTATGGGAACCCCCTGCGCAATACGCGTCACTCGAATCCCCATGGGGCGTAGGAGTTTCGTCAGATAGAGAGCAGTCGCCTCGCCCTCGACGTCCGGGTTGGTGGCGACGATCACCTCGCTCACCTTCTCCTCGCCCTCCAGCCGGCGCAGGAGCTCACGGATGCGGAGCCGATCGGGGCCGATCCCATCCAGGGGCGAGAGCGCGCCGTGCAGCACGTGGTAGCGGCCACGGAACTCCCGGGTCCTCTCCACGGCGAGCAGGTCGGGGACGCTCTCCACCACGCAGAGGAGGCTCGAGTCGCGCTTGGGATCCGAGCAGAGCGCGCAGGGGTCCGTCTCGGTGAGGGTGCAGCAGAGGCTGCAGAGCCGTACCTTCTCGACCACGTCGACGAGGGCCTCGGCGAGGCCCCGCGCGTACTCGGGCTTGGACTGGAGGATGTGGAAGGCCAGGCGCTGAGCCGTCTTCTCTCCGATGCCGGGCAGCTTGGACAGCTCGGCGGTGAGCCGGGTGATGGGATCGGGTTTCAAGGAACCTCCGGATCCTAGAACGTCAGACCCGGGACCTTCACTCCGCCCGTGATCTTGCCCATGGTCTCCTCCTCGCGGGCCTTCGCCTCGGCGAGCGCCTGGTTGACCGCCGCGGCGACCAGGTCCTCGAGCATGGAGACGTCCTCGGGGTCCACGGCCTTGGGGTCGATCCGAACCTCGAGGATCTGGCGCACGCCGTTGGCGCGGACGGTCACCAGGCCGTCGGCGGCCTTGCCCTCCACGACGACCTTCTCGGCCAACTCCTCACGCGCCTTCTCGACGTCCGCCTGCATCTTGCGGACCTGCCGCATCATGGTGTTGAAATCGATCCGCATCTCTCATCCTTTCCGAGACCGGCGAAGTATAGGCGAATGGTCGGGGAGGCGGTCAGCGATCTTCGGGCACGTCGATGCCGGCGATCTCGCCCCCGAGGAGGGACTGGACCGCGCGGACGGCCGGGTGCTCGCGCGCCCGTCTGCGGAGTTCGTTGGCTCGCGCCTCGCGGCGCCGGCGCTCCTCCTCCGCCACCGAGAGCGGGCCATCGGCGATGGGGGCGTCGAGGCGGAGTCGCGTGGGGGCGCCGAACCAGCTCCCGAGCAAGGCCTCCGCCTGCGCGCGCATCTCCCCACCCTCGACCTGCGCGCGATGGAAAGCGTGCTCGCTCGAAAAGCCGAGCGCGATCTCGCCCGGCCGGATCCAGGCCAGGCGCCCCTCGGCCAGGAACGAGTAGAGCACGGCGTGCTTCTCGCGAATGCTCGCGAGCCATCGCTTCCACCGCTCTTCCTGAGGAAGGGAGGGGTCGTCGGCCGGCGTCCCGCACTCGCCCGTCGCACATCCGCCCGGCGAAGGCTCCGGGGGGAAGACCCGCGCCGGCGGCTCGGAGAAGCCGGGGGGCGCGTCGTCGTCGCCGGGAGGAGGCGGTTCGTCGAAGGAGGGGGGCGGCTCGATGGCGCGCGGCGCCGGCCGAGCGGGGTGGTCCTCGTCGTCGTCCTTGCTCGCCGCGGGCTTGCGCGGAGCGGGCCGGCTGCGCACCTCGCGCCCCTGGGCGCGGGCCTCCACCTGCCGCAAGAGATCCTCGGCGGAGGAGAGCGGCGCGGGGGCCGACCGCTCGGCGGAGGGACGCGGGGGAGCGCTCGCGCGCATGGGCGCCGGGGACGGCTCTCGGGCCGGTGCGCGGGGCTCGAGCATCGCGCCCCGGCCCGCGACCGAACGCGCCACCTTCTCCAGGCGCGCCGCCAGATCCGAGACCGCCTGCCCGGGGGCGAGGTGCACCGCCGAGAGGAGCGCGACCTCGAGGGCGAGGCGCGGACGCGCGGCGAAGGAGAGATCGCGGATGGCGCCGTGGACCAGGTCGAAGAGGCGGGTGAGCTGCGCGGCGTCGGCCTTCGCGGCCTGCTCGCGCATCGCCTCGGCCCGATCGGAAGAAGCGTCGGCCGGCGGTGCGCCCACGGCCTGGAGGTAGAGGAGATCGCGAACGTGCTGGGCGAGCTCCTCGCAGAGCTTCTTGGGATCCACGCCCCGCTCGTAGACCTCCTCCACCGTCTCGATCACCCGCTTGCCGTCCCGCGCGAGGAGGGCGTCGGCGAGCGAGAGGACGAGGGTGGAGTCGACCAGGCCGAGGACCTCCTCCGCGGCGCGATCGTCGATCGAGAGTCCGACGGAGGAGACGAGCTGATCGAGGAGGGAGAGCGCGTCGCGCATCCCGCCGTCGGCCTGACGAGCGAGGAGGCCGAGGGTGCGATCGGAGATCTCGATCCCCTCCGCCTCGCAGATGGTGCGCAGGCGCCCGACCATGTCCGCGGCCGAGACGCGGCGGAAGTTGTGCCGCTGACAGCGCGAGAGGATGGTCTCGGGAAGCTTCTGGGGATCGGTGGTGGCGAAGATGAATTTGACGTGCGGCGGGGGCTCCTCGAGCGTCTTGAGCAGCGCGTTGAAGGCCGCCACCGAGAGCATGTGCACCTCGTCGATGATGAAGACCTTGTAGCGATCGCGCTGCGGGAGGTAGCGGACGGTGTCCCGGATCTCCCGGACGTTGTCGACGCTGTTGTTCGAGGCTCCGTCGATCTCCACCACGTCGACGGAGGTCCCCGCGGCGATCTCCTTGCAGGGGAGGCATTCGCCGCAAGGCTCGCGGGTGGGGCCTTTTTCGCAGTTGAGGGCGCGGGCCAGAAGGCGCGCCGTGGTGGTCTTTCCGACGCCTCGGGGGCCGCAGAGGAGGAGGGCGTGGGCGACCCGGCCCTGGACGAGCGCATTGGCGAGCGTGGAGACGACGTGCTCCTGCCCGGTGACCTCGTCGAAGGCCTGCGGGCGCCACTTCCGCGCCAGCACCAGGTAGCTCATCGCTCCTCCAAGAGCCGAACGATCGCTCGTTCGCTCCGCCTCCGCCGGGCGCTCTGGCGGAAAGGGTGATAGCCGGGCTACCCGAGTACACGCGAAGGTGCGCTACCGTTGCTCCCTTCCGGGCCTGGCGGGGTTTGCGTCCCCGCGTTACCCGGACCCGGCTATCGCAATTTCTGAGGTGGCGGAGAGGGAGGGATTCGAACCCTCGGTACCGTTGCCGGTACACACGCTTTCCAGGCGTGCACCTTCAGCCACTCGGTCACCTCTCCAGACGAATCACCCGGAGACCGGGTTTATTTCTTGGCGGAGAGAGAGGGATTCGAACCCCCGGTACGGTTGCCCGTACACCTGATTTCGAGTCAGGCGCCTTCAGCCAGCTCGGCCATCTCTCCGTAATTCTCGCTCCTTCCTCCGCTTTCCCTGGAAGAAGTTCCTGAGCAAATCTCCCGCCTCCTCGGCGAGCACACCGCCCGTCACCTCGAGGCGGTGGTTCAGTCGTGGGTCGGTGCAAATGGTGTAGAGGGATTCCACCGCACCGGCCTTCGGATCCCGGGCGCCGTAGACCAGCCGATCGACCCGGGCGTTCACCAGGGCGCCCGCGCACATGGCGCAGGGCTCGAGCGTCACGTAGAGGGTCACCCCGGAAAGGCGCCATCTCCCCAGGTTCTTCGCCGCGCTGGAGAGCGCCAGGAGTTCCGCATGGGCCAGAGGATCGGCCTCGCGCTCCCTGGCGTTACGCCCGACGCCCACGACCTTCCCGTCGAAGACGGCGATCGCCCCCACCGGCACCTCGTCCTCTTCCGCGGCCTTCCTCGCTTCGTCGAGCGCGAGTCTGAGAAATCGTTCGTCCACGGGCGAAGACAAGTTGGCGGGCCCTGCAGGATTCGAACCTGCGACCTTCGGATTCGTAGTCCGACGCTCTATCCAACTGAGCTAAGGGCCCGTGTCGTTTCCAAATGGCGGAGAGAGAGGGATTCGAACCCTCGATACGGTCGCCCGTATGCCGGTTTAGCAAACCGGTGCCTTCAGCCTCTCGGCCATCTCTCCAAACGCTACCTGGGGGGGTAACGCCGCTTCGTTCCTATTCGGTTGTCCGATCTGGCGGAGGAGGAAGGATTCGAACCTTCGGGACGCCTTTCGACGCCCAGCGGTTTTCAAGACCGCCGCCATAAACCGCTCGGCCACTCCTCCAAGCTGGGACCTTCGTCCACCGCCGGATACGGGCGCCGTCTCTAGCATGCTGGCTCCGGTTCGGCAAGCGGGATCTCGGCGTCTTATTCACACCGCCCGGGGACGCGACCTAGGACGCCCGGATCTCCTCGGCTCCACCCAGGTACGGCCTCAACACCCGGGGAATCTCCACGCTTCCGTCTTCCCGCTGGTACTGCTCGAGGATGGCCACCAGGGTACGGCCCACGGCCAGTCCCGATCCGTTGAGGGTGTGGACGAGGCGGGGCTTTTCGCCCTTGGCGGGCCGGTAGCGGATCTGCGCCCGCCGCGCCTGGTAGTCCCCGAAGTTCGAGCAGGAGGAGATCTCCCGGTACGCGTCCTGGCCGGGCAGCCAGACCTCGAGGTCGTAGGTCTTGGCCGCGGCGAATCCCAGATCGCCCGTGCAGAGGGTCACCACGCGGTAGTGAAGCCCCAGCTCCCGCAGCACCTCCTCGGCGTCGGCGGTGAGCTGCTCGTGGGCCTCGGCGCTCTTCTCCGGCTCCACGAACTGCACGAGCTCCACCTTGTGGAACTGGTGCTGGCGGATCAGCCCCCGCGTGTCGCGGCCGTAGCTTCCCGCCTCGCGGCGGAAACAGGGCGTCCACGCGCAGAGCTTGATCGGCAGCGTGCCCTCCTCGATCACCTCCTCCCGAAAGAGGTTCGTGAGCGGCACCTCGGCCGTGGGGATGAGGAACTTCTCGTCGGCCGCCTCGGCCTCCGCGGTCTTGAACGCGTCCTCCTCGAACTTCGGGAGCTGGCCGGTGCCGACCATCGCCGCGCGGTTCACGAGGTAGGGGGGCGAGACCTCCTCGTAGCCCTTGCGGGCGTGCAGATCGAGCATGAAGGCGATCAGGGCGCGCTCGAGCTTCGCCCCCATCCCCCGCAACACGGAAAAGCGCGCCCCCGAGATCTTCGCGGCGCGCTCGGTGTCGAGGATGCCCAAGGCTTGGGCGATCTCGTCGTGCGGCTTCGGTGCGAAGTCGAAGGCGGGCTTTTCGCCCCAGACGCGGACGACGGGGTTGTCGGCGTCGCTCGTCCCCAGGGGCGTGTCGTCCGAGGGGAGGTTCGGCACGAAGAGGAGCGCGCTCTCGAGCGCGGACTCGACCTCGCGAAGGTCCTCCTCGACGGCCTTGATCCGGTCCGAGAGGCTGCGCATCTCCTCGCGGGCGCGGGCGAGCGCCTCGCCGCCCTCCTTGGCGAGGGTGCGCATTTTCTCGTTGGCCTGCTTCTGCTCGGTGCGGAGCTCCTGCACCTCGGAGGAGAGCTTGCGGCGGCGCTCCCCCAGGACGCGAACGGGCTCGAGATCGATCCCGGGGCCGCGCCGGGCGAGGCGCTCCGCGACCGAATCGAAGTTGGCGAGGACTTCACGTACATCGAGCATGATCACTCCGCCCATTCCGGCGGGTCTTCCCCCTCGACCATGTCCTCGAAGGGTTCACCGCCGCGCACTCCATAGTAGATCCACGCACCGGCGTCGGGATCGTAGGCGCGATCCTCGTAATCCGCGGAGGGAAGGCCGGCGAGTGCGGCCTGCAACGCCCCCGCGACCTCGTGCCAATCCGGCCGGTCCGCCTCGTCGCCGCCCAGCGTCGGCCCGTCCTCACCCTGGTAGAGATAGGCTTCCGACACCCGTCCCTCGGGATCCCGCAGCAGGATGGGATAGGTGTAGGCCTCGGAGAGGGCCTCGGTGCGGTAGGGAGGCGGCCCGGCCAGCGCCTGGAGCTTGCCCCGGAGCTCCGCCATGGAAAACTCGATGGGCGCGATCGCCTTACCGAGGATCGACACCTGCAGGTCGAGATCCGCAACCAAGAACGCATAACCGTCGCGAGCGAAGGTCCGCGCGGGGAAGGTCCCGCCCGTCTCGGCGGCTTCCTGCGCGGCTCGCAAGGCTGCCTCGGCCTCCGCTCGCCGCTCCTTCAACCCCATACCTTACGGCTCCTCCCTCCCGGACACGGGGGGTCCGACGGTATAGCACACGGCAGGCGTCAACGGGCCAGTGTCGTGATCTCGTCCTCGATCTCCCGCCGATCGACGGCCTCGGGCTCGGCCTCGAGGTAGGAGCGGAACGCGCGCACCGCGTCGGCGCGGCGGCCCTGCTCCTTGTAGGCGTAGCCGAGATGGCGATGGACGACGGGATCGACATCCCCCCTTTTCGCGGCGCGCTCGAGGTAGGGGATGGCGGCGCGGGTCTGGCCGCGCTCGAGGAGGGCGCGTCCGAGCGGATAGGCGGCGCGCGAATCGTTCTTCAGCGGCTCGAGGGTCTCCGCGGCGCGCCCCCACGCGCCGGCGCCCAGATAGGCCTCGCCGAGCAAGAGGCGCAGCGCGGGCGGGCCCCCCGCCTTCACCTGCGGCTCGAGCAGGGCGATCGCCTTCCACGGCGTTCCGGTCGCCAGGTAGAGGCGGCAGAGCGGCTCGAGGATCGCCACCTCCCCTTCACGACCGGCGAGGGCGGTCTCGTAGACCTCCACCGCGTCGCGCAGACCGCCCGTCTTCTCGAGGAGCGCCCCGTAGTGGAGATGCAGATCGAGACGGGACTCGTCGGCCGCTAGCGCGCGCTTGGCCTCGAGCGCCGCGCGGGCCGGTTCGCCGAGCCTCGAGAGGATCCGAGACCGCCGCAGGTGCGCCTCCGCGACGTGCTCGCCCTCGGGGCGGACGAGCGCCTGGTAGGCCGCCAGGGCCTCCTCCCACTTCTCTTCCCGTTCGAGGGCCTCGGCTTCGGCGAAGGGATCGGCGGGCTCTTCGGCGGCGGCCTCCTCTTCGGAGGAAGGCGCCTCCTCGCCCTCGGCCATTTCGGCGGCGACCTCCTTCTCCGGCTCGGTCGGCTCGGCCGCGTCGACCTCCTCCTTGTCCGTCCCGGCCGCGGCCTCTGCGGGCTTCCCTTCCGGCACCGCCTCCTTCTCGGGCTCGGCCGCCGCCACCTTCTTTTCGGCCGGGGGAGCCTTCGGGGGCTTTGCGACCGTCGCGGGGGCCGACCTCGGCGTGGAGGGACCGAGGAAGAGGAAGTAGGCGCCGATTCCGAAACCGCCCAGGAGGCCGACGGCCACCCCGAGCAGGAGGAATCGGCGCTTCGGCCGAGCCGGCGGACGCTGAGCCTCCGCCAAGGGCGCTTCCGCTACGGGGGCCGCAGGGGCAGGCGGCATGGCGGGAGAGGGATCGGGCGGCGCCACCACCGCCACCCCCTCGGCGCCGGCGGCGAGCGAGGGCGCCGGCGGCGTCGAAGGATGCGAGTGCGCGAGGGTCTCCTGCGCCGACTCCTCGAAGCCGATCCGTTCGATGCCGGTATCGATCGGAGGAAGGGTCGGAGCGGAAGGAACCGTGGGCGGGTCGAAGCCCGTGTCGATGAAGTCGAGGACGTCGTCGCCCGGATTGTCGGCCGGACGGGACGCGGGCGGTGCGAGATCCTGCCCCGCGGGCGGAGGTGGCGTGAGGTTCAGGCCCGCGAAGGTGGCCAGGTCCTCTCCCACCCCGGACGGAGGAGCGAACTCCGCCATCGGATCGAAATCGTCGAAGAGATCCTCGATCCCCGAGGTGGAGCCTTGCTCCACGGCGCTCGACTCCGGAGCGGGGAGCGTCACCTCGTCGCCCTCTGCGCCGACACCGGTGCCGGGCAGGGGGATGATCGTCTCGGCGTGGCAGGCGGGGCACTTGGCTGCGTTCGCGTCGAGCGTCGCCCCGCAGTGGGGACACTGTTCGGCCATTGGAGGATGCAGGGTACCACGCGAAAAGGCCGGCGGCTGCTTCCAGATGAAAGAAATCTGCGAGTTCTCCTTTTTCGCAGACCGCTTCGCCCTTACCATCCGCCCATGGTCCGCACGATCGTGATGAAGTTCGGTGGCTCCAGCGTGGCCACTCCCAAGGCCTGGGCGACGATCGAGTCCATCGTCCGCGCCCGTCGGGAAGAAGGCCTCCGTCCCGTCCTGGTCTGTTCGGCGCTGGCCACCGTCTCGGATCGCCTGGAGGCCCTGCTGGAGGCCGCCCGCCGAGGACGCCACGAGGAGGAACTCGCCTCCATCCTCGAGGTGCACCGGGCGCTCGGGCGCGAACTCGGCCTGGACGCGGACGCGATCCTCGCGGAGGAATTCGAGACGCTCGGCCGCATCGCGCTCGGGGTCAGCCTGATCCGCGACGCCAGCCCGCGGGTCCGCGCCCAGGCGATGGCGCTCGGCGAGTTCATGTCCACGCGGCTCGGCGCGGCCTGGCTCGCCTCCCGGGGAATCGACGTCCACTGGGTCGACGCCCGGACGCTCCTCCGATCCGACGGCCGTCACCTCGACCACGAGACGAAGCACTTCCTCCAGTCGAGCTGCCGCTTCGATCCCGACCCCGAGCTGGCGGACGCGCTCGCGCCCTTCCCCGTGGTCCTCACCCAGGGCTTTCTGGCCTCCGACGATCGCGGGCGCACGGTCCTCCTCGGCCGCGGCGGCTCGGACACCTCGGCGGCCTACCTCGCGGCCAAGCTGCGGGCGGAGCGCCTCGAGATCTGGACCGACGTCCCGGGCATGTTCACCGCCGATCCCCGCGACGTCTCCGCCGCGCGGCTCATCCTCCGCCTGGGCTACGAGGAAGCGCAGGAGCTCGCCTCCACCGGCGCGGACGTCCTCCACCCCCGCTGCATCGAGCCGGTCCGCGCCCACGGGATCCCCCTCCTCGTCAAGGACGCGCGCCGACCGGGCCTGGAGGGGACGGTGATCTCGGCCGACGCCGAGCCCGAGGAGACGGTCAAGGCCGTCACCATGCGCAAGGGGCTCACCCTCGTCTCGCTCGAGTCGATGGGGATGTGGCGGCAGGTGGGCTTCCTCGCGCAGGCCGCCACCCTCTTCCGCACCCACGGCATCTCGGTGGAGCACGTGGCCACCAGCGAGTCGAACATCACCCTCTCCTTCGACCCGATCCAGAACGGCGTGGGCGAGGAGAAGCTGGAGTCGCTGGTCTCGGCGCTCTCGGAGATCTGCGAGGTCTCGGTCCTGCCCAACTGCACCGCGATCGGCGTGGTGGGCAGCAAGGTGCGAAAGGCCCTCCCCCGCATCGCGCCGGCCCTCGCCGCCTTCGAGCACGAGACGCTGTATCTCATGAGCCACGCCGCCTCGGACGTGAACCTCACCTTCGTGGTCGAGGAACACCAGGCGCCGCACATCGTCCGGGACCTCCATGCCCTCCTCTTCGAGGAGCTCGACGAGTCGCGGACCTTCGGCCGCTCCTGGGCCGAGCTGACCGGGAGCGAGCCGCCCCCCTTCGAGGAAGATGCGTGGTGGTATCGGCGGAGCGACGAGCTCCTCGCCCTTGTGCACGACCTCGGCACGCCGCTCTACGTCTACGACGAGGCCTCGATCGAAGACGCCGCCGCGCGCCTCCAGGCCCTTCCCGTGGACCGCCTCTTCTACGCGATGAAGGCGAACGCCAACGAGGACATCCTCCGGACCCTCGAGGCGGCGGGGCTGGGTTTCGAATGCGTCTCGCCCGAGGAGATCCGCCACCTCGAGCGCATCTTCCCCGACCTCGATCCCGACCGCATCCTCTTCACCCCGAATTTCGCGCCGGAGGACGAGTACCGCTTCGCCCTGGAGCGAGGGGTGCACGTGACCCTCGACAACGCCTATCCCCTGCGGCGCTGGCCGGAGGTCTTCGCCGGTCGGTCGATCTGGCTCCGCCTGGATCCGGAGCACGGCGCCGGGCACCACGCCCACGTCAGGACCGCCGGCGCCCACTCGAAGTTCGGCATCCCCCGGGACGAGCTCCCCGAGCTCGCCGAGTTCGCGCGCCGACACGGGATCCGCGTGGTCGGCCTCCACGCCCACGCGGGCAGCGGGATCTTCGACCCGGAGACCTGGGCGCGAAACGCCCGCTTCCTCGCGGCGCAGGCCGCCCTCTTCCCCGAGGTCGACACCCTCGATCTGGGAGGCGGGCTCGGGGTGGTCGAACACCCGACGCAGCAGCCCCTGGATCTGGGCGCGGTCGCCCGCCACCTGGCCGCCTTCCGCGAGGAGCATTCCCGCTTCCGCCTCTGGATGGAGCCGGGCCGCTACCTGGTGGCGCACGCGGGCGTGCTCCTGACCCGGGTGACCCAGCTCAAGGAGAAGGGGGGACACCGCTACGTGGGCATCGACACCGGGATGAACTCCCTGCTCCGCCCCGCCCTCTACGGCAGCTTCCACCCCATCGCCAACTTGACCCGCCTCGGCCAACCGCTAGAGTGGCGAGCCGACGTCGTGGGGCCGATCTGCGAGACGGGCGACGTCCTGGGCAAGCGCAGGCGGCTGCCGCGCACGGAGGAGGGAGACATCCTGGCCATCGCCACCACGGGCGCCTACGGCAGCGCGATGAGTTCCCGCTACAACCTGCGCCCGCCGGCGAACGAGATCCTCCTTCCCAGGGCCGGCCACCCGTCCGCTCCGGCCCGGAGAGCGGGGTGAAGTCGGATGGACCAGGCACCGCTGCGCCTCCCCGCGCTGGGGGAGATCGGAGGCGCTCTTCGCCGCCAGTTCCAGGAACTCGCCTTCCGCCTGGGCGGCGAACGGCTGCGTGAACGACTCCGCACCCTCCGCCTCCACACCAACGAGTTCGGCCAGGATCCCTTCGGGATGGACCTGGACTACGTCACCGCGGCGCTCGGTCCCCTCCTCTGGCTCTACCAGGAGTATTTCCGGGTGCAGGTGCGGGGGATCGAGAAGGTCCCGCCGGGGCGGTGCCTCCTGGTCAGCAACCACAGCGGACAGCTCCCCCTCGACGGCGCGATGATCGCCGTGGCCATGCTCATGCATGCCGAGCCGCCCCGCGCCGTCCGCTCGATGGTGGAGCGATGGGTCCCCACCCTCCCCTTCGTCTCCACCTTCTTCTCCCGGGCCGGCCAGGTGGTCGGCACGCCGGAGAACTGCATCCGGCTGCTGGAGAACGAGGAGGCCATCCTCGTCTTCCCGGAGGGGACGCGCGGGCTCAACAAGGTCTTCGCCCGGCGGTACCAGCTCGCGGAGTTCGGCCAGGGCTTCATGCGGCTCGCCCTGGCCACCCGGGCGCCCATCGTGCCGATCGCCGTGATCGGTGCCGAGGAGCAGGCCCCCGCGCTCGTGAACCTACGGCCGCTCGCGCGCCTCCTCAGGATGCCCGCGGTCCCCATCACGCCGACGATCCTTCCCATTCCCCTCCCCAGCCGGTACACCATCTACTTCGGCGAGCCGATGCACTTCGAGGGGCGGCCCAACGAAGAAGACCGCGTCATGGAAAAGAAGGTCCAGGAAGTGCGCTCGACCATCCAGTCGATGGTCAAGGTGGGCCTCGAGGAACGAAAGAGCATTTATTTCTAGATGAGCTCGGAAAAACCAGCCATCGCGATCACCGGCATCTGCGGAAACCTCGGCCAGGTCCTCGCCAAGCTCCTCCACAAGCGTGAGGAGCGCATCGTGGGGATCGACCGGCGCCTCTTCCCCGGGAAGCCGAAGGATCTCGAGTTCCACCAGGTGGACATCCGCAAGCGCAAGGCGGAGGAGATCTTCCGAAAGGGAGACATCGGCGCCCTGATCCACATGGGGATCATGCACGACCCGCGCATGACGGCCGAGGAGCACCATCACTTCAACGTGCTGGGGACGGCCAAGGCGCTGGAGTACTGCGCCCGCTACGGGGTCGAGAAGCTGGTGGTCCTTTCCTCGGCCAACGTCTACGGCCCCCACCCCGCCAACCCGAACTTCCTCACCGAGGACGCGCCTCTCATGGCCTCGGCGAGATTCGGAGACATCCGCGATCTCGTGGAGGTGGACATCCTCGCCCAGTCCTTCCTCTGGAAGCATCCCGAGGTGGAGACGGTGATCCTCCGGCCCGTCCACATCGTGGGACCGACCATCCAGAACGCGCCCTCGCGCTACCTCCGACTGCGCCGCCCCTGGACGTTGATGGGCTTCGACCCCATGGTGCAGCTCATCCACGTGGAGGACGCGTGCCGGGCCATGATCGAGGCGCTTCGGCCCGGGCTGCGCGGCGTCTTCAACGTGGTCGGCCCCGGCGAGGTCTCGCTCTCCACCATCTTCAAGGAGCTCGGGACAAACCCCGTCCCGGTTCCCCACCCCATCGCCCGTCCCCTGCTCGACCGACTCTTCCGCCTGCGTGTCTCGAATTTCCCGCCGGGCGAACTCGACCACATCCAGTTCCAGGGGACGGTGGACGGCTCCCGCTTCGTGAAGGAGACGGGTTTTCGGCCCAAGTACGATCTCCGCGAGACCATCTGGGCCGCCCTCCGTTGATCGAAAAAGGCGCCCGCGGTGGGGCGCCTCGTTCGCTCGAGCTTCGCGCGGCCTCGCTCAGGCCTTCTCGGCCTTGGCCTTGGCCAGGCGCTCGAGGACGATGCGGTCGGCGACGACCTCGGGCCGCGAGTTCTCGGCCTTGGCCCGCTCGAGGATCGAGTAGACGGTGTCGTAGATCTTCGAAACGGTCTCGCGGCTCTTCGCCTCGTCGTAGCCCGCGACCTCCTGGGCCACGTTGATGAGGCCGCCCGCGTTGATCACGTAGTCGGGGACGTAGACGATCCCTCGATCGAAGAGTTCCTTGCCGTGCCG
>Ga0180216_1001371_pt1 | contig 21984 bp, 18 predicted proteins | sample eDN3rd37CBELigMG_FD_128879 | JGI IMG/M metagenome (GOLD analysis project Ga0180216, IMG submission 128879) | Enriched Miracle-Growth compost microbial communities from Emeryville, California, USA - eDNA 3rd pass 37_C BE-Lig MG (version 2)... ...
ATGAGCGACTATTCAGCGATCCCGACCCGGGCCCCGTCCGCCGCGACCGTGGACGACGCCGTGCTGCCGTTCGAGGTGTCCAGCCTCGATCTGCGCGGCCGCGTGGTGCGTCTTGGCGCCGTCGTGGACGAGATCCTCGAAAAGCACGCCTATCCGCAGCCCGTGGCTAAACTCCTCGGGGAAGCGCTGGTGCTCACAGTGATGCTGGGTTCGGCCCTCAAGATCGAGGGCCGCTTCATTTTGCAGACGCAGAGCGACGGGCCCGTGCGGATGCTCGTGGTCGACTTCATGGCGCCGAACAAGGTTCGCGCCTGCGCCCGCTTCGACAAGGAGCGCGTCGCCGCGGCCATCGCCGAGGGCAAGACCGACGCCGGGGCGCTGCTCGGCGACGGGCATCTCGCCATGACCATCGACCAGGGGCCCGACATGAGCCGCTATCAGGGTCTCGTGGCGCTCAACGGCGGCAATCTGGAAGACGCGGCGCACGAATATTTCCTGCGCTCCGAGCAGATCCCGACCCGCGTCCGGCTGGCCGTGGCGGAGGAGCTGCGTGCGCGCGAGGGCGGTGCGACGCATCGCTGGCGCGCCGGCGGCATCATGCTTCAGTTCCTGCCGAAGTCATCCGACCGGGCGCGCGTGGCCGATCTCGATCCCGGCGACGCGCCGGACGGCGTCGAGCCGCATACGGTCATGGAGGACGAGGCCTGGATCGAAGGCCGCGCCTTGGTCTCGACGGTCGAGGACGTCGAACTGATCGATCCCGATCTGTCGAGCGAGCGGCTGGTCTACCGGCTGTTCCACGAGCCCGGCGTGCGCGTGTTCGAGGCGACGGATGTGCGCGCCGAATGCTCGTGCTCGCGCGACGCCGTGGAGAGCATGCTCAAGAGCTTCTCCCAGGACGACCGCGACCACATGGTCGAGGACGGCAAGATCTCCGTCACCTGCGAGTTCTGCAGCGCGAGCTACGACTTCGCGCCTGCCGACGTCGGCGCCAACGAAGGCTAGCCCGCGCCGCGGCCACGGCGCCTCTCCCTGTCGGGGAGAGGCCAAGCCCGTGGCAATTCACCGGTAAGCAATCGCCTTTATCATGGCGGCATGCGCTCGATTCTCGCCGCTCTGCTGGTGATCGTGCCCGCCGCCGCCTGGGCGCAAAGCTGCCCGGCGCCGCTCGCCGCCGCGAGCCGGCTGGTTCTGGTGACCGCGGACACGCTGTCGAGCAACACGGCGACCCTGCGGCGCTATGTGCGGCCCTCTCCCCGATCGGCCTGGGTCGCAGATGGTGGCGCGACGACGGCGCTGATCGGCCGCAACGGCATGGCCTGGGGCTATCCTTTCCGCGACCTCGCGCGGCCCGGCGAGCCGATCAAGACCGAAGGCGACAAGCGCGCGCCCATCGGCTTTTATCGCATCGGCGCGAGCTTCGGATTCATGCCGTCGGCGCGCCCCGACTATCTGCGGATCCGCGCCGACAGCGTCTGCGTCGACGATCCCGCGTCGCCCGCCTACAACACGATCACCTCGCGCGCCCGCGTCGGCGCCAAGGTGCGCGGCGAGAACATGGCGCGCGTGCCCGACTACCGGCACGGCCTTCTGGTCGACTATGCGTCGAACCGCGCCGCGCGCGGCGGCTCGTGCATTTTCATTCATCTTTGGATGCCGAATAAGACCGGCACCGGCGGCTGCGTCGCATTGCCGGAGCGGCAACTCGTCGCTCTGCAGAACTTTGCCGAGCGCGGTGCCGTGCTCGCCATTATGCCGCGCCAAGCGCTCGAGCGGTTCAAGGGCTGCTTGCCCTGATCGTCGTTTTCTCGCGCCGGCTCTGCTTAGTTGATCGTGCGCTCGGCAAAGGTTGAATCGAGCGAAAAGGCGGGGATTTCGATATCGAACCGTTCGCCGTTCTCGGTCACCATGCCGTAGCTGCCGACCATGAAGCCCGACGGGGTGGGCAGTGGGACGCCGCTTGTATATTCGTACGACTCGCCGGGCTTGAGCACCGGCTCCTCACCGACGACGCCCGGACCTTTGACTTCCTGCAGGCGGCCCTGCGCGTCGGTGATGCGCCAATGCCGCGTCTTCAGTTGGACCGTTTCATCACCAAGATTTGTAATGTCGATCGTATAGGCCCAAAAGTAATAACCGTTGCTCGGTGACGAGCGCTCCGAGACAAAGCGGGGCGTCACTGTGACCTCTATCTTGCGGGTGACCGCGCGATACATCTATCTAGAATCCTGCTACTTTGCCGCGGCTGTTGCTCTCGCGACCCGCGCCTGGATTATGACCGAAAGCCCGCACGAAAGAAACGGCGTCCATGGCCCCGGTAAAGACCGAACGCGATCTGCGGCTTGATCTGTTCCGCGGGCTGGCGCTCTGGCTCATCTTTCTCGACCACATCCCGTCGAACGCGGTGAGCTGGATTACCATCCGGAACTACGGCTTCTCCGACGCTACCGAGATATTCGTTTTCATCTCGGGCTATACCGCCGCGTTCGTCTACGGCCGCGCCATGCAGGAGCACGGCATCATGGTGGCCGGCGCGCGCGTGCTCAAACGCGCCTGGCAGATCTATGTCGCGCATGTGTTCCTGTTCGCGATCTATCTCGCCGAGATTTCCTATGTCGCGCACTCGTTCGACAATCCGCTCTACACGGAAGAAATGGGTGTCCTCGACTTCCTGAAGAATCCGGATGTCACCATCCTTCAGGCGCTCATTCTGAAGTTCAAACCGGTGAACATGGACGTGCTGCCGCTCTACATCGTCCTGCTCGCCGGCTTTGCGCCCGTGCTGTGGCTGCTGTTGCGCGCGCCATCGCTCGCGCTCATCGTGTCGGCGCTGCTCTACTCGCTGATGTGGGTCTTCGACTGGAACTTCCCCGCCTATCCGAGCGGCGGCTGGATGTTCAATCCGATGGCCTGGCAATTGCTGTTCGTGTTCGGCGCGTGGTGCGCGCTCGGCGGCGCGCGGAACCTGACGCGCTGGATCAATTCGCCGGTGCTCGTTGGGCTCGCCGTCGTTTACTTGGTGTTCGCGTGCCTGATCGCGCTGACCTGGTACTTTCCCCGGTTCGGCGTTTATGTGCCCGAGTTCGTCGGCAACGTGATCTATCCGATCGACAAGACCAATCTCGACGTGCTGCGCATTCTCCACTTCCTGTCGCTCGCCGTCATCACGGTCTACTTCGTGCCGCGCGACTGGCCGACCTTGCGCTCGAAGGCGCTATGGCCCGCCATCGTCTGCGGCCAGCACTCGCTCGAGATTTTCTGCCTCGGGGTCTTCCTGTCCTTCGCGGCGCATTTCGTATTCACCGAGGTATCGAACCGCGTAGTGGTGCAGTTCGCGGTCAGCCTTTTGGGCATCCTCGTCATGGTGGCAGCGGCGGCAGTGCTTTCGTGGTATAAGCGTGTCGAGCGACAGGGACCGCGTCCGCCCGCGACGAAGCCGGGCTACGCGGGGGGCGACGCATGATCAGGCGTATACTACTTGTGCTAGCACTGTTGTTGCCGCCGGTTGCGGTGGCGACCGCGCAGACCGTTGGCGATATGCCCGCGGAGTGCCGGGTGGCGCAGCACCTGATCGAGAACGGCGTTCCGCTGCAGCGCGTCGCCAAGGCGATTGCCGCCAAGCGTCTGTCTATCCTCGTCATCGGGGCGGGCTCCTCGCTGCTGCCGGGGCCGAATGGCGCGCAAAACGCCTATCCGGCGCGCCTGCGCAGCGCCCTGGCGGAGCAATTCCCGGGCGTCGAAATAACGGTGGCGACGGATGTCAAAGCGCGCCGTAGCGCCTTGGAGATGGTCAAGGCCCTGCCGGAAGATCTGGCGGCGACGAAGCCCGACCTCGTGATCTGGCAGACCGGTACGGTCGACGCGATGCAGGGTATCGATCAGGACGAGTTCAGCCGCGCCTTGGACAAAGGCATCGCCAAAGCACGCAGCGCCGGTGCGGATATTATCCTGATGAACTCGCAGTACAGCCCGCGCACGGACTCGATGATCGCGCTGGGCACCTACGGGGAAACCCTGCGTTGGGTTGCAGTGCAGCGTGAAGTTCCTCTGTTCGACCGCTTCAGCGTGATGAAGCTCTGGGGCGATCTCGGAACCTTTGATTTATACTCCGCGACTAAAAAACTTGACATCGCGGGGCGTGTTCATGATTGCATTGGTCGGTTGCTGGCCGTTCTGATTGCGGCCGCGGTCAAATCTGAGGCGCCGCCCGAGCAGGCGCCCAAATGATCCCCAGAAGGGGCTGCTCTTGAAGCTTGTCCGGCTGATTTTGCAGGATTTTGTCATCGCCGGGGGCAGGAGTAGCCGCGTGTTTGCGTACGCTTTTTCACGTCGCGTTCGGCCGCTGATGGCCGCCGCGCTGTTCGCCGGGTCGCTGTCAGGAACGGCTGCGGCTCAGACCGCTACGCCGCGCTGCAACAACTCTCTCGATCTCATTCGTCTGGCCAGTCCGCTGACGCGCGTCTCGCAGCGCCTCGCGACGCGGGACGCGATCACCATCGTCGCCATCGGTTCCTCCTCGACCGCAGGCGCTGGGGCAAGCGCGCCGGACAAGAGCTATCCCAGCCAGCTCCAGGCGGAACTGAAGGTCCATTTCCGCGGCCACCCGGTGACGATGATCAACCGCGGCGTCAACGGCGAAGAGATTGCCGAGATGCTCAAGCGCTTCGACAGCGAGGTGCTGCCGGCCAAGCCCGATCTCGTGCTGTGGCAACTCGGAACGAACTCGGTCATCCGCGACCACAAAGCGAGCGAACACGACTCGCTCATCCGCGCCGGCTTGCGGAAGCTGCGCGGCATCGGCGCCGACGTGGTGCTGGTCGATCCGCAATACGTGCCGCGCGTGATCGCAAAGCCCGAAGCCGAACCGATGGTCAACTTTCTGGCGGCGGTCGCCAAGCGCGAGAACGTCGATCTGTTCCGCCGCTATGAGACGATGAAGCAGTGGTACCAGGCCGACCATCTGGCCTTTGACACATTCGTCTCGCCGGACGGTCTGCACCTGAACGACTGGGGCTATGCCTGCATGGCCAAGGGCCTGGGCGACGCCATCGCGGAGGCCGCGCAACGGCCGGTGCAGGCGGCCACCGCCGTCTCGTCCGTTTCTCGGTTGGCGCCGTAAGCTACAGCGCTTTGCGCATAAGAGAATGCCCGGCTTTGGGCCGGGCATTCTCTCAATCAATCAGACCTTATCCAGCGCGGTCAGCAGATCCTCGATCAGGTCGTCCTGATGCTCGAGGCCGGCGGAGAAACGCACCAGCCCGTCGCCGATGCCCAGTTCGGCGCGCTGCTCGGGCGTCAGGCGCTGATGCGTCGTCGTGGTCGGGTGCGTGATCAGGCTCTTGGCGTCGCCGAGATTGTTGGTGATCCCGGTAAGCTTGAGGCCGTTGAGGAAACGGAACGCGCCTTCCTTGCCGCCCTTGACCTCGAACGAGACGAGCGTCGAGCCCGCCTTCATCTGCTTGGCGACGATGTCGGCCTGCGGATGGTCCTTGCGGCCCGGATAGATCATGCGCGTGAGCTTCTTGTGGCCGGCGAGCGCATCCGCGATGGCGGCCGCGGTCTGCGTCTGCCGCTCGACGCGCACCGGAAGCGTCTCGAGGCCCTTCAGCAGCACCCAGGCATTGAACGGCGACAGCGACGGGCCGGTCTGCCGGATGAGCTGATGGATGTTGTCCATGATGAACTTCTCGGAGCCGAGAATGCATCCGCCGAGCACGCGGCCCTGGCCGTCGATGTGCTTGGTCGCCGAGTAGACGACGCAATCGGCGCCGAGCTTGAGCGGGCTCTGATAGAGCGGCGTCGCGAACACGTTGTCGACCGTGAGCGTCGCGCCAGCATTGTGCGCGATATCGGCGATCGCCTGGATGTCATAGACCTCGAGCGTCGGGTTGGTCGGCGTCTCCATGAAGAACACTTTCGTGTTCTTGGTCACCGCGTTCTTCCACTGATTGAGATCGGCGCCGTCGACCAAGGTCGAGGTGACGCCGAAGCGGCCGAGCCAGTCCTCGATCACCCAGCGACACGAGCCGAACAGCGCCTTGGCCGCGACGATGTGATCGCCGGCCTTCACCTGGCCCATCAGCGCGGTGGTCACCGCCGCCATGCCGGTCGCGGTCGAGCGCGAGGCTTCGGCGCCTTCGAGCTGCGCCATGCGCTGCTCGAACATGTTCATGGTCGGGTTGGAGTAGCGCGAATAGACGTAGCCCGGGATCTTGCCGGAGAACCGCGCCTCGCAGGCCTCGGCGCTCTCGTAGATGTAGCCCTGCGTCAGATAGAGGGCTTCCGACATCTCGTTGAACTGCGAGCGGAGCGTACCGCCGTGCACGAGGATGGTTTCGGGGCGGTATTTGTTCTCAGGCGCGGACATGCGGCACTCCTTCCGCCCCGCGGGATCAAAGGCCCGCCCGGGCAATAAAAAACCGGCCGGAGAATAATCTCGGCCGGGCACACGCGTCCCCGGCCTTTTTAGCGATTTGTTTTACGTGGCTGCAAGCCGGCCGGCTCAAATGACCACGGGATAAGGCTGCTTCTAGCGGGCGGCACGGCTTCCCGTCAAGGCGGCCCTGAGGTTAGATCGCGGCCATGACCCGTCACCCTGAGGTGCTCGGCGCGGGGACGCGCCGAGCCTCGAAGGGCGACGGCCCGTGATTTAGTAGCCGATCATCCTTCGAGGCTCGCTTCGCTCGCACCCTGAGGATGACGGATCGAGGTGTAGGCGTCTTGGCACTCTCTTTTTCCATCGAGGACAAGGGCATTCTGCCCGATCGCATGATCGCGCAGCTTGCCGCCGAGGGCGGAATCCTGCCCGCCTACCAATTCGCGGCGGACCAGATCCAGCCGGCGAGCCTCGATCTGCGCCTCGGCGATGTGGCCTACCGCGTGCGCGCGAGCTTCCTGCCGGGCTCAACCACGGTCGCCAAGCGCATCGACGAACTCAAGCTGCACGAATTCTCGCTCGCCGATGGCGCCGTGCTCGAGACCGGCTGCGTCTACATCGTGCCGCTGCTGGAAAGCCTGGCGCTGCCGGACGACATCGCCGCCGCCGCCAATCCCAAGAGCTCCACGGGCCGGCTGGACGTGTTCACCCGCGTCATCTGTGACGAGATCCGCGGCTTCGACCGTATCTCTGCCGGCTATCATGGGCCGCTCTATGCCGAGATCAGCCCGCGCACCTTCCCGGTGCTGGTGCGTGAAGGCTCGCGCCTGTCGCAAATCCGTTTCCGGCACGGCCATGCCCTGCTCGACGCGGACGGCCTGCAGGACCTGCACGCGCGCGAGCGGCTGGTGGACAGCGACAATGCCGATGTCAGCGAAGGCGTCGCGGTCGGCGTCGACCTCTCGGGCCTCGGCCCAGGCGGTCTCGTCGGCTATCGCGCCAAGCGCCACACCGGCTTGATCGACGTCGAGCGCCGCGGCGGCTATGCGGTCGCCGATTTCTGGGAGCCGATCCCGGCGCGCGCCGACAAGAGCCTGATCCTCGACCCGAACGAGTTCTATATCCTCGCCTCCAAGGAGGCGGTGCAGGTGCCGCCCGGCTATGCCGCCGAGATGGTGCCGTTCGATCCGCTGGTCGGAGAATTCCGCGTCCACTATGCCGGCTTCTTCGATCCCGGCTTCGGCTATGCCGGCGCGGGCGGCAAGGGGTCGCGCGCCGTCCTCGAGGTGCGCTCGCGCGAGGTGCCGTTCATTCTCGAGCACGGGCAGATCGTCGGCCGTCTGGTCTACGAGAAGATGCTGGCCATGCCGGACAAGCTCTACGGCCAGGGCATCGGCTCGAACTATCAGGCGCAGACCCTGAAGCTCTCCAAGCACTTCAAGGCGTAAAGTCCGGCTCGGCCTTTGGCCTCAGCGCCAGGCGAGCAGGGCGGCATAGACGGCCATGGACACCGCGTAGAGCGCGGCCAGGAGACAATAGCCGCCCCACCGGGCGGCTTTCGTCGTCGGGTCGAGCCACCAGCCCAATGCCTTGAAGGCCGCGGGCACGATCCACCAGCCGAGCAGTTGCGTGCTCACGAGATTGCCGATGAACAGCGACAGCCAGAACGGCACGCCATGCGCGTCGATCAGCGGCTTGCTGATGAAATGCCCCCACAGGAAGACCGTCGGATAGAGCACCAGAAGAACGATCAGATTGCTCTTGAAGATGAGCCACGGGCCTTGCGGCGCGGTCTGGCCGGCGGGGAACCAGAAATTGAAGCCGTAGCCCGCGCGCTTCAGTTTCATGTCGACATTGAAGCGCTCGCCCTCGGCGAGAAGCCGCTGCCGCACCGGCGCGTTGAGCCAGGCGTTGAGATTGGCTTCGCCGTCGAAAGCGAGAATGATGATCCAGTCGTCGTGCAGGCCGGGCAGCGGGCGTTCGATCTTGTGTCGCAGGAAGCCTTTGAACTTGGCTTCCGCCGCCTGGATGCGTTGCTGCCAGCTAAGGAAGTCGTGCTCAAGCCCGGGCGGCACCTTGAATGAAATGACGACCGAAACGGCGGTGTCTTTCGGCACGCCGGTGTCGGGCAGGATGTGGATGTCCTCCGGCCCGACGAAGTGAGCGCGCACCTCATCGATCAGGCGCGCCCGCACGTCGCTCTGCAGCCAGGCGCGCGCGGCGCCTGCATTGGCAAAGCGCAGGATCTGCACCCAGTCGACGATGCCCGGCGGCTGCGGCGCGACCACCTCCTGGCCGAGGAATCCCGGCCAGGATTTGAGCGTCTCGCCGACCTTGCCGTTCCAGCGGGCGAAGGCGGCGAAGCCCTCGTCCGCGACGCGTCGCTGGATGACGAGGGCGACCGGGCCGTCGGCCGGCTCCTGGCGTGCGGACATGGCCGTCCGCTCAATGCTTCTTGTAGAGGCGCTTGCCCATGACCCAGGTCTCGTCGACGCAGCGGTCGTCGCCGACCATCATCACGCCGAAAAGCAGGTTGGCCGCTTCCTCGATCGTGCTCGGCCTGCCGCCCTCGGCGGCGAGCGACTGATGCCACGGCTGGGCGATCGGGCCGCCGTTCGGATCGAGCGCGACGAAATCGGCTTCCTTGCCGGGCGCGAAGTTGCCGAGCTTGTCGTCGATGTAGAGGCCTTCGGCGCCGCCAAGGTGATCGACCAGAAGCCGCGATAGGGCGAGAGCTTGTTGCGCTCGGCCTCGGCGAGATCTTTACGGACCGGATCGATGCTGCCGTCGAGCATCGTGTTGTTGCACATGCCGACCTTGTAGGCGTCGTCGAGTACCTGGATCATCGAGAAGCGATTGCCGCCGCCCATATCGGTGCCGAACGACATCTTCACCCGGTGCTCGGGATCGGTGGCGCGGCCGAGGCGGAAGAGACCGCTGCCGAGGAAGAGGTTCGAGCAGGGGCAGAACACGACGGCGGCGCCTTTCTTCGACATGCGGCGGAATTCGCCGTTCGTCAGATAGACGCCGTGTCCGCCGGAGAACTTCGGTCCGACCAGATCGAATTTCTCATAGACGCCGAGATAGTCCTCGCAATCGGGATGCTCGACGAGGACGCCGCGGCACTCGCTGGGATTTTCGGAAATGTGCGTGTTGACCCAGCAGTCCGGGTGCTCGTGCTTCAGGCGCTGGCACGCCTTGAGCAGATCCGGCGAGGCGCCGTAAGCAAAGCGCGGCGTGATGGCGTAGAGATTGCGGCCTTTGTTGTGATACGTCGCGATCAGCCGCTTGCTGTCGCGATAGAAGTTCTCCGGCGTGTCGATGAATTCGGCCGGCGCGTTGCGATCGATGCCGGTCAGGCCGGAGATGACGCGCATGTTGCGCCGCGCGGCTTCCTCGAACAGCTCTTCCGTCGCGACGGGCGAGGAGCTGGTGAAGGCCTGGCAGGTGGTCGTGCCCGAGGCGAGCAGCGCATCGAGGAAACGCTTCACGCCTTCGCGGGCGTAATCGCGATCCTTGTATTTCAGCTCTTCCGGATAGACCCAGGTCTGCAGCCACGGCAGCAGCTGCTCGCCGAACGCGCCGAGAATGCGCGTTTGCGGCAGATGGATATGCCCGTCGATGAAGCCGGGGACGATGATGCGGTCCTTGATGTGGCTGATCACGATGCCGGGATGGGCTGCGGCCACGCGCTCATAAGGGCCGAAATCCGCGATGATGCCGTCGGTCACCACCAGCAGCCCGTCCTTGTGAAAGCGGGCGGCGTCCTGCTCCTTGCCCACGTGCTTCCAGGGATCGTCGATGAAGTCGAAGAACGTGCCGCGAATGCCGATCGTGCTCATGACGATGCTTTTCCGTTTGGGTCGGTGAAGAGCAGGAAAACGAGATCACTAGGCGGCAGCACCGCGAAGGCGGGCGCGAAAAGACGGGTATTAATGCCCCGCAACGTCCCTAGATTCCGTTAAGCGGGGCGAGAAGGTTGGGGCCCATACAAAGGCGCTGCGAACGGCACGTGGACGTTTCGGGCCCTGGCTCAAAGGTCCGGCACCCGGCTTAGATTGTCGACGGGCTTCAATGGCTAAAGCGCGCTTGCAAGCCGCGGCGGGGATTGGCTATGGTCCGCGCCGATGCGGGCGTAGTTCAATGGTAGAACGGCAGCTTCCCAAGCTGCATACGAGGGTTCGATTCCCTTCGCCCGCTCCAGATCTCCCGCACATAGACGATGAACATTTGCGCGCCTGCGAGGCCGTGCGAGCCAGTCCACGCGCCGGCCGGTCGGCGCTCGGGATTCGAGTGCAACCGGCGCGAGCGTGGTCGGGCCTTTAGGGCCGGCGGCAGCAGGCGCCCTGAGGGCGCTGTGGAGGCTTTGGAACGCCCCAGGTGCCCCGGTTCCTACCTGGAAACCACCGGCCCATACCGCCTGCGGGAACTGTGTGGCTTCCTTGTTTCTCCTCGACAAAAACCGCATGCCGGAGCCGAATTCGGTAATGATGTAAGCCGGATACGCCGGTATTGCGTGCTAGGCCGCCCCTCAAGAAAGGTACGGGGATGGGTTCTCGCGCGCTTCTGCGGGCCTTCAAGCGGCTATTAACTAAACTTGTCTACACGCAGAACGTCATGCGTCTGCGTCGCGTCGTCGTGCGTACATTACTGCTGTCCGGCTTGGCGCTGCCCGCCGCTACCGCGGCGGCCGGTCCGCTGCCGGCCATCGTCGCCGGACCCGGCAATGCCGTTCCGGCCTGCGTGCAGCCCGCGCGCCTCATGCAATTCGTCGAGGAACGCAACAGCGCGCGCCGTCCGGCGCCCGCGGTCGATCCGCGCTTTGCCGACATCGCGTCCGCCTATCAACGTCTCGGCTCTTGCGTTGCCCGGTCGCCGGAGAAGTGCGTCGCCGTGCGCTGGGATTACGCTTTCTTCCAGATGCTGATCGAGACGAACTATCTCACCTTCCTGCGTCCCAACGGCGTGCCTGCGTCCGTCGTGCCGCAGGACAACAACTTTGCCGGCGTTGGCGCCGCGATCAGCGGCAAGCCCGGCGAGCGCTTCAAGGACGTCACCACGGGCGTGCTCGCGCATCTGCAACACGTGCTCATGTACTCGACCACGCCTGTGCCCAATCCGGTCGCCAAGCGCACTCGGCAGGTTCAAGACGACGTGCAAGATGCGATGCGCCGTCTCAAGCGGCCGGTGACCTTCAGCGATCTGGCGCAAAAGTGGACCGGGACGCATAAGAGCGTCTATGCCGATACGATCCAGCGCATCGCGCAGAAGTACGAAAGTCGCTTCTGCGGACCGCAGAACGTCGCCAATCGCTGATCCAGTATTATCAGTGTCGAAGCACACGGCGGCGTGATCGCACGCACGCTCGCGTGATCGGCCGGAACTCCGTCGAAACGCGGGACGTTTTCTCCCGCGAAAACGGAGTTCATGTCATGCCGATGCTTTTCTATCTGCCGATGATCTTGTGGCTTGGAATGTTTGGTGTCGTTGAGAACGAGCTGCGTCCTGTCAGGACCCAGGCCGACGAGCCCTGATCACGCGGGGGCGAGTTCGCTTACCTTCACCTTCTGCAGCAGGCGCTTGACGTTTTCCTCGCGGCACAGCTCGGTGCCCGGGCTCATCACCGCGGCGCTGCCGGCCGCGACGGCAAGGCGAAACGCCTGATCGAGCGCCACGCCTTTGGCGAGTCCCGCGACGAGCCCGCCGAGAAAGCTGTCACCCGCGCCGACGGTGCTGACGACCTCGATCTGCATTGGCTCCGCGCGCCACGCCTTGTTCTTCGTGACCAGCATCGAGCCGTCTTCACCCAATGTGAGCGCGATAATCTCAGCCGCCCCTTCGCCGATAAGCTTGCGGCAGGCCGCGATGCGCTCGGCATCGCTGTCGAGCCGCGCGCCGACGAGTTCGCTGAGCTCGTTCTGGTTCGGCTTCACCAAGCAGACGCCTTCCTTCAGCGCCTCGCCGAGCGCGGGTCCGGATGTGTCGACCACGGACTTGGCGCCGAGCCGCTTGGCCGCGCGCGCGACTTCCGCGAAGAAAGTGTCCGGTACGCCCGGCGGCACGCTGCCGCTCGCGACGACGAATTTCGGCTTGTCCGGCAGCGTGAATAGCTTGTCGAGGCACGCTTCCCATTCCGCGCGGTGCAGGGACGAGCCCGGCAGCACGAAGCGGTATTGATCGCCGCTTGCTTCCTCATAAGCGGTGAAGTTCTCGCGCGTGTCGACGTGCGATGGCGTGACGATGCTGTCGATGCCTTCGCGTTCGACGAGCCGCTGCAGCAATTGGCCGATGACGCCGCCGACCGGGTAGATCGCGACGACGCTGCTGCCGAGCCGGTGCGCGGCGCGAGCCACATTGATACCGCCGCCGCCGGGATCGCGCTTGGGCGCCGAGCAGCGGAGCTTTCGCGTCGGCTCGACGCGCTCGACGCTGACGAAGAGATCCACGGCGGGATTGATGGTGATGGTGGCGATGTCCGGCACGGCTTGCCCGCTTTCTTCAGCTTTCAAATGCTTCGGGAAAGTAGGTCATGTCTGGCTGATTTGCATCTGTGACACGGGACCCCAGGCCGACAACGCCGCCGCGCGGCGCCTGTTCCCGCACGTGCAGGGTTGCATGCCGCGCGGTCTATCACGAAGGGCTTACCCCGCCGCGGCGTAGGGGCGTTGCTGTTGGTAGGTACGGCCGGTGAGTTCGTCGTAATCGGCGATCGGGCGCGGCCGGCCCGTCAGATAGCCTTGCACCTCGTCGCATCCGCTCTGCTCGAGCAAGGCAAGCTGCTCGGACGTCTCCACGCCTTCGGCGAGGATCGGTACGTTCAGGCTGTGGCCGAGATCGATGACCGCGCGGACGATCGCCTTGGAGTGGCGATTGGTCGCGAGGTCGCCGATGAAGGTGCGGTCGATCTTGATCTTGTCGAACGAGAACGAATGCAAATACGACAGCGACGAGTAGCCGGTGCCGAAGTCGTCGAGGGCGATGCGCACGCCGAGCGCCTTGAGCCGTGACAAGGTCGAGATGGCGCGGGAGAAGTCGTCGATGAGCACGCTCTCGGTGATCTCGAGTTCGAGCCGCGCCGGCGAAAGGCCGGTCTCCAGGAGCAGCGTGTGCACCTGCTGCGGCAGGTCGCCGTTGCGGAACTGAACCGGCGAGATGTTCACCGCCACGGTCAGCGGCACATCCCAGCTCGCGGCTTCGCGGCATGCATGGCGCAGAACGAGGTCGCCCAGGGGCATGATCAGCCCGCTTTCCTCGGCGACCTGGATGAACTGCGCCGGCGAGACCATGCCGCGCTCCGGCGACTGCCAGCGCACCAGGGCTTCGAAGCCGACGACGTCGCCGGCCATCGTCAGTTGCGGCTGGTAGTGCAGGAACAACTCGTCGTTGTCGATGGCGGACCGCAGATCGTTCTGCAGCGCCCGGCGCTCCCGCTGCTGGTCGCCCATCGTCGGCTCATAGAACACGACCGAGCCGCGCGCGGCGGCCTTGGCGCGGTAGAGCGCGATATCGGCGTTGATCATCAGCGTTTTCGCGTTGGCGCCGTCGGCCGGGTAGATGGCGCCGCCGACCGTCGCGCCGATGCTGATGCGGCGGTCTTCGATCTCGACATCCTCGCTGATGCACGCGATCAGCCGCTCGGCGACAGCGGCCGCCTTTTCCGGCTGCGGCCCGCCTGTCACGATGACGATGAACTCGTCGCCGCCGATGCGCGCCGCGAAATCCTTGCCTGCCGCGAGCTGCAGGCGGCGCGCGACCTCCCGCAGCAGCGCGTCGCCGACGGCGTGGCCGTAGCTGTCATTGGCCTCCTTGAAGCCGTCGAGATCGAGCGACAGGAGCGCGAAGTTCTCACCGGTTATCGCCGCGTCCTCGATGGCGGCCGCGATCGCGCCGTTGAAGGCGCTGCGGTTGGGCAGATCGGTCAGGGTATCGTGATGCGCCATGCGGGCGATGCCCTGCTCGGCGCGGCGCCGCTCGGTGACGTCCTCAAGCACGGTGACGAGATATTGCGGCTGACTATTGTCGTCGCGCACGGCGACGCTCTTGCCCGTCGCCAGCCGGCGGCCGTTGAGGAAAGTGTCGATCGGATGGTCGGGCTGGAACAGCGGCACGGTCAGCCGCAACGTTTCGCGGTTGTTCGTGGAGATGAAGCGCGCCTGGTCGCCGGGGAACAGTTGGCCCGGCGTCTTGCCGATGATGTAATCGCGGCTGATGCCGAACAGGTCTTCGGCGGCACGGTTGATCAGGGTATAGCGATATTCGGTGGCATCGCCGCTTGCCGGCGGCACTTCCTTGACCAGGATCGGCACCGGCACGTTCTCGATGATCGTGTCGAGGAAGTTCTGGGTCTGGCGAAGCTGCTCCTCGGCGGCCTTGCTGGCCGTGATGTCATGCAGCGCCGCCAAGGTGGCGCGGTGGCCTTCGTAGTCCATCACCCGCAGGCTGGCGGTCACGTCGATGATGCTGCCGTCCGCCTTTATGTGCCGCACGGTCTGCGCATGCGAACTGACGCCGTCGATCCGCTGGAAGAGTTTGACGAGGTCCTCGTGTTCCTCCGGCACACGCAGGTCGAACATGCTCATGGTCATGAACTGTTCGCGCGTGTAGCCGTAATGCGCGATGGCGGCGTCGTTGACGGCCAGGAAGCGCATCGAGTCGAAATCGTGCACCCACATCGGAATTGGGTTGCCGTCGAACAGCAGCCGGAACGACGCTTCGCGCCGCTTGGCCTCCGTGATGTCCTCGTGCGTTGCGACCCAGCCGCCCCCCGCCATCGGATGGTTCACGATTTCGATCGTGCGCCCATCCATGATTTCAGCGGCGAATGAGTAAGGTCGGCCTTCCTTCAGTTTCTGAAGGAGAGTGGCGATGTAATCGTCCGTGCCTTTGTCCGCCGGGGCAAAGGCTGTGTTGCACTCCTGGCGCAACCGCAGCACCTCTTGTATCGAGAAGCCCGGTTTGATCGCGGCGCGCGGGATCTTGTACAGCTCGCAAAAGCGGTCGTTGTAGACGATGAGCCGGGCCGCGCCGTCGAACATCGTCAGGCCCTGCGACATGTTGTTCATCGCCGCGTCTAGCATGCGGTTCTGCTTCTGCAGATTGCGCCCCACCTTGCGCGCGATGAAGGCCGTGGTGCCCGCGACCAGCAGCGTGATCATGAGCGCGGCGCCGGCGATGTAGATCGCGGCATAGCGCCAGCTCGTCAGCGCGACGTCGAGGCTCTTGGTGACGACGACCGCGAGGGGGTAATGGGGCAGGTCGCGGCCCGACATCATGAGCTCTTCGTGCGCGACGGAATCCGTTGCGAGCATCGTGCCGTAGCCGCGTGTCGGCAGGATGTCGGCGAACAGCGCGCGGCTGGTGAGAGGCTCTCCGTCGATGGCTTTGGCGGCCGGATAGCGGGCGATCAAGGCGCCGTCGCGCCGGAACAAGGCGATCGAATGGTCGCGCGTGCCGGCGATGGCGCGGAAATAGTCCTCAAGATAGCTGATGCTGATCATGCCGAAGCAGATGCCGAGATATTCGCCGCCCTGGCCGGTGATCCGGCGCGCGATCGGGATCGTCCAGGCGCCGTCGAACGGATTGCTCAAAGGCCGCCCGAAATAGATCATGCGGTCGGGGTGGCGCTTGAAGGCCTCGATCGCGGGCAGGGCATTCGGCGGGACCGGCACGTTTTGCGGGGTCGGCCAAACGCGCGTGAAGTTGAGCAGCCTGCCGGACGTGTCGGTGAGCACGAGGGAGTCGATGAACGGCATGCCGCGCATCTGGTCCCGCAGGCGCCGGTAGGTCTCGTAGTCGACCATCATCCCTTCGAAGTCTTTGGTCGAAGCGATGCCGAGGCTCCGGACGCGTTCGATCACCGCGTCCTGGATCAGTTCGATCGATTGCAGGCTGCGGTCGATCTGCTCGGCGAGCAGCAAGGTCTGCTTTTCGAGATTGTCCTGCGTTTCCTTGATGTGCTCGGTCCGCAGATTGGCGAGCAGGGTCCAGGTCGCGATGGCGATGGCCACGGCTACGAGGAAGACGCCGGCGGCGATGAGCCGGGTCGGGCTGGCGTAGACGACCGGAACCGAGGCCGAAGGATGCGCGTGCTCGCTCGCGCCGTCGCGCAGGGGAGCCGCCGCGGCGCGATCACGTTGGGCTTTGTTCGGGGAAAACCGGAACGCACGCATGGCTCCAGCTTAGTGCTCAGACCTTTCACCGAAATTCCGGTGTCCGGGCACGCGGTTCCATTTTACGAGCGGTGGTGAATGTGCTGTAAATTGTTGCCTGTGCGCCACAGGCCTGAGTCGTCGACGGCTGAGTGCACGCGGTTACTTACGCTTCGCCTTAGCCCACTATATCAAGATAGCTTATCGTCCACGCTGCCTACCTCGCTTTGCAATGAAACGTGTGTTCCGCGCCTTTCGTCTGCTCGACAACGAGTGCTGGGGAACCCGAAGACCGGCTCAGCGCGGGGCAAGACACGGTTCATAATCCATACCCATGGCACCCCCCGCAGATCGCTTCTCCCGCCGCCTCTTCGTCCTCGGGCTTCCGCTCCTGGCCGCCGGCTGTGTCACCAATAGTGACGGCTTCGGCACCGGCTGGGGCACCTACGGCGCCGTCAATGACGGCGGCGTGCTCATCCCCGCCGCGGACAGCTTCGATTCGAGCCTGCAGCGGACGGAGGTTGCCTGGCGCGGGCCGCAGAAGCCCGGCAGCATCGTGGTCAACATTCCCGAGCGCCGGCTCTATCTGGTCCAGCCGGGCGGGCGCGCCTATCGCTACGCCGTGGGCGTCGGCCGTTCCGAGGCGCTGAATTTCCGCGGCACCGCGGTCATCGGCCGCAAGGAGAAATGGCCGCGCTGGACGCCGACCGCCAACATGATGGCGGCCATTCCGCGCTACCGGGCTTATGCCGGGGGCATGCAGGGCGGCATCGAGAACCCGCTCGGCGCCCGTGCGCTCTATCTCTATCGCGACGGCCGCGACACCTTCTTCCGCCTGCACGGCACCAACGAGCCGGACAGCATCGGCGGCGCGGTGTCGTCTGGGTGCGTGCGCCTGCTCAACCAGGACATCATCGATCTGTACAACCGCGTGCCGGTCGGCACGACGGTGACGGTGATCCAGGGCTGATCGGCCTCCAAGGCCGTCATCGGCATCGGCGCCTTCGTTCCCCGCGCAGGCGGGGAGCGAAGCCGGTCTGAAGGACGGCTCAGCGCGCTGAGACGCGCACTTTCCGGTGCTTGCGGGCGGCGAGCTGCAGCGCCCCCTTGCCGGCCTTGCCCTTGCCCGCCTTTGCGGTGCTGCCGGTGTCCTTGACCGCGATCTTCCGCGGCTCGTTCTTCTTGCGCGGGGCGCTCTGAGGCTTGACGCCCGCCGCGGAAGCCTGCGGCAGCCGGCCCGTCGCATCGGCGACCTGGATGGTCGCCGTTGCGCGTTGGCCGGAGCGGGCGATCTTCACGCCCGCCTTGGCGTCGGCATTCGGCTTGCTCTCGGCGCCCGCGCTCTTCTTGTCGGCAGCCTCATCGGCCTTCGGTGTCGCCGCCGCGATCACCACCGCTTCGTTCGTCTGCCGATGCGGCGCCACCGCCGGCGTCGGGATCTGGTCCGGGCCGTCCCAGGCCAACAGGCCGGCTTCTTCCTGGCAAGGCGCATGGCGCGGCAGCTTGTGCGCGGGCGTGCCGCTCTCTTTGCCGGTCCACCGCTCGGCCGGCACGCCGGTGATGGTCTTCACGTAGCCTTTGGTCTCCTGGGGCAGCGAGCCCTTCTTGGCAAGCCAGTTCTGGATGCGTCGCGGGCCGGCATTGTAGGCCGCGGCCGCGAGGCCGAGATTGCCGAAACGCTCGAATAGATTGCGCAGCATCCGCGCCGACGCCGGAATGGCCTGTAGCGGATCGAACGGGTTATCGACTCCCCATTCCACGGCCGTGCCCGGCATGAACTGCGCGATGCCTTGCGCACCCGCGTGGCTCACGACGCCCGGCTTGAACCGGCTTTCCTGGAACAGCAGGTGAATAAGGAAGGCGACCGGCAGGCCGTTGCTCTGCGCCGCCTCGGCGACGGTGTCGCAAACTTCTTCGGTGCTGCGATGGATTACCGGCTTGGGTTCGGGCTTGCGCTTCGGCTTCGGCGCAGCTGCGACCTGCATGCTTTCATCAGGCGCTGCATCGGTCGGCGCGCGATCGTCGAACATCTTTGTCGTGGGCGCGCTCTCGAGCGGGGCAATGTCGCTTCGCAAAGCCGCCGCTTCGTTCTGTGGCGGGATGGCAATCGGCGTATCGCTCGTGGCCCGTCCGTCGGTCGTGGGCTTTTCGCGGGCAATGTCGACGATGGGCAGTATGACGGGCAGGGCTTCCCGTTCGGCCTCGGGTGTTTTCGCCACCGTTACGTGGGCGTGATTGAGGCCCTCGAATGGAACACCGAAATCGTTACCGACTGGAGCGGCGGACAACGCCGTCAAGCTCAGGCAAGCGGGAACGAATAGCCACCGCATACGTCGAAAATCCTTTCGCGCCCACGCAACGCATGGCCGCCTTTCGAGTTGATGATAAGGAGTAGTCCCCCTTGCGGACCGCCCGTTTCGCTTCAAAACGAGACAACTGTTTGAAGCTGAGGGGGCAAGAGGGGGGCATTGTGGCAGCCGTGCCCCATGCATGCCGCAGTTCCGCGCGTAAGCGCGGGTGCTGCATAATAGGCTACCGAAATCCCCGTTATTCGGTGAGGAGTGATGTTCGCGCGAAGGCGCGGGCGTATCGCTAACGACGATTCATCGTTTGGTCGCCATCCGCTTAAGGCGGCAGCAGGGCATTTCATTCAAGTTGGATTCAAACCCGATGAGGATGCTTACCCAATGCTGCTCTACCGGTCGCCGCGCCAGACCATCGGAACTTACCAGCGCGGAGCGGTCGCCTGCGCGAAGTGCCGAAGCCCGATCTATTTGCGCAAGCTCGGGGCCGTGGCCGAGGAGTTCTCGGTCAATTGCCCGCGCTGCGGCCATCGCAAGGTTTATGCGGCAAAGATGATCAGCATCGAGACGCTGCCGGAGCGGCGGCGCAAGCCGCGCCCGTGAGCGCTAGAGCACGATGCTCGGATTGCGCAGGCATTGATCGCATTCGATGAGATCGACGCGCTTGCACTGGATCAGCCATTGCCCGTCTTTTTCGACGAAGCGGTGGCCGTAGGCGCCGCTCAGCATACGCGTCTCGCCGCTCCAGAATTCGCTGATGGTGAAGTTAGAGCGCACCATCATGACGTCTTCGCGCGCGGTCTTGAACGCCTCGACATTGCCGATCAGGTGCACGGTGCGTGACGGCGGCGATTGCGACCACGCATAGCCGGTGCGGAAGCGGAAGATGCGGTCTTCGGTGCGGCGGCGGTCGTCGAAGGTCACCGCGATCTCGCGGCGCGGGTCGCCGCCGTCCGCCGTGCCCGGCACCCAGTAGACGAACTCCGGCGCGAACACCGTCAGCCATTCCTCGTAAAGGCCGCGGTCGAGCAGGCGCGCCTCGCGGTAGAGCAGCCGCTCGAAGCGCGCGGTGACGCGCGGGTCTTCGACGATGAGAGCGTCGTTCTGCCAGTCGGCATAGGCCTCGACGATCTCTTGATAGAAGTCGTCGCCGAGGTAATGCGAGCTGCGCGCGGGGTCGTGTTGCATGGGGGCGTTCATGGTCTGCCTCTCTTCGTCACCCTGAGGTGGCCGCGCGTCGCGCGGCCCTCGAAGGGCGACGGCCCGTGATTTGCGTGCATGTCATCCTTCGAGGCTCGGGTTCTCGCACCTCAGGATGACGGGTCGGGGAGGGGTGCTCGTCACGGCTCTCTCTTCACGACGAGATGCGGGTCGGCCTGCATCAGCCGCTTCCACTCCTTGATGTATTCGCGCATGAACACCTCGTCGGTGGCCGGGCCGTAGATCACGCCCTGCTCGTCCGTGCGGAAGCGCTCCGGCATGCCGAAGCCGCGGTTCATGTAGATCCACTCGTCCTCGAGGCAGGCGAGGCCGGCCTGGATCTGCTCGAAATTGGTGATGTCGTCGACTTCGCCGAGGTTCGGGAAGCCTTCCTGCGTGCGCATGCGCAGCGCATTGATGTCGTCGATCGTCTCCTGGCCCCAGGTGCCGTCGTCTTCGATGCGCGTGCCGTACCAGACCGCGTTGGTCTCGTTGACGGACACCGGCTCGAACACTTGGATGTGGTTGCCGAGCAGCGACAGGTTCGGAAACACGTTGATGTTGACGGGCACAGACCCTGCAAGGTCGAGCGCCGCCTCGGCGCGCTCGCCGAGCCGCCGCCGCAGCTTCTCGGCAAAGTACTCCATGCCGGGATGCAGCGATTCGATCGCCCACAGCCCGCCGGCGCGCTTGTCGATGTTGGGGCGCTTGTCCTTGAAGTGATGTCCGTTGCCGGTATAGGCGACGTACATCTCCAGCTTGTCGGGCGAGCCCTTGTAGAAGGCCATGCCCTTTTCCTTCGCCGCCGGATCGCTGAAGCGGTTCTCGGTCTCGATCAGCGAACGGTGCGAATAGATGACGTGGTAGCCGTCCGACGAGTTGTCGTAGGCGAGCTTCCAGTTGCCTTTGTATTTGAGCCTGTTGGCCTCGCAGACGACGACCTTGCCGCCGGGGTTGCGGTCGAGCCAGTCGTCGATCGGCTTGGTGATCGGGCCGAGCCAGTCGATGAGCGGCGGCATGTCGGGGTTGAGCGTGCCGAAGATGAAGCCGCGATAGCTTTCGACGCGCTCGAGCTGCGCCAGGTTGAACTTCTGGTCGCGGATGTCGGCCGTGTAGCCGTCGGGCCACGGCACGCCGCGAAGCTGGCCCGTGTTGAGGAAGTTCCAGCCGTGATAGGGGCACTGGAAGGACCTGGTGTTGCCCTTGTCCCACCGGCACAAGGTCGTGCCGCGATGGGTGCAGCGATTGTACAGCGCGCGAATCTTGCCGTTGGCGTCGCGCGTGATGATGAGCGGCCGCAGTCCGAGCTTCGCCGTGACGAAGTCGTTGTTGTTGGGGATCTGGCTTTCGTGCGCCAGATAGACCCAGGTGCCGCCGAAGATGTGCGTCATCTCGAGCGTGAAGATGTTGGGGTCGGTGTAGAGCGTGCGGTGGACGCGGTCCGCCTGCACCAGTTCGTCCCAGTCATAGGCGGGCGGCAGTTCAAGCCGTGGCCGCGGCACTTGCTCCAGCATCGTTCGCGCTCCTTGTCGTGCGCTCAGAAGAAGTCGAAGTATTCGTTCTGCTCCCACTCGGTCGTCTCGGTGCCGAGGGGCAGATTTCGCTCCTTCAGGTAGGCTTCGAAGCGTCCGAGCTCCGTGCCTTTGAAGCGCGTGTAGTAATCCATGAAGACGGGACCAAGCTGTTCGCGGTACAGGGCGTCCTCGCCCGCAAGCTTGAGCGCGTCGCCGAGCGTGACCGGCAGCTTCGGCCGATCGGCCGTGTAGGGCTCCTCCTCGGAGGGGCCGGGATCGCGCGTGTTGTCGACGCCGTCGAGCCCGGCGATGACCTGCGAGGCGATGAACAGATACGGGTTCGCCATCGGCTCGCCGGCGCGGTTCTCGATGCGGGTCGCCGGATCGTTCGGTCCGCCGAGCACGCGCAGCATCACGCCGCGATGATCGTAGCCCCAGCAGGC
>Ga0180216_1001372_pt1 | contig 21977 bp, 18 predicted proteins | sample eDN3rd37CBELigMG_FD_128879 | JGI IMG/M metagenome (GOLD analysis project Ga0180216, IMG submission 128879) | Enriched Miracle-Growth compost microbial communities from Emeryville, California, USA - eDNA 3rd pass 37_C BE-Lig MG (version 2)... ...
AGGAGGAGCCGTGCCGCGGCGGCGCCGAGGCTGGAGGGGAAGGCGAGTATTATGGTTTCGGCGAGGAAGTTGTCGAAGGCGAGTCCGTCGGCGCGGCCGAAGGTCCAGAGGATGTAGCCCGAGATGAGGAGTGAGAGCGCGTACCCTACGATGGTGTAGCGGAGGAAGATTTGCCAGTGCGGGGTCCCCTTGGGCGTCAAGGGGGTGCCTCGGAACTCGACGGCGTAGACGATGGCGTGCATGAGCAGGATCGAGGTGGCGAGGAGCGCGAGTACGTGCCATGTGGTGATCGAGCCGGCGATGATCACCGATTCCTGTGTGGGAGCGATGTTGAAGCCGAGGAATACCGCGCCGGCGGCCATGAAGAGGAGCTCGCCGCGGTACCCTGCGCTGGAGCGGCGTTCCTTCTCCTCGAGGGCGAGCCCGTAATCGAGGCCACCTTCCTCGGTGAGATCCCCTTTGAGCTGGCTGGAGGCGAGGACGGCGCCGAAGGCGGCGGGGATGGCCTGGAGCGCGATGATCCCGGCGGCCTCGTGGACGGGGGTGCCGGTGCCGATGATCCCGAGGAGGAAGAGGATGAGGGTGGCGGCGATGAAGGCGACGCCGTAGGCGGTGAGTGCGTCGGCGGCGTCGTCTACCCAGGAGGAGGTTTCGCGGAAGCCGGAGAAGTAGTCGAGCGCGGTAAGTAGCGGGGCCATGGCGATGATGAAGATTGCGAGCCGGGAGCGATCCATATAGTATCCGAGCTGCCACATCTCCATGGTCATGATGAGGGGGAGCGAGAAGAGGATCGCCCCACCGAAGGCACGAGCGAGTCCGATGAGGAACTCTCTGGTCCCGGCGCCGGGGGGTAGGGAATCGGGGGCGGGGGCTGGCCGTGTCATAGAGTTCAGCGCCGTGTGGGCGGGTCGAGGGAGCCGACGCGGCGTCGAGCGGTGGTCCGGCGGGCGAGTCGCGTCGCCGTACCGGTTGGTGCGCGGCCGATCGCGCCGGTGCCGCGTGGATCCGGTGCAATGGTCGTTCCAGGCGGGGCGGAGCCGGAGCGGTGTCGGGCGAACCCCGACGCCGGGGGAACCACCTCCCCACCCTCGATCGGGTCGAATCCCCTATCGGAAGTCTCGGTGTCTCCCCGACTGTGCAGCTGGTCCCGTGCGACGATATTGAGGTAACGTCGCGGGGAGTGATGGAGCGGCGGTGGTGTCGGGGAATGTTCCATTGAGAGAGGAGAGGAGGCGGAGTCATGTACAGTCGGATAATGGTGCCACTGGACGGGTCACCGTTTTCTGAGAAGGCGCTGCCGCTGGCGGTGGCGCTGGCGCATCGGAGCGGCGCCGAGCTGCGGCTGGTGCATGTACTGGTGCCTCTGGCCAACAAGGTCTTCATAGAAGAGGAAGGCGGTGCGCAGGGGTACCTGGATGCGCTGGCCAAGCGGATCACCGAGGAGTCGGGGGTGAGCGCGGTAGCGGTGCGGCGGGTGGGGCACCAGGTGGTGGGTGAGCTGAGCTACTACTCGGCGGAGGAGGGGATCGACCTGGTGGTGATGGCGACGCACGGTTGGGGCGGGTTGCAGCGCGCCTGGCTGGGGAGCGTGACCGACGGGTTGGTCCGGGAGGCGCGGGTCCCGGTGGTAGCGTTCCGGCCGGGGAAGAAGGATGGGCCGCGGGTGGACGGTAAGGTGATCGAGGAGATCCTGATCCCGCTGGACGGTTCGGCGCTCGCGGAGTCGATCTTGCCGGAGGCGTTGAGGCTGGGCGGGAAGGAGGCGCGCTACACGCTGCTGCGGGTGGTGCCGATCGCGTTGCCGAGCTCGTCGATCTCCGGGGGGCTGGAGCTGGCCCAGCGCGAGAAGCTGCTGAAGGCGATGGAGGCCGAGGCGACCCGGTACCTTGGGGAGGTGGAGGAGCGGTTGCGGGGCGAGGGGTACGAGGTGCGGAGCGAGGTGCGGGTGGATGCGCACCCGGCGCGGGCGATCCTCGACTACGCGGAGGAGATCGGCGCCGACCTGATCGCGCAGGCGACGCATGGCCGGAGCGGGGTCGCGCGGTTCGCGTTGGGTAGTGTGACCGACAAGGTCCTGCGCGGAGCGGAGGTCCCGGTCCTGGTGGTGCGGGGTGTGGAGGCGCCCGCGGAGCCGGGGGTGTCCGCGAACGTGGCGTAGGGATCCGCGGGCAGCTCGTGGAGGTGGGCGCCGGCCGTTATGGCCGGCGCCCACTCGTCGTTAACACCTGACTGGCCGGAGGTCGTGGCCGCCGATCCGGTGCCACGAAGTCTAGCGGATCTGCACCAGCTCCGGCGTGGTGCGTCCGTTCCGGTTGGGCATCGAGACGACGAGGGGGCAGTCGCCGCAGGGGTGGGGGAGGATGAGGGCCTCGACGCCGAAGGCGCGGCGGAGGAGCCCCTGGGTCAGCACCTGCTGTGGCGTGCCGGTCTCGATGATCTCGCCGCGGCAGACGACCGCGATGCGGTCGGCGTGCTGGGCGGCGAGGTTGAGGTCGTGGAGGACGGCGATGACGGCGCCGCCGTCGGAAGCGATCTCCCGGGCGATCTCGAGGGCGCGTTGTTGCTGCGCGAGGTCGAGGTTGGAGACCGGCTCGTCGAGGAGGAGGACACGAGGTTGCTGCGGCTCGTCGTTCCAGAGCTGGGCGAGGACGCGGGCGAGGTGGATGCGCTGGCGCTCGCCGCCGGAGAGGGTGGGGTAGAGGCGGTCGGCGGCGTGTTCGAGCTCGACCTTGGCGAGCGCCGCGCGGGCGACCTCCTCGTCGCGTTGCTTGTTGGTGCGCCCGATGTGGGGCGCGCGGCCGAGGAGCACGACCTCGAGCGCGGTGAAGGGGAACGACAGACTCGACTCCTGGGGGAGGACGCCGCGAACGCGCGCGAGCTCGCGGGGGTCCCAGTCGTCGAGGGCGCGGCCCATGACCTCGATCGACCCCTGGCGGAGCGGGAGCTCCCCGGCGAGCGCCTTGACGAAGGTCGACTTCCCGGCGCCGTTCGGCCCGACGACGGCGATGACCTCGCCGGGGGCGAGGGCGAGGGAGGCGTTGCTGAGCCGGTCGCGCCCGCCGCGGCGGACTGTGACCGAGCGCGCTTCGAGGAGTACCTTGCTCATGCCACGTCTACCTTTCGATTCACGAGCAGCCAGAGGAAGAAGGGCGCGCCGACGGCGGCGGTGACGACGCCGATCGGGAGCTCGGCCGGCGCGACGACGGTCCGGGCGATGAGGTCGGCGCCGACGAGGAGCGCCGCGCCGAGGAGCCCGGAGAGGGGGATCAGGGCGCGGTGGTCGGGGCCGGCGATCAGCCGGACGAGGTGCGGGACGATGAGCCCGACGAACCCGATGACCCCGGTGAAGGCGACGGCGGCGCCGACGCCGAACGCGGCGAGTAGGATCACCCGGCGTCGTACCTTCTCCACATCCACCCCCAGGTGCGCCGCCTCGGCCTCGCCTAGGAGGACGAGGTTGAGGGGCATGGCGTAGCGGGGGAGGAGCAGCGACGACAATAGCAGGAACGGCGCGCTCGCCGCGACGGTCTGCCAGGTAGCGCCGCCGAGGGAGCCGAGGCTCCAGAAGGCGATCCCGCGGAGCGCGGCGTCGTCGGCGATGAAGGTGAGGAACCCGGTTCCGGCACCGGCGAGGGCGTTGATGGCGATCCCGGCCAGGAGCATCGTCGTCAGGACCGGCTGGTGCGCGGAGCGGGCGAGCCGGAAGACGAGGTGCACGGCGAGGAGTCCGCCGATGAAGGCACCGATCGGGAGCGCGAAGATCGAGTACCACTCGGTGGTATAGAACGCGCCGAGGAGCGCGCTGCCGAGGACGATGACGAGCGCCGCGGCGAAGGATGCGCCGGCGGAGACGCCGATCAGCCCCGGGTCGGCGAGTGGGTTGCGGAAGAGCCCCTGCAGCGCCGCACCCGCGGTGGCTAGCCCGCCGCCGACGAGGGCGCCGAGCGCGATGCGCGGGAGGCGGATCACCCAGAAGACCGCCCGCTCCTGTTCGGAGACGGCCCAAGGGAGCTCGATCCCGAGCGGCTCGGCGAGGAGGGTGAGGACCTGTCCCGCCGAGAGGGGCACGGCTCCGACCCCGGCCGAAGCTATGACCAGGGCTATCAGTATACCGATGAGTATCGGCGCAAGTAGGTGGCGCCGCCCGCGGATCCGCCGGGCGGCGCGTTCACGGATATCGTGAGAATCGACCTGCGCCGCGCCGGCCGAGGATGGGGCCGGCGCGGGAACTACCTGTTTCATCTCGTCACTCGTCTCCGCCGGGCGAGTTCAGCCCCGGGTGCAGCTGGGAGGCGAGGGCGCGGACCGCGGTGCCGAGGCGGGGGCCGAACCCCAAGAGAAGGCCGTCCTCCATGGTGACGACGCGCCGGGCGCGGGCCGCCGGTGTAGCGCTGATCCCCGGTAGGGCGAGGAGCCCTCTGATCCCGCCGATACTCTCGAGCCCCAGCTTGGGGATGGCGATGATGTCGGGGGCGGCGGCGACGACTGCTTCCGCGGTGAGGGTGCGGTACCCCTCGAAGGCGGTGATCGCGTTGTCGGCGCCGGCGAGGCGGATCATCTCGTTGGCCGCGGTGCCGAGACCGGAGACGAAGAGGGTGCCGCTGCCGCGGGCGTAGACGAAGAGGACGCGCGGGCGCCGTCCGGTCTGCTCGGCCCATTCGTTGGCTGCCCGGACGTCGGCGAGCACCTTGTCTGCGAGGGCGCGGGCCTCGGCCTCGCGGCCGAGCGCCTTGCCGATGCCGAGGATCTTGGCCTCGGTCTTGGCGAGGTCGTCGGCGGTCGGGACGAGGTGGACCTTGACGCCGGCGGAGCGGAGCTGGGCGAGGACGGCCGGCGGCCCGGCGTCGGTCGTGCCGATGACGAGCGTCGGCGCGAGGGAGAGGAGCCCCTCGGCCGAGACCGAGCGGAAGTTGCCGACCTTCGGGAGGCGGGCGACCTCGGCCGGGAAGTCGCTCGACTGGTCGACGCCGACCACCTTGTCACCCGCGCCGAGAGCGAAGACGATCTCGGTCACCGACGCGCCGAGGGTGACGATCCGTTCCGTCTGAGACTTCGCCTTGGCCGTTGGGACCTGCGCGTCGGCGGGGCGAGCCCCGGCCGCGAGTGCGGCCAGGGCGAACCCGGCGAGGAGAGTGCGGACCTTCACGATACCTCCACCCGCGGGAGCGAGGCGAGGAGCTGGCGCCACGCGTCGCTTTCCTCGACGCCGTCCTCACGGTTGGAGAAGATGATCGCGACCTCCTCGCCCGCGGCGTTGTAGAGCTCGAGGGAGGTGACGTACCCCTCGGGGACCGGCTTGCGGACGATCCACGCCTCGGCGATCGCCTCGTCCTTGGCGTGCAGGTTGAAGTTTGGCTCGAGGATATTGAGCCAGCCGCGAGCGCGGACCACGCGGTTGACCGGGCCGTGATAGATCTGGATCATCCCCGGGTTGCCGATGAAGATCATGACCGAGAGCCCCGCCTCGGAGACGAGCTCGAGGAACTTCTCGAAGCAGTCGGACTGCACCTGTTCGGCGCGTTCCTTACCGGCGATGCGCATCCCGTCGGTGCGCTTGATGCGGTAGCGGCCGAGGAGGCCGAAGAAGTCATGGGTATCCTTCATCCCGTCCCATTCCTTGCGGAACGCCTCCTGGTCGATCTCCTCGACGGGGCGGAAGGTCTTGGGCGGGAAGGGCGTGAACTCGACGGAGCCCGGCTGTTCGGCGGCGCGGAACTCGGCGACCAGCTGGTCGAACGCCGCGACGCCCTCGTCGGACTCGATGAAACATTTGTGGACGGAGGCGCCGGCGGTGTCGAAGATCTGGATGCTGCGCCGGGTCCCGCGGGGGGTCTCCTCACGGACGGCGAAGGCCGCGCCCCAGCGGGCGAGGAAGATGCGGAGGTCGAACCCCGGGGCGACGCCCTGACCGACCTGGCCGAAGAACTCGATCCCATCGTAGACGCCGGTCTCCTCGATGACCATCTCCTCGTTGCGGGTCATGGTCTTGACCCGGCCGAGGCGGGGGAGCGCGGCGACGAGGTCGGCCCAGCGGTTGTCGTCGAGGCGGACGACGTCGTCTACCGTGGCGACGAGGAGGTTGGCCTCGGTGACGCCGAGCGCGCGGGCGGCATCACGGCGGTGGGTGCCGGGGTGCTCAGCCATGTAGGCGGCGTAGGCGGCGCGCAGTTCGGAGGCCGGAGCAGCGGTTTCCTGTAGGCCAGTCGTGGTCATTCGTAATACTCCATCAGATTCGAATTCCAAGTGAGGCCACGACCGCGCGTTGCGGATCGCGCCCGCACTAGTTTCACGTTACTCAGCGAACTCCCGGCGCATCGCCGTGTGGTTTCCAGGAGATGGCGCCGTAGAAGCGGCGCCCGGCGTAACCAGGCCACTCCGGGCCCGGGTTCTCGTCGAGCAAGTTGTCTGCGCCGACGCCGAGCTCGAGCGACCAGGGGAGCTTGGCGGTAAGGCGCATATCTACCCGGAGGAACGGGTCGCGCTCACGGACCGTCCCGTCCAGGTAACGTTGTGTCGGAGTCGCACCCGTATAATACGTGGTGGCGCTCACGTTTATGCGATCCTGCGGCCGGGCGGATACTGCTAGGCGCCAGGAATGGCGCGGGTTGCCGAGGAGCGGTCCCCCGGTCTGGTCTTCGCGGGACCGGAGGTAGGCGTAGCCCCCCTCGACGCGGACGCGGCTCCAGTCGTACCCCAGATCGGTCTTCACCCCCGCGGTGCTGCCGGAGGCGAGGTTCTGGTAAGTGAAGGTCCCCGTGGCGTCCTGTTCCCCCGTCTCGATGAAGTCCCGGAACGAGTTGTGGAAGAGGTCGATGCGGGCATAGAAGCGCCGCTCGGCCCATTCCGCGCCGAACGCGAAGTTGGTCGAGGTCTCGGGGCGGAGGTCGGGGTTCCCGACGACCGCGTAGCCGGCGGAGGTGTTGACGAAGTCGAGGTAGAGCTCCTTGAAGTCGGGGGCGCGGAACCCTTTCCCGGCCGAGGCGCGGAGCGCCAGGGAGGGTAGGGACGCGGGGCGGAAGAGGAGCGCCATGCGCGGGGTCGTCGTCCGACCCCATTCCTCGCTCCAGGTCAGCCGCGCGCCGGGGGCGAGGCTCAGGTCGCCGAGCTTCCAGCTCAGCTGGACGAAGGGCTCGGCGGTGTGGAGCACTCGGGACCTGTCGGCGACGCGGTCGGCCTCGATCGCGTCGCGGCGGAGCTCGATCCCCGCGTCGACCACGCCGCCGAGGAGCGGGCCGCCGTAGACGACGCTCGCCTTGAGCAGGTCCTGGGTGTCTTCGTGGCCGGTCCCCGCGACGGGGATGGGGGTCAGCCCGGTGCGCGAGAGGTGGTAGAACCGCGAGAAGGAGAGCGTCGGCGTCAGCCGGTGCCCGTTATGCTGCCACCCCGCGCCGAGGCGGACGACCCACTGGTCGTTGTCGGAGAAGTTGTAGAGCTGTCCGACGCGGTAGCGTTGGCGCTCGGTGATCAGGAGCGCGCCGCCGTTCACGACGAGCCCGGGTGTGGCGCGCCAGTCGAACGAGGCGTGGCCATCCCAGCGTTCCGCGCGGGTGGCGTTGGTCCCGGCCATCCCCGGGGTGAGGTCGACGCCGCGGTGCCCGGCGGTGGCGGTGTAGCCGAAGTCGCCGAGGGTGCCACGCGCATCGCCGGTCAGGTCGAGCCGCGAGCGGGAGCCGTAGACCACTTCTAGCCCGCCAGCGAAGGGGCGCCGCGCCGGGGCGCGGGTGATGATGTTGACGACGCCGCCCAGAGCATCCGAGCCGTAGAGGACCGACTGCGGCCCCTCCACCACCTCGATCCGTTCGACGATCGCCGCCGGGAGCCGCGAGAGGTCGAAGTTGCCGTTGACCCGACCGGTGACCGGCTCGCCGTCGAGGAGGATCAGGACCCGCTGGTCGCCGAGCCCTTGGATCCGGACCCCCGAGCCAGCGGGGACACCGCCGTCGATCTGGAGCCCGGTACGCGAGAAGAGGACCGAGCCGACGTCGGATGCGCCGCTCGCCTCGATCGCCTGGCGAGTGATCACCGTGGTCGGGACGACGACGTCCTTGAGCCGCTGCGGCCGGCGCGCCGCGGTGACCACCAGCTCGTCTAGGGTGATCGGTTGCGCGGTGCGCAGGGTGTCGCGCGGGGTGGTATCCGCGGGGGACGAGGCCAGGGGTAGAGAGTCGGGGCGGCTCTGGCGGAGCGAGGTGGTTTCCGCACGGACCACTACTGGAGAGAGGAGCAGGAGCGCGACGACACAGGTCGCGCAGCGAGTAGGCGTCTCCGCCCGACGTCGCCTGCGACAGCTATTACCGCGCATGGCGCGCGACCCTTGCGGGCCGCGCGCCGTCGCGACGGAGGCCGGCTCAGAGGTGCTCTCGAGAGACGCCACTCGCCGCATCTTCAGATCACCTACCTACCCTCGCATAGCGAAGAGTAACGTTCCCCGATTGACCTGCCTCGTTGTAGTAGCCGATGAACTGGATCTTGAAGACCTCGTTCCCGCGCCGGATGAGATAGATATCGTAGGTAGGCCAGATCTGATGGTCCGTACCCGTCAAATTATAACGGTACCACGGGTGGGAAGCGAAGACGCCACCGTAGGCATCGGTGCTGTAGGCGGCGCTCGGGATACTCGCCGCGAAGGCAGCGTCGATCGTGTTGAAGGGGTAGCTCTCCGCCGAGACGGCGCTGATGCCACCGTTCCCGCTCACACCGCCGTTGACACGGATCACCCAACCGTCGAAGAGGAGATCCCACGCATCGGCAGCGGTCACCACGCCGCTGGCGAAGCTGAAGTAGACCGGGCCAGAGGCGAGGTCGATGTTGGCCGTGGAGGTGGCGTTGAAGGCCGCGCCCGAGGACGGCTGCGTCGCGTACTCGATCGTCACCTCGCTAGGGCCGGAAGCAGCGGCACCCTGGAGCGCGGTGACCCGGAACTTGGAGAAGATCGGGGTAGACGTACCCTTGCGGATGACCCACGAGTAGGTGGCGTTCGCCGTCGCGCCGCTGCCGGGCTGGCCGTTGTACCAACCGGTGATGGCGGGGACGAGCGCGTCCTCCTCGAAGGCGCTGGGCACCGGGACCGAGGAGGCGTCGACGGCCTTGAAGGCCTCCAGCTCGCCCTCAGCGGTCAGCGCCTGCAGCTCGGCATTGCTCAAATTCTCGTTCTCGCAGATGCAGTAGGCGGCTACGTCGGACGCGGCATGCGCGCCGCCGTTGAGGCGCACCTCGAGCCCCGCGATCGCGATGTCCCACTCCGTCGAGGTCGCCGGATCGGCAACCGTGACGGCCTCCGCGGAGTCGCCCAGCTTCAGATAGACGGTGCCCAGATCCCTGGTGTTCGCCACGATGACCCCCGGCTCCCGCTCCAGCCCGGGCGAGGTGGTCTCCTCGGAGCAGCCGGCGAAGACCGCCGTGGCCGCGATCGCAATGGCAGACAGTAGGCCATCGAAGCCTACACGTACGTTCATTCCCCTCATCTCCCTCGGCTCCCTGGACTCCCAACGGTGTCGTTAGTCGAGAATGGTTATCAATCTCAGTGTGGGAATAGTATCGGGTCGTGGGAATGGTGTCAATGGGGAGGAGGACATAGTTTTGGCGGGGGTAGGGGTTGGGGGGTGGCATTCGGCATTCGGGATTCGGGATTCGGGATTCGGGATTCGGGGGGTGGGGTTTGGGGGTGGGTTCCTTGGTTATGCATCGTGGGGAGAGAGGGAGTGGGGTATGGACGGGGTGAAATCTGGGGTGTGCGGTGCTTTTGTGGCTGCGCTGGTGCTGATGGCGCCGGTGGTGGCGGGGGCGCAGGCGGTGTCGGCGGGGCAGGACACCTTGCCGGTCGTGCCGGTGGATCCGGTCGTGGTGAGTGTGACGCGGTTCGACGTGCGGCGCAGTCGGCTACCGAACTCGGTCTCGGTGGTGTCGCGGGAGCGGATCGAGGAGAGCGGTGCGGCTTCGGTGCTCTCGGTGCTGCACGACGAGGTGCCGGGGCTCTTCGTGACGCAGCGTGGCTCGCTGGGGTTCGGGGTGGGTCCGGGCTCGGCGGGTCGGATCACGATTCGTGGCGTGGGTGGGAATCCGAACACGCAGGTCCTGGTCATGACGGATGGCCGGCCGCAGATGATGGGGTTGATGGGGCATCCGATCCCTGACGTGCACGTGAGCAGCGGGGTGGAGCGGGTGGAGGTGGTGCGCGGCCCGGCGTCGGTCCTCTACGGTACGGGTGCGTTGGGCGGCGTCGTCAACATCATCACCCGTCGGCGGTGGGCGCCTGGGCTCGGGGTGGAGGGTGGCGTCGCGTATGGCACCTTCGACACGCATCGCTGGGATGCGTCTTTCGAGTATGGCGCGGGCGAGGGGAGCGGGGTGTCGGTGGCGGGGAGTAGCTATCGGACGGATGGTCATCGCCGGTGGTCGCGGTTCGCCCTCGACAATGCGTCGGTGCGGGGGCGGGCGGAGCTCGGTCCGGGGCTCGCGCTCCTGGCGGATTTCTCGATCGCCGATATAGAGACCTACGATCCCGGCGCGGTGGGGGCGCCGCTGGTCGACGCCTGGGTGGATGTGGTACGTGGCGGTGGTGGGGTAGCGTTGGAGGGGAGTGGCGCCGGGTCGTCGTGGTCGGCGCGTCTCTACCACGACTTCGGTCGCCACCGGATCCACGACGGCTTCTATTCCCAGGACCATACGTTCGGGTTGCAGGTCCATCGGGGAGTCACCCTCGAGGGCGACCTCGCGGTGACGGTCGGCGCGGACGCCAAGGTATATGGAGGCGAGGCGGAGAACACGAAGACGGCGGTTGCGTTCGGTAGTCATCACGTCGAAGAGGTCGGGCTCTTCGGGGTGTTGCACCTCCCGCTCGGGTCGCGGATATTCGGGACCGGTGGCGCGCGGTTGAATCATCACGGCGCGTACGGCACCGAGTTCACCCCGCAGTTTGGTCTTTCCATACTGCTCGATGGGGAGACGACGCTGCGCGCGCACACGGCGCGTGGTTTCCGCAGCCCGACGATCCGGGAGCTCTATCTCTTCCCCTTCCCGACCCCCGACCTGGAGCCGGAGCGAGCCTGGAGCCACGAAGTGAGTATCCTGCGGCGGTTCGGCGGGTTGGCGGCGCTGGAGCTGTCGCTCTATCGGATCGACGGCGCCAACCAGATCCGGGTGGGCGGCGCGGCGCCGAACCTGCGGCTGGAGAACACCGGCCGGTTCGAGCACCGCGGCGGGGAGTTGTCGCTGCAGGTGGCGCCGGTATCGTGGGCGGAGCTCGACCTCTCGTACGGCTACCTCGATGTCGGCGAGCTGACGCTGGCGCACCCCCGGCATCAGCTCAACGGCGGCGGGCGGTTCCGCGTCGGCGGGGTGACCGGCCGGATCGGGGTGCAGCACGTCGCCGGGGTGTACGGCGCGGACTTCGCGCAGAACCGGCTCCCGGACTACACCCTGGTCGACGCGCGGGTCGGCGTGAGGTTGGCCGACCGTTACGCCCTCTACCTTTCGGGGGACAACCTGTTCGACGCCGAGTACCAGATCATCCCCGGCTATCCGATGCCGGGTCGTGAGTTCACGATAGGGTTGCGGGCGCGGAGCCGGTGAGCGGTATGAGCGAGCAGGAGGTGGTGGCAGGGGGCGCCGAGGGCGCGGCCGAGGTGCGGCGGGGGGCGCGGGCGACGTCGGCCGCGCCCGCGCCGGCCGGGGCGCGGGGGGGCGGCGCGGGGCCGGGGCCAGGCGCAACGACGGCGCGCGAGCTGGCCCTCGCCGGTCTCTTCGGCGCCGCCGCGCTGCTCCTCCCCACGATCTTCCATGTCTTGCAGCTCGGGCGGGTCTTCATGCCGATGTACCCGCCGCTGGTGGCGTTGGCGTTCCTGGTCCGCCCGCCGGTGGCGGTGCTGACGGCGGTGCTGGTGCCGCTCCTCTCGGGGCTGGTCACGGGGATGCCGCCGTTCTACCCCCCGGTGGCGCCGGTGATGGCGGCGGAGCTCGCGCTCATGGCGCTCTGCATCTCGCTCTGTTACCGTTGGTGGCCGCAGGCGAACGAGTGGTTGGTCCTCGTCCCGGTGCTCCTGCTCGGGCGAGTCTGCAACGTCCTATTCACCTATGGCGCCGCGCAGCTGCTGGAGCTCCCGGCCGGGTTCGTCGCCGGGCTCTCCCTCCTCGCGGGGTGGCCGGGGCTAGTTCTGATGCTGGTCGTGGTGCCGCCCCTGGTCCGAACACTGAGACGCCGTTCAGGGCACGATGCGATCTGACAACGACTCGCCCGAGTTCCAGACGACGCCGTACGGGGCCACCCTCCCCGGCGATACCCACTCCCGAGCCGGGGTTGCCGCCGCGGCGCCGGGCGCACCCGGTGCGCCGGACCGGGCGGCCAGGATAGAGTTCTTCGACCGGCTGGCCGACACCTGGGACGACCAGGTCGCGACCCCCGCTCTCCTCGAGAAGCTGCGCGCCGCCGTCGCCGGGCTGGGGATCCGGCCGGGCGCCGCGGTCGTCGATCTCGGGTGCGGCACCGGCAACCTGACGGCGCTGCTCGCGGCGTCGGTGGGTGGGGGCGGTCGGGTCTGGGCGGTGGACATCTCGGCGCGGATGCTGGAGCGGGCCCGGGCCAAGCTCCCCGGCGCCGCGCACGTCGAGTGGGTCCAGGCCGACGCCAGTACCTTGCCGATCCCGGATGGCGCGGTCGACGTCGTGGTCTGTCTCTCGGTCTGGCCGCACTTCCGGGAGCCGGAGCGTGTCGCGGCCGAGCTGTACCGGATACTCCGGCCGGGTGGGGTGGCCCATGTGCTGCACCTCGATGGGCGCGAGATCATCAACGCCTTGCACAGCGGGATCGGCGGGGTGATCGCCCGCGACCTGCTCCCCTCGGCGCCGGAGCTCTGCGCGATCCTGCGGGGCGCGGGGTTCGAGATCCAGGTCGCGCGCGACGAGCCGGACCACTACCTGGTGAGCGCGGCGCGCGGCAACGAATGATGTCGTCGCTGGTGCCGTGGCCGCCGGGTTTCCTCGGCGGCGCTCGGGGACCATTGACCCGCGCGCGCCCGCCTGTCCGCCTCCTCTGCGGCGGCGCGACCATCCTGGCGGCCCTCCTCGCCCCGCGTGAGCTCGGCGCGGGCGCCGTCTTCAACGCCGGGCTCGGCGTGGCGATGGTCCTCGCCGCGGGCGCGCCGGTCCGGTTGGTCCGCCGGGTGCTCCGCTTCGGGGTGGTCATCTACCTACCGCTCGCGCTGCTCCTGATCGGGGGGGCGGCAGCGACCGGCGAGGTGGGGGCGGGGGCGGCGTTGGCGGCGGCCGCGGCGATCGCGGTCAAGGGTTGCGTCGTCTTGCTGATCGCGCTCTCCACCCTGGCGACGATCGGGGTGGCCGAACTCCACCCCGCGGTGGCCGGGCTCCCGCTCCCGGCCCTCGCCCGGCTCATCCTCCTTCAGATAGTGCAGCAGACCGGGGTACTCCTCGGCGAGACCGCCCGGATCCGCCAGGCGATAGCGTTCCGCGCGCCGGCCCGGAGCCGGACGGCGACTCTGCGGGTAGCGTTGGCGTTCCAGCGAGTCTGGCTGGAGCGGGTGTGGGCGCGCGCCGAGCGGACCGCCCTGGGGCTGGAGGTGCGGGGGTACGTCGGACACGGCGCCGCGCCGCTCCCTCCACTCGCGCGCTGGGGTTACGCCGACACGTTGGCGATGCTGGCGTCGGCGCTCGCGTTGGGGGGAGGCGTAGTGCTCCGGTATTTGGGGTGAGGTGGAGGCAGTGACGAACGAGATCACATCGACCCCGGTCCTGGAGTTCGACGAGGTCACGGTCCGCTACCCCGGCGAGCCGATAGCGGCGCTGGACCGGTGCTCGTTCCGGGTCGATCCCGGCGAGCGTGTGGCGCTCCTCGGCGCCAACGGCTCCGGCAAGACGACGATCTTCCTGGCCACCGCGGGGCTCGTCCCGCACCAGGGCGCGATCCGCGTGCTGGGCGAGCGGCTCGATCACCGGCGCCCCGACCCGGTTCGCCGCCGGGTCGGGCTCCTCTTCTCCAACCCCGAGGACCAGCTGCTTTTCCCCCGGGTCCTGGACGACGTAGCGTTCACCCTGACGAGCCGGGGCGTGTCCGCCGGCGAGGCGTACGAGCGGGCACGGCATGCGTTGGCCCAGCTCGACGCCGCGGCGCTGGCCGAGCGTTCGCCCGCCCGGCTCTCGCGTGGTGAGCGGCTCCGCGCCGCGTTGGCTGGCACCCTCGTTGCCGACGTCCCGCTCCTGCTCCTGGACGAACCCTCGAGCGGTCTCGATCCGGCGGGCAAGCGGCGGCTCCTCGAACATTTGGAGTCATTGACCGCGACGCTGTTGATCGCGTCGCACGACATCGACTTCGTGCGGCGGTGCTGCGGTCGGTACCTGCTCCTGAGCCGTGGGGTGGTGGTGGCGAGCGGGTCGGATTGGGATCGGGTCGAGCTCTGAGTAGAGGCCGACCCGCGCGCGGCCGACCGGCCCGCCGAGACGCTTGACGGCCGCGAGCCCGTGATTCTACCTTGATGGCGCACAGGGGGTTGGTTGGACGGATGTAGAGGAAGCAAACGTGCCAGGATCGCGCCGTCGACCGGCTCCCCGTTACGCGGCTTGCTCCGCTTCGTGGAGTCTTCTCGGTACCGCGTTCCCGCACTCTGCACTGCGCTCTCCCGCCAAGATACTCCTCCAGGGTACGGATCTGAGATGTCCATTACGCGGTTCGTTCGTGAATACTCACATTTCCGGTAACCAATACCTTGCCATTCGCGAGGGAGGTCGGCGATGAGGCGCGGGGTCGTCGGGTTCGCACTATTTTACGTAGCATTCACAATTTCCGGCTGTACTGATTCCCCGACCGATCCGGACCAGCAGACTCCGGCGGTCCCCGCCTCGGTCACGGCGGTCAAGGGGGGTGGCCAGACCGGGGTGGTCGGGGCGATCCTACCGGAGCCGCTCGTCGTCGTCGTCCGGGACGAGGCGGGCCGTGTGATCGTCGGGGCGCAGGTCAAGTGGGAGGTCAGCTCCGGCGGCGGCCGGGTCGACCGCAGCACCGTCGCGACGGACTCCGCGGGCGAGGCGCAGGTGAACTGGGAGCTGGGCGAGCGGACCGACTCGCCGCAGGAGGTGAAGGCGACGGTAGGGACTCTCGCGCCGGTGGTCTTCACCGCGACCGCCGTCCCCGACCGCGCCGCCACGGTGACGGTTACCCCGGCATCACTCCAGTTCAACGCGATCGACGCCACCGCCATCCTGACGGCCACCGTCCAGGACCGTTACGGCAACGTCATCGCCGGCCACCCGGTGGAGTGGCATTCGTTCGACACGTCGATCGCCGAGGTCGACAACCAGGGCGTGGTCACGGCCCGGGGGGTGGGGCAGGTCGACATCCGCGCGCAGGCCGACACCGCGACCAAGCTGGTCCCGGTCGTCGTCGATCCAGGCGCGTCGGCCGGGCTGCAGATCACGGAGATCATGCCCGCGGTCCTGACCCCCGGCGTGCAGGCGACGATCAAGGGGACGGGGTTCGGCGCGACCGTGGGCGGCAACGAGGTCACGGTCGCCGGCCACGCCGCGGTCGTTCTCTCCGCGACCGCCACGCAGCTCACCATCACCGTGCCCCCGCGCGAGCTCTTCAGCTGTGCCCCGCTCGGCCAGGTCAACGTGACGGTGAAGGTCGGGGCGGCGACGACCTTCCGGGCGCACCCGCTGGCGGTGGCCAGGCAGATCGCGCCGCTCGGGGTCGGCGAGTACGTCGACCTCCGCGTCGACGACGCGGACCGGGGGTGTATCGAGCTCCCGACCGACGACGCGGCGTACCTGATCAGCGTCTACAACACCAGCACCGTGCACAACGCGGGGGTGCCGTACACCCTGCGTGGCACGGCGGGGAGCATGGTCGTGGCGGCGCCGGCGAGGTCGCAGGCGACGTCGTCTACGGCGGCTTTCCCGGCGGCGAGCCGCGATTTCCGGCGCACGGCCGCCACCCCGGCGGTGCCCGGTCTCCCGACGCAGCGGCGCGCCCCGATCTACACCTCGCCCGAGGCGCGGCGGGTGCACGCGGCGCTGCTCGATGCGAACCGCGAGCTGATCCGGCGGCACGGGCCCCCCGCGCGGCGGCGCGCGCAGGACCCGCGGATCGCGACCGCCGCCGCGCCGCTCCCCCTCACCGTCGGCGCGATGCTGGACATCCGGATCCCGGACGTCAACAAGAACGTCTGCAACGACTACAAGCCGATCCGCGCGCGGGTGGTCTACGCCGGGCAGCGGGCCGTCGTCCTCGAGGACTCCGTCGCCCCGTTCGCCAGGATGATGGACAGATACTACGAGGATCTCGGCCGCGAGTTCGAGCAGAACATGCTCCCGGTCCTGGAGGAGTACTTCGGCGACCCCTTCGCGCTCGATTCGGTGCTGGGCAACACCGGTAAGATCCTGATGGTCTTCTCGCCGGCCGTGAACGAATTCGGGAACGTGGCCGGCTTCGTGACGAGCGCCGACTTCTTCGCGCGCTCGTCCTGCCCGGCGAGCGACCTGGCGCAGATCTTCTACGCGGTCGCCCCGACCTGGGGGACGGGGACGTACGGCTCGCCGAGCGACTGGCTGTGGGCGATCCGCTCCACGGTGATCCACGAGGTGAAGCATATCGTCAGCTTCGCCGAGCGGCTGGCGCGGAACGCGGCGGCGCTGGAGGACAACTGGCTCGAGGAATCGACCGCGCGGCTCGCCGAGGAGCTCTGGGGTCGCAGGATCTTCGGGAACCAATACCTGGGCGAGGCCGGCTATCGGGAGACGGTCTTCTGCGAGCTCCGGCCGTCGTGGCCGGAGTGCGCCGAGTTGCCCTACGTCACGGTCGACCACTTCCACGGGGTCTACGAATACCTGAAGGCGATGCCGGAGCTCTCGCCGCTGGGGCGGCAGAAGACGAACGATTGGACGTACTACGGGAGCGGCTGGCTCCTGGTGCGGTGGGCGCTCGACCACCTCGCGGGGAGCGAGGCGGCTTTCGTCAAAGCGCTGGTGCAGGAGAACTCTCTCACCGGGGTGGCGAACCTGGAGGCGCGGGCCGGGAAGAGCTTCAAGGAGATGCTCGGCCCTTGGTCGCTCAGTCTCTATTGGGATCAGTACACGGCCCCGCTCCTCTCGATCCGGAGCTGGAACCTGGCCGACATCTACAATGGGCTGCAGCATGACATCCCCAGCGTCTTCGACGTGCAGTATCCGATCGTCGGCTCGAACATCGGGTACGGCAGCATCGACCTGGCCGAATCCACCGGGGTCCGTGGCGGCTCGGCGAAGCTGTACCGGCTCTCCGGGAATCGGTCGGGGACGCAGGTGCTCGAGCTCCTGGGCTATCCGAGCGGTCCGGTGGCGGGTACGCTCGGGATAGCCGTCCTGAGGATTCAGTGATCCCAAGGATGTTGGCAGCGGCGGAGAGAGGAGGGAGATAGATGTATCGGTCGGTAACGGCTGGTAGGTCGCTGCGGGGGGGGGCGAGCGCGGTGGTGCTCGCCGCCGTCCTTGCGGTCGGCGCCGGGTGCTCATCGAACCGTACCACGCCCGAGCAGGCGCCGGGGGTGGCGGTGGGCGGGGGGGAGGTGGTCGTGCCGGGGGACACGCTGCGCGGTACGGTCGCGATCGTGGGCGCCGAGCCGTTGACGGAGGTGGTGCTGCGCCCCGCGGGCGGGGGTAGGGACGTCGTCCTCCAGGGCGACGTCGTCGCGGAGCTGCGGCGAGTGGCCGGCGTGGAGGTCTGGGTCGCCGGGCGCGACGCCGGCCCCGCGGTGGGGAGCAGCGCGGTGGCGGTGCCGGGCGCACGGGCGTTCCGGGTGGAGCGGTTCGAGGTGCGGCGGGTGGACGGGGTCCCGGCGGTGGACGGGATCCTCGTCGTCTCGGGCGACGCCGCCTATCTCCGGACCGCCGCCGGCGCCGAGCTCCCGATCGCGCACCTGCCCACCGCGCTCCGCGGGAAGGCCGGTGCCCGGGTCTGGCTGAGCGGACGGCTGGATGGGAACATCGAGGCGTTCGGGGTGATCCGGGAGCCGGGTAAGTAGATGTCGTCTACCGCTTGACAGCGGGGGACGGCGAGGTTATTTGTACGAGAAGGGTCCTTTTCTTGGTGACCTGGACCCGTTTGTCCGACGAAAACATGATCGCAATGTACCAGGCCTGCATTATCATTAGCCGAAAGCGTGCGGCTCTTCCGCGGGGAGAGGCGCTGGTACCGTTGCGATCGTACCAGTAGGCGAATAGCACGATTGGGATCCGCGGTGGATCCTCGATCGGCCCTCTCCCGAAGGAGAGGGCCTTTTTTTGTGTCCATAGAGCGAGAAGGTTGGCAGCGATGAGAGGTCCAGTGGAGGTAGAGGCGGGCCGGGCGCCGCGGGGTGCGGCGGCCGTGGGTGGCGCGTCGAACGGCTGTGTCGTCATGAAGTTCGGCGGTACGTCGGTGGGGAACGCGGCCGCGATCGAGCGGGTGGCCGCGATCGTGTCGTCGCGCCTGAAGCGCCGGCCGGTGGTGGTGGTCTCGGCGCTGGCCGGCACGACCAACCTTCTCCTCGGGATCGCGCGCTCGGCGGCGGCGGGCGAGCTGCTCGGCGCGCTGCAGCAGGTCGAGTCGCTGCGGGAGCGGCACCTGCGGGAGGCGGCCGCGCTCCTCGGGACGGGCCCGGAGGCGGACGAGGTGCAGGCGGACCTGAGCGTGATGTGCGACGAGCTGGCCGGGCTGGTACACGCACTCTCGGTGCTCCGCTACCTGACCCCGCGGAGCGAGGACGCGATCGCGGCGTACGGCGAGCAGATGTCGTCGCGGCTGGTGGTCGCGGTCTTCCGGGCACGGGGGATCCCGGCGGAGCTGGTCGACGCCCGCGAGGTGATCGTCACCGACGACTCGTTCACCCGCGCGGCGCCGCGGATGGACGCGCTGGAGCGGTCGGTCCGCGAGCGGGTCGGCCGGGTGCTGGCGGCGGGTGGGGTCCCGGTGCTGGGTGGGTTCATCGGCGCGACCGAGGATGGGGTGACGACCACGCTGGGGCGCGGCGGCTCGGACTACAGCGCGGCGCTGGTCGGCGCGGCGCTCGGGGCGGAGGCGATCGAGATCTGGACCGACGTGGCGGGGATGCTGACCGCCGACCCGCGGGTCGTCCCGGAGGCGCGGCTCCTCGAGCACGTCCGCTTCGACGAGGCCTCCGAGCTCGCCGCCTTCGGCGCCAAGGTGCTGCACCCGGCGACGCTCAAGCCGGCGGTCGACCGGGGGATCCCGGTCTGCATCTTCAACACCTTCGACCCCGACGGGAGCGGGACCTGGATCACCGAGTCGGCGCCGCTCCGGCGAGTGAGCGCGATCGCGGCGCGGACCGGGGTGACGGTGATACGCGTCCGGTCGACGAAGATGCTCCTGGCGCACGGCTTCATGCACGCGCTCTTCGAGGTCTTCGAACGCCACCAGACCGCGGTCGACGTGGTCGCGACCTCGGAGGTCTCGGTCTCGGTGACGGTCAACGATTCGAGCAAGCTCGACGCGATCGTCGCCGATCTCGAGAAGCTAGGCGAGGTCTCGGTGGAGCGGGGGCGGGCGGTGATCGCGATCGTCGGCTCCGCGCTCGACGGCGACAGCGCGATCCTGGCACGGGCACTCCTGGCGCTCGGCGGGGCGAAGGTCCACATGATCTCGCTCAGCTCGACCGGGATCAACCTGACACTGGTGGTGGACGCGGAAGGGCTCGAGTCGACGCTCCGGAAGTTGCATTCGGAGTTCTTCCTGGCAATGCCGGCGGTGGCGTAGGGGGAGTCGGGGGTTGGGATTCGGGGGTTGGGGGTCAGGGGCCAGGGGTCTGGGATCAGGGGGGTGCTGGGCATTGGGGGGTGGGTGGGATTGGGGGAGTTGGGGTGGGTGGTTGTTGGTGGTTTGGGGTATGATTACATTCGGCATTCGACTCGTACCGAAGTGAATGTAATGAGCACCGAGCAGTATCCCGTGCCATCCGCCCTTCCCCGCCTGACGGCGAGCCGCTACGTGCAGCCGCTGCGCGAGGGGGGCTCGCTCCCGGCGATCGTCGACACCGATGGCGGTCTCTACGTGGTCAAGTTCCGCGGTGCGGGGCAGGGGCCGAAGGCGCTCGTCGCCGAGGTGATCGTGGGGCTGCTCGCGGAGTCGCTCGGGCTGGCGACGCCGTCGCTCGCGCTCGTCGAACTCCCGGAGAGCTTCGGGCGGAGCGAGCCCGACCCGGAGATCCAGGACCTGCTGCGCGGGAGCCGGGGGCTCAACGTCGGGCTCCGCTTCCTCGAAGGTGCCTTCAACTTCGACCCGAGCGCCGCGGGTGAGTTCGTCACCCCCGACTTCGCGTCGCTGGTGGTCTGGCTGGACGCCTTCACGACCAACCCCGACCGGACGCACCGCAACCCGAACCTCCTGATCTGGGGGCGTGCGCCGTGGCTGATCGACCACGGCGCCGCCCTCTACGCGCACCACGCCTGGGAGACGGTGGACGAGGCCCGCACACGCACCCCTTTCCCACTCATCGAGAAGCACGTGCTCCTCGCCCGCGCGGAGCGGATCGCGGAGGTGGACGAGTGGGCGAGCGCGCGGCTGAACGCGGCGCTCTTCGAAGAGATCCTGGCGCGGGTGCCGGAAGAGCTGCTGGTCGAAGGTGTTTCCGGGGTAGATGGCGTCGCCGCGGCGGCCGACGCGGCCCGCCGACGTTACGTCGCTTACCTGACCACGCGGCTGGAGGCGCCCAGGCGGTGGGTCGAGGAGGCGATCGCGGCGCGGGGACGGGTGCTGAGTGAGCCGGTGCGGCGGCTCTCGGCACGGAGGTGAGCGGCGGCGATGCGGGAGAGGGCCGGGGATACGGCGCCGCCGTTCGACGCGGGTGCCGACGGTGCGCGGAATCCTGGTGAGCCGGTGATCGGCGCGCGATCCGGGGAGGCGGGTACGGGCGGCGGGCAGGCTGCCGGTGAGCCGGCGGTCGCCGCGCGGGTGGGGGGCGGCGCGGACCGCGTCGCCTACGACTTCGCGGTGCTGCGTGTGGTCCCGAACGTGGCGACGGGGGCGTGCGCCAACGTCGGGGTGATCCTGCACGCGCGGACCGCCGAGTTCCTCGGCGCGCGCATGCTCCACGACCCCGCCACGCTCCGCCGCCTCGCCCCGACCCTCGACACCGACCTCCTCGCCCGCTACCTCGCCGCCTGCGAGGCGATCGCGCGGGGGGAGGCCAGCGCCGGACCGGTCGCGCTGACGTCTACCTCCGAGCGGTTCCACTGGCTCACCGCGCCCCGCTCCGATGTGCTGCAGTGCTCACCGGTGCACGAGGGGGTCTGCGACGATCCGGCGCGGGCGCTGGAGTCGCTCTTCGAGCAGTACGTGGCGCGGGTGTGGGGGAGCGGGGCGGCGGCCGAGGACCGTGAAGCCTGAGACGATGAACAGGGGCGGGAGTGGCGATGGAACCGGAATGACGACGTCGCCCGCGACCCCACCCCCCGACCCCGCCCGGGAACACTACCCCGACACGATCCTGGTGGTGACCGCCCCGGGCCGGCCGCCGTTCGAGATCGACCTGCGTCGCGAGCCCGACCCCGACCTCGCCTCTATCCTCACGGCGCTCGGCCTCGGCGATAGCTTCGCCGTGATCACCGCCTGCAACCCCTTCGGCCACCTCACGGACGATGCGACCAACCGCGCCCGCAACGAAGCGCTCGCCAAGCGCCTCGCCCAAGCCGTACTCCCCGCCATCCCCATAGCCGGCCGCTCCCCGGACGGCACCCACATCGAGCCGGGGTTCGGGGTACGGACGTCGCTAGAGACCGCGCGTGCGATCGCGCGAGAGTTCCAGCAGACCGCGATATTCTGGTGGGACGGGCAAAGGTTCTGGATAGTGGATGCGTGGCGAGACGAGGTGGTGGGATTGCCGGAAGGCAGGGGATAGGGGTCGGGGGTCAGGGGCCAGGGGGCGCTGAGGGATTCGGGGGTTGGGGGGTCGGGATTTGGGGGATGGGGCCAGGGTTCGGGGGAGATGGGGTTCGGTAAA
>Ga0180216_1001374_pt1 | contig 21943 bp, 26 predicted proteins | sample eDN3rd37CBELigMG_FD_128879 | JGI IMG/M metagenome (GOLD analysis project Ga0180216, IMG submission 128879) | Enriched Miracle-Growth compost microbial communities from Emeryville, California, USA - eDNA 3rd pass 37_C BE-Lig MG (version 2)... ...
AACTATGACGTCACCTACTCTGCCCCGGCGGCTCAGTCAGCCGGCGGAGCGCCTGGGGACCACGCGAGACGCCCGTGCGGTTCTGGGCCGCGTTCGAGCGGGCGGAAGACGCTCGACGATGGCGGCCACGCTCATGCGCGCCCGGGGCCTGGCGACGCTGGTGGGCGCGGCGCCGCGGCTCGCCGGCCGCGCCCGGCCGGCCGCGGCGGCGCTCCGGACGGCGGCAGTGGGGGGCCGCCGCGACCTGCCGGGGGACCGACGCGGTACGCCGCCGCCATGCGTCGACCCGCCCACAGGACGCAGGCTCGGTGCTCACGGACGGCCGCCGCTACAACCTTCTTTTGGTTCTTGACCTGCAGCGGTCGCGACGACGACGGCCCCGCTTCGGGCGGCACACGCCGACTGGATTGGCCTCGTAGAGCAGGGCAACGCGCTGCTGATGCAGGGGCAGTACCGGGCGGCCGCGCGCGCGTACGAAGCCGCGCTCAACCTGGTCGAAACGCCCGAGGCGCTGTACAACCTCGCGCACGCCAAGTACCAGCTGCGTACGCCAGGGCGGTTACATCAACCGTTAACGAGCCCGCCGTCCGCTGCTCACGCTGGGACCGGCGCGGGGCTGGTGAACGCGCGACGCAGGCGAGTACAACGCGGCGGTGCAGCACTGCCTGCGGTGCCTAGAGCTGGAGTCGAAGCGGGCCGACGTGCTCGTGCTGCTCGGGAACCTGTACAACATCCTGGGCCAGTACCTCGAGGCGTGCGCCGCGTACCAGTTGGCCCTCACCGTCGCGCCCGAGGACGGCGAAATTTACTACAACCTGGCCTGCACGCAGGACAAGCTCGGCCAGCTGGAGGAGGCCATCGACAACTACCGGAAGGCGCGCAAGTACAACAGCAACATCCCCGACACCAACCTGCGGAACGCGGTCGCCAAGCTCATGGCCCAGCGCGTGAAGAAGGGCGGCGGCAAGCCCACGTCCTCATGACGGCCTTCGCACAAATGTCATGCAAGTACAGACACGAACAGCTGTAATACATTGTACTAACGCGTAACGACTTTAAAAGTTTGAGGGTGCTTAGAGTTTGGCGTTCAGTTCGCCTGTCGCCACGGGCCCGCAGCGCTGGATCGCTCCGTCGCGTGAGCAACGACGCGTGCGCCGTTGAACGCGGTGGCCGCGCGCGCGTACCAGCGGTGATGCGCACTTGGCGCCAGAGCTGGTCTTCGACTTCGATGACGCCCGTGGCGCGGTGCCGCTGCGCGACGCGGTTGCCTCGCTCGCCGGGCACAAACAGCGCCTTCACGCCGGGGACCTGCGCGCGCACGGTACGCGCGCGGCGGCAGCGTAGCGTGTAGAGCACGCTCAGACTCGGCAGACTCGCGCATGCCACTCACCGCGGCGTGTACCTTTCGCAGGCCGTGCAGGCGCGCCGTCAGCTGCGCCACACCGGCGGCGGTCGCCTCGCGGCCGGCCAGGACGGCCGGGTCGATCAGGATCATGAGGTTGCCCCAGTTGTTGAGGTCCCCAATGCCGCCGAACGACGCGCCCACCAGCGAGCCCGTCAGGGCTGGCGGCGTCCGCCCGCGATCGGCACGGGCCAGCGGGCTCACTCAGGACGCCGTAGGCACTGGCCCGGCACCGGAGCTGGCTTCCCCCGCACCTTCCACCACAAAGCTGAGGCCGGAGCTCTTGGGGCCGCGGTCGAACGGCCGCAGCACGCCCTGGAGCGCCGCCGAGGGACTCGTGGTCGGCCGTCCTTCGGCGTCCAGCGCGACGTTGTCGGGGATGCTCCGGCCGGCAGTCTCCGCCTCCACGAGGCCGTACCACGCCATGGCCGAGGTGGCCATGTCGAGCACCACGGGGTTCGCGTCGGTCGACGGCAGGCCTGCCACCGCGCGCGCCCCGGCGCCCGACCACAATCCACACCAGACTGAGCCTCGCATGCCACAGCGGCGCGTTTCGCGCAAGGAGCGGCGGTGCGCACCGATCGCCAGTGGGTTGGTGCCAAAGATGGCCTCCCGGGCGCCCTCGGTGGTCACGGTCGGGCGGCTGCCGGCAAAGACAAAGGCGACGAACCCCTCGCGCGCGGCGCGGTCGGCGTAGTAGCCAATCGCGCCGGTGGACGTGCACGTGTTGAACGAGCCCACGACGCCGACCCCCGAGCGCCGCGCCAGGTCCATGGCCAGCTCGAGCGCCCGGGCCTGCACGACCATGCCGATGTTTTGGCCGCCGTCGAGCAGGACGGCCGTGGCGGAGCGCCGGACCTCGCGCACCGGCTGCGCGGCTGGGTTGCGCTGCAGCCCGGGGCCGACCAGCTTGACGAGGCCCTGGTTGTTGCCGCGCAGTTGGGCTGGCCACCGGGACCAGACATGGGCCTTGGGGCACTGACGTGTCAGCACGCCAACAGCGGCCGCGGCAGCGCGTCGCGGCAGCGCGTCGCGGCGTACCAAAGAGGAGGATCTCTTTGATGATCCGCGCGTCGTCGGCATGGTGGCCGAGGTTGCGCAGGGCCTTCTCGGCGACGCGGTCGAGCTCCGCCACGGTAACCTGTGGCATGGTTGCGGCTGCGTCGCCCGCGGGCCAGCGGCCGAGCGCGCGAATGCCTGCCTGATGCCACGGCAGCCTATGGGAGCGCAACGCTGCCTCTGCACCGTCCCGCGCCAGCCCGCAGTGCCCGCCGCCGCCGCCGCTGCTGTCGCCGGATAGCGCCGCCCACCCACTAGATCTTGCGTTGGGCGTGCCCCCGTGTTGGACACGGCGCGCCGTCGTCGTCGCCCGCGGCGGCAGCGGCCGCGCGGTTGCGGTGCAGGAGCGAACTTTCCAGAACATTCGACGGCCACGCGGCAGCCGCCAGCGCCGGGGTGCCGCGCATCGTCGCGCATCGTCGCCCGCCCGTCCCGCGGCCCACACCGCGCGCTCCTGCGTCCTGCGTGCGGCGCGGCTCGCTCCACCGCGAAGAGATTAGCCGCGGCACCATGGCGCCCGAACGCAAGTGGACCGCGGAGCAGCTCGCGGCGCAGGACGCCGTCTCCAAGAGCGACCTCGTCACGTTCCTGCAAGCGAACGCGTCCAACAAGGTGCGCCCTCGCGCGCGCCGCGCTCTGAACCGCGGCGGAGGCTGATCAACCGGCGCCGTTAACTGCGCGCTCTCGGTGAGCGAGCACAGTTTTTGCGGCAGCACAAGGTCTTTGGCCAGGCCAAGAACGTCCTCAAGCAGACCAAGCGCGAGGACCTGGTCAAAGCCTACGAGGCCCTCTTCGCGACGGGGGACTTCCGCACGCCCGCAGACGACGAAGAGCTGGCCAAGGCGGCCGCTGCGACCGCGGCCCCGGCCGCCGCCGAGTCGGCGTCGGAGGAGACCAAGCCCAAGGCCGGCGCCGCCCCGGCCGCCACGCCCGCCAAGGTCCGTCGCTGGTCGGGTCTCACCAGAAGCGCGCGCCCGCCCGGGCCGGCAGCTTACAGCCATCGGCTCGCCGTTTGCCTGTCGCCGCCCAGGATGAGCCGCCCAAGTACACCAAGACCGTGCTGAAGAAGGGCGACAAGGTCAACTTCCCCAAGCCCGGCGACCAGGTGGCCGTCAAGTACACCGGCAAGCTGGACAGCGGCTTCGTCTTTGACACCAACACCGACAAGAAGGGCAAGCCGCCGCTGCGCTTCAAAGTCGGCAAGGGCATCGTGATTCGCGGGGTACGTCGTGGGCTAAGCAGCGGGTTGTGACGGATGCAGCGGCGCAGTGCGGGGGGATGCGCTGGTTTTTACCCGTGTGGAGACGTGTCGTTCCGCACGGGCCAGTAAACGGCGCTAGATCGCTTCTTCTGGGGGCCCAGCTGACTGCTGTTGAAGCGCGCACAAGGGCGTAATGGTACTAATGCGAGCGGGACTGCTGGCGTTCCGTTCACGGTGTCGTGCGCCAGTGGGACGAAGCGCTGCTGACAATGTCCAAGGGCGAGCAGGCCCGCATCGTCATCGAGCCGGAGTGGGCGTACGGCAAGAAGGGCAAGCCGGAGGCGGGGTAAGCATCGCGCGAGCGACGCCAAGTTGCCACGCTCGCAAGGCCGCCTCGCTAATGGTGGGCGTCCTTCCAAAGGCCGCGCCTGCATGTCGCAGCATTCCGCCGGACGCGCGCCTGACCTTCGAGATGGAGCTGCTCGACATCAACTAAGTTGCTGCTTAATTGCATCGCAACTCTGTAATTAAGCACCGCAACTGTACAACTTTTTTATTTACACACTGTACAGCGCCTTCACGGCGCGTCGGCCTTACCGAAGAACTTGCCCAGCGTGGCCTGGCGCTTGCCGTCCGGCGCCGGCGTGGCCGCCGAGGCCGCCCGCTTGGCGGGCCGCGCTACCTTGGCCGGTGGCGGCGCCGCGTCGTCATCCCTGCCGGGGAGGAGCTTGAGCGCCTTGCGCATCGCCGTCGTCACGGCCTCCGCGCCCAGCGCCGACGCCGCGAGCCAGCGCGCGTCCGGTGGGGGCGCCGCCGGCGCCGCCGGCAGGCGGGCCGCAACGACCGTGTACTCGTGCCGGAGGTGCGAGAACACGTGGGCAAAGGTGCCGAGCCGCCGCCAGGCAGCTACGCTGTCGATGCCGCACGCGTCCAGCAGCGGCCGCACGGCGGCGTCCGCGAGCACCGCGCGCTGCGCGGCCGCCACATCCGGGAGGGGATCGGCGTGCTGGACGGTCGGGCACTGCCAGAGGCCGCCCAGCAGGCCGCCCTCGGGCCGCTGCGTGGCCAGCAGGTGGCGCTCCCCCGCGGCGTCGGTGTAGTAAACGAGCAGCATCACGTGCAGCTCCGTCGGCGACGGCGACTTGGCCGCCTTGCTCGCCTTCACGGGGTACCGCGTGACCGGCAGCCCGGCCTGCAGTGTGCTGAGCGGCGTGGCCGCCGCGGGCCCGCACACCGCACACGCGCGCGGCGCCTCGGCGTCGTTGTCCGCTGCCGTGGGCGCCGCCGCCGCCACGGCGAGCTGCTGCTGGAAGGCCGCCTTGGCCAGCTGCTCCGCCGCGCGCTCCTCCGCGCCGGCGCGGCAGAGGGCGCGCAGGGGGCAGTCGCCGCAGGCCGGCGCTGCCGGCGTGCACACGGTCGCGCCCAGGTCCATCAGCGCCTGGTTGAAGTCGCCCGGCCGCGCGGGATCCACCAGCGCCTTGGCGAGCTGCCAGTGCAGCGCCACGGCCGGCGGCGTCGCCGCGTCGGCACCGATCGCGCGGAGCCGCGACAGCACGCGCACGACGTTGCCGTCCACGAGCTCGGCCACCTGGTTGAACGCAATCGACGCGATCGCGCCTGCGCGGCAGCCCCGGCAGAAGCGTTCGCGAGAGCCGACGCTCAGCGCCGGCAGCGGACCAAGGCAGCGCCGTGGGCGGCGCGGCCGCACCGGCGGTGTAGGGGCCGATGCCGGGAATGCGCTGCTGGAGCACCTTGGGGTCCATCGGCAGCACGCCGTCGTACTTTTCGACGACGAGCTTGGCGGCCTCGTGCAGCCGCTGCGCGCGCGAGTAGTAGCCGAGGCCGGCCCACACCTTGCGCACGTCTTCCAAGTCCGCCGTCGCCAGGTCGTAGATGGTCGGCCATTTCTGGCGGGGAAGCGTCCACCCAGCGCGAGGCAGGGCGCACATGAGTAACCCCAGCACGCGCGTCGTGGGACGTCCACGCGGACTCACCTCCATCCAGCGCTGGTAGTAGCCGGTCACCGTGGCTACTTGGGTCTGCGGCGCCGTCCCCTCCCCGCTCAAGGCCGACCGGCCCGGTCAGCGGGGCATCCACCCTGCGCGCACTGTGCTGGCTCTGGCGCCGAACCTGCTGGAGCATGATCTCGGAGACCCATACTGAGAGAGCGGGCGGAGTCGGGCCAAGACCACAGCTGCACTTAGCCCAGCCTGGCGTGCGCGGCGTGTGAGCCCGCGCGCCGTACCTTGGTAGCCACGGAGGGAGAGCGCGTCGTGCCGCTCGACCGCCGACAGGCCGTCGAGCTGTTCGTCGGCGGGAGGGCGGGCCAGCGCCGCGGGGCTCCTGTAAGCGCCTGCACACGGCAGATCTAGCCGATTCCGTGCTGCTGCCAAGCGTACCACGAGCGGCTCCTTGCGCCAGGGCATGCTCCGCTTGTTGGCGTCGTACCAGGCCAGCAGCCGCTGCCGGACCAGCGCGACCTCGCGGTCGCTGAAGTGGTGGTAGTCGGCGGTGTGGCCGGCGCGCAGCGCGCGCGTGGCGTCCGGCACCAGGTCCTCCATGTCGGCCGCTGCGTCGGCCATGGCCAACACTGTCGGCGGGCCGCGTGGCTGGCCTGCTGGGCCTGTGGTTGGGGACGCCGGCGGGCGGCTCTTCCTGCGCAGTCGCGCGCCGGTCTTGCTTGCCGCCATGAAGTTGATGACGTCATGCGCCCCAACGCCGGCTGGTGGCTGGCAGGATACTCTAATACGTTCAGCCTCCAACAAGCTCCAACATAGCCATGTCAACGCGCATGGCGGCGCCGCTGAAAGCACTGGACGCGATCAAAGGATTCGCTATGCATACAATGATAGGCTACTGTACATCGTCGATGCCGTATAAAATACAAATAAGGCCAAGTTTGGCGTGCCTCACTGGCGCCAGGCGACAAGAACACGCAGCCATCCACACCATGAAGTTCGCTCCGCACAAAGAAAAGATGCGCACGAAATGAACGTGGTCGCTTTTGGTGCGTTCCAGGCCCCGCGGCACCGGCCGCGGCTCGCCGCTGGACCCTCGTATCGTACAGTGCCACGGCTCACTCCAACAAACGTGTGCCCATTGCCAAGGCATCCCGCGGAAATGACGAAATGCGGTCGGCGTCAACCGACGTGGAAGCAGCGGCTACACGGCCGTGCCGATGGCGGGCCCGCCCGGCCGCGCCTCGTCCAGCTTGGCGCGCTCCGCCTTATGCCGCTCCGCGAGCTCCGCGCGCTTCTGCGACCACGTCGCGTTGAACTGCGCCATCTCCGCCTCCAGCGACGCGGCCAGCTCGTCCGCGGCGGCCCTGTGCGTCGCCTCCAGCTCCTGCATCTCCTTCTGCTGCTGCGCAGCGAGCGTCTCGCGGCGGTGCGCCTGCATGTTCGCGAGCGACTCGCGGTCCGCCCGCTGGCGCTGGCGCAGGGCCTCTTCTTCCTTGGTCTGGCTCTCCTCCAGGTCGTGCGCCTCCTTCTCGATGCTCTCGTTGATCTGAGGCCGGAGGGCGGGCGAGCGGGGCCCCCAGGGGTCGCGATGTGAGTGCGGTCAGCCCGGGGCGTCCGGGCAACGCGAAGGGCGCCAGTTACAACGCACCTTGCGCTCGTATTCGCTGTTGGTCTTGAGCACCTCGCGCTCCAGCTCGATGCGCTGCTGCTGCAGCACGCGCTTCTGCTCGTCCTTGGGCAGGTCCTGGATCATCTCCTTCGAGACGGACATGTGCCGCTGTCGCGTGGACTTGATCGTGTCGGTGCGCTGCCGCTCGAGGTTCGACCGGATGTTTTTGATCTGCTTGGGCTGCGCCTTGATCTCCGCCTGCAGGGCGCGCGCCACGCAAGGACAAAGGCGCACCGCGGCCCCATGAGCAGTTGGTATGCGCGGCGGCGCGGCGCCGCGCACTCGGATCACAAGGCGTGGTACCTGGTGCCGCTTGCGCATGTCCTTCTCCTCCCGCTGGTGCTGCTGGTCGAGCTGCGCCAGCTCCGTGTTGTGGACCTCGATCTGCTGCTCCGACAGCAGCTCGTGCTGCTGCTTGAGCAGCGTCCGCAGCAGGGTGAACTCGGCCTCCAGCTGCCGTAGCCGGCGCGCCTTGGTCTGCTCCTTCTGGTCCTGCAGCAGCTTGTAGTGCTGCCGGGGATAGGGGTGGTGCGCGAGTGGTGTCGGGAACGGAACACGCGCCATTAGCCGCGCGGCTGGGCAGGACGAGGCAGGCTGCACCTCCTGGGGCGCGCGCGGCGCACCTCCTCAAACTGCTCCTGCTCAAAGGCGTGGTGCCGCTCCATTTGCCGGACCTTGAACTCGTGCAGGTCCAGCGCGACCTGCCGCTCTTCCTCCATGATGAACTTGGCGTTGGAGGTGTCCTTGAACTTTTTCAGGTCCTCGGCAAACCGCGCCTTGAGCTCCTTGTGCGACGCCTTGGGCGCGGCCTCCTTCTCGGCCTTTTGCGTCTGTGCACCATTGACACGGAGCGCGTGCCCGCATGAACGAACGTGTGAGAGTGCTGCCACTTCTTGGCACAGTGCCGTCGCAAATGCGTCACGTTCTCAAGGACGGACCTTTTCCATGTCCTTGAGCGCCTGCTTGAGCTTGGCTTCGTGCGCCTTGGTCCGTGCCTTGGAGTCGGCGGCCTGCTTCTTCAAGAATTCTTTCATTTCCTGTCGCCGCCGGTTCGCCCTGGCCCGGTGCCAACGGGCCGACGGTGAGCAGGCCTCAGGGCCCGGCGCGCGGTGCGCCTGCGCTGGAAGGTGACGCACCTTGGCCTGCTGCTTGGCGTGATCCGTCTGCGCCGTGCGCTGCCGCGCGGCCAGCTTGTCGGCCTCGGACGTCTGCTGCTTGGTCTCGGCCTCGGTCTCCTTGTCGGCCTGCTTGCGCTGGTCCGCCTTTTGCTGCTCGTGGGTCTGTATCGCCCGCCGCGCGCTCGCAGGACGACGGCGGGCTCCGTCGTCAGCGGCCCGCCGCTGCAAAAGCGCTCCGATCCGCCGAGCGGCGGCCCGGACCTTCTCCAGCTGTTTGAGATGCTTCTTCTGCCGCGCCTGCAGGTGCTTGAGCGCGCGCAGCTGCGCGCGCATGGCGTCGTTCTTGTCCTTGCGCTCCATGACCTCCTGGCTCTGCGCGCGGCCGGCGCCCAGCGGCCGCGGCTGCCCCGGCGCCGCAGCGATCTCTTTGGGCTCGTCCTGCGGCGGCCCCCGCATGTACGCACGGCCCACGCAGGAGGCATTAGTCCAACTGCCAGCAAGCCCACCCCCCCTCGCTTCCGGCGCCAGCGCCCTACATTGAGGTGAAAGTCGGCCATGGTCGTCGCGAGGTCGTCCTCCACTTCCATCATCGCGCTGAACCGCCGGCGCCGGCCCTGGTCGCCCGCCGACGGCGTGCTGGGCTATGGACCGGATCGCCACGAAAGGGAGCGCGCGCGGGCGCCTCTGGCGCCGGGTGAGCTTGGCACTGCTTCCACGCAGCAGGGCGCTCCCCGCACCGGCACCGACCTCGGTGACGGGCGGCGGCGCGCTGGCGCTGCGCAGGTCGGCCGCGGCGTCGGGTGCGGGCTCTGCGGGCGTTTCGCTTGCCGCGATCTGCTGCAGCAGCCGGGCCTGCTCGGCGTCGCGTTCCGCAGCGGCCACCTTGCACCGGCGGATGACGGCCTTGAGCACTTTTTCGTGCATCTTGGGCTCCACGTTGGCCACGAACGGGTGCTGGCGAGCGCGACGGAGCACGCCGGGCGTGGCGGGCCGGGGGGGTATCGGCGTGAGCATGTGCTCATTGCGGTGGCCGAGGCTCGCCTCCGCGCGCGCACGCGCGCTACCTGCATCAGCTCCTGCGCGGAGGGGCGGTTGTCCGGGTTCTTTTGCAGGCACCACGCCACAAAGTTTTGAAACTCTTTGGACCACAGCTGCGGTTCCGCCAGGGTCGGCGGGTCGTTCTGCGGGATGTAGTAGAGGGCGGACATGGTGTTCATTTCAAAGAGCGGCGGCTTCTTCTCGGCCAGCTCGATGGCCGTGATGCCCAGGCCCCAGATGTCGGACTGCATCGGCCCCCGTCCACGCCCGGGCGACAGAGGCACCCCGCACGGTCAGCGTCCCACCGAGCACCGCGGCCGCTAGCGACCCCGGCAGTCGCGCACCTTGGAGGTGTACAGGCCCGACTCCATGGCCATGATGACCTCGGGCGCCATCCAGCACGGCGTGCCCACGAACGTGTTGGCCGGGTCCGACATGGACGCCGAGCCAAAGTCGCCCAGCTTCACCAGGCCCGTCGGCGTCAGCAGGATGTTGGCCGCTTTGATGTCACTGGGGCGCGCCAAGTCGCGAAGGCCGGGAGCGGCCCGTGGCACGCCGCCCCGTCAGCAGCGGCCCCGCGCGCCCATGCGCCGTGGCCCGTGCGCCCGAGCGTACCGATGGATGCGCTTCCGCTCGTGGAGGTACGCGATGGCCGGCAGCACCGAGTGCAGGATGGCCGCAATCTCCATCTCCTGGAACGGCTTGCGGAAGAGGTCGATCATGTCGGCGGCCGAGCCGATGCAAAACTCCATGACGATCCAGATGGTGCTGCCCTTGAGGTAGTTGGCCATGTGCCGCACGATGTTCGGGTGCTGGACGCCGCGGAGGAACCGGATCTCCTTGAGCATGTCGGTCCAGTCGTCGTCGCTCGTGCGCTTCATCTGTTTGATGGCCACGGCCAGGCCCGTGCTCTTCTCGCGGGCCTTGTACACGGCGCCAAAGCTGCCCTGGCCGACCTCGGTGATGATCTCGTACAGCGCCTCCGGGTCGCCCTTCGTGATGTACGACTCGAGCTCGGCCGGCACCTTCATCGGCGGCTCCGCCCCGCCGGTCATGACAGCGGCGCGGGGCGGCGACCCGCTGGGGGCGGCGGCCGCCCGCAGCAACCGGCAGAAGAGGGGCGGGTCTCAGTCCAGCGCCGCGGGCACGGCAGTGCCGCAGGCTGCGCCCGCCGACCAGCGCGGGGTCGCGCGTTGCCCGGCGGCGAGATGGCGGCGTCAACGGGGCGGCCCCGCCCGAGCGTGCGCCGATCCTACTCACGCGTCGCGCCGGCCCACCGCCGCGCGGTACTTGAGACGTGCGGAGCGGGCCCCGGCCTGCCGGTGCGGCCCCGCCACCGGATCCGATGCGCCGCGGCGTCCGGCTCTAGGCTCGCCGTGCCGCTCGCCGCCGCTCTGGCCGGCCGCGTTGCCACGGTCTCCTTAGCAGCCCCTTGGCGGATGACGCAAGGCCGCTGCAGCTACGCCGTCCGGCACACCCGTGAGACGGTGCACGCCTCGCCGCCAGCGCCTCGACCGCCGGTGCCGTCGCCGTGCCCGCCCTGACGGCCGCTGCACCCCCGTGCACGCGCGCCCTCCAGGCCCAGGGCCTTGCCACCGCGCCTGGGCGTGCCCGGCGGCGTCGCGCCTATTCTTCCGCTAACCCGGCTCTGTTCGCCCGCCGCCAGCGAGGCAGACAGCGCGTCCTCCTCCCCCGGCCGACGACCGTGATGCGTCGGCGACGGGCGAGCGCGCGCTGGCCAGCGGCGTCGGCGGCGTCGGCGTCCGCTGCGCGCGTCCTGCGCACTTCGCCGTCGTGCGCTGCGTCGTCGTCCGCGTGCGCACTGCATTTCTGCGCAATCTCACCCGATTCTGCCGCTGGGCCACAGCGCGCCCATAGCGCGATTCCACCCCTTTCCACCCCACGTCTGCCGCCGGCGGAGTGTTTGAACGCTCTGCCGCCATTCTGCCACGCTTCTGCCACTCGTCCGCCACAGTCCACCCGTCCGATGACGTCATGCATGTTCTTCCACGCTTCCGCCGTCGCCGTGCTGCTCTGACGCAAAGGGCGCGACGAACCAGGGCGGCGGACGACGGACGCAGGCGCATCTGCGGCGGCAGCTGGTCGGTTGGCTCACCTGTGCACAGTGCACAGCGGGCGCGAGCTATGGAGCGCAGTCAGTTTGACCCGGCGACGGCGAAGCGACCGCCGCCGCGCTCGCGGCCGCCGACCCGCGCGCCGCTCGCCGTCTTCATGCTGGCGACCTACGGCCTGACGTGGGCGCTCATGAAGGTGCGATGCTCGCGCGCGCCCGCGCGCGCGCCGGTGTGACGCGAGGCTGCGTCGCTCACCCACGCCGCCCTCGTTCACTCGTCCCCGCGCCCGCTCGCGGCAGTACGACGAGAGCCGCTGGCCGGACGAGCTGGCGCGACGCGCTATGGCCAACCAGGAGGCGGCGAGCAAGAAAATCCACCTGACGCGCGAGGAGTGGGACCGCATCCAGGCGCTCGAGCCGCACCGACCGTTTGCGAGCTACAAGCGGCCGTCGGAGCCCATTCTGGACCCAGCGAAGCACCAGTCCGATTAGCGCGCAGCCGTGGCAGGGGATGCAACCCGCCAAGAATGCGCCCTCGTCGTGGTCGTCCGCGTCGTCGGCCAACGAGAGCCGCCGTTTGGCGTACGCCACCTCCTCCCGCCGCCGCTGCTGTGCCCCGCGGCGCTTGCGGGCATCGCCTGGCCGTCTGGCAGTCGATTCGGCGCTGGAACTGCCAGCGCGCGATCCCACGGGGAACGACGGGGCCGGGCGGCCGAGCGACGCGGCTGGTCGGCTTGCCCTCCTTGAGACGTTGTTGACATTTCGGGCGACCGGAACGACGGTCGCCAAGAGATAGACTGCCATGTGCCTGTATGGCGTTGGATGTGGATTTCCTCGTCACCCGGCCGTTTTCAAGGCGGGTCCCGAGGAGCGCACAGACGTCGAAGCTGCCTGCTTGTCGGGGGCGCAGCATTGCATCATTGCGCCGTTGTACAGGTCCGCTCGGGACCGTCACCCCAATTAGTGCTGGCAGTACCTATGGAATTGCCGTAGCTACGTATGTAGGGAACCTACGCGTATCGCCACTGCAGATATAAAGCAAGCACCCGCCCAGTCCTACTTATTTCAGCGTGTTTTCCCTGACCTGCTTGCTGCTCGTGTTGATGTTTGCATAGTTCCCAGTTTGCTTCTTCGATCACCTCGTTGCAGTCAGAAGCCGATCGAAGCTTCCAGAACATTCTCTTACAGGCGGCCCTGCTCAACCGGCGACGCTATGGCGGATATCGTGGCCATCGCGGCCCTCGAGGCCGCGGCGGCCAAGCTCGCGGCGGCCAAGCGCAAGGAGAAGGAGAAGGAGAAGGAGAAGACCAAGCTCAGCCCGTTCCTCAAGGACTACGAGCTGCCGTCGGCCTCGCTCAAGAAGAAGCCCTTTGACCGCGAGCGCGACGAGGTCAGCAGCTCCGGCGAGGAGGGCACGGCCAAGCGGCCGCGGCCGCGCACCGAGGCCGAGCTCCAGGCGCGCCAGCTGGAGAAGCTCATGCGCAACCCGGAGAAGCCCGTCGAGCTGCCGGCGCGGCCGGAAAAGAAGCCGCCCAAGATTCGCGAGTTCAACTTGGACGTGATGGGTGCGCTTTCCCAGCCCGACGGCGAGGCGACGGGCGGGCGGCGGGCGCGCGCCACTAACCGCGCATGCAAGCACTAGCTCTCAGTTGTCTTGGTAGGCTCGAGCGCGGGTGCGGGCAGCGGCGACTTTCACGTGTACCGCGCGGCGCGCCGCCGCGAGCTGGAGCGGCAGGCGTACGTGCTCGAGATGGAGCAGGAGGTGCGCGGGAGCGGCGCCCGCGTTCGGAAAAGGTGCGGGCCACGCGGACGCTCACGGCGCCGTGCCTGCGGTGCCCGGCTTGGTGCGCGTCGGTTGCAGCGGGAGCTCAAGGAGCAGATCGAGCGGACCCGGCAGGAGCGCGAGGAGAAGGAGGCCGCCAAGACGGCCAAGAAGCGGAAGGAGCGGATGCGGCGCAAGCTGGCCAAGAAGCGCAAGGTGGCCAACCCGGACGGCAGCAACGCCGGCGGCTCGGGGAGCGACGACAGCGACGCGGGCGACAGCGGCGACGAGGCCGGCGGCGCCGAGGCCGCGGCCACCAACGGCGCGCCGGCCGCCACCGACTGAGCCAAGGAACAGCTGTACTTGTATGGACACCACTGTTAACTGTTCTTCTGTACAGAAATAGTCGATCGGGCATGTCGTACTTACAAGCGGGCCAGGTTGGCCAGAGCGTGCGGCAGCTCGGCCAGCATGTCCGTCGTCAGCGTGCCGCGGCCCACGCGGGCGTACGCCACGCGGGCGGCCTCGCGGACGACCATGCCGGCGCCGTAGGCGGCCAGCAGCGTCGCTTTGCCGTCCTTGGGCAGCCTGGGTGGAGAATGCGGCCAATGCGCAACGGGCAGTCACGGTTAGGCGAGTCGGGCGGGCGGCTGCGGCGTTGCGGCAGGCGGCTGTGAGGGCCACGTACTTGGACAGCGGGTGCCGGAGGCTCCACGCCAAAAAGGTTGCGATGGAGCCCGCTAGGATGTCGCCCTGCCCGCCACAGCGGCGCGGGCTGCCCTGGCCGTCCGCGACGAGCTCTAATGGAGGCGCCGCCTCCACCGCCGCAACCCGGGATGTGAGGCTACGCGTGCAATTGGCGGGGGGCAGCGCGCGCGGCGACGCCGGACCGTCGATGCCGTCGGTGATGAGGTCCTGCTGGCCCTTGCGCACGACGGTGACGTGCCCCAGCGCGGTCGCGAGCGCGCGTGCGGCGGCCATGGGAGGATCGCCGTCGGCCTCCTTGACGCCCTGGCGAGGGGACCGCAGCGGCTCGCTGCCGGGCCGCGTGTTAGCGCGCGGCAGGCAATACCAGCGCCGGTCCGCTGCGCGCGCGACGTGCCACCGCGGAGCAGAGGCGCTTGAACTCGTTCACGTTCGGCGTGAGGATGGCGTGGCGGTTGCCGTGCACCACCTTGGGCTTGCGCTCCACCACCACCAGGCCGTCCTGAGCCGTCGCGACCAGCGAGGCAGCGAGTGCGCGTTGGCGACCGCGTTCCGCGCCCTGGAAACATTCCGGCGCCCCGCGCGCGCACGCCATCGATCACGAGCGGCAGCTGGTTCTGGCCGGCTTCCGCGATGGCGCGCTCGGCGACGTCCAGGGCGGGCCCGCTGCGACCGAGGCCGGGGCCGACCACGAGCACATGCAGCCGGTGGAGGTACGACTGGACGTCCTCCCACGCGCGGTCCAACCTGTTTGTTGCGGCGCATGCAGAGCTGAGCGCCGTCAGGCCGGTCCTGGCCCACGGTGCGTGGCGCCGCTCTGGCTTACGGTACAACGATGAGCTCGGGCGAGTAGGCCTTGACGGGGATGGCCGCGTCCGGCTGGCAGAACACAAAGGCCAGGTCCGCACCCTGCCGTCGGCCCCGCACCCAAACGTCGACGCAGCCGTCAGACGTCGACCGGCGCGGCGCCGCGGGCGCGGCCGCGCTGCGTACGAGGCGCAGGGACGCCATGGCGGCGTAGTACGGCGCGCCGGTGTACTCCTTGCAGCCGCCCAGCACAGCGATGCGGCCGGCCTGGCCCTTGTGCAGGTGGTCCGCCATGGGCGGCACCAGGTCCGCGATCTGCGGTCGGTCCGTCATGGCTGCCGCTGCGCCGCACAGCGCTGCGTCAAGGGGCGCCTTCTGGCCTAGCGCTGGCGTCGCGGCTCGGCGGCAGCGACGCTGGTCGGCGTACACCGTCCGCGTGGCCGCAAGCACTCGTCGCAGAGCGCAGCGGGTGTGCGCCGGCTGCCGCCGCGGCGCCGCCGTCGCCCAGGGTCTGCGGTGTCTTTGCCGCTCCCGGGGTTTCGCGCCACCTTTGCTGACGCGCGCCGCCGCCGCAGGGTTTTCTTGTTTTTACCGGCCGCGCATCCAGCGTCGTGTCCAGTCGCCTTCATAGCTCAGATGGCAGAGCGTGTGCCTAGTAAGCACAAGGTCTGCGGTTCGATTCCGCATGACGGCATTGGGACGATTCTTTTTTTGACCGCCCTGACGATATTCTGCCGGCAGAAGCCACTGAACAAGGGCGCTGCGATGTACGAATGCTGAACGAGGCCGAAACTGTCTGCCGTTGGACGGGGGTGACCGTCACCCAGTTCTGCCCCTTTCCTAGCGCGATTCTGCCTCTGTCCGCTGATTCTGCCGCTCGTCGGCCGCCATTCCGCCACTGTTCTGCCACCGCGCGAGCTCGCTGCCGTGCTGCGAGCGGTCTGCACCATGGCGGCGGCCAAGGGCGCGACGCTGGCGCTGCAGCCGGGCGCGGCCGCCAGCACGGTCGATCTCTTGGCCAAGCTGGCCGAGGAGAAGCTGCTGGACCAGGTGCGTGTTCGCGCGCTGGGGTGGGCCGCGGTTTTGGCCGCGCGTTCACACCGCCAGCCGGACCGCTCCCGCCGCCGCCGTTCTGGTCGCCGTGCAGTACCTGCACCAGGTGGTGGACCACCTGTGCGGCAAGCAGTTCAGCTACGTCGGCCAGTACGGCAAGACCGTCCCGACGCAGCGGCTGACCGCGGCGTCGGAGTACCTCCAGGCGCTCTTCCAGCGCGCGAGCGCAGCCGGCGTTGGCAAGGACAAGGTCGCGGAGGCCGTCGAGGTGGAGGGCGGCCTGCCCAAGGAGGTCGCGGCTGTGGTGGCGGACGTGTACGGCGCACGAAGCGCGCAGCTGCGGAACGCGGCGCTCCGCGCCGTCACCGCCATCTCGAGCCAGCACCTCGCCGACTTTGACTGGCGCGTCAACGTACGCGCGTGCCGCAGCTCGCGGCGTTGCGGGTTCGCTTTGCGCGAGCGCGCGTGGCTGAAGCAGGGGCCATGTTTGCTGGCCGCTCGTTGGGGGCGCGGCGGCCGCGCAGCTCGGCTGGTCCAGCAGCAATCTGGCCACGCTGCGGCAGCCATCGCTGCTGCTGACGCTCACGCTGGCCACCGTGGACGGCCGGTCACAGCAGGTGCCCGTGGAGCTCACGCGGGAGGAGCTCGGCGAGCTGATCTCGACGCTGGAGCAGCTGAACCGGGTGCGCGGCCGCGCGCCGGGGGAGGATCGGGCGTGAGGCGCGGGCGACTAACGTCAACGGACCGACGCTGGCGCTGTGCGCAATCGCTCGCAGGCACGGCTGGAGCTCAAGGTCTAGGCCTATGCGGCCACTGCGAATCTCGTGTACAATAGTTGGCAGGTGTAGCGATCTCTTTTTTTCCCAATCCACAGCGCAGCCGATCTGTCCAGCTTGCTAGTGCCTTGGCGTCGTTTCAGTTCGGCTCGTCCTCGTGGTCGGGGCAGTTACGGACACGCAACTAGGAAGAGCGAGTATCCGAAGAATACTCGAACATGCCCAAGGTCACCAGGCGCTCTTTGGCTGCCGTGCGTTCACCTTTCCATTGATTAGCGTCGGTGTTCGTCACGCGACCGACGCTCACCCGATTCTGCCGCTGGGCGCGCCGAAATCTCAGGCGCGATTCTGCCGCGTTCTGCCGCGTTCTGCCGCTCACAATCACTTTTCTTCCTCGACGCACCCTTTGGCGCGAAAAGAGCGACGCGCCGCCCAAAGCCGCGACCATGTTCAAGAAGGTCGCCCTCGTCGCCCTCCTGGCGACTGCCGCCTTTGCGGCGCCGCTCAAGGTAGGCAGACGCCCGTCCGCGGCGCACGCTGATGCCGCGGGATTCGGGCCGAACGCGTGGCTAATGCGGTCTGGGGCGGCGGCCTCGCGTCGTACTGGTCGACCCGCTCGGATGTTCCGCAGGTGCAGCAGCCGCCCAAGGATGGCATGCGCCTGATCGCCACCGCGCCCGACACCGCGCGCTGGATGACCGAGGACGAGGTCCTCGCGCTGATCCGCAAGGATGCGGGCTTCATGGACATCACCGACCACCAGACGCCGGTCATCGCCGTCCGCCGCGAGGTCGCCATCCCGACCCTGCCGACCCACAAGGACATTGTCGAGAACCTGACCAGCTGGGTCGACATGGACCTCGTCCGCCAGAACCTCGTCTCGCTCTCGTCGTTCAACAACCGCTACTACCAGTCGGAGACCGGCGTCCAGTCGGCCGACTGGATCTACAACCAGGCCCTCAACATCTCGTCGCACCGCCAGGGCGTCACCGTCGAGAAGTTTACGCACTCGTGGGCGCAGCCGTCGGTCATCGCGACCATCCCCGGCAGCTCCGGCCGCAGCGACTTCATCGTCATCGGCGCGCACCAGGACAGCATCAACGGCCTCAGCCCCATGAACGGCCGCGCCCCCGGCGCCGACGACGACGGCTCCGGCTCGGTCACCCTGCTCGAGCTCTTCCGCGTCATCATCGAGGGCGGCTACTACCCCGAGGTGGAGATCCGCATCCAGTGGTACGCGGCCGAGGAGGTCGGCCTCCGCGGCTCGCAGGCCATCGCCCAGAGCTACGCCGCGGAGGGCGCCGAGGTCCGCGCCATGATGCAGATCGACATGGACGGCTACTACGAGGGCGAGGAGGTCGTCGCCATCGTCACCGACTACACCAGCTCCGAGCTCAACGCGTGGATCCGCACGCTCGTCGAGACCTACCTGACCATCCCGTGGCGCGACACCGTGTGCGGCTACGGCTGCTCGGACCACGCCTCGTTCACCGCCGCGGGCTACCCGGCGTCGTTCCCCTTCGAGGCCGACTTCAGCGATATCTCGCCGTACATCCACACTGCCCAGGACACCGTCGAGACCGTCGACTTTGACCACGTCAGCCACTGGGTCAAGCTGGCCATCGCCTTCGCGGTCGAGACCTCGTTCGACGACTAGACGCCGCGCCGTCGCGCGCGCCTCGGGCCTCGCTCTGTCCCTTTTTTCCGGAGGGCGCCACCGCCTTGTAAGCCGCGCCGCGTGGGGCGCGGTTTTCATAGTTGTGAGTCTGTGTCAGCGCAGAAATGTGTTGTGTGCGTGCGTGCCACCAAATACAACGTGCGTTGCGTCGTTTATCAAGCTGCCACGTAAGAAAGTACAAACAGGGGGGTGTACACAGCTACTGGTCGGCGGAGAACGGCTTCTTCAGGTTGCGCAGCTCCCGCACAAAGTCGTCTGGCCGCCACACGTTGGTCGACCCTGCGGCAGTGCCGTCGTCCCAAGTGCGCCCGCACAACCCGGTGAGCGGCGTTCGTGCCAGCCACGTGCGCCTCGGCCGAGTGCGGCGGCGGCGGGCGGCGCGCGTACCGATGAACACCGCGCGGTTCTCATACTCGTAGACGGTGCGCATCTCCGCGTACGTCATGCCGCCCGCGATGAAGACAATGATGCGGTTCGCGCCGCCACCGCGCGACGAGCCGGCCTGCATGGTGGTGCCAGTGCGAGCAGGCGTGGATCGGTGCGTCAGCGACGGCAACGCCGAAGCGGCTGCGTTCGGAGGAGCGGCGGCGTACGCTTGCCGCGGCGGGCTTGGAGCTCGACGCCCACTTGCTCTTCGCCCTGCAAGGCCGTCTCCGACGATTATTCGGTAACGGTGATCAGCAGCGCTACCTGGCGTCTTGCGCGAGGGACCGCCGAACGTACGTCCGTGCGGAGACGCCCTTCTTCTGGGCCTCGCCTTCCTCCTCCGTGTCGGCCGCGCCCAGGTACGGGTACTCGTCCGCCGGCAGCGATCCTGCGGCCAATTTCTAGTTTGGGTGGGCCCCGTGACGCGGGCGGTGTTGCTTTTGATCGTGAGCGTTGATCACTTCCGATTAGCAAGCCGCGGCCCAGGCGTACGTCGAGAATGCGCTTCAGGACCGGCTGATAGCGCGACGTGCTGTAGGGCACGTCCTCTTCGACGACCTGCTTCTTCTTCTTGTGGGTGTTGGCCTTGTACCCGTCGAGCAGCTTTAGGGGGGGCACCAAGCGGGCAAGCCGAAAAAATTGGATAGACCATCAGTGCATGCACTTGGGTTTGCATGGGTGGGCGGTCCAGCCCCCACCGAGTCCTTGTTGGCGCCGAGCAGGTCCATGTTGGCGAGCGCCTGCATGTCGGCGGTGTTCAGGCCGCTCTTGTCGAGGCCGATCGCCGCCTTGTCTTCCGCCGACAGCGGGCCCTTGTAGTTGCGGTACAGCAGCACGATTCGGACCTTGTCGTCGGGCCTGTTCACGTCGGCATCGCCGCGGACGGCCGGAGGCGACCTCAGCATGGCCGTATCCGCGCGCCCCTCGAGTTTCGGCTGTGACATCGTACGTGATGGTCGGGTCGGTGAGCAGCGCCTTGATGCGGCCCTCGATGTTGGCCGGGAAGTCGCCCTCGGGCGTCTCGCCGGTCACCATGTCCTGTCGCAGGCACGCGGCGACGCAGACGCCGACATTGAAACTGTCGTCAGCGGCGCGCGCGGCGACAGCGCTGCGCATGCCCGTCGGCCGTGCGGCGGACCTGCTCCACATCGGCCTGCGGCTCCAGCTTGCGGTCGCGGAACAGCTTCATGACCTCCTGGCACAGGTTCGTGTGCGCCGAAATCTGCGCCGATCCTCACGCCCGGCCGTCCCAGGAGCGGATCCTGAGCACGCCGCCTTGGAGCTGCCGTGGTGCGCGGCCCGCCCGACGCACCTTGGTCACGCGGGCGGCGTGCTCCGGCATGGACCGCGCCAGCTGCGAGATCTGCTTGAGGGACTTGGCGCCGCTGCCAGAGCTGCTCTCGCCTTCGTTCTGGGCCTTTTGGAAGCGGACCTTGGCGGCCGGGTCGGTGCTGGCCACCTTCACGGCCTCCTCGTTCACCGCGATGAGCGTGTCGGCGATGTGCGTGTGCCGCAGCCGCGCCCACAGCTCGTCCTCCTCGTCAAACACGACAGCCTTCTCGACCTTTTGGCCGGCCATGTTCTCCGTTTGGTAGCTGGGCGATGACGGGGGCCCGCTGCCGCCCTGGATTGGCACGTTAGCAGCTGGGACCACGGTCGCGCGCCCCGGGCGCCCCAGACGTACGAGTACTTGGTGCCGTCCTGCAGCGGCCGGATGTCCTGCACCATGGCCTGGTAGGTGAACTCGTGCAAGAACGGCGTGCTCAGGTCCACCGACCGGTCCAGGATGAGGAGCGTGCACTTGCTGCCGTCGTTGTTGTTGTTCTGTGGGATGCAATCGGACGAGGCTGCCAGCTGAGAGCTTAGCCCCGCCTGATCGAACGCCAGCCAATCGAGCAGCCGCGCTCGTGCGTACGAAAGACTCCGGGTCCTCCTCCTTGGCCGCCTGCAGCTTGGCCTGGACGGCCTCGGCCAGCGCGCGCGCAACCGTGCCCGTCGTCCGCGCCGGGATGCCCTTGTCGTCGAACCGGATGGTCGGCAGCTCGCCCAGCGTGATGCACACGCTCGCCAGCTGGTGCGTCGCAGTGGCAGTTGGGTGGCCGCAGAAAAGCCGGTGTGAGCGACACCGTGCGGGCTGCCGAGCTGCTTGCGTGGGGCGGCAGCGCACCTGTGTTGCGATGGTCTCGATCTCGGCCTCGAGGCCGTCGCCCGAGAGCGGCGAGAAGAGGCGGTAGAACGGGCTCGGGCCCTTGTCCTCCTTGGGCGCAAACGAGGTCAGGAACGCCCGCGCCTCCAGCACTGCGCCAACGGCCACCGCGCGGGCGACCCAGAGCAGTGCGGGCGTCAGCAGGAGCGAATGCCATGAACCCGGCATTAGGGTGCGGGCCGCACCAACAAACTCGGTGTTGATCTCGGTCACGTTCATGATGTGCTTCAGCGCCGGCGAGTCCGTAATGTGCTTCAGCAGGTTGTCGCTCAGCGCTGGGGGCGGCGCGACAGGCCTCGCAGGCGGCGGCTTTGCGTCAGGGGCCGCAGCCGGAGGCCAGCGGCAGCTAGCCGCCGCCGTACCGGTCGTGAAGAAGACGTGGGCCTTGCTGTACAGCCGGTTGCCGCGCTCAAAGTCGGCGGTCATGGCCACGACGGACTCCTTGCGCGGCGTCAGGAAGTAGATGGCGTCAAAGTCGACCTGCGGTTTTCGCTTCAGGTTGACGCGCTCCAGGACTGCCGGCGCCCCAGGGCGGCACACGCGGAGCCAACGGCGTCTGTAAGTCACGCAGGCCCGGCGGGCAGCCTCGCAACGTCTTCGCGGCGTACCCGACACCTCGAGCTCGGTCAGGTCGGTCATCTTGAAGCACGACGCCAGGATGGGCGTGGTGTAGTCGTCCACGACCAGTACCTTCCAGCCGCTGACCCGGCGCAGCACCGTGTCCTTCAGGCCTGGTCACGGGGGCCTCCGGACGGACGAGCGCGGTGCAGGGAGGGCTCAGCATCGGCAGCGAACCAGCGCCAGGCGCTCAGTCGCAGGCGTTACGGGCGCGGAGGATGTCGCGCAGGTTCGTCATGGTGCCGGCAGTGCTTGCGGGAGTGGCCCCGCCCCCAACCTGCCGGCGACAGCGGCGGACGGGCCTTGGGGTCCTGGGGCGTCAGCTGAGCCGTACGTCGGGGTGCCCTGGCGTGGCCTGGCGCTACCTCAGCCGTCTCAGATCCCGCGCTG
>Ga0180216_1001375_pt1 | contig 21937 bp, 27 predicted proteins | sample eDN3rd37CBELigMG_FD_128879 | JGI IMG/M metagenome (GOLD analysis project Ga0180216, IMG submission 128879) | Enriched Miracle-Growth compost microbial communities from Emeryville, California, USA - eDNA 3rd pass 37_C BE-Lig MG (version 2)... ...
ATTTTGAACTTTCGCGCCAAAATTTTGAATGCGCAACCCGAAATCGCCGACCAAATTTTATCAGGTTTTCTGACAGGGCGGCTGTCGAAAGTTTGGTCAAAAAAACTTTGCGCAACCTCTCTATATGCATGCATTGTTCGCTCGCTCGGTCGCGCTCAAAGGACGGCGCGCGGGCTCTGCCCGGCGGCGTTGGCGGCAAAGGTGACGGTGGCGACGGCGTGGACGGTGTCGGCCGCCGGGTTCCGCAGCGTCAGCTCCAGCGTGCCCTGCCGGCCCTCCCGCGCGAGCAGGCGGGTCTCGACAAAGTAGTAGCGGGTGCTGATGCGCGTGAACTTTTTGTAGCTGACGGCCATGCGCTTGGTGAAGCCCTTCACGCCGTGCACGCTCCAGAGCGCGATGCCGGCGATGTTGTCGAGGATCGCAAAGATGCAGCCGCCGTTGACGCAGCCCGGCGGGCCCTGCACAAAGTTGGACACCTCGACGGCGGCCACGACCGAGTGGTCGGACGCCCGGTGGTAGAGCTCGACGCTGACGCGGCCGCTGTTGAGGATAAAGTTGATGCCGCGCCACGGGTACTCGCCCATCAGCTCCTCGCGCCGGTTCATAAAGTCGCTCGAGTCGATCATCTTGGTGCAGTCCGGGTCTGCGCGCAGCGCCTCCAGCCACGCCGGCACGGCCCGCGGGCTCACGCCGATGGTCGACGGCTGCGTGGTGAACGCCGTCATGACGAGCTCGCTGGGGCCGAGCCCCGCGGCGCCCGCCGCGTCGGGGCTCGCCTCGCGGAGCACCTGCGCCTCGTTGTACCAGAGCGCGCGCGCCTCGGCGATGACGGGGCTCGCAGCGTCGGGCGACGCGCGCAGCACGCCCTCCAGGTGGATCTTGCGGCCCTCCAGGCGCACGATGCGGCCGACCATGAAGAGCGGGCGGCACAGCGGCGTGCCGCGGTAGTACGACACGTCGAGCTGCAGCGTCGGGCCAAAGTGGCCGTAGCAGAGGTTGGTGAAGCCGAGCACCTCGTCGAACGCCGTGGCGACGGCGCCGCCGTGCACAAAGCCCGGCGGGCCCTCGCTGTACTCGGAAAAGTAGAGGACGGCGTGCACCTCGTTGGCGTCGGCGTGCGTCGGCTGGTAGAACTCGAGGTGGAACTGCAGCAGCGGCTTGTAGTAGCTGAAGCTGCGGTAGGGGAAGCCCGGCATGCCGTCGATCATTTGCTGGTCGTGGTCGGGCACGGTGACGGGCGTGACGCTGTCGCTGGCACGCAGGGCGGCGACCCACGGCGTGGCCTCGAGCACGGCGGCGGCGGTCTCGGTCCACGCGGGCGGCGGCCGCGCGTCGAGCTGCGCGAGCACCTCGGGCTCGACGGCGCCCATCGGCGGGATATACGGCAGGGTGAACCCGCTGCTGCTGCTGCTGCAGGTGGTGGTGGTAGTCTCGGCCATGGTGGGCGCGGCGGCGGCCGCGGCGGCCGCGGCCTTGGACGGCGCGTGCGCCATCGCGGTCGCTCCGCTGCTGCGTGGCGGTGCGTGACCCGGCACGTGACTCGACTGACGCAAACAAAGCGGGCGGCCCACACGCAGTGGGCGCTTAGCGCCGCCCCGACGCCCTGACATAGCGTCCCGATTCGTGCGGTCGGATTCACGCGCCCGTCGGCTTAATTCTTCCGCGATTCTGCCGCAATTCTGCCGCGATTCTGCCGGTGGCATTTGGCGCCAGTCCACCCCATGCTGCCACGCATCTGCCGCGTTTCTTACAGTGTCCGCCCCAAAACGGCGCGCTTCTGCCTTTTCTGCCGCCGTTCTCCCGCCGTTCTGCCATCGTTCTGCCGATTTGGATGACGTCATCGGGTCAGCTGACGGCCTTCCACATCTTCTTATGGCCGGCCGGTCGATCGCAGCAGGCCAAGCACCCACCGCAAGCACCCGCCCCCCACGCGCCGGCATCGCCCACGCACAAACCGCGCGAGTCGGCTGTGTCGCAGCAGCGTGCCAGACCGCCGAGTCGCCTTGGGTGACAGGTGCGGGGCGGCGGGGGCCGGAGTGCAGCGGCCTGGAAGGGCAACCCTCCGCCTCCGCTGACCGTATCCTGCGAGGGCCGGCTCGGTGGTGGGACACAGATACCAAGCCACCATGAAGACGCTCGCCGCCGTCGCTGCGGTCGCGGCCGCGGCCGTCGTGGCCGCCGCCACCAAGACCCTGCCGATGGTCGTGCCCTCGACCGCCGAGGAGCTGCTGGCCATGCCGGCGATCGTCCTCGAGCGGCTCCAGCAGCAGGAGCGCGCCCGCGCCGCGCACACCGCCCGCGAGATCGTCGGCGGCGTGGAAGTCGACCCGCCGTTCAAGTACCCCTGGTACGGGTTGTGCCGCGCGGCGCGCCCTTACAACGGCGATTGGGGCTAACTCCCTATTGGGATGGCGCGCCGTGCGCACGCCCCACAGGCAAGCCGATCTGTACTACCGCACCTCGGGCCACTTTTGCGGCGGCTCGCTGATCAACGAGACGTGGGTGCTGGTGCGTGGCGAGATCCTGATTCAGGCCGCCCAGCACAGGGGAGGCTCGGCTAACCCGGTTGCCTCGATTCTCCTCCTTTCTTTCTTGGATCTGGGCAGACCGCGGCCCGTGCGTGGTCGTCTGCTCGCGCCTGTCGGCGAGCGCAGCGTGCCTGACCCTCCCGCCCCGCCCCCGCGTCTTTGCGCATTGCCTCTTGCCCAGACTGCTCGGTCGGCCAGAACCCGAACTCGGTCGCCATCCAGGTGCACCGCCACGACCTGACGGAGCCCGCCAGCGCCGAGAACGGCATCGTGCGCGGCGTCGCCGAGATCGTCATCCACCCCAACTACATCCCCCTGCGCTACAACCGCGACGTCGCGCTGTGGCGCCTCGACGAGCCCATCTACGACATCCCGCTCCTCCCGCTGGACGTGGACGGCGACCACGAGGCCAACGGCACCATGCTGACCGTCATCGGCTGGGGCGCCACCCGCGAGGGCGGCAGCGGCTCCGACGTCCTGCTCGAGGTCGACGTCCCGGTGGTCGACCAGGCGACCTGCAACGACAACTACAACGGCGGCATCACCGAGTTCATGATCTGCGCCGGCTACGAGGAAGGCGGCAAGGACGCGTGCCAGGGCGACAGCGGCGGCCCGCTCTTCTACCAGGGCGCCGACGGCCCGCTCCAGGTCGGCATCGTCTCGTGGGGCTCGGGCTGTGCCCGCCCTGAGCTGCCGGGCGTGTACACCCGCATCTCGTCCGTCGCCGACTGGATCCTCGACACCATCCACGGCCGCCGCAAGTAGGCGGTCCCGGCGATGGGCCCGTCATCCATTGTTTTTTTAGCCTGGTCGTGTACCTGCCAACGTACCTTGACTCGATGAATCTCTTGCGACGTAGCGAGGCGTCTTGAAACGGTGGCGAGGCCGCCGCCGCCTGCCACCTGTTGTGCGAGGCACTCGCAGCAGAGGACAGAGTTGACGTCATATCATGGACGCCGCGGCGGCGATGGTGCCGGCGGGTGGGCGGCGGCGGCCAACGGTGGCCGTGGTCGTGCCGGCCAGCCTTTCCGCCGACGGCCGCGACGCCTACCGCGCTGGTACGGCGGCCCCGTGGGGCACAGCAGGCAGGTCCGGCGGAGATCGCGGCGGCTGACGCATCTGAGGGGCCGCAGTGGGCGGTATGCCGCCGACCAGCGTTGCTCGAGGCACAGGCGCGGGGAGTGGTCCCCGCGAGCGCTGGGCTGCACGTCCTAGCGGCCGACACCGGCGGCAGCCTTGCGCAGGGCCTGCTCTGCGTGAGGCAGCACCTGGCGATCGACCGTGAGGTCGCTGGCGAATGGACCATTGTGGTCGACGGGAGCGCCGCGCGCTGGAAGGCGCGGCCGGCGGACCCGGGCTCGCTGGCCCACCTGCCCCGCCTGGTGGCCTACGCCTTTGCCCACCTGTGGCCCGCCCTGCGAGCCGCCACGCAGGCGGCGGCGGCGCCGACAGCGGCGGCGGGGGGCGTGCTGCTCGTGCCCACGGCCCTGGCCGTTCCAAACGGAGCGCCGTGTGTGGCACCGGCGGCGGCGGCGGGCGAGGTGCTGCGCTTTCGGAGCGCCAGCTCGTCGGCCGAGGCCGTGTTCATTGCCGCGGCAGCGTTGCCTATGGCCGACGTGCTGGAGCGCCCGGGCAGTGTGCTGGTGGAGCTCCCGCGGGGTACGGGCCGCCCCCATGCCGGGAGACGGGTCGTGGAGGGCCACTGACTCGCGGTGCAGCGCTCGTCGAGGAACGATGCGCTGCAGAGGCGGCACCGCCACCGCTGCCGCCGCCGCCATTGCCGCTAGCACAGCTAAGGTCCGCAACGCCCGTGAGGCCCTTCGAAACCGCCACTGCAACAGGCTCACAGGGTTCCCCGCACGGCGCATTGATGGCGACGGCAGATCCCTCGTCTGCGATGGCGCCGGCAGCTTTCGCGCCGTTGCCGACGGCGTGATTGCGCCGTGGGGCACACCGGGCGCGCCCGGCCGCCTGCAAGCGTTGCTCGACGTCCTGGACGCCTGCCTCCCGGAAGCGCCGCCGACCCTCCAAAGTCGCGCGCTGGTACCGACCTGGGTATAGGGCGACTCGCCATTGGCACCCCGTGCTAACGTACGCCCTGTCTCTCTCTCCGTCGACCATCGGTCACGGAACAGATGGTTGTCGCGGATGCACTGGCCATGGCCAGCGGCGGTGCGCTGCTGCCGGACTATGACGTGGGCGCGGCGCCCGGCGCTGGATTCCTCGCAGGGTTTGCGCTCCTCGAGGCCGGTGAGGTTGCGTCGGCCACGGCGGCGCTGGCGCAAGCCCGTGCGGCCTACCTCCACACCGCGTGCGTGGCTGCGTTAACCACCAAAAGTCCACCGACCTATGCTAACCACAATCGAGTTACGTGCGCGTCCACACCCCCGGATGCAGGCCCAGCGACCTGCTCTACGCGGCGTGGCACTATGAGCGGGCAGCGCATGTGGTCACCAGCCGCGCCGTCAAGTCGGCCGAGGTAGCAGGTCGCGCCGGTGCAACGCAGCAGCATCCCCGTCGTCTGACCTTTTCCAGTTCAGCTGAACGGTATCCCTGCGGCAGCGCTTTGCGCCGCGCGCGGAGAGCACTCCGGCGCCGGTGGGCGTGTGGGTGCAAGCGGACGCGCCCGTTCGGCTGGACCTCGCTGGCGGCTGGTCTGACACGCCGCCCATCACGTACGCGCACTGTGGACACCGCTGCGCACTATGGTTGTGCGTACGCTGAGCCGCGTACGCCGTGTGCGCGGATACGTTAGGTTCGCGAGGATGCTAGGTACGAGCATGGCGGCCAGGTGGTCAACGTGGCCATCCAGGTGGACGGCAAGGTCCGCCGCCTGCCCGGCGCGGCCGCGGCACATCGCGTGCGCTAACCGCGCATGTGGCTGCGTTCCCTCGGCGTGATCCTGCAGCGGCCGGTGGGAGCGCGCGTGCGCCGCATTGCCGAGTAGGGTTGGACCTGAGCCGCACCTGAACACCGAAAAGGCTGCTAACCATCCTGCCCAAACCGCATTGTGCTGACAACTTTCAGGCCGGTCATTCTGATTCATGAATCAGACAGCAGCGGGAAACCACCACTGCGATGTGTCACGGGAGCGGACCTCACCGCCTACTGCGATCCGACCCGCCCCGGCGCCTTGGCGCTCGCGGCGCTCGTGGCGTCCGGCACTGTCGCCGTCCCGACCGCCGAGGCCGCCGGGGCGCCGGCCCTCCCACGGGGCTCGCCCGGCCTGGAGATTGTGACCTGGTCCGACCTGCCGGTGGGCTCTGGTACGAGGCCGCGCACGCGGTGGCACGGTTCAAGGCCAATCACCGACGTCGCGCGATGCATACGAGCCTACGAGCCGGCGCCTGCGCTGCAGGGCTTGGGACGAGTAGCATCCTGGCCGGCTGCCTGCTCGCCGCGCTGGGCCACGCGGTCGGCCGGCCGTACGCCGACACGGCGGCGTTGGTGCACGCCGTGCTGCACCTGGAGCAGGTCTTGACGACGGGCGGGGGCTGGCAAGACCAGGCGGGCGGTCTCGTGGGCGGCTTCAAGGTCACGACGTCGGCGGCCGCCCTGCCGCTCCGCGTACGTCAATAAACAAGGTAGCCTCGGCGATGTCAACGCCAGTCTAACGAGATCACCGCGACCGCCCGACAGGTCGCCTCCGCGCTGCAGGTCGTGCCAACGATCCTGCATCCGCCAGCGGGTTTTATTGAACAGTTCAACGCGCAGGCGTTGCTAATCTACACGGGCAAGACGCGCCTCGCGCGCGGCCTGCTGCAGTCGGTGCTGCGGCGCTGGGCCGCACAGCTGCCCGAGATTTTGGACACCACGGACGGCCTCCTTCGCAACGCCAACGCAGCTCGCGCGGCGATCGAGGCTGGTGCGGACTTGGGTCGGGTGGCCAGGTCGCCACCGGCGGTGGGCTCACCTCCTCCAGCGGTAGCGTCCTTAGTTCCGCCACCTGCAGGCGACTGGACGGCGCTGGGCGCCGCTGTCAGCACGTACTGGGAGCAGAAGAAGCGCATGGCGGGCCCCGGCTGCGAGCCGGCCCCGGTGACCACCTTGCTACGGTGCCTGGCGCCGTTCGCCGTGGGGTGCGCCCTGGCTGGGGCGGGCGGCGGCGGCTTCCTGCTGGTGCTGGCGCGAACGCCGGCGGACGCCGACGCGATCCGCGAAGCCAAGGCTGCGGCGCGCTCCGCCAACGACCGCGCCTCCGACGACTGCCTCGCCTGGACGGTGCACACGGCCACGGTGGACATGGAGGGCCTGCGCATCGGGCAGCTGCCGTCCGCATGGTAGCATGCTTGTGCATTCTGTACACACTGTACACGGGAAGGGTGTTGTGTTTGTACATAGATTACGGTTCATTCTTTGGCAGGGCCGTGGGCGCCGCCGGCGCGCCTTCGATCCGGCGCAGGAGGTCGTCGCGGAAGGCGATCCGGCGGCCCGCCAGCTGCTTGATGATGCCGCGAGCAGCGTCCAGCTTGCCCTGCTCCACGCAGGCCTCCAGCAGGCGGTTCGCCGTTGCCGCGTTGGGGTACAGCCCGTCGTGGCCCTGAGACAAAAACTCACCGCAACCATATCCGCGTCGCCAAGCGTCAGCGTCGCGTTGACACCATCACGTGCCAGGGAAGCAGAGCGGTCGCTGCGTGTACCATCAGCTCCAGCACGCGCGGCAGCTTGTCCAGCAGCTTGCCGTCCACGCCGGCCTTGAGCAGCAGGCTGACCGTGACGGCGTCCGGCCGGTAGCGGCCCTTGAACCACATCGACCGCTTGATATCGGCCATCTCTTCCATGACCTCGAACGCCTGCGGCGAGTTGAGATTCCGTCGCGTGACCGCCAGTGGCTGAGCATCGGCACTCGCGCGATGCCTTCCCCCCGGCGTGAGGCATACCACTTGGTACTGCCCGGTCTTGAGGCACGCTTCCAGCATCGAGTTGTACACGGGTCGTGTGGGCAGCGTGAACGCGTTCTCCGTCATCGACTCAAAGTACTCCTTGGCCCGCTGCGCATGCCCGGCCTTGCCGCTGCGGGTCGTAGACACGGCCCCAAACAATCACCACTTAGCCCAATGATACCAGAGCAACTGTAGCAGCCTGGAGCGCACCTGGCCCGGATCATCTCGTGGTATGTCCAGATGTCGGGCTTGAGCTTGTAAGTGCCCATCTGCTCAAACAGCTCTTCCGCCGTCTCGTACAGGTGGCGCGTCAAGTGGTCTGCGCGCGGCCTCCCTCCCACTTGGTGGCCGTACGCGCTTCGTCACGCATCGCGCAACGCGGTGTCGCTCTCACAACGAGCCGCGGTCGCACCTGCTTGCTCAAACGACGAGGCCTGCGTCATGTTGAGCGTGCAGCCACGGATGAGCATCTCGAAGGTGGCGCGCGTCGGCCGCTCGCCGGCCGCCAGCATGTGGTGGAACGTGTCCATGGCTGCCACCAGGTCGCGCTGCAAGCCGACACACCCACCAGCCGAGCCATTCTCGTATCGTCAGCAGCTGCCCTTCCCGCACGACTGCCGTAACAGACCCCTCCCGCGGAACCTTCTCCAGGTGGTCGTGGATGAGGGTGTCGTAGTTTTCGCCCACGACGCGCAGGAACCACTTGAAGAAGCGGCGCGACGACTCGACGACCTTGGGGCCCAGCAGTTGCTCGTCCCAGTTGCGGCGGAGCGCCTGGCCCCCGCCGCCCCCCAACGCCGTGATGCACCCCTCCGCGTTAGCCGCCGCACCGGTGGTGCTGCGTGAGTTCGCGCGGTGTCGTACGTTGGCGACGTCGGCAGTGAGGCCCGACCGGGCGGTAACGTCGGTGCGCTGCAGGGCCTTGCGGTACGCGTCGCCGATGGCGTGAAAGCGGCGCTCCATGGTCGCTGCGTCCGCCTCGACCGCCGCCCCCGTGGCCGCCGCGCGGCGCTGGACCGCGTCTGGGTGGTACTGCAGCGCGAGGCGGTAGTACGCCCGCTTGATCTGCGCCACCGTCGCGCCCGGCGGCACACCGAGGACGCGGAACGGGTCGGTGCTGTTGAAATCAGGCGGCAGCAGCGGTACCTCCGCCTCGCCGTCGTCTGCAGCCTGCTCAGCGGTCGCCCTTGGCGGGGCCGCCGTCGTCCGCAGGCCGCGCCAGATGCCGTGCGCAGCCGCCACCGCCGGCCGCCGGCCGCTTCGCCGGATCGCTGCCCGGCCGTAGCCACTGGCCGCCGTCCTGGCGAGCCACGCCGGAACGGCCGCCCGGACCGCCGCCGCCGCCGCCGCCCGCTGCCACATGGTCGCGTCCCGTCCGATCGCAGACTCTGCCGATTCCGGAGTTGCGGCTGACCGCCAGACCTAAGCCTGCTGCCCGATGGGTTTGTGGGCCTCCGGGCCCCACTTTGCCGTCCCGCTCAGCGCCTTTCGCCGTCGTCCTCACCGTCGCCCTCGTCGTCGTCGTCGTCGCCGTCGTCGTCGTCGTCGTCGTCGTCCGCCGCCCGCCGCTGCGCCCTCGGACGGCCACGGGGTCTATGACGTCATCAGACTATGACATCATCAGTCTATGACGTCATCACACGCACGCGGCGGCACGCGGCGGCGGACGGCGGGCGGACGGCGCGCAAGAGAAGGCCGGCGACGCCCCGCTCTGCCGGGGGGCCGGCGGCAGAAAGGCCGGTGAGAGCAGCGGGGAGGCGGCAGTGAGTGAACCGGTGGTGGTGCAGTGACGTGCGGAAGATTGGGCGTCAAAGGACGCCGGCGCCGGACACCGCGCCGACCACGCACGCGGCGACGGTTACGCTGAGACGCCCTGGGACGCCGCGGGACGCCAGTGCCGCGTAGGGCGAACGAACCCGCGGTCGTGAGCGTCTCTTGACGTGCGCACGGAGCCGTGCTAGCGCGCGCGGCCGTTCACACCGTCTGCCAAGCATCGTCTGTCGGCGCGGCAGATCGCCGTCTTCCCTGAAGCGGCGTGCCTGGTGGTGGGCGCGCGCCTGCTGCTTGAGCCGCAGCCATGGCGAGCCTGGCGGACCCAAAGCTGTACCAGAACGCGGTGGTGGTCATCCTCCTGATCTACACCGTCGTGCCGTTCCTGGTCCTCGTCGCGGCCCTGCGGCGGTACCAACTCCGCGCGCGCGCCGTCGCCGAGGCGGCCGCGTCCGCCGATGCGGCCAAGACGGTAACACGGGCACCCTCGTGCCAACGACGCTCCCGTAACAACGGCTACTCACGCCGTCCTTTGCTACTCTTGAGTACCGCTAAGCAGAAGATGTCGCCCAACTTTTCCGCGTCGTCGGACGTTGTGGTGCCCGCCGGGGGGCCGTCCTCCGCGGCGGCGCGGTCAGTGGGCATGCCGGCGCCGCCGCCGGTGACGCTCACCTTCCGCAACGTCATGTGGTCCGTCGAGGTGAAGCGGCCCAAGGACGACCCCAACCCGGGCAAGGGCAAGACCAAGGTCAAGAAGATCATCAAGGGCGTCACCGGCTTCATCGAGGTGCGCCGCGCCTCCGCTGTGCAATGGGCGCCGTAGTTGGTCGGTGATCCTCACCGCGGGCGGCCTCGCCTGCAAAGCGCACTGATGGCCGACGACGCACAGAGCAAGAAGCTGACCGCCATCATGGGCCCGTCCGGTGCGTGCGTTTGCCCAGCAGTGCCCGGCCCGCACCCCGTGACGTGCTCACGTACCCAATGTGCGCCATCCACGGCAGCCATCATCTGCAGGTTGCGGCAAGAGCACGCTGCTGGATATCCTGGCCGATCGGAAGCCCGGCGCACCGCCCGAGGGCACCATCCTCGTCAACGGCGAAAAGATCGGGCCGTCCTACCGGCGGGTGGCCGCCTACGTCATGCAGAGCGACGTGCTCTTCCCGCGGCTCACCGTGCGCGAGACGCTGATGTACGCGGCCCAGCTCCGCGTGCCAGCGTCGGTGCCGCTGGCCGAGAAGACCGCACGGGTGCGGCCCCGCGCCCCTGCGTTGCACGCCAGTGCGCGGTGGCAGCGGCGTCCTCACTTTCTCTTCGCGACAGACGCGATGCCGCGGGTGGCGCCGCGCAGGTGGACCAAATTTTGCGGGACCTGGAGCTGGCGCACGTTGCGGACACGGTGATCGGCGACGAACGGCTGCGCGGCCTGTCCGGCGGCCAGCGCCGGCGCGTCACCGTCGGCGTGGAGCTCGTGACCAACCCAAGTAAGGCTGGACCGGTGCGCCCAGGCGCCGTTGCAGCCTGATACTGACGGGACAGCTGCGCAATGGCTGTGCCCGCCGGCGTGCCGACCAGGTCTGATCTTTCTGGACGAACCGACGTCGGGCTTGGTGCGTCCTCGGGAGCGGCGCTGCGCACCGAGCGTCCGGTCGGCGCTCACGCACTCGTCGTTTGCGGTGCTTCGCGACTTGGCGTCGTTGCGGTAGGACGCTTACAACTCGCTGGTGCTGGTCAACGTCCTGCGCCGGCTGGCGGACGCGGGCCGCGCGGTGGTGTGCACGATTCACCAACCCCGCCCCGACATCTTCAAGTAAGAAGGCGTGTCGGCACTGGCCCGACGGCAGCGGTGGCCCGACCACACTCACGTGGTCTCCCGCGCCACGCACCATTGAGCCACGCTGCAGCTTGTTCGATAACCTGCTGCTGATGAAGGCGGGCAACATTGTGTACCTGGGCCCGGCGGACCGCAAGATGGACCCGCGCGCGTCGATGGCGCCGCTGGTGGCACCGCCGCCACCCGCCGCGCTGGCGATGGACACCGGCGCGGCGGGCGCGGGGATCAAGGCCCCGCCCGTCTGGCCGCCAGGCAACCTGCGCGACTACTTCAAGGCCATCGACCGTCCGTTGGACGACACCGCGGACATTGCCGACGTCGTCGGTGCGCTCCCCGGACCCAGAGGGTGCTGGCCCCAGGCCGCAGCCGCAAGCTGACGCCCTCCGTGCGCTCGGGGACCGTGCCTCCCACCCCCCGCGGACACAGTGGACATGACCGCGCAGAAGGAGGAAGGCGACGACGAGGACTGGTGGCTCCTCGTGGACATGGACGACGAGGACGACGACTTTGGCGACGTCATCGAGTCGCCGCCAGGCGCGGCCGACGTGGACGCCTCGATGGTGGCTCAGGCCGGCAGCCCCGTCGACGAGAGCAACGTGAGCGTGGCCGCGGGCGCGAGCGTGGGCGCGGGCGGCTCGACGCCGCTGTCGTCGTCGTTCAGCGCCATCGACAGCAACGAGTTCAACCCGGCGGAGGTGCCCGCCATCATCGTGAACACCAACGAAGGCGCAGCGCGTACGGGCCCGCGCCAAGTCACCCGCGCCGAGGCCGGCGGGCGTTCGCTGAATGTCGGGCTACACGCGCTGTTTGTCGCGGCGATCCACGACAGCGCCCGTGCGGTTTGCGGCCGAGATGCCCCGCCGGCGGTCCAACGCACCCGCGCCGCGGCAGTCGCAGGACCCGCTGCTGCGGTCGTGGGAGGGCTCGGCGTGGAAAGAGGCCATCGACATCCACGTCGATGCGCTCAACACCGCCGCCCTGGCGGAGAAGGAGCGCGCGCGCGTGGCCGAAGGCACTTCCGGAAAGGAGTCGCTTGAAGAGGAGGTGCGCTAGCAACCCCGCAACCGCCAGGGTCGGTCGGTGCATTGTCTGATGCAGTCACAATTGCATCCGCTGGTCACGGCGTGGATCGGCGGGTGCACAGGGCCGTTACGCCAACTCGCTGGTGGAGCAGATCGTTGTGCTGCTGCATCGGTCGGTGGTGAACCTGAAGCGGCAGCGGAGCCGGCTGCTGCAGTCGTACGCGATCAACATTGCCAACTTTTTGTTCCTGGGCATCGTCTTCCTCGGCCTGCGCGTTCCGGTGCGGGCCTGCGGGAGGCGGAGCGCTGTTTCGAATGAGGCGCTGGCTAACGCGCTGCCAACGCGGTCGCTTCCCGCTTGGTCCGTCGCCATCAGCCGTACAACGACCAGTCGAGCCTGGTGCTGCTGCGTGCCAACTCGGCCTTCATCTTCCTGGTCACGCAGTACGCCGTGCTGTCGGAGCTGGACACCATCGGCGACGGTAGGGGAGTGCTGCGGGAGCTGCCGCGTAGCATCTTGTTCACTGACAGCCGCGCGGGCTAGTGGAGTGCGGCCGCGCCCATAGCCTTCCTGGAGAAGAACATTTTTCTGCGCGAGAGCGCCAGCTTGTCGTACAGCTGCCGCGCGTACCATGCCGCGTGGTTCATCAAGGTGCGCGTGGCCGCCACGCCGACGATGAAGGCGACCGCTGTGTCTGACCTCGCCGTTGCATCGCCGTGGGTCAAGATCGCTGGGCGCAGCTCTTCTCGTTTGCGCTCATCAAAGGCCTGCCGTTCACGCTCATCTGCTACTTCCTGTCCGGCATGGGCATCAGCGCCGCCGAGTTCTTCTACTTTGCCGCCGTGATGACGGTCCTGTCGACGCTGGGCTCCGCGCTGGCGCTGCTGCTCGTCTCGCTCGTACCGTCGGTGGAAGGGTGCGTGCGGGTTGGCGACCAGCAGAGGCGGGGTGAATGTCATGGAGGGCGGCGCGACTCACCAAATGCCAGCCGCCCGGCGCGCTCCTCGGCCGCGGCAAACCCCGCTCCAGGTCCGCGTCCACGTTCAGCTCGATCATCGGCATGTTCGAGACGACCGCCGGGTACTACCTGTCGCCCGGCCTCATCCCCTACTGGGACACGCCGCTCTACTTCCTCAGCCCGATCACCTACGTCCTGCAGGTGCGCGCGCCACGCCGAGACGGAGGCTCGCGAGGCGCCGTTGAGCCTGACATTGGCGCGGCAGCGCACTGCACGGGGACGTCGCGCCTCAGGGCATCTACTGGTCCCAGTTCTACGGCCAGTCTGTCGGTGCGTTGTCGTTTTGTGGTCCTTTTTGCGGCCTGGGCGTGCGTGCTGAAATTGTCCCTGACCACCCCCCGAGCCCCGACCCGTGAGCCGGATGGGTCGCAGACGACGACGGCACGACGGAGACCGCGCTGGACTACTTTGAGGTTATGAAGAACCTGAACCAGTGGGCCAACCTGCTGATCGTCATGGCGTACGCGCCCGTGCTTCATGCCATCGCGCTGGCTTGGTGCGTAGGTGCCCAGCCCGCGCGGCGCTTGACCTCCCGGTGGTTGACCTCTTGGCGTGCGCTCTGCGGGTTTGATCGATACGCCCAGCACGTACCTCATTACGCAAGGCGCGGACACGCGCCACCGCATCCGCGAGTCCAAGACGGCGGCGAGCTTCCGCCGCTTCGTGGACGGCCTGCGCCGGCAGCACCGCCTCGTCAGTGTGTACATGCAGGAGCACCTCAACGTGCGCCACGTGTTCTAAAGCCGGTATCTATTGCAGTTGTCTGTACCATAGTTTCCCCTGCCTGTTGTACGAAAGCGCACGCGGATGGACGTTGGGACGCTGGCCCTGCGTGCGTGCTCTTGTCGGGCGCGTGAATGTTGCTGTGCGGCCAGCTCCATCCAACGCTCTTGTCAGGCCGACGCCGTACGGTGCCTGCAGGCTATATGCCTGGCCGCATTCTCCGACGTCCCTCACGCTGGCTTCGCTAGGGCCGGGGCAGTCCCAACGCACGACAGTGCTCTCCTGTAGTCGCTGCCGCGCCTTGGTCGGCCTCGTTCGAGGGTCGCGGGGTCACCCCGCCAACCCGGTTGGCACAAATGACGTCATCACCGTTGCGTCAGCGAGGCGACGGCGGTGGCTGCGCGAGGACGCGCTCATCGCGGCCCCCCCGCACAGGACGCCGTACGCTGCGGGGCACCGTAGGCGGGCGAGGGAGGGCCCAGACGACCGGGCGGAAACCGCCGTGTGGGGGTGGGAAGGCTGGCACGCGGGCGATCCGGTGGGGGCGCAGCGGGGGCCCTCGTCGCCGGTGGCGCAGGTGGAGGAACGCGCGCGGCCCGACCAGGCGGGCCCCAAGGGCCGCAGGACGGGCGAGGGGGCCGCCCTTCAGCGGTGCAGGGAGGCGACGGACGCGTGCACCCGCGGGAGAAGCAATGCCATTCTTGAGCGTCGCCTTGGCGTGGCCGGCCAGTAAACTTCCACCCACGCCCTGACTGACGCCCGGCGGTCGCTCTTGCGGGCTGTCCGGGTTCCGCAGCGTCTCCTCGTAACGCTTGAGGAGAGCTCCACGCAGCCATGGCGCAGCCCCCGCTCACCGCCGGCGGCGGCTCGACCGCCTCGATCCCGCCGATGCTCTCGGCCGAGAACAGCTCTGCGTCCTTCACGGACATGCTGCCCAACACGCACCGCCGCCTCACCAACGCCAACTTCCCGCGCGACTCGGAGGAGCGCGTCTACCACCTGGCGTGCCGGAACGGCGACCGTACGCTGGGCAACCGCGGCGCGGAACCATCGGTCTGTGCGGCGCTTATCGTACCGCGCCCCATGGGCCGGATCGTCGCGAACAGTGGCCCAGCGGATCATCACGGTCGGCGACCCGAAGCGCGCCCAGATGCTCTGCGGCCTGCTGGACCCGGGCTACGCCGTCCACACCGTGGCCTCGAACCGCGGCTTCACCGTTTACACGGGCGCGTACCGCGGTGTACGCTCACGCGCGCGGCATGCGTATAACAAGGGTGCCGCGGGCGCGGCCTAATACGTTGGCCTGCGTGTCACGGTGCGTACCGTACGCAGGTTCGCGTGAGCATCGTCGCCACGGGCATGGTAGCTTTCCGCCCCGCCCGCATACGCCGCAAGCGCTCCGACCTGGCTAATGCTGTCTCTGGGGGGACGACCGTCGCGCGCGCACCTAGGGCCGGCCGATGATGGACTTTCTCGTGCGCGAGTCGCGCGCTGTGGTGGAAGGCGACATGGTCTTCATCCGGTACGAGCCGCGCCACCAGGCATATATAAGGTCGGGGCCAAGCCCGCCAACTATAACGCACACCCGCGCTCCCTCTACATTGGGCGGTGCCGTGCACGTCGCCGCACAGGCTGGGCAGTGCGGGCACGGTGCGCGAGGACGTCGCGGTCGGCTCCATCGCGGTGGCGTCCTTGGGCGCGGCCGAGATTGTGCAAAACTGCGCGGCCTTCCACCAGCCGCCGGGCGCGGTGCCCGCCGAGCCGTACTACCGCACCAGCGGCGTCGTCCTGCCAGACGACCAACTCTCCCAGATGGTGCGGTGCCACGACGCTGGCGTTGGCGAGCGTGCGCCGGCGCGCCCGGCTCACACGAACGTCAGCGTGCGCTCGCGTGCGCTCCGCGACCACCAGCTGCTGGCCAACCTCAAGCAGCACACGCCCGCGGAGCAGGTGCTCGAGGGCATCAACCTGACGGCCGACTCGTTCTACTCGTCGCAGGGCCGCGTGGACTCGTCCTTTGAAGACCACAACGAGACGCTGCTGCAGGACGTCGTGCAGACCTACCCCAAGGCCGTGTCGCTCGAGATGGAGACCTTCCAGCTCTTTCATCTCGCGCAGCTCGCACGGCCCCGCGGCTGCATTCGGGCCACCGCTGCCGGTGCGTGCCGCGGTCCGGCCCCTGCGACACCAGCTGCCTGCGGCCGCCGGGGCTCACAGTGCGCGCATGCCAAGGGGTGTGGGCGTCGCCCCTTGCTGCAGCCATCATCTTCGCCAACCGCCGCACCAACGAGTTCATCGACCCGCTGCTGGCGCGGCAGCGCGAGCAGGAGGCCGGCCGCGCCGTGCTGGAGACCATCGCCGCCTGCGCGCTCTGACGGCCACCGCCTGGCCGCATGACAGCATCTTGGTAACACACGCGTGAGCGCGATGTGCGGCATCAGCTTCTGTACAGGTGATCTCTGCCACGCAGGGGAGAGAGAAAACAATTTGAGGCTCGCTCTGTACACTTTGGGCTACCCTTTGTTGGTTAGAGCTCGTAGAGGTCATTCTCTATCTCCTCCATGCGCTGCCGGTGCTGTTCGAGGCGCGCCGAGTCGGGCCGCAGCTGCTGCCACACGCCGTAAATGTTCATGATCCACTTGCCACCGGCCGAGTCCTCCACCACGCCGCCCGAGCTGGGCCCGAACGGCGTGTCCACCACCGGCCGCGGCGACGGCTGCCGCGTGGAGCTCTGGCTGCCCCCGGCCGAGCTCGTCCGCTCGGACACGGCGCCCGGGACAGGGGCGTGAGGGTAGACGTTGTGGACGCTCGTGGGCGGCGAGTGCACTGGCGAGTCCAACAGGCCGTACCGCCCGCCCGGCGCGCGGTGCATCGACAGCGTCGACGCGGACGATGTCGTGCGGCTGCGCGACGACGGGCCTGCGTCGTTGTCCGGTCCATTGAGCACGAGCTGCCGGTCGGTGTTGGAGCGGCGGTGCGGCGTAGACGAATCGCGTCAGCGCCATGCACTGCCACAGGGGGGCGCCACAAGATGGAACCGAACGCACGCGCTCGCCGTTGATGCTCATGGCCGTGACGGTGGGCTTGGCGTACCGCGGCCCCGTGTCATTGCACAGCGCCAGGGGGATGGCCAGCGTCTTGCGCAGGTACAGGCTGTCGTTGGCCCACAGGCGGTTCACGCGCCGCAAGTCCTCCGGCTGGGGCGCGCCAACGGCCGGTGCCGCCCCGTGCGGGACCGTGAGTACCGCTACCGGCGGACGCGGGAGCTAAAGCGGGCGCGCGAGGAGCCTACCGTGATGCCATACTGAATGGCGAGGCCCTGCAGCGTGTCGGTCGGCCGCACGTAGTGGTACCGAACGCGGTGCACCGTGCCGGCCTTGTCGGTCTCTTCGACCTCGTAGTCCTCGGGGTACTCTTGGCCGCTACCGCCAGCTGCCGCGGCTGCGGCCGGGCCGTTCGCCAGGCCGCCGCGGACCGTGTCCGTGCGCTTGCGGCGCGGGTTGAGCGGCGCCAGCATGGGCGGCAACGGTGCCAGCGGCGGGAGTGAGGGAGGGGCCGGCTGTAAAGACGGCAGCGACGGGATGGCGCTGCCGCCGCCGGGCCCACCGACGCCCGCGCCGTTGTCCCAGTCGGTTTCGGCTACCCGCGCCTTGCCCTTGCCCGTCGACGCCATGGCCGGCGCACGCTCAGGCCTGAGCCCGGTCGGCCGCCGGGCCGGCCCCACAGAGCGTACACGTCCTGTCGCGCCACGACACCACCGCCGTGAACCGTGGCTGGCACAGCAGACCGCAGCATGCGGCGCCCCGGCGTCCAGGCTGGTGTCTGCCCGAGCCGGTCCGCACCAGCGCCGTCGTGTGCCTACTCTCTACCGTCTCACGCTGGTCTTCTTGCACGTGCCGCCTCCCTGCCGCCTGCACTGCCTTCTCGCGACCACCGCGTCGTCGTCCGCGCGGACCGTCGTCGGCGTCGCCACGTCTCGCCCCTCCTGCCGCGCCTTCTCGCTACCTTGCCGCCGCCCGCTTTTACCCACGTCCGTCTGGCCGCCACCGTCCCAACCCACGGCGCCGCCTGCCGGGGCCGTCTGGGCCGCCGCCGCCGCCCGCCGTCGCCGCCCGGTTCCTCGGCCACTCGCCTGGCGCCTGCGCTCACATGACGCACGGCGATGACGTCATAGGCACGGCCGGGGATGACGTCACCTATGGCGGCCAAGGCGGGGGGCGCCGGCTCAAAGTGGGATCGCCGCTGGTCGTCGCTGGAGGCGGACGGCCGGGTGAGGCGGAAGGCGCAGGCGCCGCGAGGCGAAGGTGGCGCCCGGGACATGGACTGAGTCAGGAAGGCGGTAGGGAGACCGCGGCGCACACCGTTCAATTTCGCCGGTGGCGGAGAACGCGCGACAGCAAGGCGACGGTTGGGGCAGGAGCGAGGTGAGTGGTATGGAAAGGGGCGGAGGAGACTGGTGGCGGCGGTGAACGGCCGGGAACACGGGCGGCGGCGGGCAAATCGGGGGGGCCGGATAGTTTTTTATTTGCGTGGTTGTTAAGGTCGCCGCTGCGGCGGAATCTTGACCAACAACATGGCCGTCGCTACAGAGAAGCTGGACGGCCGCTTTCAGTTCGACCTTGCCAGGTAGGGCCCTATGGGCTGGGGGCGGTCTTTGGCATTCTTTCTACTGGATCTAAACCGCCACGAGCCGTGCCCAACGCTAGATCGGCTGTCTCAGGCTGGGCACGTACCTGCGACAGCACATTCCCAGCCTGGCGCTGCCGCTGGAAGCGCGCAAGTTCAGCGTCGGGCAATCCAACCCAACCTTCCTCCTCACCGACGCGAGGTCCGAGGCCGCGCCGCCCAAAGCGCCCCGCCCTGCCGGCCATAGAGCTAACGTCGCCGGCGTTACCACCCATGTACGCGGGCGTGCCCGCGGCAGCGGCGCCAAGTTTGTGATGCGCCGGCGGCCGCCGGGCAAGGTCGTGTCGACCGCCCATGCCGTCGACCGCGAGTTCCGCGTCCTCAAGGCCCTGGACGGCTCCGGCGTGCCGGTGCCGCGCGTCTACTGCCTGTGCATGGACGACGACGTGATTGGCTCGGCGTTCTATGTACGGCAGCCGTGGCTCGATCGGCAAGTGGGAGCCGTGCCTAAAGCTGGAGCGGTGGCGCGTTCCATCCACGTGACCACCCCCAGGTTATGGAGTACGTGCTGGGCCGCGTGTTCACGGATCCCGCGCTGACCAAGCTGCCCAAAGCCGAGCGGACTGCCTGGTACGATGCGCCAAAGCGCGGTAGAATTTTGCTTTAGCGCAGCGCCTGCTGACGACGGACTTGCCGTGCCGCATCCCCAGGCGCGCGCGGCCGCAGCTACGAGTCCATTATCGAGGTGCTGGCGACCCTGCACCGCCTCAACTTTCGGCAGCTGGGCTTGGAGGGCTTTGGCAAGGTGGGCAACTACTACGCCCGCAACATTGCTAACCTCGCCAAGACGTCCAAGCAGCAAGGTGCGTTCGATCTTTGGCCAAAGCTCCGTGACCCGCACCACGGCCGCCATTCACACTGCGCCCAAATTTTGCTGCTGTGCGCATGCTCCGTTCCCTCAGAGGCCGTGTCGGACAAGGTGCCGCGCATCCCCGACCGGGACCGCCTGACGGAGCGCCTGCTGCGCTACCTCCCCGACGACCGCGTGGCGATCGCGCACGGCGACTTCAAGATGGACAACTTTGTACGTCGCTGAACACCCACGCGCCCTCCCTGGCCATCGGGCTAACGACGCCATCGCTGCGTGCGTCCCGCACATCGCCTAGTTGTTCCATCCCACCGAGCCACGCATCGTGGCGCTGCTGGACTGGGAGCTGTCGACGCTGGGCCATCCCATGGTGGACGTGGCCAGCCTGTGCGCCGCGTACCGCACCCCGTACAACGGCGGCGAAGGCTCCTTTGGCGGCCTCATGGGCTTGGACTTTGAGGAGGTGCGCTCGCGAGAGAGGCCAGCAGCGGCCAGCCGGCGCCGTGGCGACTGACAACTCGAAAGCGGCCCGTTTGTTTGGGCGCTCTCCCAGCACGGCATCCCGTCCGAGTCGCAGCTCGTGCAGCGCTACGCGCAGCTTGTGCGCATGCCCTTCCCGGATCCGTACTGGGAGTTTTACATGGCGTTCCATGCGTACAAGGTGCGATCCGCCACCGCTAGCATGTAGCGATGGTCCAGGTGAAATGACACGCAACATCCGCGGGACCGCCCTTTGCTCTTCGGGCCGCAGGGGGCAGTGATCGCGCAGGGCATTGGCATGCGCTTGGCGATGGGCACGCACAGCTCCAACCTCGCGTCCATGTACGCGGCGCTGACGCCCGTGCTCGCCGACATGGCGTCGGCGAGCGTCGACGCGCTGGAGGCCGCGCTGGCCGCGGCGAGCACGCCGGCGAACCCCCTGCCACCGCCGCCGCCCGTCGTGGTGGGCGAAGGCGTGGAGGTCGCCGACGACTACACGCACCGCGCTCCCAGCGACCCCGCCTTTGCCGAGGCGGTTCACGTCCATTTCTACGCGCCCGCGAGCCAATGGGGCGGCTACCTGCGGTGCAGCAACCGTCCCAACGAGGGCGTCGCCGACGTCAGCGTCTGCCTGTTCCGGCCCGACGGCAGCGTCGTCGTTGATGCCCAGTAGGGGCCATACGGGCCAGTGTGGAGGGTGGGTAGTTGGCGCACGCTAATGGATGACCAGAGTCCGTCGTGCTGCCGCGCCATTCGCAGGCGGCCCAGGATTGTGTCGAACGACGGGTGGGAGGCGGGCGGCCTCAGCGTGCGCATCGTGCGGCCCATGCAGACCGTGGAGGTAAGGCGCGGCACGGTAACGGAGTGTGGCGTGTGTAGTAGACGGGCCCACGGTGTCGTCTCGGCCTAGCGGCGTGGAGCGGCCCAGGTCGAGTACGCTGGCACGTGTGCGGTCCTGTCCGACCCCAACCGTCGGTGCGATGCCAAGCTGCCGCTGCAGGAGCGCGCCAACGTCGCGTTGCGGTACGAGGTGAAGCATCTAGTTGAGTGGCTATCCTGAAAGGCACTCACGTCCGCTCCTCTCGGTTTTGGTGCGCGTCGACGTTATCAGGCTCGTGCTCAAGGCGAGCGGCCCGGCGGTGGTGCACCCGGGCGCTTCGCGCAGCGGGACCCGCTACGAGCAGTTTGTGACCGTGCACGGCCATCTGCAAGTGAGGGACCCCGGCACGGTGGTGCCGTTGGTCGGCCACGGCCTGCGCGACCACTTTTGTACGTCGACCATCACACTGTCGCCAAGGCCCGCGCGATCTCATCCGACCGCGATGTCGCGGTGTCGCATCGTGCCGCACAGGGGGAACGCACGCTTGGCCCGCGGCACAGCCGGTAGGAGGTCGGGCGTGCCGCTCACAACTCCGTGCACTGTTCGTTGACGGATTCCATGCGGCCCGAGCGGTTCGGTTGACGGCGCGGCAGCATCGCGTCATCTCGGCCAACCTGGGCACCAGCGTCGGCGTGAGCGCCGTCGTCGCCGCTGACGGCAACGCGGCGGGCTACGTGCACGTCGGCGAGGCCGTACACCCGTTGCGGTCCATCGAGCTGTCCTCGCGCTACGCGCACGACGGCGTCAAGGTGTTTCGCGGCGTCGACCGCCCGCCGCAGGCCAGCAAGGCGCCCCAGCAACTCGTCCTGCGTTTTGACGCGCCGGCCCTAGGCAGCGGCCCGGCGCCGATGCGGCATACCTTGGTCGGCACGGTGCTTGCGTCGCTGGTACGTGCGCTACTAGTTAGCTCAACTGAGGGCCCTGGCTGACGTTGGAGCGTAGCGGTTGACTGTGCTGGCTATATTGTGCGGTAGCCACGTCGCCACCACACGGCGGACCAGCTAACGGCGGCCACGGACGGCCTGACCGCGTTCACGCTCGACGGCGCCGTCGTCGGGCACGGCCTCAGCACCTACGTCGACACCCATCCCGCTCACTCGCGCTTGTGAATCTGATGCATGTGCATTGTACACTAGTTTGCGACGACTGGCTGTCGCGTGCGGCCCTTTGTATCCAAGCTCAAATGTACGTTTGTTGCACCGGGCTTGCACCGCATGCATGCATGCACGCATGCACACGGTCCGACTGGAGACGCCGACGCCGAGGTCGGGACGGTCAGGGGCGATGACGTCATTTTGGCGCGAAAC
>Ga0180216_1001376_pt1 | contig 21935 bp, 28 predicted proteins | sample eDN3rd37CBELigMG_FD_128879 | JGI IMG/M metagenome (GOLD analysis project Ga0180216, IMG submission 128879) | Enriched Miracle-Growth compost microbial communities from Emeryville, California, USA - eDNA 3rd pass 37_C BE-Lig MG (version 2)... ...
CGCGGTTGGCCGGGTAGAACTCGCCGCGCCACGCCCATGGCATTTTGCGTTGGCTGAAGCGGGCATGCATGGGTCAACGCCGGCGCGTGTTGGATTAGCATCGTACGGCGACCAGCGAGCCCTGGGGACGGCGACCTACCAGGTGGCGCCCGGAACGTTGAAGTCGCACGCCGCGCACGTGGCCTCGTCCACCAACGCGGTCGGCTGAGTCAAGGGAAGTGCAGCGTCAGGGGCGGAGCAGGACGGGAACGTAAGCCCAATCGCGGCGGCGCCGCAATTCTTGCGGTACGTCACTCTACCTGCATGCGGTTGGTCAGAATGATGTTGGGGTACATGGCGGCCACGTCCAGATGGTAGATGAGGGGCGTCTCCAGCCGGTTCGGCGTGTCACGCAGGTTCTCCAGCTTGGCCAAGATCTCGGCCTTGACCTCCTCGTAGTTGGTCACCGTCTCGAGGCGGTACTTGCCCTCGACGGTGATGGCGAACTTGAGTGCCTTGTCCAGGTTGTCGATGAGCTACGGCGTGCCCCGCCCTACCAAGAGCGGCACTACCTCGATGAGCGTCGGACCTGCGGCAACACGCACCGGGCGGAGCACCCACCTCCTGGTAGCCCGACGGGTCGCAGCGGAACTTGGTCGGCAGGTCGCTGCGGAAGACGCCCGACTCGATGGCCTCGACGTGTCCGCCAACGTACGTCTCGCTCTCCAGCAAGTGGCCCTCGTAGAACTGGTCGTAGCTCTCCGTCTGCTTGTTGGGCATGATGATGTTGGCCTTGTACGCCTCCACCTGCATGGAACGCATCCCAGCAGGCGCGTGGTCGGTGCGGCCGCGCATCAGTATCGTGAAAAAGGCCGTATGCGCACACGTCGGTGGGGCGCGGGCGGACCATCAGCAGCGTCTCGCAGAGGGTGCCGGAGCCCTTGCGCAGCACGTCGTCGGGGTTGAGCGGGATGATGTTGCACAGCGAGAAGATGAACGGGTGGACGTACTTCATGTACAGGTAGAACGTGGCCACCGCATCGGACACCGAGTACGACGCCAGCCGCTGCGGATCTTCTTGGGCCAGGCTGTGGGCGACATGATACAACAGCGCGGTGCCGTCGCGTCGGTGAGTCGACCGTGCAGGGTTGGGCTGGATGGCGCTGGGCACGTTGCCGCACCGCGTCATATCTTCGGGATCCAGCTCCATGGGGTTGTAGCCCAGCTTGGCCGTGGTGACGGCCTGGCGGCGGCGTCGCTGACCGACATCGAGGATTCGCAATGATCAGTCCGGCACGGCGCACGTCACTAGGGTGGGAATAGCTCGCCGCATGGGCACCTTGAGGCCGTGGCTGCCGGCGGGCAGGTAGCTGTCGCGCTTCACCCACCGGAACGCGTCCATGTGGCAGGCGTGGCGGCTCTTGTACTCGCCCTCCGCGTCCTTCGAAAAGCCAATGAGCTGGGCGGCTCCGAACACGCCACGGGTAGCAGCATCGCACGTTACGCGATTAGCCAGACCGACATCGCAAGGACCCGGCGCGCTCCCGCAGCCCCGGCGTACGCTCTCCATGTTCATGCCGTGGTAGCGCGCGCGCTCTTCGATGAAGGGCCAGTCGAACGAGTCGCCGTTGAACGTGGCAAAGACCGACGGCTTGACCTCGCAGATGTGGTCAAAGAAGCGCCGCAGCAGGGATTCCTGGCAGGGGTATCCGATCAGACGATGAGGCGCAGGGCGTTTCGCGTTGGGCCTCGTTGGGTTTCGCCGCGCGTGCCCACGGCGTCGGCGTACCTCGTCCGGTTCATTGAAGACGATGAACGGGCCCTCAAACTCGGGCTTGGGCGTGTACTCAAAGTCGGCAATGTCCTCCGACACCACCTGCCGGTTGGTGATCAGGTAGCCCTGATGCGCCAACGGCAAGTGCTTGGCGATGCCCGCCGTCAGCATTCTGGGCGAGGTGCGCTGCCTTGCGTAAGGCCGTCACCCGGTTGCTCGCACCTGCTTGTCGATCATGTACGAGATCATCATGATCACGTCGGTCTTGGCGTCGGGGAACTTGAGCGGCTGCTTCGTACACTCGATGTCGAACGCTGCCCGCCACCCCGAGCAAACCATCAATCGCGGGCAGCGGCGGTCGTCAAGCTCGTCAACCATCCGCGCTCGGCGGAGCGGGCAGGAGAGCCGCCGGCCGAGAGGTACCCAACACGATGGTGTCGGCACGCTCGATCATCTTGTACTGGCGCGCCATGGAGATGTGGCCGTGCGTGGCCTTGACGGTATACCAGTGGCCCACGCGCAGGTCCAAGTCGATGGCCACGCGCAGGTAGTACGGCACGTCGTACTCGCGAATGTCCAGAAAGTTTTCCCGGACGTCCTGGTAGCGCGTGCCCTTGCCGCCGTCCGCGTCGCCGCTACCGGGGCGCGCCGGCCGACACTTCCGCGCGTGCCCGGATGGAGGATTAGCCGTGCAACCTAGTGCGCTCCTTCGCGCTAGCTCGCCCCACCGTACCCAGCGTCCGCGTAGGCATCCAGCGTCGAGCGCCGCTCCTGGTTGCGCCGCACCAGCGGCTGGAGCACCTTGCGGACCTTGTACAGGTCGTTGACGTTGCGGAAGCACAGCTGGAGGAACTGCCGCGGCCCCGCAACGAGGTGGTTGGGCATGTCCAGGTCGATCTTGTGGCGGCGCACGATCCGGCTGATGGTGTTCTCAAAGGTGCGCTTCAGGTACTGCTCGACCTCCTGCTCCGAGTTCTCCTGGGGCAGTGACGGCCATACAGTGTCGATACCGGGATCGTCAGTGGCCAGTCGTCCCGCCGCGGCAGGCGTGAATGGGGAAGTGTCCGCACCTTGACCGCGACGATAAAGTAGGGCTCGTAGGGCAGCGTCGCCTTGAACCGCGTGCCGTCTTCGGCCAGGAAGTAGTAGTCCACGGCGGCCGTGCCGCCGCTCCACTCTTCGTCGCGCAGGAGCGTCTGAGGAGGCGGCAACCGAAGCATGTTCTGGCGAGACCTCAGATCAGCCGTCCGCGCGCGACCGGAACACCGGCGGACGTTGGCCACCTACCGGGTGCATGCCGAGCAGCCAGCCAAGGCGCTCGGGCCCGTCCTCGTAGCGGTAGAAGCCAAACTGCTCGTCCAGCATGTCGCGCGCGCGGATCTGCTCGAAGCGGTCCTCCATGTCGTCGAGCACGCGGTCGTCGCGGTCGTCCGCAGGCGCGGGCGCAGCCGCCCTGGCCGGCCGCGACGCCGCGCCGGCCTCCTCGTCGTCGTCGTCGCCGTCGAGGGCCACGCCGGGCGGCCCGCCCGCCCCGCCGCCGTTCCCGCCGCCGCGCCCGCCGCGCCCGGCGCTGGGGAAGCGCGGCCGCTCGCCCTTGTTGGGCCGGTAGCCCTGCGGATTGGCGCGATTGCCGCTGGCGCGGCTGCCGCCGCTGCCGAACATTGCGCGAGGTCCGTTGCCGCCGCCACCACCACCGCGGCCACGGAAGCTGCCGCGGCCACGGCCGCCGCCGCGGTCGGCCATGGTTCGCTGCGCCGTCCGGGTCGGCGGCGCGGGTCGCGTGCCGGCCTCCACTGTGCTTGCTTTGTGCTCGTCGCGCCAAAAGAAATCCAACAATTTTCTGATTTTCGCGCCAAAAGTACCCCCCAGTTGCAGCGTACCCCCCACGGGGAGGCAAGCGCACGGCCGCCGCCATGTTTCGCGGGACGTTCCAAGTACGCGCCCCACCCGCAGGGCGGCCCTGCCGAGGCCCTCGGTGCGCTGCTGACGCCGGCCGCGGTTGCGTGCAGGGGGGCCGGGGACGTCGCGTAGAGCGGGTTCCTCTCCATCTTTTACAGCATCGGGTACGGGAGCCCCCGTCCGGTTGACGGCGGCCCTCGCTCCGCCGCCCGCTCACCGGAACCAACTCGACGCCCCTGCCAACGTTGACAGGTCCCAGCCGTTGCAGCTGTGGGCCACGGCGGTCGGCCAGGGCGACGATGCGGGCAGCATCAAAAAGCTGAGCGACAACGACATCCAGTCGGTCGTGTACGAGATCGCGGGCGCCAACGTCGCCAAGACGTACATGACCTGCCCCGCGGACCCGACGAAAGAGCTGGGCATCAAGCTGCGTACGCGCCGCCGTCCGCCGGGCTCGGCCGAGGGACGCCCGAGCCGTACGGCCTCATGAGAAAATGCAACGTATGCCCTGGGGGAGGTGCGCGGACGGCTGCCAGCCTACTTTGTCATGCTCGTCAAGGACCTGGGCCACTACTTCACCTTCGAGGTCGAGGTCCTGGACGACCAGGGCGAGCACCGCCGCTTCCGAGCTAGCAACTACCAGGTGCGACGAACGAGGCGACGAACTGGGACGCGGCCCGCCGGCGAGGCCAACGCGTGCCCTCGCGTGGGACGGGCGCGCTGGGGTCCGCAGAACACGACACGGGTCAAGGACTACATCTGCACCATGCCGCTCAAGCTGGAGTCGGGGTGGAACCAGGTGCAGCTGAACCTGGCCGACCTGACCAAGTACGCGCACCGGCCCAAGGGAAGGACGCGCGTCTGCATTTGTCCTCACCGATCACGCGTCCTACGGTCGCCGCGGCGCCGCGGCCTGGCAGGCGCGCGCACGGCACCAACTTTGTGGAGACGGTCCGCGTGACGGTACACGCCAACTGCCGCCTCCGTCGCATCTACTTTGCCGAGCGCCTGTACGGCGAGGAGGAGCTGCCGCCCGAGTTCAAGCTCTTCCTGCCCATCCAGCGGCACTGAGCCTCGCGCGGCCGCGTGTACAGTGTACAGCTCCGGCCGCCCGGCGGCCACTGTTCGAGAATGACCTGTGCACATGTATGCTATCACGCTGTACAGTCCTGGCCCACATGCACGCACTCATGCCGCGGCCGCGGGTGCCTTAAAGATGGCCACGACGACGTTCTGCTCTCTCCGGACCAGCACGTCGTGCTCGCCCAGCTTGACGTGGAGGGACGGGCCCGCGTCGTCGCCGCCCGTGCGGGCCTTCAGCGCCAGCGCTGTCACCGAGCCCGACGCGGACGCCGGCGCATTTCCGCGGGCTAGAGGGTCGGGTGAGCAGCCGTCGCCGAGCGGAGGCTGTCCCCCATTAGCAAACGGCTGGCGAAGCTGGTTCACCAGCGAGCTGGCCAACCCACACGTACTGGCAATGCACAGGCCGCTGAGGTCGGCGCAGAGCACGCCTGCGACGCCGGGCTGCGCGGCACTGGACACGATCGCACGCAGGCGTCACGAGACCACGCGGGTCAGTCCGCTATCGGGGTCTGTGTTAGCGTCCGCCGCCGTGTTCCCCACGGACGTACATTCGGTCCAGTGTTTCGTTCAGGGCGCGCTCCATGGTGGCGGCCCGCCGTGTGTTGGTGCGTCAGCAGGGCTGTTGCTGCGGCGTCACCTGCGGCTCAATGGGCTGGCCTCTCGCTACGCGGCCTCCGTCTGCCGCTGCACGGGCGTCCCCACCGCTCGCGTGGCGCTGCAGCAGCCGCCAGCCCCAAACAACGCCGCTTGCAACGGCGCGGGCTTCTGTTCGTGCGTGTGCCGCCGTTCGTGCTCCGAGTTGGTCTGCGCAGGGTTTGGCCAGCGTTCCCTACAGCACGTGACACTCATTCACGTGACGCGTGGTAGGGCTAGGGGTGTGCCTATTAGTCAGGTGATCTATTGTCACGTGAGATGCGCCCAGGGTTGGGGCGAAGATCATGTGACAAATATGTCACGTGATGTGGCGGCTAGGGTTTGGGGTGTGCGGGTTCGGCGCCACTTTTCCTTTGTTCGCTCGCTCCGCCGCTGGCGCCGTCGTGGCGTCGTCGTGGGTGCGTCGCCGCCGCCGTCGCCGTAGTCGTCGTCGACCGCGCCGCATCGGCCCCCAACCCCGTCAAAGGGCGTCGACTGTGCCGGACACGAGGAGCGTGGGGGAGCCGACGAGGAGCGAAGGGGAAACGAGGACACCCGTCTGCCCGTGCACGATTCCTTCGTCACCGTGGCCTGAGTACGACCTGGGCTGAGCGGCGTCAAGAGCGGCCGCGTGCGTCAGGCCGGCAGAGACGCGGGCGAGCAAGAGGCCGGTCACACGGACGTGCCACGACGGCTCGGCGAGCTGGAGGACGCGTCCGGGGGGTGGCTCGGAACTGCCTGCGCGCGCCGCCAACGCCGCCCGCCCGCGTGGGCCAGGCTGGGCAGTCGTGCGCCGGCAGCGGGGCGATAAGCACCTGGGGCGTGGAAGGGAGCGCCGCGTGTCGCGCGCGCCTACACTGCCGCCACCATGGCCGAACAACTGGCCAAGGCGCATCAGTACGAGTACCGCGCCACCGCCAACCTCGTCCTGCAGGCCGACCGGTACGGACTGCGCCCGCTCCCCTGCCTTGCCACGCCGTCCTAGGCGCGCCGCTGATCTGTGCCAATGTAGCGCCGCGGCGGCGCACCCCTGCAGGCGCCTGGTGAGCCGCCGGACCGATGAGGGCACGGGCGAGGTGGAGAGCCTGGCCGGCCGCATCGACCCGAAGCAAATGGGCGACCGCGCCATGCGCACCAAGCCCAACGTCGACCGTGCCCGGCAGTCGTGCGTGGCCCGCCGGCCGACAGGGGCGCCTGTGCAGCGAGCGCCAAAGGCTAATTCCCAGCCACGCGTGTTAGCCATGTCGCGTGCGAACGTACGGCGCGCAGGAGCGACAAGAAGCGGCTGCAGGAGGACCGGGACTCGCTGCGGCTCGGCATGGGCAAGGGCGGCTTTGGGTCGGTCCTCGCGGCCACCGAGGACTTTGAGGGCCTGACTTACCGGCCGACTACCAAGGAGACCCGCGTGGTCTACGAGCTGGTCCTCGCTTTTGTGCACCAGTTCCTCGGCGACCAGCCGCAGGTGCGGCGGCGCGCCGGCGCAACCGCGCACGCGTCGAACCATTGCCCTAACGAAGATGGCGCACGGGCGTTTGTGCTAGCGTGCGGGGGTGGCCATAGGACGTGTTGCGCGGCGCCGCGGACGAGATTCTGGCGGTGCTGAAGACGGAGGGCATGAAGGACGTCGAGCGCAAGCGCCAGATTGACGGCCTGCTCGGCGGCCTGACCTCGGAGCAGTACGCCCAGCTGGTCAACCTGGGCAAGAAGATCACCGACTACAAGGTCGGAGGCGACCAGGGCGCCACGGGCGGCGCGACCGACACCGGCATCGACGAAGAGATGGGTGTCGCCGTTGTCTTTGACGAGAGCGAGGAAGAGGAGGAGGGCGACAACTACGAGGTCAAGGACGAGTCGGAGGAGGTGTGTGCGCGCGCGCTCGGCAGGGCCCACGCGCGCGCTGGCGCGGACCGCGGTGACGCGAGGTCTGACCGGGCGTGCCGGGTGCGACGGCCGGATGATGCGGGGCGGGCGGTCCGGCGGCGCGCAGGAGGAAGAGGAGACCGGCGAGGAGGCCCCAATGGACCTGAAGCTCGGCCAAACCGGCGAGGAAGAGGAGGGCGACGAGACCATCGGCGGCGCGGCCGCAGCCGCGTCGGGCAGCGGGCAGAGCCTCCGGCCGCAGGACGTCGACGCGTTCTGGCTGCAGCGCCAGCTGTCCGCGTACTTCCCCGACGCGGTGACGGCGCAGAACATGGCCAAGTCGGTGCTGGAGGTCCTCCAGGTCGCCAAGGACGCGCGCGACTGCGAGAACAAGCTCGTGCTGCTCCTGGACTACGACAAGTTCGACCTCGTCAAGCTGCTCACCAAGAACTGGACGACGGTGCTCTACTGCACGCGCCTGGGCCAGGCCCAGAGCCCTGCCGACCGCGCGGCCATCGAGAAGGAGATGAGCGAGGACCCCAAGCTCCGCCCGCTGCTGCACGGTGCGGCCGCGGGGCGGCGACGGCTATGCGCCCGGAGGGAGGCCGGTGGGACCCTGACGCGTGCCGCCTGCCCGTTGCGTTGGGCTACGCGCGGCGGCGGTCTGCAGCGCTGACGGGCAAGGGCGAGGAGGCGCCCGCCGCCGCCAAGCCGGTCGGTGACGACGCATCGCGGGTCGCGGCCGCGCGCGGCAAGGGCAAGAAGGCCGCGCGCGACGACGCGATGGACGTCGACGCGGCCGCGAGTGCGCCGGGCTCCAAGAGTACGCTGACCCCTCCCCCCCAGCGCACTGGCGGATGCGCTCTGCGGGGGTGCTGACCCAGGCGCCGGCAGCACGGATTTTTGCATGGACGGGCGCAGCGGTGCTCCCGCGCACGCTGCTGGATCTGGAGAACCTCAAGTTTGCGCAGGGCGGCCACCTCAAGTCGAACCGGACTACGACGGTGCCCGAGGGCGCGTGGCGCACGCAGAAGAAGGGTTACGAAGAGGTGCACGTGCCGGCGGCCAAGGTGCCGCCGCCCTCACCCGACGAGCCCGTCGTGTACATTAAGGACCTGCCAGACTGGGCGCGCGCCGCGTTCGCCAAGACGGAGAAGCTCAACCGCGTGCAGAGCGTGCTCTACAAGACCGGTACGATCGCGGCTATGCAGCGGCGGCGGTGTGCGACGCGCGTTCGTCGGCGCGGCTAACCAGTGCGTCCCAACGATGCGTGCGCGCAATGCAACCGCAGCGTTCATGACCGACGAGAACGTCCTGCTGTGCGCGCCCACGGGCGCCGGCAAGACCAACGTCGCCCTCCTCACCATCCTCCGCCTCATGAGCCAGTTCCGTCAGGTGCGGCCACGAGGACCGGGCGGCGCTAGCAGGGGAGCGAGAGCAATGCTGACGAGCTATGCCCTCTGCTGCGCTTTGCAAGTTTCCTTTGCCTTTGCAGCCGGACGGCTCGTTCGACCTGTCGGCGTTCAAGATCGTGTACGTGGCGCCCATGAAAGCGCTGGTCCAGGAAGTCGTCGGCAACTTCACCGCCCGCCTGGAGCCGTACAACATCAAGGTCTCCGAGCTGACTGGCGACCGGCAGCTGACCAAGGCGCAGATCGCCGAGACGCAGGTCGGGCCCTCGAGCTGAGCGGCGCGCGTCTTGTCGCGTCTTGTGTGTGTACTGATCCCGCCACCGCCACCGCCACCGCCACCTCTTGCCACGCCTGTTCTCGCGCAGATCATCGTTACCACGCCCGAAAAGTGGGACGTCATCACGCGCAAGGCCAGTGACCGCTCGTACACGCAGCTGGTGCGCCTCATGATCATCGACGAGGTCCACCTCCTGCACGACGACCGCGGCCCCGTGCTCGAGGCCATTGTGGCGCGCACCATCCGGCAAATGGAGCAGACCCAGTCGCTGGTGCGTCGTCGGGCTGGGCGAGCTTGGCGGCCAACCCGCCGAGCGAACCTGACGCCAGAAACGGGTAACCACTATCTCGGGGGTCGCGGACGGGCAGGTTCGCCTGGTGGCGCTGTCGGCCACGCTGCCCAACTACGAGGACGTGGCGACGTTCCTGCGCGTGGACCCGTCCAAGGGCCTGTTCTTCTTCAACAACAAGTACGGCACCCCTTGCTGCTGACCGATGTGCCGAAGCAAAGGGCAGCGACTAACCATGCGCGTCGGCTTGGTGCGATCGGCGCCGGCGGCCAGCTTCCGCCCATGCCCGCTGCAGCAGCAGTACATCGGCATTACCGAAAAGAAGGCCGTGAAGCGGTTCCAGCTGGCCAACGAGATCTGCTACGAGAAGGTCATGGAGTACGCCGGCAAGCACCAGGTCATTATCTTTGTGCACTCGCGCAAGGAGACCGCCAAGACCGCCAAGCTCATCCGCGACATGGCGATCGAGAAGGACGGCATCGGCAAGTTCCTGGGCGACGACTCGGCGTCCCGGTGCGTACCCGTGTCGCCCAGCGTGGGAGATCGCATGACTGTCAGCGGTGTTTGACATGGTGTCCCGACGATCGGCCATGGCCATCGTTGTCGATCGCAGAGAGATTCTGCGCTCCGAGGCGGAAGCCGACGTGCTCAAGAACGCGGACCTCAAGGTTTGCCTGCGGCGCTGGCGGGGGCGCGGTCGCGTGGCGGCACGTGTGGCTCACCCTGTCTCTGCCTGGACAGGGCTGTCGGCTGGCCGGACGCAGGACCTGCTCCCGTACGGCTTTGCCATCCACCACGCCGGCATGAGCCGCGTCGACCGCACGTTGGTGGAGGAGCTCTTTGCGGCCGGCCACATCAAGGTGCTGGTGTCCACGGCCACGCTCGCGTGGGGCGTCAACCTGCCAGCCCACACCGTCATCATCAAGGGCACGCAGATCTACAACGCGGAGAAGGTGCGCACCCTCGCGTGCACACCGCCAACGTTCTGGCTGGCGCCGTCTCACGGTGGCCTCGGCACCGCGCTCGCGTTGCCCGTCTGCTGTCCGGGCGGTTCGGCAGGGCCGCTGGATGGAGCTGTCGCCGCAAGACCTGATGCAGATGATCGGCCGTGCCGGTCGGCCGCAGTACGACACGTTCGGCGAGGGCATCATCATCACCACGCAGAACGAGCTCCAGTACTACCTGTCGCTGCTGAACCAGCAGCTGCCGATCGAGAGCCAGTTTGTGAGCCAGCTGGTCGACAACCTCAACGCCGAGATCGTGCTCGGTACGTTCGCAAGTCGCCCATACAGCAGGCGGCCCCTTGCAACCATCCGTCGCGCTGACACGCCAGGGTGCTTTTTGCGCTGTGCATGAGGCGCTGTGGCAGGAACCGTCACGGACCGCGAGGAGGCGAGCAACTGGCTGGCGTACACGTACTACTACGTACGCATGCTCAAGTCGCCCACGCTGTACTCGGTCCCGCTCGCCGAGCTGGAGGCGGACCCGCTGCTGGAGCAGCGGCGCATGGACCTGGTCCACACCGCCGCCACGATCCTGGACAAGTGCAACCTGATCAAGGTGCGGCCCCTTCGGCCACGCGCCGTGCGGTCGCCGCGTCGTAGGCAGCCTCGCTCACCCCGCGCCATGCCTCTGTCGCACGGATTGCCGCGCGGTGCCTGCCGCACCAGTACGACAAAAAGTCGGGCCGCTTCCAAGTGACCGAGCTCGGCCGGATTGCCAGCCATTACTACATCACGCACACGACCATGTCGACGTTCAACGCGCACCTCAAGCCGTCCATGTCGGACATTGAGCTCTTCCGCGTCTTCTCGCTCGCGGACGAGTTCAAGTACATCCCCGTGCGCCAGGAGGAGAAGCTCGAGCTGCAGAAGCTGCTCGAGTACGCGCCCATCCCGATCAAAGAAAGCATGGACGAGCCGTCCGCCAAGGTCAACATCCTGCTCCAGGCGTACATCTCCAAGCTCAAGCTCGAGGGCTTTGCCCTCGTCGCCGACATGGTCTACGTCACGCAGTCGGCCAGCCGCCTCCTGCGCGCGCTCTTTGAGATCTGCCTCAAGCTCGGCTGGGCGCAGCTGGCCGAGAAGGCGCTCAACCTGTGCAAGATGGTCGACCGGCGGTCGTGGCTGTCGCTGTCGCCGCTGCGGCAGTTCAAGGGCATCCCCGAGGACGTGATCCGCAAGCTGGAGAAGAAGGACCTGCCGTTCGAGCGCCTCTACGACCTGAACCCGCACGAGATCGGCGAGCTCATTCGCACGCCCAAGCTCGGCAAGGCCATCCACAAGGTCATCCACATGTTCCCCAAGCTGGAGCTGCAGGCGCACGTCCAGCCGATCACGCGCGGCATGCTCAAGGTCGACCTGACCATCACGCCCGACTTCCAATACGACGAGACGGTGCGCGGCCCCTGCCAAGCAGCGTGCACGCGAGAGCACCGTCAATGAAACCGACAGCTGACGCGCCACGCCGCGCTCTGTTCTGTTGCCTGGCGTGGGGTGGCCGTCGCAGGTCCACGGCGTCGCCGAGCAGTTCTGGATCCTGGTCGAGGACGTGGACCAGGAGGTCGTGCTGCACCACGAGCCGTTCCTGCTGCGCAAAAAGTTTGCGGGCGAGGAGCACATCGTCAACTTTGTCGTGCCGGTGTACGAGCCGCTTCCGCCGGCGTACTACATTAAGGTCGTCTCGGACCGCTGGCTCCACTCGGGCACGACGCTGCCGGTGTCGTTCAAGGTGCGTTTCTTAGAAAGAAGACTGGTCGCGGGGTTCGGCGCCGGCCATGCAACGCAACGGTGCACTGATGCAGCGTCCGCGAAAGCCGCCTCGGCGCCGCCGCATGCACAGCACTTGATCCTGCCGGAGAAGGTGCCGCCGCACACGGAGCTGCTCGACCTGCAGCCGCTGCCAATCACCGCGCTGCGCAACCCGCAGTACGAGGCCATCTACCGCAGCCGGTACCCTCACTTCAACCCGGTCCAAACGCAGGTGTTCAACAGCCTGTACAACACCGACGACAACGTCTTTGTCGGCGCGCGCGCCGGCTGCGGCAAGACCGTCTGTGCCGAGTTTGCCCTGCTGCGCTTGTGGAACCAGAACGAGAATGGCCGCTGCGTCGTCATTGAGCCGTACAAGGCGGTGGTTGAGGAGCGCCTCGCCGACTGGAAGGCCAAGTTTGCGCCGCTGGGCAAGGCCATGGCGGCGCTGACCGGCGAGACGACGGCGGACCTCAAGATCCTGGAGCGCAACTCGGTCGTCATCTGTACGCCCGCGCAGTGGGACATGCTCTCGCGCCGGTGGAAGCAGCGCAAGAACGTGCAAAACGTCGACCTGTTCATCGTCGATGAGATGCACCTCATCGGGGGCACGGTGGTGCGTCGCCGCGGCTGCGCGTTATCGTGCAAGGGCAGCAGGGGGTGGGGTTCGATCGTGGGCCGCCTAACGCCCGGGTCGTCGCTCGGATGTCCAAACACTGCGTGGGCGCCACCGCACGCTGCCAGGGCCCCGTGATCGAGGTCATTACGTCGCGCATGCGCTACATCTCGGCCCAGCTGGAGCACAAGATCCGCATCGTGGCGCTGTCGACGTCGCTGACCAACGCCAAGGACCTCGGCGAGTGGATCGGCTGCACCGCGCAAACGGTCTTCAACTTCCAACCGAGCGTGCGGCCCGTGCCGCTCGACGTGCGCATCCAGGGCTACAACATCCCGCACTTTGCCTCGATGATGATGGCCATGAGCAAGGTGCGTTTCGGCCGTCCGTGGTTTGCCGTCGCTGGCGACGGCGATCGTAACCCCGGTGCTCTTCTCGCGCGCGCGCGCGGCCGATGGCCTGGGGGGGTGGTCTGCAGCCCGCATACACGGCGATCTCGGCCAACAACAACGAGCGGCCCGCGATCGTCTTTGTGCCGTCGCGCAAGCAGGCGCGGCTCACCGCGCTCGAGTTCATCACGCACGCCATCGCGGACGACCGCGAGTTCCGCTTCCTGCACTGCTCGCAAGAGGACCTGGCCAAGTACTTGGAGGTCATCCAGGACAAGTCGCTTGTTGAGGCGCTGCAGCACGGTGCGAGGGCGCGCGCGCGCTGCGGCGCACGCTGCGCCTCTAGGCATGGCGGGCCGGATCGCTCACGGCGGTGGGATGGGCGTGGTTCGCATCACGGTTGCGCGCGGGGCCAGGCATCGCGTTCTACCACGAGACGCTCACGCCGGCCGAGAAGAAGGTCGTCGAGACGCTCTTCCGCGAGGGCGCCGTGCAGGTGCTGGTGGCGTCGCGCGAGACGTGCTGGGGCATGTCGCTCGAGGCCCAGACCGTCGTGCTCATGGGCAGCCAGTACTACGAGGGCCGCGAGCACCGCTACGTGGACTACCCGATCGCGGACGTCCTGCAAATGATCGGCCGTGCCGGCCGCCCGCTCAAGGACGCGAGCGCGCTGTGCGTCTTCATGTGCCAAGCGGCCAAGAAGGACTACTACAAAAAGTTCCTGTTCGAGGCCCTGCCGATCGAGTCGCACCTGGACCACTTCCTGCACGACAACTTCAACGCGGAGATTGTCACGCGCACCATCGAGAACAAGCAGGTGCGCCCGAGGGCCCGTGCGCGGGCGGCTGGCGGGGGAGGGGCCGGCGGTGGTACTCATCGCCATGCGGCGTGCATGCCTCCGTGTGGGCCTCGACAGGACGCGGTGGACTACCTCACGTGGACGTTCCTGTACCGGCGGATGGCGCAGAACCCAAACTACTACAACCTCCAGGGCGTGACGCACCGGCACCTCTCCGACCACCTGTCCGAGCTGGTCGAGGTACGGCGCGGAGGCACCCGTGATGCAGGGCAGGGCAGGGCAGCGGCGCCACATACCTATTCACGGCGTCGCGTTCTTGGTTCGGTCTTTCGCGGCGCGCAGAACACGCTCTCGGACCTGCAGCAGTCCAAGTGCATCCTGATCGAGGACGAGATGACGCTCACGCCGCTCAACCTGGGCATGATCGCGTCGTACTACTACATCCACTACACGACGATCGAGGTGCGTCGGCGGCGCCGGCGCGCGGGATCCAGCCGGCGCTGACGAGCGGTGCGGCTAACGCTTCCCGGCGGCCGCTGGTGGCGGGTGGGCGTTGCCCTAGCTGTTCGCCATGTCGCTCACGGCCAAGACCAAGCTCAAGGGCCTGCTCGAGATCCTGTCGTCGGCGTCGGAGTACGACGACCTCCCCGTTCGGCACCACGAGGACGCGCTGCTGGAAAAGCTGATGCAGCGGCTGCCGGTCAAGCTGACCGACAAGAAGTTCAACGACCCGCACACCAAGGCCAACATCCTCCTCCAGGTGCGTGGACGGCGCAAGCGCATGGCGTGCAGCGAGCGCAGCCTCTCAACCCACCGTGCCCGTCGGTGCCTCGCGGAGCGATTGGGCGCGTGGCCAGGCGCACTTTTCCCGCATGCAGCTGCCGGCCGACCTGGAGGCGGACCAGAAGGAGGTGCTCAGCCACGGCATCGCCCTCGTGCAGGCCATTGTGGACGTCATCTCCAGCAACGGCTGGCTGAGCCCCGCGCTCGGTGCGTGGCGCTGCGAGGGTCTCAGCAGGGCGCCGTCGCGGTCAGCAGCTCACGCGCCTGCTCCACGTGCCCCGCACGTTGATGAATCGGCTGCCCAGCTGCCATGGAGCTGGCGCAGATGATTGTCCAGGCGATGTGGGACAGCGAGTCGCCGCTCAAGCAGCTGCCGCACGTCAACGCCGACGTCATCAAGCGGTGCAAGGACGCCAACATCGAGAGCGTCTTTGACCTGATGGACGCGGAGGTACGGCCGGGCAAGCAACGCGGCGACGAGCCGGGCGGTGGATCCGCGGCGGCTGACCCGGCCCACGCCGGCCCGCACATCGTGGTTCCCACGCGCAGGACGACGTGCGCAACAGCGTGCTGCAGCTGGAGGACCGGCAGATGATGGACGTGGCGCGGGCATGTAACCGGTACCCGAACATTGAGCTCAACTACGAGCTCGACGACGAGGCGCCGACGGCCGGCGCCAACTCGACGCTGCTGGTGTCGCTGGAGCGAGAGGACGACGCCGAGGTTGGCCCGGTCATTGCGCCCTTCTACCCGCAGAAGAAGGACGAGGGCTGGTGGCTCGTGCTGGGCGACCCGGCCACCAACACCTTGCTCGCGATCAAGGTAGGGCGCTCGGCCACGCACGGCTTGGGTGGGGTCGGGGCCGCGTCGCCGCGAGGAGCTAACGCGGTCGCTTTCGGCCTACCGAAGCTCGGCGGTGCGTGCGGTGCGCCCAGCGCCTCACGCTGCAAAAGCGGTCCAACGTCAAGCTCGACTTTGTGCCGCCGGCGGCGGGCGCGTTCAACTACAAGCTGTACTTTATGTGCGACTCGTACGCCGGCTGCGACCAAGAGTACGACATCCAGGTCAAGGTCGCGCCCGGCGAGGAGGAGGACGAGGCGGCCGAGGAGGACGCCGGCAGCGAGCGCGGCGGCGCCATGGACACCGATTAGATGACTGCATGCACAGACGCTTCCTTGTTCATGTTGCAAAAAATAGACTGTGGTTTAGGCTGTATCAGCACGTGGCAAGGAGGCGAGCACCGTGGCAGACGTCCTTTGCGCGACTTTTAAAGATCACACGGTTATTTGGGCGCGACGACTGGGTGTCGCTCCTGCGCGCGTCTGGCGCGACCGGACGCAGCGTGGACCGGAACGATGCCCGTGCCGGGGCAGTTCGACGACGCCGACGAGGCTGTCGAGCAGCCGGCCAAGGCGGAAAGCCGCGTGCATCTCAGCAGCGTCATTGTCGACGCCCGCGCCGACAGCAGCGAGGACGAGGAGGACTACGACGGCGAGCTCTTTGAGCTGGACACGCCGGACGCCGCCGCCGCGACCCCGGCGGCAGCGCCGAAGCCGGGGCCAGCGAAGAAGCCGGTCGCCACGTCCACGGCGGTGCCCAAAGCGGAGGCCCCCAAGGCGGCAGCGGGGAATCGCAAGGCGCAGGTGCCCCAGCCCCAGCCGGCCAAGTCGACGCAGGCTTGCCCCGGGGTCGCCGAGCCGACCGTGAGTGACGACGACGACGACGACGACGACGACGACGAGTGGGACGACGGCAGCACGGCCGCGGCGGCCGACCTGCAGAAGAAAGAGGGCTGGAAGAAGGACCCGCGCCTGCTGCCGCCGCCTACGCCGTCCGCCGAGGCCGAGGCGCTCTTCCAGCAGGCGCTGGCCTGCGCCGAGGAGGGCACCGCGGGCGGCAAGGACAAGGCGCGAGAGCTCTTCGAGCAGGCCGCCCGCAAGGGCCACGTGACGGCGCTGCGCATGCTGGGCGACTGCTACGCGTACGGCGACGGCGCCCCCATCGACAAGGGCAAGGCGAGCGAGCTCTGGGAGGCCGCCGGCAACCTGGTACGCTCGCGGGTCCCGGACGGCGGGACCGCCGGCTTGGGGCTCACCCTGCGGTAGCGGCGGTACGGGCGGTGCGGGGCCGGCGCCCAGGGCGACCGCGAGGCGCTGTTCAAGCTCGCCGAGGCGCACTACCACCAGGACACGGCGTCGCACCAGTTTGCCGTTGGCTTTGAGCTTTTCACCCTGCTGGCGCGGGTGGGCCACGCATGGTCGCAGTTCGTGCTGGGCGAGATCTACGAAGAGGGCGAGCACGTGCCCCGGGACCTGAAGAAGGCGGCGCTGTGGTACCGCCGCGCGGCCGAGCAGGGCCACGAGTTTGCCGAGACGCAGCTGGAGCAGCTGGTGGAGCAGCTGCAGCTGGACGAGGCACTCCGCGAGGCCGCCGCAGCCGAGGCGAGCGGCGGCGGCGATAGCGCCGTTACCGAGGTCGCGTGAAGCCTCAAGCGCGCCTGCGTGCGCCTGCGTGTACAGAAACCTGCTACGGATGCGTGTACAGCCTAGACCTTTGCCGTGAATTGGACGGAGGACGCGGTCGGATGCTTCGCACGGGATCCGCGGGATCGACGGCGCGGCGGCGGCGCCATAGCACGCGCCCCCTCCCCATCCCTTACACACCCGGATCCATCTGGCCTTCCGAGGCCCGTCCCGACCCGCTGGCCCGTGACCTGCACCGCCTTCTAGTGCCCGTCTTGCGTGCGCCGTGCATGTCCGCGCTCGCTCTCTCTCGCGCGCGCGCGCCGTCCGCATCACGCAGATACATGGCCACGTGGATAGGCGGGCATTGTCGATTGGCCGCTGCTGCTGCTGCTGCCGCTGCTGCCGCCGCTGCTGCCGCACGCATCGTCGTCCCGCCCAAAGGACACGCGCCCTCCCGCTGCTGCTCCTGCTCCTGCTCCTGCTCCTGCCGCGACGTAAGGCACGACGGCGGCGTTCGGACGGCGTGGCTGCTGGAAAAGTGCGAGCGGCTGGAAACAGCGGCGGGGACGGGGCACCCGGCGGCCGAACCGCGGCCAGGCGACGAGGCGCAACCATGGTGCGGACCGGGCGCGCTGGGCACACGGACACGCAGCTGGCACTAACGGCCACGCCGGAACTGCGACCCCGGGTGCGGCGTCGCGCACCAGCTGCCGCTCAACCTCCTGACGACGGCCCAGGGCCACCCCATGGTACCGTGACGGGCCTGGGTGTGCCGTGCCGCCAACGGTTCCGAAACGGCCGCCGCTGACGCGTGTAGTGGCGCACCGCTCGCGCTGTTGGTACCGCGGGTTGCAGCTCATTGAGCTCAAGAGCGGCGAGACGTACAACGGCCACCTCGTCAACTGCGACAACTTTATGAACATCATGCTCCGCGAGGTCATCTGCACGTCGCGGGTGCGTGCGGCGGCGGCCCGCGAGTGTGCGCCACGCCCGCTGAACTCACTGACCACGGCCATGGGCTCGCACTGCTTTTATTCCGTGGTGCAGGACGGCGACCGGTTCTGGCGGATTCCAGAGTGCTACGTCCGCGGCAACACCATCAAGTACCTGCGCATTCCGGACGAAGTACGAACCCCGGGCCTGGCGCGGCGCTGCGGCCGGGCCTCCCGCCACCCTTGCCGGACCTGACGGCGTGCCCGACCACCGGCGCGCGGGGCCCGACAGATCATTGACATTGTGCAGAAGGAGAACCAGCGCCGGCAGCAGGAGGCCAGCGCCCGCGGCGGCCGCGGCGGCGGCGGCGGCTTCCAGGGCGACCGCGGTACGAAGGCGGCCGCGCGGCCCCCGCCCTCGCGGTGGACGTCCAACTGGCTAACCCCACGAACCCCTACCGCAAGAGTGGCTGGTGCAGGCCGTGGAGGTCGGGGTGGCGGCCGCGGCGGTGGCCGGGGCGGCCGGGGTGGTCGCGGCGGCCGCGGCCGGCCCGGCGACGAGAGCGACTGAGCCAAGGGCGGGCACGTTATCCGATGTGTACTACCACGAGTGTGCCTTTAGACGACGGCGGCCGCGCGCCCCAATGTAAAGAAGCAGTCGTGCAATGCATTTTTTCGTTACGTACAAGTACAAATGAAGGGGGTGCCCTCTGAGCGGTCCTTCCCTCCTCACGCCGTCAGCTTCTCCAGGATGGGCAGGAGCTGGTCCATCCGCGCGCGGTGCGCCGGGTCGGCGTTCCAGCACAGCTGCGTGATCTGGACGTACTGCTTGGGCACCACGTCGGGAATGGTGGGCCGCAGCCCTTCCCGCACCACCTGGCCACATCGCCGCCGCATGTGGTAGCACGCGCACGGCATCAGTGCAAGCCCGTGGAGCGCCGGAGGAAGGGCCGCGAGGAGGCCGCACCTTCATGCCCGCGACCATGGGGTTCATGTCGGCGAATGGCTGCAGCCGCGTGGCGACGGCGTAGACGACCATGCCAAAGCTGTACATGTCGGCCGGCCGCAGGTCCGCAATGTCCACATCGCGCTCGCGCAACACTGCCGCGCAACGAATGGGCCACACGACCATGGATTGCGTGGGCTGCGCGTGAGCAACCCAACGCCGGCCGCACCGGCCGCAGAGCTCCGCCCATCGTACCTTCGGGCGCCACCCACTGGGGCTCGTACAGGTAGTCGCAGCGCATTGACGACGTGAGCAGCGTGCGCACGCCGTACTCGGCGAGCTTGAGCGTCAAGTCGTCCGCAATCTGGCGGCCGCACGCTCCAGCACAAGAGGACCGACAGTTAGATCGCGCCATACTTAAGTCGCTCGGCCTCGTTGGTCGCGGCCACGCACGAGAATGTTGGACGGCTTCAGGTTGCCGTGGATCAGTGGCGTGGCCTGCGTGTGCAGGAAGTGCAGGCCGCGGGCGATCTGCTTGATGAACCCGTTGGCTGCGGCGCGGACCGCAACCACCATTGGTGCCAGCGGCTATGGGTGAGGGAGGACGCTGCCATGGGCCCTACGCGCTTCCAGTGATGCCGGCGCACCTTGCTCTGCCTCAATGGGCACGGCGGGGTCGAAGAGCAGCCGGTCCAGCGACCCCAGTGGTTGCAGGGTGGTCACCGCGGCGACGTCCGTTGGCGTCAGAATGGCGCCCAGCAGCGGCTGCAGGTTCGGGTGGTTCAGCACCCTGGCCGCGGCCGCCCAACGCATCGCAGCGACGGCCCCAAGGTGAGTGCCGGTGTCAACCACGAGCTGACCCCGCGACGGGGGGAGGCGCCGTACTTGAGCGGCTCGAGCTCGGCGCGCAGGTCGCGCAGCTGCTCGTCGGACGCGGTGCCGGTCACGAGCTTCTTGGCCGCAATGGCAAAGCCCGACCAGAGGCCGCGCAGCACCACGGTCGCCACCGCCTGCGTGCCCAGCTGCTCCTCGTACTGGACCGCGTGGCTGCTGATGTCGAACGCCGTGCTCGCTGGCGCGCCCCAGAACCGCTTTGGGAGCGCGCAACGCAGGCGTGGTCAGCCCAACGCCGTTCGCCGCCAAGGCCCGCTGCGTCGAGCGCGGCGTACTGTGCTCGGCGACAAACTTGGCGCGCGCCTTGGCGTCGAGCTCCTCATAGGCGACCGCGGGCATCGCCTGGACCTCGAGTGACTGGCCGAGCGTGGTCGCCTGGATGCGCAGCTCGTCGGCCAGCGCCTGGCCGGCGCGGTCCAGCGGCGTCTTGCCGTACTTGTTGGCCGCCGCCACCAGCGCGCCCTTGGTGACCAGCAGCTGGCGGACCACGCCAACAATAGCCTTCGAGCGCAGCCCAGCGGTGGCCTTAGCGAGTGTCACCCGTACGCCTCAACCCAAGGCGCAGGTGGACCCACCTGAGCAATGTTTTGCCGCCGCCAGAAGCAGGCGTAGTGCAGCGGCGTGTTGCCGTGCATGTTGCTAACCGTCACCTCCGCGCCCGACTCGATGAGCTGCATGCCGGCGGCCGAACCGGCAGCTGGTGGCGGGCGCCGGGTGTGAGAGCCGGACCAAAAAGACAACAACAAACGTCGCGGCAGCGCGGCGCGCTACCTTGCGCGCGATGGCGATGTGGCCCTCGGTCGCGGCAATGTGCAGCGGCGTGTCGCCGCCAATGTTCTTCGCGTTCAAGTCGGCGCCCGCGCCGATGAGCAGGTCGACCGCCGGTTCCCGCCCGGCCTTCACCGCCCAGTGGAGCGCTGTGAAATCGTGGCCGTCCCTGTGCGCCCATGAATCCGCAGGGAGCCCGCGCACAGCAAGCGGTCAGCGGGCCATGGCCGTGATATACACGCACTCGGCCGTAGCCCGGTACCGTCGATCAAGGTCGCCGTCCGTGTCGACCCATCGTCGGAGGAAGCGGACATCGCCCTGGCGGGCAGCGTCGAAGATGGTGCCCTCCGCCATGGCGCGCTGGCGTCGGCGCAGTGAGGCGCATGCGCCCCTGAGCGTCGCCTCAATCCAGTCTTCCCCCTGCCTGCGTCTGCAGGCAGACGAGGTGTGTGTGTGCGTGTGTGGCTGCTCCAAGCGCCTCCTCGTAAGGCCGCCTGCAGCGGGCAGCAGCAACGGCCGCCTGCGCCTGCGCTCGCGCCGCTGCTCACGCCGGCTGGGCAGCGCCAATGACGTCATGTGGCATGCGGGCCGCTGCACGCGAGACGCCGCGACAGGCGGCTGGTGTGGGGCGCGACGGGGGCCCGATTCGAGGGCGCCAACCAATGCCCGAGTCCGTCGACACGCGCCCGCAGGACGACGGTCTTCGGGGCCGTCCGTGCATCGCTCTAATGGCGTCGATGCAGTTGGTGGCACTGGCGCACGTGCTTTCAATGTATTCACAGGTGGCGCCGGCGGCGAATGGGTCCGTGCGCACAATGGAGCGTTTGTACAGACGCGACTCGCGCGACATGTGGACGGGCGGCAGCGCCCGCCCAGTGAAGTGGGGGCTCTTTCACGTACCAATACAAAAACAAACCGGGACGAACGGCGAACAACCACGACACTCCGATCCAAGCCGCCGGGACAAAGCGCGCGTCCGCCCAACCCAACCGGGCGGGCGGCAGGCGGCGCCTACGAGTTCCAGCTGCTCTCGACAATCTCGCGCACCTTGCGATAGTACTCCTTCTTGTTCTCCTGATAGAGCGCGGCCGCCGCCGCGTTCGCGGGGCTGTTGGGGTTCGGGTCGTGCAGGAGCGACTGCAGTCGGCCGCAGCGGTCGAGGGGCGCATCGACAGCGCTAAGCGGCGCGCTCGTTTCCCCGCGGCGACAGGGTGGCCCCGCGCGCGCGCACCTGAATCGAGGTCAGGATGGCGGCCACGTCGTAGGTCGGGCTCCAGCGGTTCTGCAGAATGTCGAGGCACAGCTGGCCGTCCGCGTACACTGCGCGCGTGCGTTGGTGACGGCGGGATGACCGGGGGGGGGGGCGCACGCCCGCCGTCAGCCGCCA
>Ga0180216_1001378_pt1 | contig 21927 bp, 19 predicted proteins | sample eDN3rd37CBELigMG_FD_128879 | JGI IMG/M metagenome (GOLD analysis project Ga0180216, IMG submission 128879) | Enriched Miracle-Growth compost microbial communities from Emeryville, California, USA - eDNA 3rd pass 37_C BE-Lig MG (version 2)... ...
CCATTCCCGCAGCGCGATATTGCTCATATCCAGATAATGCGCCTGCGGCACGAATTTCATCACGCCCGGCATCGTCGTCGTTTGAAACGACGTGGGCGCCGGCACCACGGTAAAGCCCGCCCGCTCAAACGCCGCCTTCGCCCGCGGCATATGCCAGGCATGGGTCACCAGGGCGATCCGATCCACACCCGCCTGCTGAAGAATACGCCGTGAAAACTCCGCGTTCTGCGCCGTATTGTTCGACTCGGTTTCCAGCCAGCGCACCGGCACGCTGAACAAGGTCTCCAGCTCGCGCTTCATGACCCAAGCTTCCGCCTCGCCGCCAAGTGGACTGCCGCCTGTAACAAGGATGGGAAGATCGTGCCGCTGATAAAGGAACGCCGCATAACGGATGCGTTCCAGTGTATACCCGTTCAGCGCATCGGCCGCATACTCCGGCTGGTTTTGCTCGATGCCCCCGCCCAGCACTACAAGCGCCTGGGCCTGTTCCAGGTCAGCAGGACTGGCGGGGGCGTAGACTTCCAGGGTGTGCATGAGCCGTTGCGCGGTGATTGGCATGCTTAATGTTGTCAGACCGCCGAAGCTCACGATAACGAATATCCAACCAGTGCGAAAGCGCCGTATATAGAGGAGAATGCACCCTGCTACAGCTAGAAGCAGTAGAGAGATAGGCAATAAAAGAAATGACGAAATTATTGTGTTAGGAGCATTGCTCATAGCGGCGCAGTATAGTTTTTCGGCACGTCAAACGAGACTAATTGGAAAAGCCGAGCTATATAATGCAGCACGACCCACTACATTGGAATGACTTTGGTTCCCGTTGCATTCTCACCTGAGCATTTTCACCACCCTCAATAATGATAATTAGGGCATATGCTGATCGCTAACTAATGATACGCGCTGCTGTTGGCAGCTGTATGGTGTCTACACTTCTAGCAGACTCAACTTTTTTTCACACAGTCCGATATATATCCTGCGCGCTAATAATAAGAATCATGAACACGGAAATATCTGTAGTTATCCCTGCCTTTCATTCCGAAAAATCATTGCCCATACTCATTAAGAGGTTGAATGATGTATTAATATCACTAGGTGGGATTTACGAAATAATAATTATCGATGACGGCAGCACAGATAATACCTGGAAGGTGTTAAAGGCCCAAAAAAACTCATATAAAAAACTAAAAATAGTCCGGCTACTGCGAAATAGCGGCCAACATAACGCAATATTATGCGGCCTCGGAATGTCCCAAGGTAACATTGTTATAACTATGGACGATGACTTGCAGCATCTCCCAGAGGATATCCCGAAGCTCATTAAGGGTATAAACGACGGCTATGATTTAGTTATAGGCGCTTATGAAAAGAAAAAGCATAGCGTAGCAAGGAATATGGGCGGCAAAGTCGCCGACAACATTCTGCGGCATATCTTCGGGTTGCCTGACAGCTTTCAGCTAACGAGCTTCAGGGCAGTCCGGAAAGCTGTAGTTGATAAGGCTGTCGGTATCGATGGGACTTGTCCTTATATTACCTATATGCTGCTTTCTCACTCCGCGAAATATAAGAACGTTCTAGTTTCACATGATTCCAGACAATTTGGGGATTCTAATTATGATTTGAAGCGCAGCCTCGGACTCATTTTTGATCTTTTACTGAGCCACTACTCTTATCTCCTGCACGTTTTAATGCTTTTGTGCTTTAGTGCCTGTTTTTTTTCGATATTCACTGGGGCATATATAGTATGGGTCGACGCTCATGAAGGCAGCGTTCAAGAGTGGATTGTTATGGCCGCTGCCATATCTTTTATTGCCGCATTGCCGCTAATCGTTCTTGCCATTAACGGTGCCTATCTTTCAAAGGTGGCGCAACGAATCAGCCGCTCGCAAGGTTTTTACATCGGGGAAATACATTAGCCAGACGCTATTGATATTGGCGGCATCTATTTATCAGATGGCTGCCATAAAAACAGCCAAATATCTAGGATGGCGAGTCATCACGACGGATAACAATCCGCAGAACCCAGGACATCGCTTGGCAGACGTTAGCTATAACGTAGATATTACAGACAGAGAAGGGGTATTGGCCATCGCGCGTGTGGAGCAGCTTTCCGGCATCCTCGCCCCAGGAACGGATGTCGCTGTAACTACTGCCGCATATGTCGCAAAAGAGCTAGGGCTCGCGGGACCTTCCTTGATATCTGCTCGCACTCTAACCAATAAAATTGCCTTTCGCGAGTTCTTAAAAATAAAGGGATTTCCGACGCCGAAGATAATTCTATTGCCTGATGGGGATATAGGGCGCTTCCCCTCATTGGGTAAACGCTGGATTATAAAGCCCAGTACTTCTTCAGGGTCAAAAGGCGTCTTTTTATTAGATAACTTAGCAGAGATCGAAACCTATTATAAAAAATCCCTTGAATATTCCCAGAATGGTGAAGTGTTTATAGAGGAATTCATAGAAGGAAGCCAACATACTTGCGAAGGCATTCTAAGCAACGGAAAAATTGCCTTCTGCTTAATCACCGACAGGGACACCGCGGATTTTCCTTACACGACCACAATTGGGCATCGCGTGCCTACGATGGCCAGCGTTGGAGCTCAGAAAAATGTGCGTGAAATGTTGGAAAGCATTTTTTCCTCGCTAGAGATCAGCGACGGGCCATTTGATTGTGATTTTGTGGCTCATGGCGATCAAGTAACAATCATAGAGGCGACTCCCCGCATCGGAGGTAATGCCATACCGAGGTTGGTATATGAAGCCTGCAAATTCAATTTGACGGAATATGCCATTAGGTATGCTATGGGCGCGACCTCCTTCACGCCGACGTGGGTTTCGCCGGCTCCTACGGCTGTACTCATTTTAGGAGTGCCTTGCTCGGGCGCTTTGAAAGTGAACGTAGCTGGGTTCCAAATGCTAAAAAAACGCTCATGGATAAAGGCACTGAATTTGGATTACTCTGAAGGAAGCCAGGTGAAGGCGCTGATTAATGGCCGGTGCCGCGTAGGGGAGGCCTTGGTCATAGGCACGTCACGCGCCGATCTGGATAGGAAGGTCGAGCTGGTCCGGAAACAATTGGCTTTGAGCGCCGTGTAAGAGAGTAGCACTAGATAGCCATGTCCAGCCTCGTTGTCAACCTCCCTGACGGATAGCTGCTTCGAGGACCAGAACTCACGATGTCGATTCACCGGTCGACTGACTTTTGGCCGCGCTCGGCCGCGCGCTGTTCGGCGTCGCGCATGCAGGCCCAGAATATCACCAGTGACAAGCCGAAGAAAATGACTCCATTATTGCGGCCAAGAATCACCTGAGTAAGGCTGAAAACAAAGAAGCATGCAAGCAAACAAGCGCCTCCGAGGGCGAATGCTTGGACAGCATGGTCGTCGCTGCGCAGCCGTTTGCAGAAAAACCGGAATGGTGCGATGAATAGAGCCAGGAAAGCCAGCAGACCGAGAAGGCCTTGGTGCAACCATACCTCAAGGAAGTTATTGTGGGTATTGGCGAGCGTCGTCACTGATATATCCGCTTCCTTCTCTGCTGCCAACTGGTTCAAGCGAGCGTCATATTCTCTATAGCTCCAGCCTAGGAGAGGCCGTTCGGCGATGTTCCGGATAGCGGTGCGCCACGCTTCCAACCGCAGACCTACAGAGGTGGCGGCATTTCCATTCGATGCATAATCATCGACCTCCGTGACGGCGGCGTCGTAGCGGACGGCGATTTCGTCGCGTAAGCTTATTCCGGCTATCGCTACCGCGGTCAAGAGTAGAAGCGTGCCAAGGGCAATGGCTTTCAACCGGTCTCTTCTTAAGAATGCTGCAAGAAAAATTGCAAATGCTACCGGGAGGGCTAACCAACCGCCCCGGCTACCCGAGAGTAGGGAAACATATAATCCAGAAAGGAATCCCATGCACAAAGCAATCTTCCAAACCCAAACATAGCGAGACTGCATATTGGCACAGCCAAACCCTGCTAAGCAGAGTAGTCCCGCCATGAGTGACAGGTTACCGAAGGGAATTGCGCTAGTCATGAAGCCGTCGGGGCGCGGGTTGTCCTGGGCATAGTGCTGCCATAACGCAAGCCCGAGCGCTGAAAAGGCGCCGATCATCAATCCAGACCATAATGAGCGGGCGGATGGCGGGACTTTCAATAAAAGGATCAGAATGGGGATGAACAGTAAATAACGGCTGCTCTGGTCCAGTGTCTTAGGTTCGTTGCGATGGATCAGAAATATGGCAAGCGCAATGAGAAAGACGGTCAACAGCACATATGCCAAGACCTTGTCTTCAAGCGACAACCGTATGGCCGGCCTTGTAGACAAGTATGCCAGCGCAACGAGAAGCAGCGCTACCGAGCCGTAGGAATACCCGGATGGAACGGCAAGACTCAGCGCAAAGAATACGAATACGCCAATCGAGGTAAGCGGTTGCCAAGCATAGCTAACCAAACTGCTGTCAGTCATTGTCGCGAGAAAGAAGAGGGAAAATACTGACTTTAGCGGCGGCGATTCGATGCGCTTCGCAAGGCCTGGCTCAATTGACCGATCACATGGTCTTGGTCGGCCTGGCTCAAGCCCACCCATAGCGGCAAGCGCACCAAGCGCTCCGCTTGTGATTCGGTGACATTCAGGGGCCCATGGCATCGGCCATAGCGCTGCCCTCCAGGAGAGGCATGCAGCGGGATGTAATGGAAGACGGCATGAATGCCATTTTCCTTCAACTGCGCCAATACAGCCTGGCGGTCGATGCCTGGAGCAAGAAGCACGTAGTACATATGGGCATTGTGCTGACATTCGCCCGGTACGATGGGGCGGCGCAACAAGCCTTGTGCCTCAAGGCCGGCCAGGCATTCATGGTAATAGTCCCAAATGCTCAGCCGCTGCCGGGTGATGTTCACCGCCTCTTGCAACTGTGCCCAGAGGAAGGCGGCGACCAACTCGCCTGGAAGAAAGGAGGAGCCTACTTCTTGCCAAGTATATTTATCTACTTCACCGCGGAAGAAACGGCTTCGATCCGTTCCTTTCTCGCGAATGATCTCCGCCCTGAGCGCCAGGCTCGGCTCGTTAACCAGCAAGGCACCACCTTCGCCGGATATGATATTCTTGGTTTCGTGAAAGCTGAATGCACCAAGATCGCCAATGCTTCCTAAGGCTTCTCCTTTGTAAGTGGCCATTACTCCTTGAGCAGCATCTTCCACCACTTTCAACTGGTGCTGTGCAGCGGTCTGCAGGATCGAATCCATCTCACACCCTACGCCTGCATAGTGAACCGGCACGATTGCCTTGGTTCTCGAGGTAATTGCGGCTTTTATAAGGTATTCATCGAGGTTCAGCGTGTCTTCACGGATGTCCACAAAAACCGGCACTCCCCCACGCAATACGAAAGCATTTGCTGTCGATACGAAGGTAAACGACGGCATAATGATCTCATCGCCGGGTTGAATGTTCAACAAGAGCGCTGACATTTCCAGCGCAGCGGTGCATGAGTGTGTAAGCAGCGCTTTGCTGCTACCTGTTTGTTCTTCCAACCACTGATGACAGCGCTTGGTGAAGGGGCCATCACCGGCCAGCATATTTCCGAACTTGGCTTCTGCGATGTAATACAACTCTTTTCCGGTCATGTTCGGACGGTTGAACTGTATTTTTTCGCGCCTCATTTCATGGCTCCTAACCGCCGTGTTTCAACCGATATATTGAACAAGTAAGCACGATATTCACAATTAGGCATGTCGCTCAAAAGTTCTTCAAACTTTTCCAACGAGAGAAAGCCTCGCGTTAATGCGGCCTCTTCGGGGCAACCGATCTTTATTCCTTGACGGCGTTCAATCGCTTCGATATAGGCGGATGCTTCCTGCAGTGAAGTGCTTGTGCCAGCATCAAGCCAGGCAAAGCCCCTGCTTAAACGATGGACATGCAATTGATTACGACGCATATATTCGAGATTAACGTCGGTAATCTCCAATTCCCCTCGCTGTGATGGTTTTATTGTGCGCGCAATCTCGGTTACCTGGTGGTCATAGATATAGATTCCCGGCACGGCATACCCACTTCGCGGGTTTGCCGGCTTTTCTTCTAAAGATAGAACTTGGCCTGCACGATTAAACTCCACAACCGCATAGCGTTGCGGGTCTTTAACGTGATACGCAAAAATAGTGGCTCCACTTTGAAAATTAGCAACAGCACGAGGAAAATCATCTCCACCCGAGAAGATATTATCTCCAAGCATCAAAACGACGTTGTCCTCATCCACAAAGTCGTCAGCAATGATAAATGCTTGCGCGATGCCTTCTGGTCGAGGCTGTTCCCGATACTCAATATGCACCCCCCAGCGTGCGCCGTCACCCAGTAGATGTCTGAAGCGAGGCAAATCCTGTGGAGTGGAAATCAGACATATATCCCTTATACCTGCAGCGATCAAAACGGTGATCGGATAGTAAATCATCGGCTTATCGAAGACTGCTTGCAACTGTTTGCTGGATACTTGTGTTAACGGATACAAGCGCGAACCATTGCCCCCCGCTAATATAATTGCTTTAGTATGAGTCATTTCTTTCTAGCCAACAATAAAAGAGATCCGCCGAAGGGAAGACGCAGGCCCATCCGAAGTAACACGAACTCCAAAGCCATGACCGCTGCCAAGATCGTGTTAAGCCATTTTGGAATATGGAATTCCTTCATGGGATCGTAGGTTTCCTTTTTAATTCTGAGCCTTGACAGCCCCATGAGGGGGACGAGAAGACTGACGAATGAGGTCGAATAGACGATGCTAAGGCCGGCACTTTTCATTTTCGCGATGAGCTCCGGTTTAGTGTACCGGCGAACATGGCAAGCATATTCATCTGCCTCTGACCAGAGCCAGCGATGCTGCGGTACCGTGATGAGCAAGCGACCGTCTGTTGTTAGCGCCCGTGTCAGGTTTTCTAGTACTTTCGTATCATCTTCAATATGCTCGATGACATCGAATGCACCGATTACATCATATCGAGCGTTGTCTTCCATTAAGGTGGCATCGAGTTGTATGAACTTCGCGGATGGAATACGCTGTCGAGCGTGAACGAGCCCTTCTTCAAAATACTCAGACCCAAACAAATCCGCCGTCGGAAAAGCCCTGCGAACGCCTTCAAGAACATAACCCGTACCGCAGCCAATTTCAAGGAGGCTCTTAAATGGTGGGCTTTTCTCTTTTAGAACCCAAAGTAGTAGACGATTTCTTGCACGGAACCACCAATGGTTCGCTTCCACCTTTGCCAAGGCATCGAACATATCCGAGGGGAACGGAGCGGAATTCTTGTGGGTATTATTCATCTTTATTATAGGGAAGAGCTGGCTTAAGAACGAATACTTGGCTTGAATACAAAAAACTTAAAGGAAATAAATAGGAAGCCAGCAACGATCAGAATGGCTACCCCTTGAACAAGTTGGTGAGGATACCCTAGCTTGTCCACAAAAATTATAAGTATGATTAGATTCAATAAATACCCTAATGTATGGACAATTAAGTATCTAACGCCCGAGCCCACCACTTTGCCTTTATAGGAAAAAGTCAATTTTCGATTTCCCCAAAAACTAAGCATGGCAGAAATGAAATATAATGACGTCATCGCCAATTTAGGCATTACGCCAATAGATGTGGCTAATAAATAAAATAGGTAGCCAGCGCCGTTACTTAATGCACCAACAAGGGCATATTTACATACTTGACCAGTGGTCGATTTGTGAATTTGGCTAATTGTCACGTTTAAATACGCTAAAGCCCACGTAATCGCGTTCGAAATTTAGATAGAGGGAGGAGATTAGCGTTCGCCTCATTCTCTGTCATATCGGTGATTTCAAGTAAGCCCCGTCCGCAAACTATTGTTGGCTTACCATCCCTCAGAAAAATTACCTTGCCAGGCATGCGATTCTCTATTACTACCTCTGGTAAAGTGCGGCAGGCTCTAATACGGACTGTTCGACCTTCCATGATAGTGGCTGCCCCTTTATATGGATGGCCCACTGCGTCTATAAAACGTTGAATCCGATCGGCGTTCCAACTCCAGTCTATAAAATAATCTTCTTCATCAAGCCATAGGCTATAACTGGCAACAGACTCGTCCTGCTCTTGGAGCTCCAAATGATCACCGAGGAAAAGTTTCTCCGCAATCTCTGTTGCGAGTTCCCTGTAACACGGGAGAAGATGAGCGATTGCTTGGGAAATTGTAATGGGATAGCAGATACGGGCCTTCTTTTGGCCTATTATAGGCCCGCAATCATATTCTTCAGAGGCCAATAGCGCAGTAACGCCAATGGTACTATCGCCGTTAATCAAAGCCGTAACAACGGGGGCAAAGCCACGGTATCTCGGCAGTAGAGAGTCATGGAATACAATTATTTTTTGGCAAGGCTCTTTTTTAATGATCCATCGCCAAGATACTGCAAGTAGCCAATTGGCTGGGTGAGGAACTTTTTCATTGCGTGAGAACAATTTAATATTGGCTTTATTCACGACAGAAACGATATCGTGGTAGCCATCATATTCGACCGCTGGATCCGGTGCGGCAACGACATAAGCTATCCGTTCAGTGCCGTATCTTTCCAATAACTGCTCGATGACGGCAAGGCCTTTTGCACTCATCAAATACAAGCCTAAACGATCATTACCTGTCACCAATCACCTCGTCTATTATAAATGGAGGGCGATTTTTTATGCCCTCAAAAGACTTGCCAACATATAGTCCAACAACTCCAACAATAAAAATAATTAAGCCGGAAAGTATCCAAAGCGAAACAAGAAGGCTTGCATACCCCAACACTTGTATTTCTCCGCGTAGTGCTTCTATAGCGGTATATCCTGCAAATAAAAAGCCGATGAGAGAAACTAAAAATCCTATTTTTATCACTAAGCGAAGAGGTTTGTCTGAATTGGCAAGACATATGTCTAACGCAAGATTAAATAATTTTTTAATGCTATACGATGTGGTTCCCTTAGGCCTTTCGGCATGCTCTACATTGAGCTTTGTAGATCTATATCCAACCCACTGAACCATCGTGGGAAAATATCTAATAGACTCGGGAAGTGAATTAATAGTTGCAATTACCTTGCGATTATAGATTCCAAAGTTGGCTACCGCGGGATCTTGCTTTACTCCGGTAAGATAACTTAAGACGCTGTAAAATAGCTTAGAGGACAAGCGCTTAAGCCAAGTATCGCGGCGCACGGAGCGTCGTGCCATAACTATATCGTGTCCTTTCTGTGCTTCTGTAAAGAGCCGAGGAATCTCGCTGGGGCGGTCTTGTAAATCACAATCCATCACTATTATCCACTCTCCTTTGGCACGAGTTAGTCCGGCGGAAATGGCATAATGCTGACCAAAATTTTTACTGAGCCGTATCCCGATAACTTCTGGATAAGACGAGCAGGCTTTCTTAATTTCTGTCCAGCTTCCATCGGGACTTCCATCTTCTATAAGAATGATTTCAAAGTTAATATCCATTGCTATGAGGACTGTTCGTAATTGATATACGAGAGACTCGACTAAGTCTTCTGCCTTATAAACTGGGCTAACTATAGATATATTTAACATGCAACATTCATCCACTTCAATGAACTAATGGAATAGCTTCCATTATAGTTAATTATTTATAAAGTATATACAACTGAAAAGTAATTGACGGATGATTCACCTAAACAATGATAATTTAAAGTCGGAATGATATCTAACAGAAAGAACTTTTAGTTGCTCGATGTAATTAGTGCCCACTACAGAGGGCGAGCTCGATATTTAAATTGCATTAAGCATGATACTTTGGATTGCTCGGCCCAAAGTATACATATTAAGCGATACAATATACCCTACATTTTGATCATATAGAATCAACCATTCGTCGGTCTTAGCTAAATGTGAGCTCTCATGCGATCTTGGATGTAAGGAGTGAGCAGATAATAGATATTCTCTAATCCAAAGCGATTAGAGCTGTATCGCTATTTATTTTAGGGGTGCGTAAAATTGAAGCGGTTCAAAAACAATATAGTCGTGTACGTTTTTTCATACGAGTTAATCTAAGATTATAGTAACGCCATATTGTGTTCTAGAGTGGCACCCCTTCGATAACAATCAGTAATTTACTTTGAGTCTCGTATTATATGAACCTCGGTAAAAATAAATATAAATCTATCAATGATGCGATAGAACATATGCTTCTCGCCTTAATGGTATGTGGCTCCATTGGTATAGGCGCATGGATGTTATTTTACGCTCGGTATGGTTTTGATATTACCGATGAGGGTATGTATTTAAATGCTATTTCGAGGCCTAGCTCTTATAATCAATCATTTACGCATTTTGGATATATATATCATGTCATTTATTTAATGGCAAGTGGGGATATAACTTTTCTTCGGCAAATAAATTTACTGCTGGTTTATGGGTTAAGTTGGGCGTTAATGTATTATTTACTTAAGCCTATTGATACAAACTATCACCGTCTTACCTCGGTATGGCTTGCTATCTCATCAGCGTTTGCTACGATCGGATACTTAACGGTAATTATTGTTGGTACATGGCTACCGACACCTAGCTATAATACTTTATCTATAGAGGCTTCTATATTGACTGCGCTAGGATTAGTCTGGGTATATAAAGATAATCCAAATCAAGTGAGAGGTTGGATTGCAATAGGTGTCGGTGGTTGGCTCGCTTTTATGGCCAAACCTACTACCGCCTTAGCACTCGGATTAATAATGGTGTGCGGCTTAAGCTTAGCGCCGAAGCTCCGGTTGAAGCGAAGTTTTTTTTTATTGCTCGGAGTGATAGTGCTGTTTTGGTGCAGTAGTCTGCTTATAGATGGAAGCCCTGCACAAACGCTAAACCGCTTGAATAATAACTTAAAACTAATGGAATATCTTAATAGTGGGCACTCGTTTTACAGTGCTATCCGCTTAGAAGATTTGACATTGAGCTATCGAGAAAAAGAATGGTTAACCCGCTTAACGCTTGGCTTATTTGGCATCTTGCTGCTAATTAGTTCTCAGAGTCTTATATTAAAAGCCTTTTCGATAGTCATGCTTGGCTTGGCTACAATAGGTGGAGCGGCCATAATCTTGTCGGCCTCGACCTTAGAAATAAATATAGGCATTATGCAAGAGCTACTGATATGGAGTATTCCGTTTGCTTCAACTCTATACGCTGTTTTTATTTTTCGCCATAAAGTGATTTTCAGTATTCCATTTTATAATTGGCTTCTCTCTGCAATATTCATCATAATGCCATATGCTTATGTATTTGGCACTAATAATAGCTATTGGGTCGCTGTCGGCCCCGCTTCTATATTTTGGGTCGCCGCAGGATTGACTATTGCATGCTGTGCAGCACAAAGACAAAAGAGTTGGTTGGGGCTCGCAGTTATTGCATTGGCAGCCCAATTATTTGTAATTTTGCGTGTTCATCATGGTTTGGAAAATCCCTATAGGCAGAAGCCGCCTATATTTTACGCTGATTATCGCTTAAATTTGCCCGTAACCAAGTCGAGTGTAATAGTGCACGCGGAATATGGTGAGTATTTATATGCCGCTTTTAAATCCATGGATGAGGCAGGCTTAAAAAAGAATACCCCAGTAATAGATTTGACCGGCCAATCTCCGGGATTGCTTTATGCAGTGGGTGCTAAAAGCGTTGCCCAAGCTTGGTTAATTGGGGGGTATCCAGGAAGTGCGGAGTTTGCGGAAAAGTCTTTAGCAGCAGTTTCTTGTGAAGAATTGGTAAGAGCCTGGATATTATTTGAGCCAAGTGGTCCGCGAAGCATTCCCGAGTCTGTGTTGCGTATTTTCGGTGCAGAGTTAGGGCGGGATTTTAAACTTGTCGCTTCTTGGTATACGACTCCGGGTGTGGGCGGGTATGCTGAAGTTCGTGAGCAACAACTTTTGAAACCAATACGATCTGTAGAGACAGCAACGTCTGTTTGTGGTACCCAGAAAACTACAAAGTAATACCGAGATGATCTAATAAAAAATTGATGCGTTAAAATTGCACCGTTTAATGGCGGCTGCTATCTATAATTGAACATTATTGATATATTAATCTCGTGAAAAAGGTATTGCTATACATGAAAAATTTTGCTCTTATAGGTGCCGCAGGTTACATAGCGCCCCGTCATATGCAAGCTATTAAAGCGACAGGCAATCAGCTTGTTGCTGCACTAGATATTAATGATTCAGTTGGCATCATAGATAGCCACTTTCCCAATGCCGAATTTTTTACCGAATTCGAACGCTTCGATCGACATATAGACAAAATGCGACGCGCTAACGATGCTCGCCGTATTGACTATGTATCAATCTGTTCGCCTAATTATTTGCATGACTCCCACATGCGTTTTGCGCTCCGCTCTGACGCGGATGCGATCTGCGAAAAGCCTCTGGTGTTGAACCCTTGGAATATTGATGGCCTGTTGGATATTGAGCGTGATACAGGGCATAAGGTCAACACCATATTGCAGCTTAGAGTTCACCCAACAATTGTCGCACTACGAGAACGTATCCTAGCTCAGAGGTCAGATACCAAGCATGAGGTAGACCTCACGTACATCACGTCGCGAGGTCATTGGTACCTTCAATCCTGGAAGGGGGACTTGAAGAAATCAGGGGGCATTGCTACGAACATAGGCGTGCATTTTTTCGATATGCTGCACTTTATTTTTGGTGCGCTGCAATCTAATGTAGTGCATCTTTCTTCGGATACAAAGGCTGCGGGGTATTTGGAGTACGAACACGCCCGTGTTCGTTGGTTCTTGTCCGTCGATATCGAGGACGTTCCCACAGCTCAGCGCGAAGTCGGGCAGCGGACATATCGGTCTATTGCAGTCGACGGTGAAGAGATCGAATTCTCAGGCGGATTTACCGATCTGCATACGCGAAGCTATGAAGAGATATTGGCTGGACATGGGTTTGGTTTGGAGGAAAACCGGACTGCAATAGCTACAGTATCCGCTATCCGGAATGCGACGGTTGCACCCCTTACAGGCGATTACCATCCATTTTTGAAAGCATGAGCTATTATCAACATTCCAGCGCCATTGTGGACGAGGGAGCGCGGATCGGTGACGGTTCTCGGGTATGGCACTTTGTTCATATCTGCAGCGGGGCACGAATTGGAAGAGGGGTCTCACTAGGGCAGAATGTCTTTGTAGGCAATAGAGTGAATATTGGTGATCACTGTAAGATCCAGAATAATGTGTCAGTCTATGACAATGTGACGTTGGAGGAAGGGGTATTCTGTGGCCCAAGCATGGTATTTACGAATGTCTATAACCCTCGTGCTCTGATAGCGCGTAAAGACCAATATCGCGATACGCTGGTGCGGAAAGGGGCTACGCTTGGTGCAAATTGCACAATTGTATGTGGTATCACTATCGGTGAGTACGCTTTTATTGGTGCCGGAGCTGTCGTCAACAAGGATGTTCCGGCTTACGCTCTGATGGTAGGGGTTCCTGCACGTCATGTTGGCTGGATGAGTGTATACGGAGAACAATTAAATCTACCCCTGAAAGGTATTGGCGAAGCGGTGTGCCAGCATACGGGTAGTCGGTACATATTAGACGGGGCTACATTGACTCTTTTGGAAGCAAACACATAATGGACTTTATTGATTTAAAGGCTCAACAACTCCGGTTACGCGATCAGATTGATGCGCGTATAAAAAGTGTTTTAGCTCATGGGAAATATATTCTTGGGCCAGAAGTAGATGAACTCGAGGAAAAACTAGCCGCGTACGTTGGGGCTAAGTATTGCATTACGTGCGCTAATGGCACTGATGCATTGCAAATAGCACAAATGGCATTAGGCATTGGCCCAGGCGATGAAGTTATTACTCCGGGATTTACGTATATAGCAACAGCAGAAACTGTGTCTTTGTTGGGTGCGAGGCCAATCTATGTTGATGTGGATCCTAAAACCTACAACCTCGACCCAACGTTGCTTGATGCCGCGATCACGCAACGAACTAAAGCGATTATCCCTGTTTCGCTGTATGGACAGTGTGCGGACTATGATCGAATTAACGCTATTGCAGCCCGTCACGGAGTTCCGGTTATCGAGGACGCCGCACAAAGCTTTGGGGCGTTATATCAAGGTAAATATTCCTGTAATCTGACGACGATCGCTTGTACTAGCTTTTTTCCCAGTAAACCTCTGGGTTGCTACGGAGATGGAGGTGCGCTTTTTACTAACGATGCAGAGTTGGCGAAAAGTATACGACAAATTGCGCGCCATGGTCAGGAGAAGCGCTATTACCATATTCGTTTAGGAGTAAATAGCCGACTCGACACTATACAGGCAGCCATTCTTCTGCCAAAGCTGCAAATATTCTCCGATGAAGTCAATGCAAGGCAGAAAGTCGCGAATACTTATACGGCGCTTTTAGAGAAAAGGCATGTTGAGGCGCCTTATATATCAAAAGGCAATGTGAGCGTTTGGGCTCAATACACTATTCAAGTAAATAACCGCGATAAGATTCAAAATGATTTGAGGCGTGTGGGAATTCCAACGGCAGTTCATTACCCTTTGCCTTTAAACAAGCAGCCTGCTGTTTCAGACGGATCAGTGGTATTACCGATCGGGGACGCAGTTGCAAGTCGGGTTTTAAGTCTGCCAATGCATCCATATCTCACCACACCAGACATTGAGAGAGTTGTCGCAAACGTATGCGGAGACAGGTGATAGGCCGCAATTATTTTGGTTTGAACAGCTCTTCCGAGTTTTCAGATCGATCCTGCGTTGAAACTTGCTTAACGGGCCAGGTCCCTAAGCGCGCTCGTACTTAAACACTACATTGTTTCGCTGCAACGCGAAGCCACAGTTATCAGTTGAGGGCGTAGCTTCGATCGTAAGCTACGCCTTATTTCATCCATCGGCACATGCTGCTTGTGCAAAGAGCAAAAATAAATTTCTTTTATTTAATCACTCTTTGGCGATATTAATCGGCGTATAAAAGTCTTCATTAGGCATACTTTGAAAGATCGAAATGAAAATGTTGACTAATAAAAAGATAACCGCCGAATATTGGCGCGATATAATATTCCAGGCATCAGGAAACACCGTAGCTCAGATTATTGGAGTGGCCGGGATCCCGATTCTTACTCGGCTGTATACGCCGGAAGCATTTGCTGCTCAGGGGCTCTTTATCCAGCTTGTTATATTCTTAACCGCGGTAGTAACTCTTCGGTATGAATATTTTGTACCGCTGTTAAAAAGCTCGGACGAAGTATCGCTTTTAGCCATATGGTTGCTCAGGGTCGGAACGGTAATAACGTTAGCCTTGACGGTCGTGATCTATCTTGCTCTGCAGCTGGATTTGAGTGAGATTTTCGAGCCCGCTATTTATAATCACTTCTACCTCGCGCCGCTGACATCTCTGGCAGTTTCTATTTCCGTTTTTCTACAGCATGAAGTACAGCGACAAGCAAATTTTTCTGCCTCAGCGAAAAGCGAAATCTATTCAAAACTATGCTATCTCTTCTTTAGCGCCATCTTCTCAGTATTTACAGTACAGCTCGGACTGTTACTGAGTACCATGTGGGGGGCAGTAGGTAAAGCGTATTCACTCCGAAGCTATATATCGCTATCTTTGAAATCGAAAAGCAAAGCAAGCAATTCCGGATTAATAATTGCCCGATTCAAGAATAGGTCTCTGGGAATGGTCTTGTCTAACAGTTTACTAACTGTATCTACTGCTTTGCCTTTATTTTACTTAGGTACACAATATGGAGCAAATATACAGGGGCAGTTTACGCTAGCAATATCTACCGTTTTCTTGCCTTCAGGATTGATCGGAGCGGCTGTAGGAAACGTCTTCTACCAGAGAGCAGCCAAATTATGGGCAAACCAGGCTACGGGCGAATTAAAAGAGCTCTGGAGGCAGACCGTGATCAGATTAGTTGTAATATCCCTGCCGGTCTATATTTTTATCTTTATATCAGCTGAATGGGCGTATGTGCTTATATTCGGCCATCAATGGGAATCGGCGGGAGAGTTCGCGAAAATCTTAACGGTATGTGCGTTCTTCTCATTTATAGCGGGGCCCTTAGATAGATTAAGTTTGGTGTATGGGTCGGCAAAATATTTGCCTGGGATACACCTGTTGAGGCTCATTAGTATAGGGGGCGTCGTGATCGTGGCAAATTATTTCGCTTATGATGCAGAGTATTTTGTGTTTTACTATTCTGTCGCAATGGCGGGGGTATATTTAATTGATATAGTAGCATGCCGTCTGATTTTACAACTAAAGTAGACAAAGTATGTATAAATACCTAGCTGATCGTCTGCTCATATTCATCGCTTCAATGGTTTATATAGTTGCCATCCATCTCGCGCATCGAGGGTACCTATCAGATCAAGAGCTCATTCCTTTTTATACCTATGAGCCGCTAGAAGTCTTAGACTATTTATGGGTGTTGGTATATGTGTTAATCATATCTTTATTTATCCCAAATCATTTGGAAAAGATATCGTCAATATTTATATATATACTATATTTATTTTTGTACCTTCCGCTGCCGATAATAGTCTTAGGAGAAAAATGGATAAGTAATAACAATAAGTATGCGGTAGTTCTTGCCAGTCTTATTAGTTTCATATTTATTAGCTTACCGCCAATGCTGAGCGGCCGAAATTGGACAAATGGGCGCAGAATAAACATTAATCGCTTTGGCGTGCTATTTTTGCTAATTTGGATAGCTCTGGCTATTATATTTTGGTTTCGTTTTGGGCACATAATTAACTTTGCGGGGCCTAATGAAATTTATTCGCAACGATCTGCTGGAATGGCGACATCCTTATTTGAAGGCTACCTTCAAGTCTATTTTGGATATTTTGCGTCCGTTTTATTGCTCGCTTTTGGCCTGTATACAAGGCGGGTAATGTATCAAGTTTTCGGAATAATAGGGTGCATTCTCCTATATGGGGTGACTGCCGAAAAGACGATATTCTTAATGCCGCTCTACGTTTACCTAATACATAGAGCGATAGTTTCAAAATATAGATGTGTCTACTTACTGTCGATATTCATGTTTGCTAGCGCCCTTAGCTTTATCTACGTGGAATTATCCTATATTGACAGTTCCTTTTCCTATTGGCTGGGATTTTATTACTTAACTCGTATCGTGACGATCCCGGCTTTATTTTTGGCTCAGTATTTTGAGTACTTTTCGGATCATGGCCTTACCTATTGGGGACATGTTAGTGGTATAGCTCATTATGTTGCTCCTAGCTCTAGCCTATATACAGATCCACTGTTCCCTCAACTAGGAAAAATAATAGCAAGAGACGTACACGGCATAAACAGTAACTCCAATGCGAGTTTCCTTGCGACTGATGGGGCTGCTGCGTTCGGCGTGTTTGGAGTGATTACTATATCTTTAATGCTTTCGTGCTATCTTCTCGTGTTGGACTTTGTCGGGAGAAGATGGCCTATAGCATTCACAGCTCCTGCTCTTTCTCCGTTAGCGTTTATTTTAACCAACGGTTCCTTATTCACAGCGCTACTTTCTTTCGGCGGCCTATTGTGGTTGCTGATCTTCTTTATTGGAGACGTCGCGCCTAAAAATAAACAAAGAGATACGGAGCATCTATGAAAATTCTCCACATTTGTTTAGCAGCCCATTACACTGAAGGCATGGCATATCAGGATAACCAACTGCCTGATCAGAACGCAAAAGACGGACATGAGGTTGTTGTTGTTTCCGATTGCTTTAAGTATGACGGGTCAAGGCTGATCGAGGTACAAGAGGAAGATAAAGTATTACCCTCTGGGGTGAGGCTGATACGCTTGCAGTACGATAGGGTAATCAATAAATATATTTCCTCCAAGGTCAGAAAAGTAAAGAAATTAAAATGCATTATTTCTAACGAAAAGCCACAAGTTATTGTTTTTCATGGTGTTGCTGGATGGGAAATGCTTACTTCCGCAAAATATAAAGAAAACCACGCTAATGTCAAGCTTTATATTGATAGTCATGAAGATTTCCACAATTCGGGCAGGTTTTGGGTTTCTCGGTTGATTCAGTACCGGCTATTCAACCGCTTGATTGTCAATAGAATCAAAAGGAATGTAGACAAGTTCCTATATATAACCTATGAGTCGAAAAACTTCCTGAGCCATATGTACGGGCTTCGGGAGGACGAAATGGAGTTTTACCCACTGGGGGGATTTATCGTCGATAGGTATGTGAAAACGCAATGCGCGAGTAGCATTAGAGCGCGCCACAATTTTCTTGATAGCGATATATTAATTATTCATACTGGTAAACTTGACGAGCCAAAGAAAACGAGAGAGCTAATCTTAGCCTTTATGAAAGTGGAATCTCAGCGATTAAAATTGCTGATAATAGGCTCTATTCCTAAAGAAAGGGAACAAATACTTTTTCCGTTGATAGAACGGGATAAAAGAATATTATTCCTGGGTTGGAAGAGAGGTGAGGAGTTAAGGGAGTACCTAGCTGGCGCCGATTTGTATTTCCAACCAGGAACACAATCCGCGACAATGCAAAATGCTGTTTGTAGCGGAACGCCTGTCGCTCTTTACCCCTATCCTAGCCATACATTTTATCAACAGGATAATGTCTTTTACGTCAAAGATATCGCGGACTATATAGGTGTGTTCGAAAGAATTTTACAAGACGACACACTACTACCGAAAATGAGTGAAGCATCGTATAAGATAGCGTTTGAGCAATTGGACTACAAGGTATTGGCAGCTCGTTTGTATGTGTAATGCGCCTTCCGGTTTCTTATGAAGATAATGATAGTAGATGTTAATTACGGTAGGTCCAGTACAGGAAAAATCATTAGTGACCTAGTCGATATGCTATCGGCGCGCGGTCATGAGGTTAGGGCTTGTTTCGGACGAGGCCCCGATGTAAAAAGTCCGACAGTGCGTAAGATCGCAGCATCGGCGGAAGTGTACGGGCATGTTCTGCTTACGCGCATAACGGGACTGACTGGATGCTTTTCCCCACGGGCGACGAAAAGATTAATAGACGAAATTAATCTCTTTCAGCCGGATGTAGTTCATTTGCACGAACTACATGGGTACTATATAAATATTGTCGAACTGGTAGAGTTCTTAAAAGAAAAAAAAATACCAATAGTCTGGACATTCCATTGCGAGTTTATGTACACAGGTAAATGTGGACATGCATATGACTGCGAAAAATGGAAGACCGAATGTAGGCAATGTCCGCAACTCAGAGAGTATCCAGCGAGTTGGATTTTTGATTTTACTAATTATATGTTTCACGCTAAGAGGAAAATGCTAGAGGGCGACTTTCCGCTGACAATTGTTACTCCTTCTAAGTGGCTGGAAAATAGGGTTAAGAATTCTTTCTTGGGGAAAAAACATTTAGAAGTGGTTCATAACGGCATTAATATGAACGAGGATTTTTACCCTAGAAATACGGAATTATTAGTTGAGAAATATAATTTACGAGGAAAAAAAATAATACTTTCGGTAGCTCCGGGAATTATGGGGGATCGGAAAGGTGGAAAATTCATCCTCGAGCTTGCTAAGAGGTTTGACGAAGGTTATTTATTTATTTTGGTCGGCGTGGATGCTAAAGAGAGCCGCTATTTCAATAATGTATTAATGATAGAAAGGACGCATAATCAAGCTGAGCTGGCAGAGTTTTATACGGCGGCTGACATATTTATGTTGACTAGTCAGAAGGAGACATTTTCTCTCGTTACTGTGGAGAGTCTAGCATGCGGTACGCCGGTGATTGGCTTCGATAGTGGAGCTCCTGCAGAAATAGCGCCAAAGGGATTTGGCTACTTCGTGCCGTATGGCGATTTGGACGGATTAGAGTCCCTTGTGCGCGGATTCTTTAATTCCACTCTAGACTTCAAGAATTCGCAGGAATGTAGGGATTTCGCAATTACCCGATACACTAAACAGAAGATGGCCTACGCATATGAAAGGGTTTACCATGAGACCGTACATCGTTGGAGGAACGAATCAAAGGTCTTTACTCACTTGCTTGACTAATAGCGTTATATTGTTCACTTAACCCGATGCAGGATATAAATAAGTCAATAAGTTGGCCTGTAAGGTCCATGTGGCATAACTGCTCTATTCATCGCCGTTAACCTCTCAACCTATGAAGAACTATAGAATCTGTGCTAATTGTATAATGGATATTAGCGATCCTCATATTAACTTTGATGCGGCGAGCATATGTGATTATTGTTATAACTTCGATTTGAATATTAGACCAAGTTGGAGGACAGATGAGCACGCACATAGTCAACTACTAGCTATCGCTGAAAAGATTAGGTCTACAAGAACGGGCGAGGAGTTTGACTGCATCATTGGGCTGAGCGGGGGGCTTGATAGCTCTTATACGGCTTACATTGCCAAAGAGGTGATGGGTTTGCGTCCTTTGCTATTTCATGTAGACGCTGGGTGGAACACTGATCAAGCCGTTGGGAATATCGAGAAGCTTGTTAACGGCTTAGGATTAGAGCTATTTACAGAGGTGATCAATTGGGAGGAAATGAAGGATCTTCAGGTAGCATTCCTGAAGTCACAAATTCCAGACCAAGACCTTCCGCAAGACGTAGCCTTCTTTTCAGCCCTCTATAAATTCGCTCGCAAGCATAAGCTCAAGTATGTGCTGACGGGCGGCAATTTTTCTACGGAATGCTGCCGCGAGCCCGAAGAGTGGGGGGGATACCCCGGCATCGACCGTACGTTGGTCATGGACATCCATCGTAGATTCGGCAAAAGACCTTTGAAGACTTTTCCGATAGTGGACATCATGACGTACAAGCTGTACTACCGGTACGTGCTTGGGATGCAAGTCTTTAAGCCCTTGAATTTGATACCTTACATCAAGAAAGATGCGGAAGCCTTATTGCAAAGCAAATTTGGCTGGCAGCCCTTCCAGCACAAGCATCACGAATCCCGTTTCACCCGCTTCTACGAAGACTATTGGATGCCCCGAAAGTTTGGCTACGAAAAGCGCCGGGCTCATTTTTCCAGTTTGATCCTTACAGGCCAAATGACTCGTGAAGAGGCGTTACAGCGCATGGCCAAACCGGAAATGGATGAGCACTTCATGAGGCAGGAATTCCGTTATGTAGCCAATAAATTGGACCTTACTGAAGATGAGCTACAGGCAATCTTTGAAGGCCCTAATAAGACCTATCGCGATTATCGGAACAAAAAATGGCTGATAGGCCTAGGCGCCAATGTGATGCAGAAATTGGGACTGGAAAAGCGGTTGTTCCGATGATCACAATTATTGACTACGGGCTGGGAAACATCTTGGCATTCGCCAACACCTATAAGCGTTTGAACGTGGGGGTGAAGGTGGCCCGGAAAGCCGATGACTTGGTTGATGCAACGAAGCTGATCTTGCCGGGGGTCGGCGCCTTTGATCATGCCATGGATTTATTCCAGCAGTCTGGCATGCGACAACTCACCGAAGAATTGGTTTTGGAACGAAAGGTGCCGGTGCTGGGTATTTGCGTGGGCATGCAGATCCTCGCATCCGCAAGCGAAGAGGGCGTGTCGCCAGGCCTGGGGTGGGTGCCTGGCACGGTAAGGAAGTTTGATGTGGCGTCGCTTCCGCATAGCACTCACTTGCCCCACATGGGTTGGAATGATGTGATGCCGCTTCGGCAGACGGCCTTATTCGATCAGTTGCAGAACGACGCGCGCTTTTATTTTCTGCATTCCTACTATTTCCAGTGCGCTAATCAGGACGATGCACTGGCACAGGCCAAGTATGGTGACTACTTTACCTGCGCGGTGAACCACGAGAACGTCTATGGCGTCCAGTTCCATCCGGAAAAAAGCCACCATTACGGCGCCCAGTTGCTGAAGAACTTTGCGGATTTATAAGCGTGCTTCGACCTAGAATCATTCCTTGCTTATTGGTGCGGGACAAGGGCCTCGTAAAAACAG
>Ga0180216_1001380_pt1 | contig 21921 bp, 19 predicted proteins | sample eDN3rd37CBELigMG_FD_128879 | JGI IMG/M metagenome (GOLD analysis project Ga0180216, IMG submission 128879) | Enriched Miracle-Growth compost microbial communities from Emeryville, California, USA - eDNA 3rd pass 37_C BE-Lig MG (version 2)... ...
CCGACCAGACAGTGCTCTGCATCGGCGATCTGATGCTCGACGAATTCGTCTATGGCGAGGTCTCGCGCATCTCGCCGGAAGCGCCGACGCCGGTGATCGCGTGCAAGCGCTCGGAGTTGATGGTCGGCGGCGCCGGCAACGTCGCGCGCAACCTCGTGTCGCTCGGCACCCGCTGCATCTTCGTCGGCGTCGTCGGAGACGATGAGGCCGGGCGCGCGCTGACCGAGGCGTTGACCGAGCATCCGCTGATCGAATTCGAACTCGTGGTCGACGCCGCGCGCGCCACGACCCGCAAGGTGCGCTTCGTGTCGGAGCATCATTCGACGCATCTGTTGCGCGCCGACTGGGAGAACGCCGGGCCGATCAATACGGCGGCCGAAGAGGCGCTGATCGCCCACGCCGTCGCGGCGCTGCCGCGCGCGGGCGCTGTGGTTTTGTCCGATTACGCCAAGGGCGCGCTCACGCCGCGCGTCATCCGCGCGATCATCGATGCCGCGAACCTGGCCGGCAAGCCGGTGGTGGTCGATCCCAAGGGCCGCGACTACAGCATCTATCGCGGCGCCACCATCATCACGCCGAACCGGCAGGAATTGGCCGAGGCGACGCACAGCAAAGCGAAGTCCGACGACGAGATCGCCATCGCGGCCGAAGAGCTGCGCGACGCGCTCGAGGCCGAGGCCGTCCTGGTGACGCGCAGCGAAGACGGCATGACCCTCGTCAATGAGGGCGCGCCGATCCACATCCCGGCCTATCCGGTGCGCGTGCGCGACGTGTCCGGCGCCGGCGATACGGTGGTCGCCGTGGTGTCGGCGATGCTGGCGATGCAGGCGGACTTCGAGGCGGCCATGCGCGCGGCCAACGCGGCCGCATCGGTGGTCGTCGGCAAGCGCGGCACCGCGACGCTGACGGTGGCCGAATTGCGCGGCCGCATCCTGCCGGCGGCTTCGCTCGCGCCGGAAGAGAAGATCGTGTTCGACTGGGCCGATCTCGAGCGGCATCTGGAGCCCTGGCGCCGCAGCGGCCTGCGCATCGGCTTCACCAATGGCTGCTTCGATCTGCTGCATCCCGGCCATGTGCGTCTGCTCGCCGCCGCGCGCGCGGCCTGCGACCGTTTGGTGCTCGGCCTCAACAGCGATGCGTCGGTGAAGCGGCTGAAGGGCCAAGGCCGGCCGGTGCAGCCGGCGCAGGCCCGCGCCGAGGTGCTGGCGGCGCTGGAGGCGGTCGATCTCGTCGTGATCTTCGAGCAGGACACGCCGCTGGAATTGATCGCGCAGGTCAAGCCGACCGTGCTGGTCAAAGGCGGCGACTACACGCGCGAGACGGTCGTCGGCCACGAACTCGTCGAGGCGCTCGGCGGCGAGGTGCTTCTGGTCGATCTGGTGCCGGGCCATTCGACGACGTCGATCGTCGAGCGCTCGCGCAAGCGGTCTTAAGTCGGCAAACTCCGTTCATTCCCGCGAAGCGGGAATCCAGCGCTGGGTCTCCGCTTTCGCGGGGACGAGCGGAGGTCAGCTGTCCCGCCTGATCTGTTTCACCGCTGGCGGCTGCCAGCCTTGCGTCTCTTCGTAGCGCTTGGCGTAGCGGTAGAACGTACCCTCGAAATTGCCGAACGCGATGACGAAGCCGGCCCAGCCGTCGAGGAAGCCGCGCTTGAAGAAGTAGTGCTTGATGAACGACCACAGGCCGTGCCCGAAAGCGCTCGCCATCGTCACGCGCTTGCCCTCGAGCTTCGGCACGCCGAGCGAGGAATAGCGGTTCATCTTCTTGATCACCTCTTCCAGATTGCGGAAGGGGAATTGCCACACCGCGTTCTCGAGGACGCCGAGCGGTTTGCCGGAGAGGTTCTCGTAGCCTTCGTGCACGGGCTCGAGCGTGTAGCGCATGGCGCCTTTCTTGAAGAGCTGCGGCTGGCGGAAGTTCGGATACCAGCCCGACCCCTTGATCCAGCGGCCCATCATGTAGCTGCGGCGCGGCACGAGATAGACGTCGTGTGCCGGATTGCCGTTGATGAGGGCGAGGATCTCGTCGCGCACCTCCTCGGTGCAGCGCTCGTCCGAATCCAGGCTGAAGATCCATTCGTGCGTGCAGGCTTCCAGCGCCTTGTTGCGCAGGTCGCCGAAGCCCTTGAATTCCACCTGCACGACGCGCGCGCCGAGCGCCGTCGCAAGCTCCGCCGTGCGGTCGGTGCTGTAGGAATCGACCACCACCACCTCGTCGGCCCACAACACCGTGGACACGGCGGCCTCGATCTTTTCGGCTTCGTTGTAGCTGAGGATGTAGGCGGTGATTTTCGGCATCGGCATCGTTTGTCGCAGGGGTCTTTTGCGCGGCACCATACCCCGCGCGCGGCGCCCGCCCTAGGGATTTGTCCGCCTCGGCGACTTCGGCTAAGCCTCTTTTCCGACTGAAGAAAGCAGGGCGCCCGTGGCCGAGCTGATTTCTGTGATCGTCACCACCTACAACCGCGAGGACGCCCTCGCGGCGGTGTTGCGCTCGCTCGCGCGCCAGACCGATCCGGATTTCGAAGTGCTGGTCGCCGACGACGGCTCGGGCCCCGCGACCGCCGCGCTGGTCGAGGCCTGGAAGGCCAAGGCCGGCCACCGCGTCGAGCACATCTGGCACGAGGACAAGGGCTTTCGCGCCGCCGAGATCCGCAACCGCGCGATCCTGGCGGCGCGCGGGCGCTACTGCGTCTTCCTCGACGGCGACTGCATCATGCGCCCCGATTTCATCGCCACCCATCGCCGGCTCGCCGAGCCCGGCTGGTTCGTCACCGGCAATCGCGTGCTGCTGTCGCCGGCGGTGACGGAGAAGGTGCTGCGCCAGGACGACGCACCGGAGGCCTGGCCGCTTGGCCGCTGGCTCGCCGAACGGCTGCGCGGCGGCGTCAACCGCCTGTCGGCGCTGTTTCACCTGCCGCTCGGGCCGCTGCGCCGCCTGCGGCGCAAGGCCTGGGCCGGCGCGCGCTCGTGCAACATGGGCATCTGGCGCGCCGACCTCGACAAGGTCGACGGCTTCGACGCCGACTATAGCGGCTGGGGCAAGGAGGATAGCGACCTGATCGTGCGGCTTTTGCATGCCGGGGTGCAGCGCAAGGACGGCACCTTCGCCACCGGCGTCATCCATCTCTGGCACAAGGAGGCCGACCGCGGCCGGCTCTCCGTCAACGAGCAGAAACTTACGGACATCATCTCCGGCGGCGACGTGCGCGCCAAGCGGGGCCTGTCGGCGCTGATGCCGGCGACGCGGGTGGCGGGCTGACAATGGCGATCATGTCCCTTCCGCGCGGGCTCGAGCAGGCCAAGCTGATGCGTCTTGCCGACGGCCTTGCCGTCGCCACCGCGGTGTCGGTGCCCTGGTCGACCTCCGGCACGCTGATCCTGATGGCGCTGTGGCTGATCGCGCTGATCCCGACGCTGAGCTGGGCCGAGGTGCGGCGCGAGGTGCTCACGCCCGCGGGCGGACTGCCGGTGCTGCTGGTCGCGCTCGGCATCGCCGGCATGTTGTGGGCCGATGTGTCGCTCCACGCGCGCTGGAAAGGGCTCGACTCCTTCCTCAAGCTGCTCGTCATCCCGCTGCTGTTCGTCCAGTTCCGCCGCGGCGACGCGGCTGGGCGCGTGCTCGCCGGCTTCGCCTGGTCCTGCGTGGCGCTGCTCGTCGTGTCCTACGCCATGGTGCTGTGGCCGCATCCGGTGCGCCTGTTCTCGAACGACTACGGCGTGCCGGTGAAGAGCGGGCCGAGCCAGAGCGGCGAATTCGTCACCTGCATCTTCGGCCTCATCTATCTCGCCTATGACGCGCTCATGCGCCGGCGCTGGCCGTGGCTGATTGCGCTGACCGGCGTCATGCTGGCGATGCTCGCCAACATCCTGTTCGTGGCGATGAGCCGGACGGCGCTGCTCACGATCCTGGTGCTGCTGGCGCTGTTCGCGCTCAAGCAACTGCGATGGCGCGACACGGTTATCCTGTTCGCCGCCACGGCCGCGCTGCTCGTCGTCGCCTGGTTCTCCTCGCCATACTTGCGCGAGCGCACGATGCAGGCCTGGACCGACTACCAGAGCTATGTCGAGACCGACGCGCGCAATTCATCCGGCGAGCGCATCGCCTTCGCCAAGCGCTCGATCGAGTTCATCGCGCAGGCGCCTCTCATCGGCCACGGCACCGGCACGATCCCCTCGCTGTTCGCCAAGGTGACGGCGGGGCAGGACGGCGCCATGGGCTCGATGACGACCAACCCGCACAACCAGACCTTCGCCGTCGCCATTCAGCTTGGGCTGCTCGGCGCGTTGGTGCTGTGGGCGATGTGGCTCGCGCATTTGTGGCTATTCCGCGGGCCTGGGCCGATCGAATGGATCGGCCTCGTGCTGGTGGTGCAGAACATCGTCGGCTCGCTGCTCAACTCGCACCTGTTCGATTTCTTGCAAGGCTGGATCTATGTGATCGGCGTCGGCGTTGCGGGTGGCGCGGCCTTGAAGCGCCGGACCGCGGACAAGCGCACCGCGCCATGACCGACCGCTTGGAGATCGGCGAGACGCCGCGCATCCTGGTGATCGCGTTGCGAAGGCTCGGCGATGTGCTGCTGACGACGCCGCTCATCCGCAGCCTTCGGCGTGCCTGGCCGCAAGCGCGGATCGAGGCCTTGGTGTTCGCCGACACGGCGGGCATCCTCGCCGGCAATCCCGACCTCGACGGCGTCCTGACCATGCCGCCGCGGCCGAGCGCGGCGCAAAGCCTGGCGCTCGGGGCCAAGGTGCTGCGGCGCTACGATCTCGCCATTTCGACGCAGAGCGGCGACCGGCCGACCGGCTTTGCCATCGCCGCCGGGCGCGCCACATTGGCGCCCGTGGAGCCGCGCTTCTCAGGCCGGCTCAAGCGCGCTTTGCTGACGCGCAGCGTGCCGATCGCGCGCGGACTGCACCGCGTCGAGGAGATGCTGCGGCTCGCGGATGCGCTCGGCATTGAACGGGTCGGGCAATTGGTGCCGCCGAAGGCCGCGCCCTTAGCGGACGCGCCGGTGGGCGATTATGCGGTGATCCATGCCGCGCCGATGTTCCGCTACAAGCAATGGACGGCGGAAGGCTGGCGCGCGCTGGCCGGCAAGCTGGCGGCGCAGGGCCTCACCGTTCTCGCGACAGGCGGGCCGGCCGAGGCCGAGCGGCGCTATCTCGACGACATCTGGGCCGGGACCCAGGTGACCCGGCTCGACGGCCGCCTGACCTGGCCGCAACTCACCGGCCTGATCGCCAAGGCGCGCGTCTATGTCGGCCCCGACACCTCCGTGACGCATCTGGCTGCCGCGACGGGGTGTCCGACCGTGGCGCTTTTCGGCCCGACCGATCCGCGCCTGTGGGCGCCGTGGCCCGCGGGCGGCCCGGACCGCCCCTGGGAGGCGGCCGGCGCCATCCAGCAGCGCGGCAACATCTTCCTGGTGCAGCACGCCTTCCCGTGCACGCCCTGCCAGCTCGAGGGCTGCGAGCGACGGCTCACGAGCTACAGCGCGTGTTTGGACGCGCTTGGCGTCGGGGCGGTGATGGAGGCGGTGCGCGGGGCGCTGCAAGCGCGCGGGTAGGCTTTATGCCTTCGCGCGCTCGAAACGCAGAAGCGTCAGCCCGACCAACACGCAGCCGACGGCAATCGCGCCGATGTGCAGCGGAAGCGACGTGCTGACGAGCGTTGCCGCCGCCAGCAAGGCGAGCGCCACGTTGAGCCAGAACACGCGGCCGACGATCGCCATGACGCGCATGCCGCCGTCGAGGGCGTGCTGATAGAAATGATCGCGGTGGGCCTGTGTGAGTGTGGCGCCCTTCACGGCACGGCGCGCCAACGTGATCGTCGCGTCGGCCGCGTAATAGAGCGGCAGCAGGATCGCGGCGGCGAGGTGGTCCTGCGCCAGCAGGATCAAGAGCCAGGCGAGCAGGAGCCCGATGGGCAGACTGCCGACATCGCCCAGAAACAGCTTGGCCACGGGCTTGTTGAAGGGCGCAAAGCCGAGCATCGCGCCACAGAGCGCCATGGCGACGAGCGTCGCCGTGACCGGCAGCGCGCCGATCGCGCCGAACAGAGCGAGCGCCGCGGTGACCGGCACGACCTCGGCGACGGTCATCCAGTCGATGCCGTCCATGAAGTTCACGAGGTTGACGAGCCAGAGGCTGCCGACCAGCAGCACCGCGCGCTCGAACCACCACGGCAGGGCCGGCACGACGCGGAGGTCCGAGGGCAGGGCATACAACAGCGCCGCCACGGCGGCCGTCTGCACGACGAGGCGCAGCAGCGGCGTGAGCGGGCGGATGTCGTCGGCGGCGCCCGTGACGGCGAGCAGGGCCGTTGCCGCGAAGACGATGGCGAGTGAGGCCGGCGCCGTGGCCGGTATCGCGATGACGATCAGCCCGGCCACCAGGATGACCGACGCGATCACCGCGATGCCGCCGCCTTGCGGCGTCGGCGTTTTATGGGAGGAGCGCGCGTTGGGACGGGCGAGGGCGTAGCGCAGGAAGAGCGGATGGAGGAGGCGGTTCAAGCCGAAGCTGACGACCGCCGCGCCGGCGAAAAGGCTTAGGGCAAGCGGTGCCTGCAATCCCACGCTATCAGTCATGTCGCTCCGCCACAGCGATCTAGAATAACGCGGTGGTCTGGTGGCAAGGACGCGGAACGGCGCGTCGCTGAAGTGCGCATCGCTCCGGGTTTTTCGCGAGGTGACATTCGGTCTCTCATCCGTGCCATGGGTGTTGCGCTACTCTTTCCCGGCTTCGCGCCGCCATAGCCTAACGTATTCGGCCGCGATCTTTTCGATGGAATACTCTGAGATGACCCGGGCACGATCGCGGGCGCCGATGCGCGCGCGCTGTTCGCGATCGAGTGACAGGATGGCAAGTGCCTTCTGGGCCAGTGACGAACTATCGCCGAGCGGAACGATGCGATCTCGATCGCCGAGGATATCACGGCAATCACCAGCGTCGGTCGCAACCGTCACGACGCCGCACGCCATGGCCTCGCCGATGACGTTCGGAAAGCCCTCGATCAATGAACTCGAGAGCAGAAGATCAAACGCCGGCATAAGCTGAGCCACGTCCCGGCGCTCTCCGAGAAGGTGCACATTGCCTGGCGATGGCAAAGTTTCGATCAGCCTGGTTAGATTCTGGTTTTGCGGGCTAACATCCCGCCCGGCCAAAATGAGATGCGCGCGATGGTTTTCCCGGGAAATCGTGGCGAACGCCGCTATCAGTGAGGCGAAGTCTTTGCGTGGATGAAAGTTAGCAATTCGTCCGATAAGTTCTGCATCGCCGGCAAGCTGTAATTCTGAAAGAAGGGCGTTGCGAGAATTTGGGTTCGGCCGGAAAATCGCCGTGTCAAATCCATTCGCGATAATTATTCGGCGTTCCCGCGAAAAGCCAAGTCGTTCGTGCGCCGTAGCCGCATCTTTCGAGTTGTAGACGATGGCTGTCGGCATGCGGCTGATGAGGCCGCCCGCGAGTATCGTGCAGGCGGTAAGAACGGTTTCGTCGCGAAGTCGTCTGACAGTCTGGCGGACATTCCAAATTACAGGGCATGACGGAGTGCCGTTCAGGATGGCCGCTCCGGTGGCGGCGATGTTGCCGTGGTACATCCAGGCTTGTATCAGATCGGGCTGAATGTCCCGAACCATTCGCCGAAGGGCGTTGATGTGCGTTATGGCGCCCAGGCTTCGAGCGCTTCCGAGCGACCGAACAGGGATTCCGGCTTGGGTCAATTCGTCGGCGATGCGTCCCCCAGAGAGCATCGAAATAACGACGTGGTCGACGCTCATCGAGGCGCTGGCTTGAGCAACTTTGCTCAACATAGTCTCGGCGCCGCCACTCATTAGATTGGAAATGATGTGCAGCACTTTCATGCGCGCGCTCATGAGAGGCCGGCGCCCCAGCGTTCTCGCCAAGCTTCGAACATCAGCACGTTCCAGAGCCTGTATTGGTGGTTGGCGCGGCCGCTCAGGTGATCATCCCAGGTCTTGCGAATGAGGCGGGCATCGAGCATGCCGGCGTCTCGCAGTCGCGTTTCGTCGAGAAGCGTCTCAGCCCAATCCCGCAAGGGGCCGCGCAACCAATCGCCGAGGGGTACAGCAAACCCCATCTTCGGCCGCTCGATGAGCTCGCGCGGCACGTGACGATAAAGAACTTGCCTTAATGGCCATTTGGTTATGCCGTCGCGGATCAGCTTGTCACGCGGAATGCGCCATGCGAACTCGATAACTCGGTGATCGATAAGCGGCACGCGGGCTTCCAACGCTACGGCCATGCTGGCACGATCTACTTTGGTTAGAATGTCATCTGGCAGATAGGTGACCAAATCCAGAAATTGCATGCGTTCGATTAGGCCCGGAAAATCCTTCGCCACCGTCTCGTCCCACAGCGCGCCTTTGGGCTCGGAGGCGGCGGGCATCAGTGCTGCCGGCTCCCAATGTGTCACCAGACGCCGATAAAGCGCGCCGACGTCGTCGAGTGCTAAGACCGAAGCAAGCTTATGCAACTTGTCGCCGGCCTGACGCGGCCGCGCGCGGTCCGGAAATAATTCGAATAGGGCGGACCAGCGATCGGCGGGCACGCTCAGCAGGCCCCGCGCCATGGCATGGCGGAGCGGGCGCGGAAATGCCGACAGCGCACGCCAAAATCGCTGTGCCAAGCGATAGCGGTTGTAACCGCCGAACAATTCGTCTCCGCCGTCGCCGGATAGTGCCACGGTGACGTGTTGACGGGTCATCTTGGAGACCAGATAGGTCGGGATCTGTGAAGAATCTGCAAAGGGCTCGTCATACCATTCGGGCAAACGCGGGATGACATCGAAGGCGTCCTTCGCAGTGACTATGAGTTCGGTGTGATCCGTTTTTAGATGGCGCGCTACTGCTGCCGCGTGCTGCGCTTCATCAAACCCGACGATGTCGAAACCAATCGAGTAGGTGCGCACGGGTCCCGCATTGGCGGACTGCATCAAGGCGGCAACAGTCGATGAATCGACGCCGCCTGACAAGAAAGCGCCGACCGGGACATCGGCGACCATGCGTCGCTTCACTGCGTCCTTGAGTAGGTCCTCTAGTCTGTCGGTGAGCTCATCGTCGTTCATACGCAATGGATTGGTAAGTCCGGCGCAGGCGACATTGCGCGCATCCCAGAAGCGCTCGATTTTGGGCTCGTCGTGCCAAGGCAGCGTAAGAATGCTTCCGGGCTCTAGCTTGTTGACCCCTTGATAAATGGTGTGCGGTGCGGGGATGTAGTTGTGCCGCATGAATGACGCGACGGCATTGCGATCGATGCGAGGCGTCCAACCGGGAAACGCGCGAAGCGCCTTCAACTCAGAGCCGAATAGGAACAGGCCGTCGAACTTGGCCCAATACAGCGGCTTGATGCCCAGACGATCGCGCACCAAGGTAAGTGTTCGTTCGCGACGGTCCCATACGCCGATGGTGAACATCCCGATGAGGCGCTGTATTGTGGGAGCGATGCCGTTGAGGGCAAACGATTCCAGGATCACCTCGGTATCCGAATGGCCGCGAAACGTAATGCTGCGGGCTTCGAGCTCCGTGCGCAACTCCCGAAAGTTATAGACCTCGCCGTTGTAGGTGATGACGAAGCGGCCATCACCGGAGATCATTGGCTGGTGTCCGGCGGGTGAGAGGTCGACGATGGACAGCCGCCGGTGCGTCAGGGCTATGCCTGCCTCCGCGTCGCTCCATAATCCGTGGTCGTCAGGCCCGCGATGGGGCATGCACTCGGCCATGGCGGCCGCGTGGTGCTCCAAGCGCTGGCGATGAGCGCCTGCCGTCATCAGCACGCCTGCGATGCCGCACATGAGTTCTCGTCGCTCCCTTTCGGCCAAACAGTCGGTATCGCTTAACGGGTTGGCGCCTTATCGACAACCGCGGACGCAGGGTTGCGAAAAGCGGTAGGATTACCGAAAGGGGCGTTGGCGAGCAGCGCGCGCCCATCGCCAGTCTCGGCACTGAACGGGTATCGCCCGTTCGTGGCCACCCTCGCATCAAAGTAAGGGTTCATACCCGCAGAGCCGGCTGGCGGTGCGACCAACTGGTGCCGCCGACGCCCGAGTCTCGGGAGGTGCCAGCTGCTGGCGAATTCGATATAAAATACTGATTTTGTTTAGCAAAATGGAATTCTCGGTGAAAGGCGGAACTTGTTCATCGTCTGAACGGCACGCTTGACGTTCATCGGATGAACAGAATAGCGTCCCTTCGTTCGAGGGGTCTAAATGCAGCGTCCAGCCGACGAGAACGCGGAAGCGTCCCGAATTATGTTGGGGCTGCTTGATGCCGTGGACCAGAACCGCGCACACTCGCAACGCCATTTGGCTGACGAGCTCGGAATCGCGCTTGGTCTCGTCAATGCTTACCTCAAGCGGTGCGTGAAGAAGGGGTTGGTGAAGGTTCGCCAGGCGCCGGCGCGTCGTTACGCGTATTATCTCACCCCTCAGGGGTTTGCCGAAAAATCTCGCCTCACCATCGAGTATTTGTCGTACTCCTTCGATTTCTTCAGACAAGCGAAGGCGGATTGCTCAGATCTGTTGCGGGCCGCCAAGGGTTGGGGCGTGGAAAGCATGCTCTTGGTCGGCCGTTCCGATCTCGCCGAAATCGCCGCGCTCTGTGCGATGCAGGAAGGCATTGCCATTGTTGGCGTTGTCGAGCCGCGCGCCGACGCGGATAAGTTTATTGGCATTCCCATTTTCGAGCATTTCGATACCGTTGGTATGCCGTTCGATGCCGTATTTATCTCCGACGTTGCCGACTCGACAGGGACCTCCGCGGCGGCCATCGCCCGCTTCGGACGCGAACGCGTGCTGATTCCTGATCTTCTTCGCGTGCGTATCAGGCAAGACGATGGAGTTGCCGGATGAGCGCACAATGGTACGTGGTCCAGGCTCAGCCGAATGCCGAGCGCAAAGCCGTTGCTCATCTGGAGCGTCAAGGTTTCGTGACTTACCTGCCGCGCTATCTCAAGACGCGGCGGCATGCGCGGCGAGTCGAGATCGTGCCGGCGCCGTTGTTTCCTCGCTATTTGTTCGTTGGCATTGACCTCGACACGCAGCGATGGCGCTCGATTTTTTCCACCGTTGGAGTATCGCGGCTGATCTGCCACGGAGAGCAGCCGACGGCTATACCCGAGCAGGTCATCAACAGCCTCAAGCTTCGTGAAGACGAGGGCTATGTAAGGCTCGACTATCGTCCGTCCTTCCGAGTGGGGGACAAGATCCGCGTTCTCGAAGGCGCATTTGCCGATTGTCTCGGCCTTTGTGAGGGCATGAGGGACCGCGATCGCGTCGCGATTTTGCTCGATTTGCTCGGTCGAAAGGTGCGAGTGACCGTCGACCTCGAGGCCGTTGCCGCGGCCTGATGCGCGGCGTGCTTTGTTGAGTTCAGCCTGGGTGCGAGTCACCCGGGCTGCGGTAGCATGTCTTGAGGACTGTTGGCGGCCGACAAATGCTTGGCAATGCGATAAGGTTCAGGGGCAGTCGCTACAGCGGGTCACCGAGTGGAGGGGGGCGATGCCTCCTCAGTGTGCGCAAATGCCTGATGTTATTATCGGCGTGGCGCCGTGTTCGCTAATTCGACGAGCTCTCGCTATTGATGCCGGTCTGTGACTTCGCAATCACCGGCATTTGCCGCATCTAACTTTTCTCTGCGATCGTCGCATGATGGGTGACGAAAAAGGGCTGGAGACAGGGGCGTTCTCGAGTAATTCCGGTTGCGCCAGCCAAGAGGTTGCATCTATAACCACGCCCGAAATTTCGTTGAACCGCAAGCCTTCTGCCTGGCTCGAACGTAGAGCAGCATTGGTTGGGCCGAGCGGCGCCCTGGTGCGGTAGCATTGTAAATCATCCGCCGATTAGGGTGGATGAGTTGTGGGGATGAGGGGGGGGCTACTAGTTTGAGCCAACACGTAACGGAATTTTTTGCGCGCGCCGCCGACACCTGTCGCGGCATCAACGTGACGAGCATCGAAGCGCTTGCGGGTGAACTGGCTGCGCTCAGGGAGCGTGGTGGCCGGCTGTTCTTTCTCGGAGTCGGTGGGAGTGCCGGAAATTGCAGTCACGCAGTGAACGATTTTCGAAAGCTGTGCGGCATTGAGGCCTATGCGCCGGTCGACAATGTTTCCGAACTGACCGCGCGCGCGAACGATGAAGGTTGGGAAACGATTTTCGCCGGCTGGCTTGAAACAAGTCATCTGCGCGCGGACGACGCGATTTTTATCTTCTCCGTCGGCGGCGGTGATGTCGAGCGCAACGTCTCGACGAACATCATCAAGGCAATCGAATACGCTCGCGGGAAGGGCGCCAAGGTGTTCGGAATTGTAGGCCGTGATACGGGCTACACCGCCAAAACTGCCGACATCGCAATTGTAATTCCGACCACCAAGCCGGAATGGGTGACGCCGCTCTCTGAGGCGTTTCAGGCGGTCGTTTGGCACTGCCTTGTCAGCCATCCGGCATTGCAGGTTCGGAAGACAAAATGGTGATGACAGGCTCGGCGCGCCGCCGCGCGGTTTTTTTGGATCGCGATGGCGTGCTCGTAGTGCCTGAGTTTAGAGACGGTCGTAGCTTTGCGCCGAAGACGATCGATGATTTTGAGATTTACGATGATGCCGCAGGAGCGCTTAGTCGCTTAAAAGCGGCGGGGTATCTTCTTGTAGTCGTGACCAATCAGCCCGATGTTGGCAACGGGCTCGTCAGTCGCGATACTATCGAATGCATGCATCGCAAGCTTGAGGATGCGCTTCCGATAGATCGTATCGAGCTCTGCCCGCATACGAAGCTGGACGGCTGTAGCTGTCGTAAACCACAAGCAGGTATGCTTCTTAGTTCTGCCCGGGCTCTTGGGATCGATCTGTCTGCTAGTGTCATGGTGGGCGATCGAGCGAGCGACGTCGAGGCTGGACGTGCCGCAGGCTGCCGCACGATCTTTATCGACTTGAACTACACAAATGAACCGAAGCCGGCCGCCGCCGATCATGTCGTGCGTTCCGTTTCGGAGGCTGCAAACATCATTCTTGGCGGCAATTAGAAGAGGGAGCGAAATGACGATCGTCGACAATCTGAAGGTGAAGATATTTGCCGACGGGGCGGAGCTCCAAGGCATGCTCGAAATGGCGAAGCTGCCTTACATCAAGGGTTTCACGACCAATCCCACTCTGATGCGGAAAGCGGGCGTAACCGAATACGAGCGGTTCGCGCGGGATCTGCTGGCGATTATCTCGGACCATCCGGTGTCGTTCGAGGTGTTTGCGGATGACTTGCCGACCATGATTGCGCAAGGGCGCACGATCGCGTCTTGGGGCAAGAACGTGAACGTCAAGGTCCCGGTTATGAATACCAAAGGGGAGTTCACCGGGCCCGTGCTGCGCGCGCTGGCTGGCGAAGGCGTGCAACTTAATGTAACTGCGGTCTTTACGACCGAACAGGTCAGTGCGGTCGTCGCGGCTCTTGAGGCCGACGTTCCCTCGATCGTCTCGGTGTTCGCGGGTCGCATCGCGGACACCGGCATTGATCCGGTTCCGCATATGTTGAAGTGCAAGGATCTCCTGGCGGCGAAGCCGAAGGCCGAATTGCTCTGGGCAAGCCCGCGGGAAGTTCTCAATATATTCCAGGCTGATGAGATTGGTTGTCACATCATCACCTGCACTAACGATATGATCGCGAAGTTGAAGCTCGCTGGCAAAGACCTCACCGCTTATTCGCGGGAGACGGTGGAGATGTTCTACAAGGATGCCACGGCGGCCGCTTATTCGATCGATCGACCGAAATCGGCAGCTTAATAGAGGATCGATCACGATGGCTCGTCTTTTCAATTCCGTCTTCGTCACCGGTGGTGCTGGTTATTGCGGCAGCCTGCTCGTGCCTCAGCTGCTGGACCAGGGCTATAAGGTCACGGTGTACGACACCATGTTCTTCGGTGATTCGTTCCTGCCGAAGGACAATCCGAATCTGCGCCTCGAGAAGGGTGACATCCGCGATACAGAGCATTTGGCGGCCGCGGTAGCGGGGCACGATGCTTTCGTCAGCCTGGCATGTATTTCTAATGATGCGAGTTTCGAACTCGACGAAAATCTCTCGACCTCCGTCAATATGGACGCGTTCGAGCCGATGGTCGCTGCTGCTAAGAACGCCGGCGTCAAGCGCTTCGTGTATGCCTCATCAAGCTCGGTCTACGGAGTGTCGGATCAACCGAACGTCACGGAAGACCATCCGCTCGTGCCGCTGACCTTGTACAATAAGTACAAAGGTCTCTGCGAACCGGTCCTGAAAAAGTACGCGGATGATGCGTTCACCGGCGTAATTTTCCGGCCGGCGACTGTCTGCGGATATGCACCTCGCTTGCGCCTCGATTTGTCGGTCAATATCCTGACCAACCATGCGGTGAACGCAGGCAAGATCACGGTTTTCGGCGGCTCGCAGTTGCGCCCGAACCTGCACGTGCAGGACTATTGCGATGCCGTGCAGTTGTTCCTCACTGCTCCGGCTGAGAAGATCCAGAAAGAGACCTTCAATGTCGGCTACCAGAACCTCTCGATCATGCAGATCGCGGAGATGGTGCAGGGCATCGTGTCGCAAGAGTTTCCTGAGAAGGGAGCAGTCGAGATTGTAACCACTCCGAGCGACGATTTGCGCTCCTATCACATCAACTCGGATAAGATTAAGCGCGTTCTCGGTTATGCGCCTAAGCGGACGATCGAAGACGCCGTGCGCGATCTTTGCAAGGCGTTCCGCGCGGGCCTTGTTCCGAACAGCATGGAAGACGATAAGTACTTCAACGTGAAGCGCTTAAAGCGGTTGAAGGCGGCATGAGCACGAAATCAACCGCCGTCGTCACCGGCGGCGCGGGCTTCATCGGCAGTCATATGGTCGATGTTTTGCTCGCGCGCGGTTACAAGGTTCGAGTGATCGATAATCTCGTCGGTGGGCGCGAGGCCAACCTCGCGCACCATGCGGCCAATCCCGACGTCGAATGTCACTGGCAGGATATTCGGAGTCTCGAGCCGAATTCGTCGATCTTCTCCGATGCGCGCCTCGTATTTCATTTCGCGGGCATCGGGGACATCGTTCCGTCGATCGAGCGTCCGATCGAGTACATGGACGTCAACGTCCAAGGGACCGTTCGCGTGCTTGAATGCGCGCGCGCGGCGGGCGTCGAGAAGTTCGTCTACGCCGCATCGTCGTCTTGCTATGGCCTCGCACAGACGCCGACGCGAGAGGATCATCCAATTTCGGCGCAGTATCCTTACGCGTTGAGCAAGTATCAGGGCGAGCAGGCGGCGTTTCACTGGCATCGGGTTTATAAACTGCCGGTGAATTCAGTTCGCATTTTTAATGCCTATGGTACAAGGTCTCGCACGTCCGGTGCTTACGGGGCAGTGTTCGGCGTATTCCTAAAGCAGAAGCTTGCCGGTAAGCCATTCACGGTGGTTGGAGACGGCACGCAAAGGCGTGACTTTCTCTACGTGACCGACGTCGCGGAAGCGTTCCTGCTTGCCGGCATGACGCCGATGACGGGCGAAACATGGAATTTGGGTGCCGGTGATCCGCAGCCTGTCAACAAGCTCGTCGAGTTGATGGGTGGCCCCGTTGTCCACATTCCGAAGCGTCCCGGTGAACCGGACTGCACCTACGCCGATATCGCCAAGATCCAGAATGAGCTCGGGTGGAAGCAGAAGGTTAGCTTCGAGGAGGGCGTCAAGCGCATTCTCGATCAGATCGATTACTGGCGCGACGCGCCATTGTGGGATCCAGACTCGATCGCGAAAGCGACGGAAACGTGGTTTAAGGCCTTAGCGCCGGAAGCGGGGCGAGCATGATGGACGAAGCAAGCCGTAGTATTGTCAGTCACAAGGTCCGTAGCGCCGCCGAGGTTGCGCAGCTGATCGGGGCGCCCCCGCGTAAGCAACGTGTCATCATGTGCCATGGCACGTTTGATATCGTGCATCCTGGGCACGTCCGGCATTTGCTGTACGCGAAGAGCAAGGCCGATATTCTGATCGCGAGCCTCACGGCTGATGCGCATATCGTAAAGGGGCAGCTGCGCCCCTTCGTCCCGCAAGAATTGCGAGCCTTCAACCTGGCGGCGCTCGAATGCGTCGATTATGTTGTGGTGGATCCCAATCCTACGCCGATCGAGAATATCCAGGTTATTAAGCCGGATTATTTCGCGAAAGGCTTTGAATACACGAAGGGCGGTCTGCATCCGCGGACAGCGGAAGAGAAAGCCGCTGTCGAGGGTTACGGCGGCGAGTTGCTCTTCACCCCGGGAGACATCATTTACTCGTCGTCGCATATCCTCGAGACGGAACCTCCGTCGATCGCGACCGAGAAGCTGATGGCTCTGCTTGAGGCAGAGCGGCTCTCTTTCGACAGTCTCCGTCAGGCGCTGACAAGGTTTACGGGCGTTCGTGTTCACGTCGTCGGCGATACAATCGTGGATAGCTACACCCATTGCGCGATGATCGGCGGCATGACCAAGACGCCGACTATGAGCGTACGCTTCGAAGAGCGTCTCGACTTTGTCGGCGGCGCGGGCATCGTTGCAAAACACCTCAAATCGGCGGGTGCGGACGTGACCTATTCGACCGTCCTTGGCAACGACGCTTTGGCGGAGTTCGCGCTCAAGGATCTCGAGGCCGCAGGTGTGAAGTGTGAGCCGATCGTCGACACGACGCGGCCCACGACGAACAAGAACGCAATTATCGCAGGCAACTACAATCTGCTGAAGGTCGACACGGTCGATAACAGGTCGATTTCCGACCGGGTCCTCAACAGACTGATGGAAAGCGTTCGCGATACTCCCGCTGATATCGTGGTGTTCAGCGACTTCCGTCACGGCATGTTCAACCGCGAAACCATTCCGAAACTTACGGCCGCAATTCCGCCCGGCGTGTTTCGCGTCGCGGACAGCCAAGTGGCGAGCCGGTGGGGCAACATTCTGGAATTTGGCGGTTTCGATTTGATCACGCCCAACGAGCGAGAGGCTCGGTTCGCGCTTGGCGATCAGGATTCGGTCGTGCGCCCGCTCGGATTGCAGCTCTATCGCCAGGCTGCCTGCAAGGTGCTGATCTTGAAGTTGGGCGAAAGGGGCCTGATGACGTTCCGAGGCGTGCCTGAGGCCATGGACGTGCGTGCCTTCTTCTCGGTCGACAGTTTCGCTGATCGCGTTGTCGACGCGGTCGGGTCGGGCGACGCTCTGCTGGCTTATGCGGCGCTCTCTCTCTTCGCGACGCAAAATCCGGTCATTGCATCCATCCTCGGTTCCTTCTCCGCCGCCGTCGAATGTGGTCATGAAGGCAATGTGCCCGTACGACCGAAGGACGTGCTCGACCAAATCGAACGGTTCGAGCGGCTGGCGAACTACTCCTAGCTTACAGGCGTCATTATCGTATGCGTGTAATTGTCATCGGCTATGGGGTGCAGGGCAAGAAGCGCCTGCACTTCGCCGGCACCGACGCAGTTGGCGTCGTCGACCCGTTTTACGACAAGGCGGACTGGCGAGACGTTCTTGCGGTGCCGCTCGATGCCTACGATGCGGCGCTTGTCTGTACGCCGGACGGGCCGAAATTCGAAATTCTGCGCCATCTGTTGGAGAGCGGCAAACACGTTCTCGTCGAGAAGCCGCTGTTCGTTGCTAACGACGAGCAGATTCTCGAGCTAGAGCGACTTGCCCGCTCAACCAACGCATATTGCTACACGGCGTACAATCATCGCTTTGAGCCCCATTACGTGCAGATGCGCGATCTAATTAGGTCGGGCGTCCTGGGCCGTATTTATAGCTGCCGCATGTTTTATGGAAACGGCACGGCCCGTTTGGTGCGGGAGTCGGCGTGGCGTGACCAAGAGGCCGGCGTGCTGCCGGATTTGGGGTCGCACCTGCTCGATACGTGTCGTTTCTGGTTCGGCCATTCCGAACGCAACTTCACGGTTTCCGCGGCAAATTGCTTTGAGAACCGGGCGCCTGACCATGTAGTCATCGCGAGCGAATCCGGAGGGCCTCGGATCGAGCTGGAAATGACGCTGCTGATGTGGCGCAACCATTTCACGTGCGACATCCTCGCCGAGAACGGGACGGCGCACATTTCGTCTCTGTGCAAGTGGGGGCCGACTACGTTCACCCATCGCCAACGCATTCTGCCGAGTGGCCGCCCCCCGGAGAAAAGTGTGACGCTGGTGCAAGACGATCCGACCTGGGCGCTGGAATACGTAGCATTCAAAGAGGCCTGCAAAGCTGGTGTAGTGACCGACCTCTCCAGCGATCTTTGGTTGCATCAGGTGCTGAGCGGATTAGGCAAGCAGGCGATTGCGATCCGGAGTCGAGCATGAACCGAATCACCGTCGGCTTCGCAGGCATGACTCATCTGGGTCTGGTGTCGGCTGCCGGACTTGCCGGGCGCGGCTTTGATGTCGTCTGTTATGATGCGGATGCCGCGCTAATCGAACGATTGGGGCGTTGCGATCTTCCCGTCTCCGAGCCCGACCTCGACGACCTCGTTCGCTCGAACGGCGCCCGTCAGCGTTTTACAGCCGACATCGCAGGCCTAGGCGAATGCGATGTCGTCTACATCGCTCCCGACATTCCGACAGATGATGCCGGGCGCAGTGACACAGCGGGAATTACGGCGCTGATTGAGCGCGTGAACGCTGTGCTGGCGGAGAAGGCGGTCCTGGTCGTTCTTTCTCAGGTGGAGCCAGGTTTCACTCGCCGTCTCGCGGCGCCACCTTTGGAGCGCCGTTTCTATCAGGTCGAAACGCTTGTGTTCGGACGTGCCGTCGAAAGGACGACGAAACCGGAACGTTACATCGTCGGCTGTGCGGATCCGGCCAAGCCTTTGCCGCCAGCCTATCGTGCGGTGCTTGAGGCATTTGGGTGCCCGATTCTTCCGATGCGCTACGAGAGCGCGGAGCTCGCGAAGATTTCGATTAATTTCTGTCTCGTGGCCTCAGTCAGCGTTGCCAACACGTTGGCCGAAGTGTGCGAGGCAATCGGGGCCGATTGGACCGAAATTGCACCCGCTTTGAAGCTGGACCGCCGCATTGGCGCGTATTCTTACCTCACTCCGGGACTTGGCATTTCGGGTGGCAATCTTGAGCGCGACCTTCGCACCGTTCTCGAGATCGGCGGTGCCCGCGGCACAGATGTGGGGCTCGTTCAGTCTTGGTTGCACAATTCGTCGTACCGCAAGGATTGGCCTTTCCGGACCTTGCACGAGGCTGTGCTCTCCAAGGTAGACCGTCCTGCTATCGCCGTGCTCGGGCTAGCATATAAAGAAAATACGCACTCGACCAAGAATTCGCCGGCTTTAAAGCTGTTGTCGCAGCTCCAGCCATACCATGTGAAGGTGCACGATCCGATCGTTCCGGCGAGCGTTGTTCCGTTCGCGCAGGGCTGCGCTCAGGCAATCGATTGTCTCGATGGTTCCGACGCGGTCGTGCTCGCGACTCCTTGGCCGGAGTATCGGTCGCTGGCGTTGGATGCGATGGCCGAGAGGATGCGGGGACGTGTCATCATCGACCCGTACAGGTTGCTGGACGGCGCCAAAGCGTGTGCGTTCGGATTTTCATACTACACCCTCGGTCGTTCGCCGCAGAGCCCAGCCTGATCAACATGCTCGTCCATCTCAATAAAACATCAAAGACTCCCCAGCGGGTGGTCATCATCGGCGGCGGTGGGTTTGTCGGCGGCGCAATCGCAGAGCGCCTTCGGCGCGACGGGATATCGGTCGAATTAGTTACACGCGCAGAGGTCGATTTGCTGGCGCCTGACGCGGTCGACCGGCTAGCTATGCGGCTTAAGGACGGTGACAGCGTCGTCGCGGCAGCCGCGGTCGCGCCTTGCAAGACGCCCGAGATGCTAAGGGACAATGTTGTTCTCGCCACCGCCATCGTCCGCGCTCTTGCCCGTGTCGCTCCCGCACACGTCGTGAATATCAGCTCTGATGCTGTATTCGCTGATGAGCCATTGCCGCTCAACGAGAATTCGTCAAAGGCGCCCGGCAGCTATCACGGGGTCATGCACCTCGCTCGCGAGATCATATTCACGACCGAAGTGAAGGCGCCGCTTGCCATTCTTCGGCCGACGCTCGTGTATGGATTCAGAGACCCGCACAACGGTTACGGCCCGAATCAATTTCGACGCAAGGCGAATCGTGGCGAAACCATTACCTTGTTTGGTGAGGGCGAGGAGCGACGGGACCATGTCGCGGTAGACGATGTCGCCGAGATCGTCGCTCGTGTGCTGGCGCATCGGTCTCAGGGGAGCCTGAATATCGCTTCCGGGTCAGTGCACAGTTTCCGCGAGGTGGCGGAACTCGCCGTACAGCTATCCGGTAAACAGGTGATTATCGCTGGATCCGAGCGGCGTGGTCCCATGCCGCACAACGGATTGCGTCCTTTCGACGTTTCGGCAACCTCGGCTGCTTTTCCAGATTTCAAGTATCAGACGTTAGCTGAGGGTATGGCGAAGGCCGAGCAGGAAGAGGCGGCGCATGGCTGAGATCGACTTATTGCGTTCGCTGCCGAACTCCAAGCGCAACATTGAGAAGCGCGCGGCTGGGAAGGATCCGGGTGTCGTTGCGATCTCCAAACAATTTGGAGAAATGTATTGGGACGGTCCTCGCGAGTACGGCTATGGGGGCTATACCTATGATGGCCGCTGGCGTGCGGTCGCGCGCGACATGATCGCGCATTACGGACTGAAGTCTGGCATGCGCGTGCTCGACGTCGGCTGCGGAAAGGGCTTTCTCGTCAAGGACCTGATGCTCGAATGTCCCGGGCTCGAAGCTTTTGGGCTCGACGTGTCCCTCTACGCAATCCGTAATGCGCCGGAAGAGCTGACGGGGCGCTTGCATCTGGGGACGGCCGAGAAGCTCATCTTCTCAGATCGTTCGTTCGATTGCGTACTGTCGTTGAACACCATTCATAATCTTCCCAGGCCACGTGCCATCAGAGCCTTGGCTGAAATCGAGCGGGTTTCACGCGGAAGGTCGTATGTCGTTGTCGACAGCTATCTTACCGCGGAGCAAAAGGAAATCTTTGAGAGTTGGGTCCTGACCGCGGAGTTTCATGATTACCCCGACGGCTGGCTGCAAGTGTTTAAGGAGGCGGGTTATTCCGGCGATTGGAGCTGGACAATCATTCAATGATTGCCCGGTGGGGCAGTGTCTGCGGCTTCGTTCGGCAATTTAGCCGGATCACTGAACCAACGGGACATTTCCCGTGCGCTCGCAGCAAGCCGATCCTCCCGTTTCTAGCACCTCTTTTGAGGTAGCAGATTTCTTTTCAGAGACAGGTGGGGTGCCTGCTTGAGCTGAGTTGCCCGCATCAGATCGGGCGTCCCAAATTCCTCTGCGTAGCTAAATAGTGACAGCTATGCTCGGAGGGCACGGAGTAAATCAGGTTGGAAGAAATCAAGGCCTTCTGGGGATTCGAAACGCCGCAATTCAAGCGAGCGCTGATACGGCTATTTGTGTTGGCGGCTTTCGTAGCCGTTCTCGAACTGCTTGCAATCGTTCTGTTGTTTCCGTTGCTGGCATTGATCGCAGACCCGGACCACGCAAAGCTGCCGTCAGTTTTGGTGAGCATGCGGACGGATCAGACGCCTTCGCAGCTGGTCGGCCTCCTTGTCGCTGCGTTTACTGTTGTCTACCTGGCGAAGGCGGGGCTGCAAGCCTTTTACTATCGGTTGCAAACCTCCTTGGTGGCGCGGGCCCAATCAGCGCTGGCCGTGCGTTTGCTGCGCGGCTACATGTCCGCGACCTATCTCACTCATCTGTCGCGCAACTCGTCGGAGCTCATCCGCACGATCACAGTGTTAGCCCAAGATATCTATGGTCGCTTTCTGAACGCGCTCCTGACCATTGTGGCTGATGCGACCGCGGCGCTTGTGCTGATCGTTCTCTCGATCGCGGCCGC
>Ga0180216_1001382_pt1 | contig 21913 bp, 18 predicted proteins | sample eDN3rd37CBELigMG_FD_128879 | JGI IMG/M metagenome (GOLD analysis project Ga0180216, IMG submission 128879) | Enriched Miracle-Growth compost microbial communities from Emeryville, California, USA - eDNA 3rd pass 37_C BE-Lig MG (version 2)... ...
GATTTCCTCTTGTGACTCCAGTTGCAAATAAAAACGGTCTCCTGGATAAAAGTCGTTTTTAACGAAATAATTTTTAATCAATTCGGCTATATAATTATAAGATTGGTTTAACATATTGAGCATCACCACTATCACTTTTTTTATCGATCAGGTTCAATTTCTTTAATATTTCACTTACATGAAGCTTAGAATGCTTGTCCAAGTAAACGCCTCTTTTTTCAAGTAGTTGAAAAAGTTTTGACAATGGAGTTCTTTCTCTTTTTATAGAAACAGCAATTAACAACAATAAATGCTCTTGACTTAAGGAAAGTACGGTTCCTAAGGAACGACCGTTTTTCGTAAATACATTTCGACCAACGTGAATGGCATTTTCTTTATAACGCTTAATGTTATCCATACTCATGCCATGCTTTATACATTCAAATAAGCTTTTGATTAGAGTTTGAATGGAATCGCTCTTTATCTCAACCTGCTGTGCAGATGTAAATATTCTCTGATATTCTATTATCCATTCATAAATACTATTTTTAAGTTCATCATCATATTCTAAATCCTTGAAATCAGAGTAGGTTAGAATTGGATATTCTGGTTCTACCTCAGATGGCTGATGAATATGACTTAACTGATAGATTGTGTGAAGGTGAGAGAATAAATAAGTATATTGCTCCTTTAGCAAATGGTTACTTTCTCGAACAACATCACGATTTTTGTTAAGTTTCTCTGATTCTATGCAAAAGTAAACAGGTGAAATACTATTGTAGTTAGCATTTGTAAACTGATTAAACTTAATTACTAGTTGATTAACATACATAAAAGAGTAAAAATGAGTTAATTGAGAAAAATGTTTAATAAAGAAATCAGTATTCTTACTTAAATACAATAGATCATCTTGATATAGATTGCTTAATATAGGAAGAATATTCTCATATTTAACATCGTCAGAAAAATTATTGTTGGGCATTAAATCAATATTATTAATAATAAGTTTACTAAGTAAATCATCAGTAGTTTTATCTAAAAATAACTCTCGAATCCTAGCATTTTTATTAACTAGAGCATGAGAGAAGAAGATAGCTAATTTTTTATTATACTCCGATTCATTGAGTGATAATAAATTAAAAATAAAAGGGTGAAACACTCTAATTTGTTTATCTTGGTTGTATAAAAAGTTAATCAAAAACTCCTTAAGAGCCATTTCTGTATCTTCGTCATGTTCAATAACAGATAATAGTTTATTTAAAATAACATCCTCTTGAAATAGATCATCGTTCTTTTTAAGCTTTAATTCACTGAACCCAGAAGTATGTCTAGTGAAAGAACCAATAATTGCGTTTGAGAAGTTTTCGAGTTTAATATCCTTGGTACTTATAAATGGTAAAAGCTCATTCACTTTTCCTTTATCATGACGTTTTAATTTACCAAGTTGATTTTTTAATAATTCAACATATAATTTCAATCAATTGCTCCCCTTCCTGAAGATATAGGTTTCCTCGTCACCGAAAGACTCTTTAACCAATTCGTACTTCTGGTCTAATTGAGTAAAGTGAATTGTAATTTCACTATCTTTATGGCCATTCTGTACTAATTTATCAATAAATTCTACGAAAGAAATAAATGTTTTATAGTCAGTTGTTTTCGAAACATACCCTAATCTTACGTGATAAAGATAGGTGTAAAGATTGTAATCACAATCAATATGGAACAGGCCATCATTTTTATCCTTGTAGACAAATTTAAGCTGGGTAACAAAGCGAGTGAGCAGATCACTCGAGTTATTATTCTGATTATTAGCCCCAGAAGCTACCCTGGATATTCGTAGCTTTTGAGCTAGACGAATAGATGAACTTTGTGCATCTAGATAAAAGTCTGGTTTTTGAGAGTTTCTCCAACGATATATACTTTCTTCAAAGTTTGTATACATCGTTCTTAATGTTCTTTGATCATTAATATTGTAGCCGTATAAAATTCTTATATATTCATCGAACACAGGATCTTGAAACTTGTTGAAAAAGACAGAATTTGATAAAAAATGATAGCGTATAATAAAGCTGTACAATCCAACAAAGTCTTCATCTTTTTCATTAAAATTTCTTTCGTAATGTGAAAGAATCAATTCTATCCAAGATAAGCTTAAATCACTAACTTTAAGGTTTGTACAGATTTCTCTCCAGGCATTCGAAGTGTTGAACTGCACGAGATATGAATCAATCTCTAAACTTCGATTTCCTAATGGGTCTTTGGATACAAATAAGTCTAAAATATTGGAACGCTCATATAGGTTAAACAATAAGTTTGGTGTACCATGCTTCGTCAATTCCGAGATAGAAATCTGATGATGTTGTCGTTCTAAAATTTCAATATCCTGAGGAATGACAATATCGGCTAAAAAATTCAAAAATGCGCGAGCGCTAATGTTAATTTTATGATGAAGCATAATCTCAATTAGCATTCGTACAATATGCTTTTGTACATTTTCATTGCACATAAAAATGAAATTTTCATGAAGTAATGTGTTTGCTAATTGATATTTCTTATCCTGTAAGTAAGCTTTATAAAAGAGATTTTTATCTTCTTTAGAAAAAACTTTTTTCAGTAATTGACTATAAAAGGAGGAAGAAACGTGATTAGCTCCTAGCTCAAATAATTGATAGTTGGAAAAGTTAATTAGCGACACGAACTGATCATCTACTTGCTCGATTGAGTTTTCCTCAAATATACTGTGAGAATTCAGTATCTCACTAAGCATTCTAAAGCTTACGTCCTCAAATTGAGAATAAAGAAAATTGTGAAGCACCCCCAAATTAATCGCAAGAATTAATTTGGTATTGTTACCCTCTTCATTTAAATGCTGATCAGAAAAATGAGTTAGCACGAGCTTCAATGTATCTAAAGCACTTAGAGAAGGAGAGAAGCTTTCTGTTGCATCATTATGAATCGTAAAGTGCTTCATTAGTTCAGGTTTACTTTGCTTTAAATAAGAAAGTAAATGAGATTTTCCATCGCCAACACTGCCTGCTAGCAGTATTAATGATGGAGAATTCTCATATGCTTTTCTCTCTAAAAGATGTTCTAGATCAGTTTGAATATGTCGTTCGATATGTAAGTATCGCTTCATATCGTTGAAAACATTAATATTTTCAATTGCTTCTTTTGCAGAGTTACTGAGTTTGCGTAAAATATCATATAAGAAACTATATTTGGGCAATTGTGGAGAAACTTCGGCTGGAGTGTCCTCTATTACTTCACAGTTATTATTTTGCTGTGGTTTTTGAGCAGCTCCAATAAGACTGTTATTTTGAAACAAATCGTACACTCTTTCAAGTTTTTTATTCATCTCTCCAATTTTATCATCTAAGTTATTTGTGACACGAGGTTGAACATATTCAGGTATTTTTACTTCGTAATTATAGTAACTTTCGATATAGTTAGATATTGCTTGATAACAAAGCTTGTGGCATCTTAAAGCTTCTGATATATCATTGAATTGAGCTGAGTGGGCTGCTTCATTGCCTAGTTTTCTAATCGCAGTCAATATAGAATGTACTTCTTTAGTAATATATCCCTCTTTATTCAGGGCGTAAATTTTGTCAGAGAGATTACTTCGTTCGGAAATGCTAATTTCTTCTTTTTCCACAATGTCATTGATAATAACCTCTAGTAGCTTTCTTCCTTCAGTCACTGCAGCCGCTGGATTCGTGAAAATTAACTGTTCCATTTGATCTATTATATATGCAATTTCTTTATTGATATTATTTAAAAAAGTTATAAAATTAGAAGATAAATTCAACCCAACTCACTCCTTTCCAGTAGTATTATAAGTCTACTATATTTTATATTAATCTTCTACATCTAAGAAATTAGTATAATCAAAAATGAAGTTTGCGCTAAGTAAAATGACTATTTAGCCCCCTAGAGTACTTGAACACTTAGAGAGTACATGCGGTACATTATTAGTGACAGGGGATGATGAATTTGAATTGGAATATTCAAAAGAATCTTAACTGAAAGTTATAAAAGAAGCGATAGAAACTGACAATACTTCAGTTGTTGCAAGACGCTATGAGTTGACTACCAATATGCTTTGTCGTTGTTGGAAAGAGTATGAAGCTGGCAAGTTTAGTGCAGAGTCGCTGGATACTGTAACAGCTTTGGAATCCAAAGAGTTGGCACAAGAGAATGATCAACTGAAGCGTTTTTTTGTGAGAAGGATTTGGAGATGGGCATCTTGCGTGATCTAATAAAAAAGAAAAACCTCATTTGCTGAAAAAATAGAATCGCTAACACCGAAAATGGTGATACTAAAATTCAAGTTCGCTTAGAGGGTGAAACGGTTTGGATGACGCAAAAAGCGATTGCAGAGTTATTACAAACATCGACACAAAATATTACTCTTCACATAAAAAATATTTGTTCAGAAGGTGAATTATTAGAGGAGGCAACTTGTAAGAATTACTTACAAGTTCAAAATGAAGCTAGCCGAACAATTTGCGACAGAACAATATGAAATCTTCCACCAAAATTGTTTAGCTGAGCCAAAGAAGGATGATTTTGATAGGTTTCAAGAAAATAATAATTATTAAGACTGAATTTATACGTTACACTCTAGCGAGGTATTCGACATATCATTGTCAATATCTCGTTATTTTTATTAATAATAGATATTGTTAGAATGAATATAGGAAGTGGATGATACGGAGGGAGCTCATGAATTATATCGAGCAAATTATTGAATATATAACTAAGTTTATACTTAAAAACGGGAGAGCAATTGGATATAGATGACCGCACAAATTTATCATTACCGCTAGTAGATCTTCCAATTATCAAAAAGACAGCACGTACGTATCGCAAAGTAGCAATTATCACGATGTCACCGAGCCTGCAGGTTGACGGGACACAAGCTCCGGATTCTTCACTATTAAAATGGACGGTGGGTAAAAGAGCCAACATAACTGATAAAGCTCAAGCTTTCGAATGGCTAAGCAAGGGATGGATTATTAAAGAGCTACGTTTAAAAAGGGATGGAAAAACATTAGATCAAGTTTACTATCGTATGAGCTACTATTTGCATGAATATTTAACTGCTCAATCTCTGAATGAAAAAGATAAGCAGTCTACTGAATTTGAACGATATCAATTAACTGCAAGAACAATAGTGGATGACTTGACTCTGAAATCAAAAAACGAACGTAGCGTACTTTTATCACCATTACTAAAGCAAATATCTACTAGCATAAATTGGACGATTGATGAATTGAAGGATGCTGATATGCTTCCTAAGAGCTGGAGTATTGCGAAGAGAATGAAATTTTATGAATTCGTATTAGCCTTTACTTTACTCTCTAGTAGTCAGGAAGTATTTGATTGGAAAGAAATTGGTGCACATTTTTATAGCAGCATCGGCGGTTCAAAGGCATTTGATCAATATAAGGAAGATTTTATTCACTTGTTAGAGATAATGTGAATCAATTTCAAAAATTATATAATTTAAAGTTGTTTATTTTGTGCATAATACACAACTATTTCGTTTTCATCTAAAATTTAAAATTAATAAATATACAACAATAATTGATTGTATTATAATGTATAATTATGGATAATGTTAGGAAACATCATCTATGATCACAACTCACAACACGGAGGTTAGGACATGCGTAAGAAATTATCAGTAATGACATCTTTATTATTAGCCTTGTCTTTGCTGTTCTCAGTAACGTCTTTTGCAGCTGCAAAGCAAACATCTGAGATCAAGATGAAGGTCGAAGGTAAGTCGGTAAGCTTTCCTGACGGTAAGCCCTACGAGGACAAAGCAGGTCGTATTCAAACTCCTGTTCGTTACCTAGCAGAAGCCTTAGGTTTATCTGTAAACTGGGACAATGGCTCGCAAACAGTTACCTTTACACCCAAAGATAGTGCTAAAGGAAAAAGCATCTCATTGACTGTCGGTCAAGATTGGTATGACACTGCGGGTGTAAGCTATGAAATGGATACTACTGCAACAATGAAGGACGGTAGAGTTTATGCACCAGTTCGCTTTATCTCTGAGGCGTTTGGTGTTGGAGTTAAGTGGGATAGCAAAACAAACACGGTTAATCTTGGCGGAGAAGCGAGTAACGCTTCTAAGAAGGTTAAGCAATTCAAGGCTGAGGTTGTCGCTGGCACAGGTAAAACACCTTTGACGATAAAAAGCTATTCCAACGCTACCGATCTTGCTAAAGTATTAGAGCCTTATGCAATTGAGCTCTTTAAGTCTTTTGCTGAGTACCTTAAGAGTCCTGAAGATGAATACGTAAGGTTTAGCGAGTTCCTCGATAAGCACCTTTCTTTACAGGAGGATGACGACCCTAGAGATAATCGTGAGCTTTCCGAGTTTTTCTTCGAGACGTCAAAGTCGATAGAAGTTGACCTTTATAGTGCGTCTACATTGGCTAAATATGGTGATGCCTTGTTGAAAGTTGAGAGAGTTCCTGCTGGGAATGTAGATGTATGGGAGAATAAAAGGGTTTACGTCTATCATCGTTACAAAGTAACAATTAATGGAAAAATGTTCGAGTTTACTTCAGCACTTGGCTTTTACCCATCAGAGAAGGATAGCAGACAGCTTGTTTTAACAGCTGCTGATGTTGGTATGAATACATTTAGATACTAGGTCGATTCAAAATCTCATAACTAAAAGAAGATGGGGCTGCCTTCCAAGACAGCCCCATCATTGTATATATTAAGACCAAATAATTCTCTACAAAAAAACAGCGAGGCATTTGTTAAATGCCCCGCTGTTTTTCCACATTACGATTTAAGCGTGTGAGAAACTGTTTTAGCTGCTGCAATTCATCATCCGAAAAATCAAGATAGAGATCATCCAAAAATTGATTTCGTAGCATAGAACAATTGGATAGTAATTGTTTTCCAGTGTCAGTAATCGTTACAAGCACCTCACGATTGTTCTTCTCATTACGTTTTCGTTCGATGTATTGCTGCTCTTCAAGCAGCTTTAAATGTCGCGTAATAGCCGCTTGATCGATAGCTAACGATTCCTGTAGCACCTTTTGTGTTACACAGCCCTTGTCTACTAAAGCGATGAGTATTTCATATCTCGTTAAACTAACGGCAGTTTTCTTTTCGAAAATTTGTGTGACATGACGATCTAGTCTTTGCAGCATCATGATCATTTGTTTTTTATCATCAAAACATGCTTCCACGCTTTTCCTCCTCACATGGATTGCTCGGCTTAGCTGGAGAATCGTACAATTTGCTCTATCGGTAAACGTGAGGATTGACGTGCTGGCATAGCAGCTTTTCCAATCGCAATTAAGATCATTGGCAGCTCATTGGCAGGAAGATTGTACATTTTAGCGAATGCTGCTTTATCGAAGCCACCCATGATGACCGTGTCATACCCCATATCCTTAGCTAATAGAACGACTTGCATCGAAATTAATCCTACATCTAAATGTGCAATATTAGTTCGCTCTGCTTCTGATAATTTGCTATAGCCAGCTTCACTATTGGCAATCATCATATCAGCAATATCACGAGGCATATAGCCTAGCTCAACATTTAAATTATATATCTGCTTCGCATTTTTGTACATTTCGTTATCGCCGATCACCGCAATAACAGCAGATGAAGTTTCGATTTGCTCTTGATTAAATCCAGCAAAGCGTAGCTCTTTCTTTTGTGCTGGATCATCAATAACAAGGAAGCGCCAAGGCTGTAGGTTGCTTGAAGAGGGAGCAGTTGTTGCTTGCTCAAGAATATGCTTAATAACCTCACGAGGAATTGTAATACCAGGCTCATATTTACGAACGGATTTGCGCTCATCCATTAATTTTTCCAAAGCTGTTTTCTGTTGTAGCATCGTTATCACCCTTATTCTATAAAATGATTTCTGTCATCATTATAGATGACTAATCAACTGTTGACAAGTCATGTATTAAAATAATCCGATTTCGACAGTACTTATTGACAAAAATATTTTTTACTTTAAAATGATAAAATATTCAAATGAGCAGTTGAGTCGTCCTTTTGGTCAAGCGAAAGGGCGTTTTTTGTTGCTCATTTGAACAGGACAGTGGATATGTAATTTAGAGGATGAGGAGTACACAAGAGGTCATGAATGAAAAACATCAAGAATCGCAGCTCAAGCAGGGTCTCAGTAACAGACATATGCAGTTAATTGCGCTCGGTGGGTCGATTGGAGTGGGCTTGTTCTATGGGTCTAGCTCAACGATAGAGATGGCTGGGCCGTCGATTTTATTCGCTTATTTAATTGGCGGGCTAGTCATTTTTACGATTATGAGGGCATTAGGTGAAATGGCTGTAGCTGAACCCGTCTCAGGTTCATTCAGCTCATATGCTAATAAATATTTAGGAAACTTCGCTGGCTTCCTAACAGGCTGGACCTATTGGTTTATGTGGATAGTCGTCGGGATGGCGGAATTAACGGTAGTCGGTGTCTATATCAATTACTGGTTCGCCGATATTCCCCAATGGGCTACCGCGCTCGTCGCCCTCGTTGTGATGACGCTAGTTAATTTGGCCAATGTAAAGGCGTATGGAGAATTCGAGTTTTGGTTTGCTTTAATTAAAGTGATAGCGATTATCGGCATGATTCTGCTGGGCCTAGCCATTATTTTGTTTGGGGTAGGTAATCAGGGGGAAGCGATCGGCTTTTCGAATTTATGGTCGCATGGCGGATTTATGCCCAATGGCTTTCACGGGTTATTGATGTCGCTAGTTCTAGTGATGTTTTCATTTGGCGGTGTTGAGCTGGTCGGTATTTCCGCTGGTGAAGCGAAAGATCCAGACAAGAGCGTTCCGAAGGCTATTAATAATATCGTATGGCGCATTTTGATTTTCTATATTGGTGCGCTAGGCGTGATGATGGCGATCTATCCATGGGATGAGGTAGGCGCGGAAGGCAGTCCATTCGTGCAAATTTTCGATTATGTCGGCATTCCTGCTGCTGCGCATATGATTAACTTTGTTGTTATTACGGCGGCAATGTCAGCCTTTAATAGTGGGCTATATGGCTCAGGAAGAATGCTATATAACCTAGCACTACAGAAGAACGGACCGCAATATTTCACCAAGCTTAGCAGCAATGGCAGTCCGAGACGAGGGATTTTATTTTCCTCGTTCACATTGTTGATCGCAGTCTTTCTAAATTATATTGTGCCAGAGAAGGTGTTCATCTATATTTCAGCGGTAGCGACGGTTGCGGTTATTACAAGCTGGATGATTATTTTGCTGACGCAGCTTTCATTCCGCAAGTCCAAATCTGGAGCTGAGGTTGAGGGGCTGAGGTTCAAAATTCCGTTCTATCCGATTTCAACATATATCGCGATTGCATTTTTACTTATGGTCGTTGTGTTGATGGCGTTTATTCCAGATATGCGTGTGGCGCTATATGTCGCACCTGTTTGGTTTTTAATCCTGTATGCTGGATACAAGCTCATAGCTGTTAAAAAGTAGCTCATAGGCGTGCTATGGTACAATCCAAATATTTAGCATTGAAACGGTGCTGGAAATCATGTAGCATAACAAGATATCTATATTAAAATAATAACTCATATAATTGAGGGGATATGGCCCGCAAGTCTCTACTGGACGACCAATGTAATCGACCAACTATGAGTGAAATACATCTATGGCTTATTTATGTATGACACATACTAAAGAGCGAAAGACAGTTTCACTTGAGAGAACATACTCATTTGAAGCTGTCTTTATTTTTATCTACGACGAAGGGACGTTTAACAGCATGAAATTACTACAAGAGAGAATACGTCAAGAGGGTTTAATTTTATCTGATACGGTACTGAAGGTGGATTCATTTCTGAACCATCAAGTAGATACCGAGCTAGCACTGGAAATTGGAAAGCAGTTTGCACATCTATTTGCTAATCGTGGCATTACGAAGGTGATGACAATTGAAGCGAGTGGTATTCAGTTTGCGATGGCAACGGGGATTGCGTTGAAGGTGCCTTTTGTTTATGCGAAAAAGAAGAAGGCTGTTACACTCAATGAGCAGGTTTATACAGCTCCAGTTCACTCATTTACGAAGCAAGAAACGTATCAGGTGACGGTTTCTGCCAAATATATTAGCCCAGAGGATAAGGTGCTGATCGTTGATGATTTTCTAGCGACGGGCGCCGCACTTGTTGGCTTAGCGGATATTGTGAAGGAAGCGGGAGCAGAGCTTGTCGGAGTAGGCTGCGTAATTGAGAAGAGCTTCCAAGAGGGTCGAGGCTTACTTGAGGAAAGAGGCATCGAGGTGCATTCATTAGCACGAATTGCTTCGATGGAGCCAGGACGGATTACATTTATCGATGAGCTTGACGAAGAGCTCGCTGCAGGGCAAGCTAAGGTGACGCCACATGCTTAATAAGATGCGAACGATGACGTTAGGGCTTCAGCATGTATTAGCAATGTATACCGGTGCAGTGGTGGTACCAATCATTGTTGGTGCAGCGCTGAATTTAACACCGACTCAGCTGGCGTATTTAATTGCAGCTGATTTGTTTATTTGCGGGATCGCTACGCTGCTGCAGGTTATGGGGACGAGGTTTATTGGCAGTGGTTTACCTGTAATATTAGGCTGTACGTTTACGGCGGTGGGACCGATTATAGCGATTGCCTCCTCATCAAATTTGGCAACGGCATATGGTGCGATTATTATCTCCGGACTGTTTATCGTGTTGATCGCACCGCTATATGGGAAGATGCTAAAGTATTTCCCGACCATCGTGACTGGCTCGGTTGTTACGATTATCGGTCTGTCGTTGATCCCTGTAGCGATGAATAGCGCTGCTGGTGGTGAAGGCAGTGCAGATTTCGGTAGCGGAAATAATTTACTACTAGCTTTAATAACGTTAGTCGTCATATTACTTATTAATCGTTTTGCTACAGGATTTTTACGGGCAATTTCCGTGCTTATTGGCATTATTGTCGGAACGGTTGTAGCCTATGGCATGGGCATGGTGGAGTTTAGCAATGTTGCGGCCGCATCTTGGTTTAATGTAGCGCAGCCATTCTATTTCGGGACACCGCAGATTAATATTACTGCAATTATTACGATGATTATTGTCAATATTGTTAGTATGGTGGAATCTACTGGGGTGTACTTAGCGGTAGGTCAAGTGCTGAACCGCAACGTTGAGAAGAAACAAATTGTCAATGGCTTGCGCGCAGAGGGTATTGCGATTACGCTTGGCGGGATCTTTAATGCGTTTCCGTATACGGCCTTCTCACAAAATGTAGGGTTAATTTCGTTAACGGGCGTAAAGTCTAGAAACGTTATTTTCGCAGCTGGCGGAATTCTGGTCGTACTGGGATTGTTACCGAAATTAGCTGCACTAACAACGGTAATCCCTGATGCTGTTCTAGGCGGTGCGATGATTGTAATGTTTGGCTCGGTCGCTGCTTCAGGTATGTCGATCCTGGCTAAAGTAGATTTGCAGAAGGGTAATAATCTAATTATCGTTGCATGTAGTATTGCCGTTGGCTTGGGCTCTGCTACTGTTCCAGAGATGTTTGAGCAATTGCCGCAAACTGCGAAAATGCTATTGCAGAATGGGATTGTTTCAGGCTCAATTACAGCGATTCTGTTAAATATCATTCTGTCGAAGCGTGATACAGGTGAAGTAAGCAATTAAATATATTCAAGTGATTTATAGAAAGTAGCAAAGCTCTCTTTGCTGCTTTCTTTTTTTGTAAAGGGGAACAACGGCGGTGATGGAATCGTGGCAGCGCTGCATCTGGTGGAGCATGGCTATGATGTGTATCTGCTATATGTCTCTCTTCACCTACAGCTTGGCAGGGAGAGCCTGGTATTCAGCGGGATATTGCAGCGCGAATTGGTCTTAGCAGCTCCGTTTAGCTAGTTTTAGCGAAATAACACGTTTTCTGTTTACGGATGGAGGATTTTTCCGATATAGTAAGAATAAATATTAGTTAGTTAACAATCATTCCATAAGTAACGGAGGTCGCGATGAAGGAGCAACAGAATTCAGTGCATTGGTTGGCAAAGGTCGCAGTATTTTGTACGTTCTGGTTTTTATTATGGTTAACCTTGTCCGTGATGCTACTGCTTGAATTAATTACTACTCCTGCAGGTGGTGAGGATAATGGCTTTTATTTCGTCCTACTCGTCATATTTGGTGCATTTACGGCTTGGACGGCCTATAAAGGAAGAAAGCGTGTGAAGCTGCTGGGACATGGCCAACGTGTAAAGGTGTCCCTATCATCAGAAGTGTATGAGGTTACTAGCTCTACACCGGATGTTGTATCGAGTAGGAACAAAAGATATCATTATCAATTTAAAGTGAATGGTAAGACGTATAAGAACACACTCTATTCTAAGCCGTTCCTCAAAGAGGCGATTGAAGTCGTTTATGACCCCAATAATCCTGACATCAATGAACCACTCTTTTCTCTTGCCGTTTATTTTGATGCTGAGAAGAAGACATGGTACGCGAATATAGGGCGTATGCTTCTAAGAGTAGTGTTAGTGGTCGCTCTTTTCGTTATTATTGCAATTTGGTCGTGATGGGAATTGTAGAGGAAGCGCTGCTTAAGCTAGATGGCGCTGAATAGTTTGATATGTTAGCATCCCTGTATAGGGATGCTTTTTTACGCCAACAAAAGGAGACATCAGGATGCATATTGAAACAGTAGGGCTGAAAGGCAATCATGAATGGTATGAGGATGCACTGGTACAAAATACTAGCATATCGAGATTTGGTGTGCTTGACGGAGCCACTTCGTTACAGCCATATCGCGGTGAAAATGGGGAAACGGGAGCTTATTTAGCTGCTCAAATCGTGAAAGGTGAGCTAGAGAGCGTAGCTAGTGCTAATCGGACATTAGTGGAGGCGGTGTTGCATGGGAATCAAATTTTACGTGAAGAAATGGAAAGGGAGTCTATTGATATTGAGGACGCTGCCTCCCTATGGAGCTGTGCACTAGCATGTATACAGATTTCAGAGTATAGCGTCGACTATGTTCAAGCCGCAGATTGCATGATACTAGCGAAATACGAAACCGGAGAAATTCGTTTACTTACTAGGGACCAGGTTGCTCCAATCGGTCAACAATCACTGGCTACGTATATGCAATACCGACAACAATCCAGCTATAGTCACGCTGAAATTGTAGAGTTAATCAAGCCAACATTACGCAGTAATCGATTCAAGGCTAACAAGGTAGGCGGATATTCCGTAGTTAATGGGCAACCTCAACTGGCTAACTTTCTCGAGTATGGAGCAATAAATAGGAACGGATTGCAAGCGATCTATATGATGAGTGACGGCTTGTTTTTACCATCAAGCCTTGCTTCCACACCCGAACAATTATGGACTAAAACAATCCAATTCATAGATGAGCTTACGTTAACAGGCTATGCGAATTGGCTGCTAGAAGAAGAACGAGCAGATAGCAATTGTGAGAAATATGTACGCTTAAAGGTGTCTGATGATAAAACGGGGATAAAGATAACATTTTAGTCTTACTAATAACAGTGACTTACGAGAGGGGATTTCTTTCATGAATATGCAATAGCCCCTTTGCCTTAGCAAAGGGGCTATTCGTAACATATGATCATTATAGAATTTTGAGAGTCGTGGTATAATTTAGAAGCTAGTTTTGCTGAAGATTCTGTCGGGTGGTGATTTCATATGAAAATAGATTGCTTGATTGTTGATGATGAAGTTGCTTTAGCTGAAACAACATGTGAGTACTTTAATATGTTTGAGGTTAATACAGCATTTGTGACAAGTGCGAAGGAGTGCGAAGCTTTTTTGCAGGAGCATGAGCCATCCGTTATTTTGCTAGATATTAATTTGGGCAATGAGTCGGGCTTTGATTTATGCAAAAAATTGCGGTTAACCACGCAGATTCCGATTCTATTTATTAGTGCTCGCTCTAGTAACGACGATGTTTTGATTGCACTTAACATTGGTGGCGATGATTATATACAGAAGCCATATACATTAAGTATTTTATTAGCAAAGGTAAAAGCAGTGCTCAAAAGGTACGGCAGCAGCTCCAGCTCCAGTGCGAACAGTAAAGCTGACCTAATAGAAATTGGACAGATTCAAATTGATACAAAGCTTCAACGTGTTCGCGTAAATGGTATAGATATTCAGCTTAAGGCGATGGAATATAAGCTGCTAGCTTATTTGGTGAACAATAAAAATCGTATTATCCCGAAGGATGAGCTGTTTCAAAAGGTTTGGGGAGACTCATTTGTAGGGGATGGCACATTAAATGTACATATCCGACATTTACGCGAGAAAATAGAGCAAAATCCAAAGGACCCACAATTGATTAAAACGGTATGGGGAACAGGATATGTGTTAGAGGATACTGGGCAATGAGAATAAAACGACTATTCCTCATCATACTGGTTGTAATTGCAGCGGGTCTTACTTCCTCGATCCTCATCATTAGAGATAACAGCATGAAGGAAATCGATATTGTAGCGCTCAATGATATCGTTAAAAATGTTGAAAACCAATGGGGACACATTAGTGAAGGTACATATTCTAGCGGCGGCGTTATAACTCAGCCTTATTCTATTATCGATTACACAGGTAACGTAATCTATGAAACAGCAGGCGGTCATTACAGCAATGTAAATGACGCGATAAAAAATAGAGCTACAATCATCGATGTGAAGCAAAACAACGAGATTGTCGGGAAGGTTATTTTCCACAATAACGAGCAAGAGATTATTCAGCATATGAAGAGTAAACTGCTGCTTTCCATAAGTATAATCTTCGGTGTAGTTTTGCTCCTTAGTATTGTTTATGTTCTGTACATCTATAGAGCGGTATTAAAGCCATTTCAACAGCTGCAAACCTTCGCTGCAAATGTAGCGAGAGGGTCTTTTGATATGCCACTTACGATGGTGAAAAACAACTATTTTGGCGCGTTTACGGAAAGCTTTGATCTATTGCGAGAGGAGCTAGGGAATGCTCGTCAACGAGAGTATGAATCCAATCGCAGTAAAAAGGAGCTTGTTGCTACATTAAGTCATGATATTAAGACGCCGATCGCTTCGATTAAGGCGATAAGTGAATTGATGCTGATAAAGGCAAGTGATGAAAAGCTCGTAAAGCAAGTGAATACGATCTACTCTAAAGCAGAGCAAATCAACTTACTTATTACCGATATGTTTCATGCTACGTTAGAAGAGCTGCAACAATTAAAATTAAATGTTACGGAAGAATCGAGCGAAATCTTAATTGAAATGATAGAGAACGTCAATTATGACGGGCAAATCCAATATGACAGCATTCCACAATGCATCATTCTTAGTGATTCCTTAAGGCTGCAGCAGGTCATCGATAATGTAATTAGTAATTCCTATAAATACGCAGGCACGAAAATCATTATTCAATCATGTATCAATCAGGATTATTTGGAGCTTCGTATTAAGGACTTTGGACTAGGCATTAGCGAGGAACAATTACCTCTCCTATTTAATAAATATTATCGCGGTCCCAATGTCGAAGGGAAAAGTGGCTCAGGTCTTGGACTATACATATCGAAATACTTTATGGAGAATATGGGCGGTCACATTAGCTGTTGTAACGAAGTCGATGGGTTTACGGTCACGTTGAAAATTAAGCTCGCTTTATAATTAAGATTCAGTTAAGGATTACGCAAAGATTTAATAAGAATATATTTTGTATGATAAGACTGTAATGTTCATTACGGTCTTTTTTTGTAGTTAAGCAACGATAATGAGAGGAAGCATAAAGATGAATAAAACAATGATTGAAACAAAGAAGCTCTGTAAAACCTTTTCGATTGGCGGCATGCAGCAGCATGTGTTGAAGAATTTAGATATATCTATTCATGAAGGGGATTTCACAATTATTATGGGCAGCTCGGGCTCTGGGAAATCTACGCTTCTATACGCAATAAGCGGGATGGATAAACCAACGTTAGGTGAAATTACGATTGCCGGGAACAATATTACGAGGCTAAACAATGATCAGCTTGCGATATTTAGACGCAATTCCTGTGGCTTTGTCTTCCAGCAAATTTACTTACTCGATAATATGAGTGTGCTAGATAATGTTCTGGCGAGTGGTCTTTTAGTTCATAAAAATAAGCGACAGCTTGTACAACAAGCGAAAAGCCTATTAAAGCAAGTAGGAATTGAAGAAAACTCCTGGTCGAAATTCCCTACTCAGCTTTCAGGTGGAGAAGCACAACGTGTCGGCATTGTTCGAGCGATAATTAACAATCCGAAAATACTATTTGCTGATGAACCAACGGGAGCACTAAACTCGAAGTCTGGTGAAAGTGTGTTAGATGTGTTCACTCAAGTCAATCAACTAGGGCAAAGCATTGTTATGGTTACGCACGATATTAAAACGGCGCTTCGCGGTAATCGAATTCTCTATTTACGAGATGGTGTTATTTGTGGAGATTTGCAATTAGGAGACTACAGTGAGACGAACAATCATGAGCGTCATGAAAAGCTAATACATTTCCTTGCTGAAATGGGGTGGTAGCATGAAGGTCATGAATTTAGCTCTAGCGAATATTAGAAAAAGCAAGTCGGAAACGGCATCTTTACTTATTTTTATACTCATTGCTGCATTGCTATTAAATTTGGGTGTAACGATCGTCACGCAAATTAATTCCTTCTTTGATCAGAAAGCCGAACAGCTAAAGGATCCTCATTTGGCGGTAATCATTGACGAGGCAAGCTATAAGCCTTCCTTCAGTGAATACCTTACGAATTATCCAGGGGTAATCAACACGGAAATCGAAGAGGTTGTCAATATGGAGGTCGCCAAGTTTAATTTTGGTGAAGGGGAATTATCGACGAATCTCATCTTTCTTAATGCCGATGCTGAGCGAAATATTGCTCCGTTAAAGCTGCTTGAGCAGCTGGAGCCTGCAAGTGGGAATGGTATATATATGCCCTACAGCTTTAAGCAAAATAGTGGTTATCAATTAGGAGATTCATTCAGCATCACCTATAAAGAAAAGTCATATCAATTCCAGATTGCAGGTTTTTTTGAAACGACGATGATGGGGACTAGCAACATAAGCTCTATGAAAGTGATGTTAACAGATCAAGCCTATCAACAGCTAGCAGCTGAATTAGATGGCTTTTCTGATGCATTGATGCTGTCTGCGGTTATGGAAGATCCAGCACTATCGGGTCAACTAGAAAACGATATGCTTAAGGAAATAGAAAGCACATTAAGGGATTATGACTCAACGCCTTATTATTCAAGTATAAGCATTCAAGTTACGAAGGATATTGTTTTATTAACGGTTAATATTATTGCGGTTATGCTAGTTACCTTTTCGTGCATTATCGTTCTTGTATCGCTTATTGTGATTAAGTTCCGTGTTTCCAATAATATCGAGGATGGAATGACGAATATTGGAGTGCTGAAAGCGATTGGCTATACGAGTAAGCAAATATTATCTTCCATCGCTCTACAGTATATTTTAGTTAGTGTATGTGGAAGCATTATAGGGATCGCTTTATCCTATGCGCTAATTCCTTTGGTAGGAGCTATTATCTCGACGTTATGCGGATTAATATGGACTCTAAACTTGAATCTAGTGATTAATGCGATTTGTATGCTGCTTATTACATGCTGTGTTGTCATCGTTACATTACTATCGGCTTTTCGTGTTCGCAAATTGCATCCGATTATTGCGCTTCGTGGAGGTATTCAAACACACAGCTTTAGAAAAGTGTATTTTCCATTGGAGAGCACGAAGGGCGGACTTCATTTTTTACTTGCATTAAAAGCGATTGTCGCTAATCTTAAACAAAACATAATGATTTTTATCATTATAGCTGCCCTAACATTTGCTTCAGTTTTTTCAGCAGTGTTTTATTATAACATTGCTACCGATAAAACGGCATTTGTTAATCTATTTGGCGCTGAACCAGCAAGTGTAATGATCATCGCTAAGCCAGATATAGATGCAGAGCAATTTAAGAGTCAGCTTCAAAAAATGGACCACGTCAATAAAGTGAATATTCTTGATACGATTGCAACCAAAATTGATGGAGAAACGGTATATACAGATGTTACGTTAGATTATAACGAATTAATCAATAATACGGTGTACGAAGGACGTCAGCCTAAGCATGAAAACGAAATATCAATCTCATGGGTTGTAGCTGATCTCATTGATAAAGGGATTGGTGATACGGTTGAAGTAGAGTACGGGGCGGAAACCGGTAGTTTCTTAGTAACAGGTCTCAGTCAGTCTATAGGTAACTTAGGACAAACCGCTGCCTTATCCTTAGATGGCGTGCGTCAGCTAGATGGGGATTATACAGGTAAAAACTATTATGTCTATCTCGATGGTGGATCCCCAAATGAATTTTTACAAGAGGTGCAGCAGCTGTACGGAGATACAATAGCGGAAACGTTAGATATGGATGAAATTATTCAGGCACAAACAAGTATCTATGTGGCGGCAGTGTTTGCAATTATGATTATTGTTCTGACGATTACTGTGCTGGTTGTTGTTACAATTATATACTTAATTATTAAAACGATGATTACGAAGCGCAAAAAAGAGTTTGGCATTATGAAAGCGATTGGCTATTCAACGATTCAGCTCATGCATCAAATCTCTATTGGCTTTTTGCCCGTGCTTATTGGAGGAGTGGCGCTTGGTGGGGTGCTAGGATATTTCTATACTAATCCGATGCTTTCGCTGTTCCTTTCAGGTGCAGGCGTAAAACAATTGGACTTTATCGTTCATTTACCGATTATTTTAGCATTATGTCTTGGGATCCTATTACTAGGCTACATCGTTTCGATGCTGGTATCCTTTAAAATTAGAAAGGTTACTACGTATAGCTTGATAACAGAATAATAAAGGTTGAGTATATTAACATAAGTAAAGGTGAAATCCACTAATAGCGGGGATTTCACCTTTACTGCGTTGTGCCAGTGTGATCGTTATAGAATTCAAAAAGTCGTGGTATAATCAGAATACATTAATAATAATGAGTTCCCTGACGGAAGTATTGTTCCTGTTAAACTCCTACGAAAGGAAGAATTCTTATGATACAAATGAAAAGAGCATTCATACTCATTGTATCGCTTGCTTTGCTATTAAATTTTGCTAGTGTAACGACAGCAGCACAGCATGATGTAGATTCGGTGATGAAGAAAATCATCGTTATGCCGAAAAACACCTCCAACTCTAGCGAAGCTGACAACATGATTGCACGTCTATCTAACATTAATTATTTCATTCTAACGGCCTACGCCAATGCAAATGGAAGAGTAAAGCTGGTGGATGGACCGATTACGAACGAGCCCGAATATAAGCACTTGAAGGGTGTTACGCCTAGAGGCTGGGAAGGGACAGGCAAAACCTGGGACGATGTTCCGGGTGTTGGCGGCAACCCTGTAATCGTGCGAATTGGATATAGTGACTATAATAAGGGGCATGGCTCAATCAACCTCGAGCTGCATGAAACTGCACATGCGATTGATATGTTAGTTTTTAATAGCATTAGTGCAACGATGGAATTTCAAAGTGTATGGAATAAAGAAGTGAACAATGTCTACAAGGGCGACCCTTATTTCACAAACTATGTCGAGGAGTATTTTGCAGAATCATTTGCCAAATACTATTTGAATGAGACTAGTAAAAAGGAATTAAAGGCTCAAACTCCGCTTACCTATAAGTTTATTGAAGACCTTACCTCGCTAGCTATCCTCATGCAATTTACAGATATTGAAGGACACTGGGCAGAAAGCACAATAGTTCATTTAATTAATGAAGGAATCGTTTCGGGTGATACGAATAGTAGCTTTAATCCTAATCAGCATATTACACGAGAACAATTTATTAAGCTGCTTATTGAAAGCCAAGGCTACAAGCTTGTTAAAGGAAAACAAACCTTCTCCGATGTGACTAAAACACGCTGGTCCAATCCATATATTGAAGCAGCTGTAGAGCAGAAGATTATTATTGCTAGTGAATATTCTTCTACATTTGCTCCTACTGAGCATATTACGCGTCTTGAGATGGCAGTTTTTGCGGCGCGAGCGTTGCAGCTGGCTGAAGATCATAGCAAGCTTACATTTATCGATAAGGATCAAATTAAACAGAACAAGGGGCTAGTTGGAGCTGCAGTTAAAGCCAAAATCGTTACTGGCTTTCAGGACAACTCGTTCAGACCACTGGATACAGCCACTAGAGCCGAAGCAACGGTTATTATTCAACGGATTATTAATTATCGCGAAGCGAATTCAGTTAAGCAGGCGTCCTAATGAAGGAGGATAGAACTATGATTTATCCTAATATCAAAAAAATCGACAAGAACTTCATTAGAGTTCAATTACTAGATTTGATTGATAGCACTGATTCGAAGCCAATTTTAGTTACTGGGAAGTTTAAGCATACGAATGACGCAGTATGGTACACATTTACCACCATTCGTCCGTATCTTGAAAACTGTAAAACCTATACGATATGTGACCATATAAATATAAAAAGAACGGATGTAGATAATTGGCGCAGGATGTATGCAACAGAACATAATAGGAAATTTTATCTAGTAGGTGTACCGTTTATATACTCCCATTACGGTATAGAACGAGGCGGTTTTAAACTAAGTGAAAATCTAGGGTGTAGTCCAGTAGTGATGACCGATGATTTTCATAAACTAAAAAAGCAAATGCTATCCAAGGTGTTTTCGCTAAATGGATTTGGTTTTGAAAAGGTGAAAGATACATAGTCCAATTATTTTAGAGGTGGAGCGGGATGGAGCTATTATTTCTCGGTACAAGTGCAGGGATGCCGATACGAGAGCGGAATGTAACCTCGATCGCTTTGCGATTTTCTCAGCAGAGCGGATCCTATTGGTTATTCGATTGTGGTGAGGCTACGCAGCATCAGATGAACCATACTACATTGAAGCCTAATCGAATGTCGAAGCTATTTATTACTCATTTACATGGCGATCATGTTTTTGGCATTCCTGGTTTATTAAGCAGTCGCTCCAATTTAGGAGGAAGTGATGTATTAGAAATTTACGGTCCGCCAGGAGTATGTGAGCTGGTGGAGAGTAATTTGCGAATATCCGAAACTCACTTGGTCTATCCGCTGGAGATTAAGGAAATTGCCGAAGGGGTTATCTATCAGGATGATGAATTCACAATCGAAGCGGCCCAGCTCGATCATCGCATTGATTGCTATGGATATCGAATCGTGGAGTCCGAGCGTGTCGGAGCACTGAACGCTGAGTGGCTAGCAGAGATGGAGATTCCCCCAGGTCCGCTTTATGGTCAGTTGAAGTCAGGCCAGGATATTACGCTAGACGATGGGCGTGTCATACGTGCTGCAGATGCAGTTGGGGCGTCTATACCCGGCCGCATCATCACGATACTTGGTGATACAAGACCATGTCAGAATGCAGTTAAGCTAAGTGAAGGAGCGGATCTACTGGTTCACGAGGCAACCTTTGCACATGACTTGGCAGATAAGGCAGAGGAGTATGGACATTCCACGACGCTGCAGGCGGCGCAAATTGCAGCAGCTGCGGGAGCCAAGAGACTGCTGATTACTCATTTTAGCTCGCGGTATAAGAATGAGGACTTGGCAATGCTCGAAGCGGAAGCTAGAACGGTATTCCCTCATACAGAAGCGGCAATAGAGCTTAAGTCGTATGGGATAAGTGATCGAGGCTAGTGGAAGTGTTGCTTCTTGACGGCATATAGCCACCTAATTAAACAAGTGCAGAAGTCACTAGGCTTCTGCACTTTGTTTCGTGCGCCACGCATGGCGCGTAACTAGGCGGTGAAAGTCCGCTATGGGGGCTGGCAGTTGCCAACCATTAGCCAAGAGCAAGGGTGTCCATCGTGAGATGGAATCTGAAGGAAGCTGGAGGCAA
>Ga0180216_1001384_pt1 | contig 21868 bp, 19 predicted proteins | sample eDN3rd37CBELigMG_FD_128879 | JGI IMG/M metagenome (GOLD analysis project Ga0180216, IMG submission 128879) | Enriched Miracle-Growth compost microbial communities from Emeryville, California, USA - eDNA 3rd pass 37_C BE-Lig MG (version 2)... ...
CCAACAACATAGGCATCCGCTGATTCCTTTAACGCCGCTGCTAGCACCTCACTGGCACTCGCAGAATATTCATTGATCAATAACGCAACGGGCAGTTGCAGAGGATCTTTCTGCTTAGAGATATAGCTATTCGTGTGAGACTCGTTCTTGAATACGACGTCAAGAATTTTTCCGCCATCAGGAATAAACTGCTGAGCAATGTCAATCGTCGCATCGAGTCTTCCACCAGGATTAGAGCGCAGATCCAAGACTAACCCTTTTAGCTCACCTTCCTGCTGCAGCCCTTGCAAAGCTTCTGTAAATTCCTTGCCTGTCGCTTCGCCAAAGCGTGAAATCGTAATTTTACCTATATCTCCTTCAAGACGCTCGGAATGAACCGTGTAGACTGGAATTTCTGCACGCTCGATTTCAAATTCAAGCACCTGCTCTACCCCTTGACGCTTCACGCCAATGACTACGCTCGTTCCTTTCTCACCGCGCACCATGCCAAGCAGCTCATTCATATTGATGCCGCTAGTCGATTGCTGATCAACAGTAACGATCTCATCATCAGGCTTAAGACCTGACTTTTCTGCTGGCATATCCTTAACGAGTGAAGAAATATAATAGCGATCATTAACAACCATGATCTCGGCACCTATTCCATAGAAATTGCTTTTATAGGAGTCCACATACTGTTCACCCTGCTCATCCGGCAAAAACTGTGAATATTGATCTCCGAGCGAGGCTACCATACCGACAATCGCACCATCAAGCATCTTATCTTGCTCTGCTGTGTATAAAAACTTATCGTTAATTCGGTCATAGGTCGCCTGGAGCAGCTTAAAGCCATCGGCATTCATGATGGAGTAATTACGCTTTGTCCACAGCTGACCGCCGATAAAGCCTGCTACCAGTGCAATAATCGTAATGATAGCGACATACGATTGAGGCTGACGTTTTTTGTGTTGATTTCGTTCATTTGGTTCATATTGTTCATTTGGTTCCATCGGTGATTCTCCTTGTTTGTCGATATTATGGTACAATCATACATAAATATATTTTTTCATACTGAAGGGAGCTTCTACATTCATGAGCTACAAACTAATCGCAATTGACATAGACGATACGCTGCTGAACGATGATATTATTGTAACGGAAGCAACAAAAAAAGCACTAAAGCGTGCCATTGATGCAGGTGTCACTGTTACTCTCGCAACTGGACGCATGTACGCTTCCGCTCAAAAAATTGCTAATCAAATTGAACTCAATGTACCAATTATCACCTATCAGGGCGCTCTAGTCAAAACGCTGCTCGATGGTAAGGTACTGTATGAGCGCAGTGTACCTGCCGATGCTGCGCGCAAGCTGCTTGCTTATACGAAGGAGCATAATCTTCATCTTCAGCTTTATGTAGATGACGTGCTGTATGGGACTGAAGATAATGCTAAAATTCAAGCCTACTCTAAGCTAGTCAACATTCCTTATGTCGTTGAGCCTAATTTCGAGCTGTTAATTGACAAGCCTAACCATAAGATGCTTATTATTGACGAGCCTGAGGTGCTTGATCAGCATATCGTTGTACTGCAGGAGCTGCTCGGCGATCAGCTTCATATTACGAAGTCTAAGGCACACTACCTAGAGTTTATGCATAAGGAAGGCACAAAAGGACATGCATTGCAATTTATGGCAGAGCATATCGGCTGTACCATGGAGCAAACGATCGGTATCGGTGATGCGTGGAACGACCGTGAGATGATTCAAGTGGCAGGTCTTGGCGTTGCCATGGGCAATGCCGTGCCGCAGCTGAAGGAGCTTGCAGATTATATCACGCTAAGCAACAATGAGGATGGCGTTGCGCATGTGATCGAGAAGTTTGTGATTCAAGGGCAATAAGCTGGTGTTGTGTTGATCAAATATTAATATATAACCGATAAAAAAGCTGCCCCTCAATGATAGAAAAGCAACGTAAACTTTTGCTTCTCTTCAATAAAGGGGGCAGCTTTTACTTATAAATCCTCTAACCTAACCAGCTTTCATCAGCTGTGGTATACTTTTATCTCTTAATGTTAGTGCCAATACTAGAGCAAGACCATATCCAAAGCTGAGCAGCCCAAATATAATGTAGCCTATGAAGGCCCACGGCACTGAGATCAACGGACTTTCCATTGCAAGCAGCAACGTACTCGAAATAACTAAACTCGTAGCAATTCCTGTTATCCCCGCAATCAAACAAAACCACCCTAGTTGCAGTACAAGCATCGTTCGCAATTGCCTAAAGTTCATCCCTATACTAAATAAAATAGCAAATTCCCTGCGACGGCCGTTTACAAAAGCATGCATTGTATAATAAATGCCAATCAAGCTAACAAGTAAGGTCACCACAACAACAGCGTATAAAAATATGAAGCGCTGATGTGCAAATTCCTCCATAGAGCTCAATGCTAGCTGCTTGTCACCATATCGAATGCTTGTGTGGAATGAAGCATATGCCTGAAGCTCATCGTATATTGCTGCTCTCTGATCTTCATCGATATAAAGCAACAATGTGTTCCATTCTCTTGCTCTGCTACCAACTAATGAGTCTTTATTTGCGCCTATGATGGATTGCTCTGAATCAACATAGGCCAGCGTATTAATGCTCATTGAGCCGGGCATATATCCATCTACAATGGCTGCAACAAGTAGATTGCCAAGAGGCAAATTTTCCTGCTCAGGATCTCGCAGTGTAAGCTCATCACCGACAGTAACCCCAAGCTCCTTGGCATAATCAGAAGTTAGTACTACGACATTAGACAGATCGTTTGGCAAAGGTGGAAGCAGTCCCTTATTAACCAATTGCCGCAAATCACTTTTTTTATAATAAAGATTATGGTAACGCTCCTCTTTAGGTAACGCTTTAGTATTTATAACTAAGGCCCAATCATCCTGACTTACCGGAATAACAGCTTGTACACCTTTTATATTTGTCACATCTGATACAACGCTCTCTGGAAGAGATACCGTAATACTATTATTATACATATGAATATCTGCCACAAACTCTTCATTTACAATTTGAATATTGGCCTCTTTCGCCGAATGTAATACTGTAAAACCAATGACAGGCACATTAATTGAAATTGAGATCGCCAAAATAACAAGTACATTTTGTTTAAAGTAACTGGACAAATATTGCAGTGCAATCACTTTTTCTTTTTGCTTTTTTCGCAAGCCTCGATTTATGCGCCAATTAAGCCAGCTTTGAAATATGATAGGCATGGAAAGCCATATCGCACAAGCGAGCATAATTCCAGCCACTGGATACAGAAGAACGCTACCCGAGAAAATCAATGGAGGGATAACCGATGCTATAGAAAGAAGCAATAACAGGCATGCAACAAATATTCGTGCTCTAGATATGCCTCTTTCCTTAGACTTTATCACATTACGAAATTCTAACGGCAGCTTTGAAAATCCTCTAGCTAGCAATGGTAAAAGCAATAAAAAGAGAATGCACCCATATGATAGCATAGTGAGTAACAGCTCTCTTAAATTGAAAGTAACCTGTGCATGCTCTATGGAAAAAACACGCTCCAGCAGCGCTGCTCCCGATACACTGAACACTGCAGCAACCATTCCACCTAGAATCGTGCCAAGTCCAATTACCCCTGCAACCTGGTAAAGTACAATTGAGAATAGCCCCCTCCTTTTGGCTCCATTCGTATGCAGTACAATGAGAGGATGAAGTATGCTTTGCAGCATGAGACGAAAATTACTTAACACGATAGCCAGACTAGCCAATAATGTAGCAATCGTGATAAAACTGGAAATCCAGCGCATGCTTTCCGTATTTTTTTTTGCTAGATCGCTATCCGTAACTAGTTGATAGGCTACAGGAGCTTGAATCGTCCGTTCTAAAAGCCTAACTAGAGATAAAGGTTCCACACCTTCACCAATATCAAGCATGGCACCGGAGGAAACATTCCCGACTCCGCTAAGTTCCTGTAATGTAGAAATATTCATATATACAAGATCAGGGAATGATGTAACATTAACATCTTCTATAATTTCTTTCAGCTTCCATTCATAGCCTTCACTATGATTAAGCGGAAGATGAATAACTTCCCCTTGTACAGCACCGAGTCGTTGTGCCAAGCTATCCGTTATCACAACCTCATTTTCAAGCAAATCCTCTGTAAATTTATATCTTATTTTGGCAAGCTCATCATTCTGCAGGCCAATCAGAAACAATTCTTCTCCCTCAATCGGATTTAGCAATATAAAAGAAGCTTTCTTAACTCCATTAGCTTCTGCAATGTACTGCTGCTCCTGCTGATCGAAGTAAACAATTTGATGATCTAAATACTTGGGAGGTGTAACGATGATGTCAACATCGCCAAAAACAATCTGCTAGTTGATGCTTATAAAATCTCTCCATATTCGACAACAGCAGTGACATCGAAACAATTAAGCTCATAGCAACCGCAACACTTGCAATGGAAGCAATCATTCTTGAACGATTTGCGACGGACAGCCGATATGCTATACCAAGCATTGACGTTAGCATGACGACGACATTCCCTTCATACTATAGAACGCGGAAACAATCGTCTCTCTTTTTTGTTCTGGACTCAATTCTTCAGATAACTTCAGCTGTTCATAGACATGACCATCATTCATAAATAAAATGCGTTCGCCGTATGCTGCCATCATTGGGTCATGCGTCACCATAACAATCGTTTGCCTTGCATTGTTCTTTATCTTCAAAAGAAGCTCTAGTATCTCCTTAGACGTATTATAATCAAGATTCCCCGTCGGTTCATCAGCTAACAGTATGGAGGGTTGCTTAACTAGCGCTCTAGCTAGAGCAACCCTCTGTTGCTGCCCACCAGAAAGCTCGTACGGTCTAAAATTACCCCTTTTCTCAAGTCCTACCTGCCGTAGCATTGATTCTGTTTTTTCAATAATGATAGGAGCAGCCTCACCTTCTAAAATCAATGGAATAGCAACGTTTTCGCTAACTGTCATTGCATCAATTAAATTAAAATCCTGAAACACAACACCAATTTCTTTCCTTCGATAATCGGAAAGCTGTTCACTATGTTTGTTATCATACTTAATTTTTTTATCACGCAAATATACAGTCCCAGCGGTGGGAGCAATCATACCCCCTATTATGTTAAGTAGCGTTGTTTTTCCTGACCCGCTCGTTCCCATAATAACAACAAATTCTCCCACTTCTATTTCAAGCCCGCTTTTGTGAAGCGCGATTACTTCACTTTGTCCCTGCTTATAGCGTTTTTCAACATCTACGAGCCTAAGTATTAGATTAGTGTTCATGGATCTCAGCTCCTATTCTAGGTTAGGTGATCACTTCAGCAGTTTTTGAATATAACTTCATTTGTTTATTAATAAATTATATTGCTGGCTCGTTGGAAATCATTGACAATATATCATTACATTAAATTATACTAAATACTAAAAATAGTGGCGTATCATGTCTTATCTTGCACTATTTTTGTCAGAAACGTAATTTCAGAGTTTTAAATGTACGTAATCAATCCTCATATTCCTATGCGTGAATCAAAAAAGCTGTTTCCGTTGCGCCTATGCGATAACTAAAAACAGCTTCTTCTTTAATCCTCTTTATTTAAAGCTCTCTTTCCTTATTGCTCGTTATTCACCTTTTTAACTTCAACGAATGAGCTTATGCTGGCTTGCTGGTTCTACATTTCGCAATAGTTCACAGGCCCCAATGGAGCATCACAATTGCACAGCATACAACAAAAAACACCTTCAAGCTCCCGCCAATGGTTGGCAGTTTCCCTTAAAGGTGTTCGTGTATTGTAATCCTTATAGATGACTTTTACAGTTTTTATTAGGACAGCTTGAAAAATTCCCTATGAAATCCAGACGATGATCGAGCACCTTGAAACCGAACTCTACCTCTAACCGCTGTTCCAGTTCCAGTAGCCAATCATCCTTAATCTCCTCTAATGCACCGCATGTATGACAGATCAAATGATGATGCATATGCTCATGATCCTGACCACGCAGATCAAAACGAGCTACCCCATCACCAAAATTCATTTTCGCAACAATTTGCAGCTCGGCTAGCAGCTCAAGCGTACGATATACTGTAGCTAACCCGATTTCTGGAAATTTTTCTTTTACAAGCATATAGACATCCTCTGCGCTGAGGTGATCCTCCTCATTCTCGAGCAGTACTCGAACAATGATTTCACGCTGCGTTGTCAGCTTATAGCCGCTTTCCATTAAGCTGTGTTTTATTTTTTCAATTTCAGCCTGTATATTCATAGTTTCGCCTCCCAGCCATACAAGGCAAGCTTCATCTAATCGTATCTCAAATTAGAATGATTCTAAAATAATGGTATGCTATTTTGCCAAATAAAGCAACAACAAAAAAAGGGATGTCAGAAAATATTTGAATCTATTCGACTCAAATTTTCCAAATCCCTTTTTTTTCACGTATTCGCTACAAATCGGCAAGCACCTGATACCAAATTCCCCGCTTCGAGTATAGTTGCTCTCGAACCTCATCCCAGCCACCGAGATAATCAATGTCGAATATTCCCGATGGATTGCTGAACTGATGCTTCGTTTCTTCAGCAACAGCCTCGTTTACCGGGCGGAAGCCATGCTTAACGAAAATATACTGCGCTTCCTCTGACATTAAAAATTGATAAAACGCTTCTGCAACGTCTCGATTCCCATGCTGCTCGATATGCTTGTCAATTAGTGCAATCGGATTTTCTATTAAAATTGTATGCTCTGGTACGACGATATCATATTCGATGCCTTTGGCAATGCGTGCCAGCAGCTCATTCTCATAGGTGACGATCACATCACCTACGCCATACTCGAACGCAGCCATGGAGGCGCGACCGCTTTTATCCAGTGATTCGATATTGGCGTGAATTCGCTTTAGATAGTTTTTGGCATATTCCGCGTCTGGGCTGCCTAGCTCTTCTTCAGCTTGCTTCAAGCCTGCACCATATATGGCATTAATATCCCACTGTGCGCCACCTGATGTTTTCGGATTAGGATAAAGCACCTTTATTCCTTCTCTAGCCAGATCGTCCCAATCTTGTATGCTATGAGGATTGCCTGCACGGGTGCCCATCACTACGATAGACTCCGTCACCATCCCGCGGACGCCCTGTTCTCGCCAATTATGAGTAATGAGACCAGCTCTCTCAATAATGTCGATGTCGCCTTCCATAGCTAATATCGCAATATCAGCTTCGAAGCCGCCAATAATCGCTCTAGCCTGAGTACCCGATGCCTCATAGGATTCCTGCAGCTTAATGCGCTGTCCAGTATCCGCAAGCCATTGAGCCTCGAAAAGCGGCAGCAGCTCTTGCAGTGCATCCTTGGCAACAGAATAAGCGCCTACAACGAGTGTCACTTCCTCCGCTGCTGCATGTGGGTCAGCCATAGAAGAATTGGGCGTACTACAGCTTGTTAAGAGTAGACAGAATAGCAGTGTTATACTGACAGCTTTTGCTTTTAATCGGTTTGTCAACGTTATTCCCACACCTTTTACGCATAAAGTATTGCTGCTAGATATAGATTGGCAGCGGATCGACCTTTAGAGGATTCTCCATAATCCAGCTCTTCTCTTCATTGAACAAGTAAGCACGATGGATAAGCACCTTCACTTTCTCACCTGGATGAAGGACCTCCTTCTCCAAGGAACGGTACGTTATTAGCCTTTGCCCCTCAATTTCCAGTTCGATCATCCATTCACTACCACGGAAATGTAAATGCTTCACTGCTGCATCCATCGTCGCTGATGCAAGGACAATCTCACCTGATTTGCCAACCTCTACATATTCAGGACGAATGAGGGCCTTTATGCCGCTAGATGTTGCTACATCCTCGAAGCCCTTAAAGCATTGGATGCGCTCGATTAGTGACGATTCGCCAATAAAGCTTGCGACGAACGGAGTCTGTGGGTGCTTATATATTTCCCAAGGTGTTCCCTTCTGCTCCAGCTTGCCTTTACTAATAATCATAATCTCATCTGCGACCTCAATCGCTTCTTCCTGATCATGTGTAACGAATATCGAAGTAATGCCAAGCTCTCCAATCATATCCTTCAGCCACGTGCGGAGCTCCGTACGGATTTTCGCATCAATTGCCGCGAACGGTTCATCAAGCAATAGCAGCTGCGGCTCAGGTGCAAGTGCTCTAGCAAATGCGACACGTTGACGTTGACCGCCTGACAGCTGATGCGGATAGCGATGCTCAAAGCCTTTTAGCCCTGTCAATTCAACCAAATATTGCACACGCTCTTTAATAAAGGCTTTGTTCTGCTTCTTCACCTTTAGCCCGAATGCAATGTTATCAAACACCGTCATATGCTTGAACAATGCGTAGTTTTGGAAGACGAAGCCAATCCCCCGCTCCTGTGGTGGGAGATCATTTACACGTTTGCCATGGAAATATATATCGCCAGAGGTTGGCGTTTCAAGTCCAGCAAGCATACGAAGAATTGATGTTTTACCGCCACCGCTCGGCCCTAAAAAGCCGATAAGCTTCCCTTTTTCAATCTCAAAGCTGACATCCTGCACAGCATGGAAGCTGCCAAATTCCTTATTAAGATTCTTCACTTCGATATGCATGGCTAGTGCACTTCCTTTCTCTTCTTCGTCCACTCCATTAGAAGCAGGAGCATGATAGAAAATGCGGCAAGCACCAAGGCTATGCCATTTGCAGCAACAACATTAAAATTCTCGACATCCTGATAAACGAGCGTTGTTGCGGTTTGCGTCTTGTTAATGATATTTCCTGATACAACTAGCACCGCACCGAACTCACCTAGCGAGCGTGCTACTGTCAGCACAACGCCATACATCACGGCAAATCGAATATTCGGCCAAGTGACCTTCCAGAATGTATACCAAGAATAGGCGCCGAGCGTCGATGCTGCTTGCTCCTGCTGGTCACCGATCTCCTGCAGTACAGGCATAACCTCACGCACCATGATTGGAAAGGTAACGAACAACGTCGCAAGCACCATGCCTGGCAACGCATAAACGATCGACACCCCAACGTTGCCGAGCATAGTTCCTAGCACGGTATTCGGCCCGAGCAGCAGCACGATCATTAGGCCTCCAATAACAGGAGACACTGCAAATGGTAAATCAACGATGCTATTGCTGAGTCGCTTAACAAGCGGAGATAGCCAGGTCGCGCGAACAAGATAAATAGACAGCATCACACCGAATAGCGTATTAATGACGGTCACGATAATAACAATGAGTCCAGTCATTTTTAGCGCATGCAGGGATTGAGCACGCAGCAAGGCATCCATAAAGCCCGACAGACCGTCTGCCCAGGCGCCAGTAAAAATTTTATATAACGGCAGCAGCAATAGCAGCGAAACAACGATATAGGTTAACGTAATCCATAGCCTTCTCATCATCATGCCTGACCTCCACGATTAAGCTTATGTATAAACCACAGGATCAGGAATGATATCGTTAGCAGAAGCACGGAAACCGCCGCTGCACCTTGCGGATTATTGCTTTCAATCTCCCCGAAAATATATACAGAAGCCACTAATGTTTTTCCTGGTATATTTCCAGAAATAAGCACGACGGCACCAAACTCTGCTATCGCACGAGAGAAGGCCAGCATCGCTCCACTTAATATGCCAGGAAGCATTGTAGGGAGGATAATTTGAAAAAATGTACGGGACTTGGATGAGCCGAGTGTGTAGGCAGCCTCCTCCTCTGATTTATCGAGCTCCTCTAACAATGGCTGTAAGCCACGAATAACGAATGGAAAGGTAACAAAGACCATCGCAAGTACGATAGCCGGCTCATGGAACACTACATCAATGCCAAACCATTCATAGAATAGACTGCTAGGCCCGACTAGCAGCAATATAATAAAGCCCGCGACTGCGGTAGGCAGTGCAAACGGCAAATCAATGACACTGTTAATCATTCGTTTGCCAGGAAATTCGTATCTGACGAGCACCCAGCCGATCATCGTACCAATCGCTGTATTAATTAACGTTGCTATTGCAGCAAGCTTAAGCGTCAATAGCACGGCCTTCCAAGCTAGCGGATCAGAGAGATTGTCTATAAAGCTAGTAATTCCTGATGAAAAGGATTGAGTATAAATGCCAATAATCGGAATAATAATCAATCCGATAAAGTATATAAATACGATCGTTCGAAAGCTATAGCTCCATTTTTGGCTGCGGAAAAGTGAGTTCAATGTGCTTGCCTCCAGTAATATTAATTAATCCCACTTGAATACTAGGTATTTACAATGTATCACTCACATGTATTGGAAGTCAATGTATTTTTTTGATTAATCGTTATCGCTTGTTCATACTACGGCAGCGTATATTGGCATAAAAAGTGATCAAAGATAAGCCGCCTATCTGGTCGATGCAGCATCGATCGGATAGGCGGCTTATTGTTGTTGGATATGTTATTGTTCATAGCATGCATTATATAAAAACTATTTAATATAGACGCTTCCGAAGGGGAGCAGCTCTCGCAGTAGTCGCTTGAACCAGCCGTCCTCAGAAAGCTTTGCTTCTAATTGTCGATCCTGTGAGCCCGTCTGAATAAGCACAGGTCCCGAACCCTTCAGCTTCCATTGAACATTCATGTGCTGACTTGCCAAGGAGTTTCCGTACACGGTCAGATGAATGGATGCATCCTCCGGGTAAGCAACTAAAGCACTCTTATCGACAAACAAAGGGATCTCTGGATCTAGCTGCATCGTTGCTAGATCGCCTACTGTAATCACACCAAGCTTACCTGGCCCAGAGAATTTGACACGAATCAGCTCTTTCGTAATCCATGCCGTTTTCAACTTAAGCACTTTACTGCGAGCATTCATGCCTTCTGAAAAAAAGACAACGTGCTGGAAATCAAACAATAGATTACTACCTTCTCCAATATCTAATGCCTGAAACGAATAGCCTGCTGGCAACCCAAGCAAAAATGACGAAGGTCCTTGCAGACGTGATCGTATCCATTTCTTCTTGCGAAAAGCACCACCAATTCCCATTAGCTTGTCCTCACGTCCAAGCGGTGACCCGTTATAGGCTAGTATGGACTTGGAATGCAGCACGTGAATCACTTCATCCTCTTCGAGAGTTATACGAACATGTCCGAGCGGCGAAGGAGATACGATGTTCATGGCAGCTGTACACTCCGTGTTCTTCCATGCTTGCGCCATGCGATATAACGCCATATACGCACAGATAACGCATATAGGAGAATAAGCAGGAACATTGCACTAACGAATAAAACAAGCCTTTGGTACCACGCTTTGCGATCCTGCTCCATCTTCTCCATCTTAAGCAGCAAATTCTCATTTTCAGCGATTAGCAAATTCGTCTGTTCACGGTATTGCTCATTCTGCTGGCGGTAATATTCGTTGCTTTCCTGCAATTCATGCTGCCTGCTTAACAATTCCTCCGTTTGCTGGCGGGATTGCTCTAGCTGCTCTTGCTGAGCGGCAAGCTGCTCGTCCAACACCTGCTTAGCCTTATTGTATTCCTGCTGCAGCTCCTCTATTTTATCGGGAACGTTGTATATATCTCTAGCTCGATCAAAGAAACCCGCTTCTGCAGGTTCAGCTGTTGTTATTAAGGTAAATATAATTATCATGATAGCTGCTATAAATTTCGTATGTTTCTTCATAAGCTCTCACCTACTTCAAATCAAATCTAGCTAAAACTCTATTTATCTACTATCTATTCTATCATGAATTGTCGTTAATTGTCGCATCTATACGGAAATTAATAGATAAATGCACAAAAAATACCCACTGGCTAGACCAGTGGGTATCGGCTTTCAATCGGATATATTCTATTCATTTTCAATATAATAGCGTTCTTCACCAAGCGTAATGACAGATTTGCCTTGCGTGATATCCGTAGCCCAAGCCACAAATGGTTCTGCCTCATCAGCCTCTGGCAAGCAGCATACGGTCACCTTATCGGTAAAATCAACATTGCCAAGCCTTGTCCCGCGTCCATGCAGCTCATTCTCCAGCTTGCCATACCACGTATAATCAACCTCTATAAATACTTCACGGTGCAGCACGTAAACGATCTCTTCCGCTGCCTCTATTCCTGCAACTGCCCCATCGGTATACGCACGCACAAGTCCACCGGCGCCTAGCATGATGCCTCCAAAATACCTCGTTACGACGACAGCGACATTTTTTAGCCCTTTGTTCTTAATTACTTCAAGTATGGGCTTGCCCGCCGTTCCACTTGGCTCTCCGTCGTCGGAGGCCTTCTGAAACTGATCTCGCTCTCCTACGATATAAGCAGAGCAGTTATGTGTAGCTTGACGATGCAGCCTTTTTATCTCGTCAATAAAGGCTACGGCCTCTTCCTCTGTTTCAACAGGTCTAGCGTAGCCGATAAAGCGTGACTTCTTAATAACAATCTCCTTGCTACCATCCTGTCTTACCGTTCGATAACGTTGCAGCAAACAAATCCCTCCTTGCCTAATAAATAATCCTGCACAATCGTTGTGCAGGATTAACTTTTGCATATTGTGGCGTTCAAAAGTCCACTCAGAGTACCGTAAGTACCTGCTGAATTAAATAATCGATGCCGAATATGCCCTCAGTACATCATCGTGATCAAAGTTGGACTTTTTGAACTTCCTCTTACAATGAGTGTTCAAAAAGTTCAGGCTTCAGCACCGAGAAGGTTGAACGAAGCTTAGGGATTGAGGAGCACAGCGTACGTAGTTGGTACGTGAGCACCTACAATGTTTTCGCAGAAAACATACTTCGAAAGCATGTCCCCTGCTGAGTTCAAGATTCGATGCCGAATAAGCTTCAACGAGTTACATCGTGATCAAAGTTGGACATTTTGAACTTCCTCTCTTAAAGGCGAGCTTCTAGTTCTGCTTTCTGTTGTTCGAACCCCGGCTTCCCAAGCAGCGCGAACATATTCGTTTTGTATGCTTCTACGCCTGGCTGGTCGAATGGATTCACACCTAGCAGGTATCCGCTCACTGCACATGCTTTTTCGAAGAAATACACCATATAGCCAAATGTATAAGGCGTCATATCTTGAAGGTTAACGATCAAGTTAGGTACTTGTCCATCAGTATGAGCAAGTAGTGTACCTTGGAATGCTTTTTTGTTAACGAAGTCCATCGTTTTACCAGCAAGGAAGTTTAGACCGTCAAGATCTGCTTCGTCTGCTTCAATCGTAATTTGCTCTGGCACTTCATTCACTTGAATAACCGTTTCGAAAATGTTACGGTTACCCTCTTGAATGAACTGACCCATGGAGTGCAGGTCTGTAGAGAAGTCAACAGATGCAGGATAGATACCTTTATAATCCTTACCCTCTGATTCACCAAACAGCTGCTTCCACCACTCAGATACGAAGTGTAGATTAGGCTCATAATTTACAAGAATCTCTGTTACTTTACCTTTGCGATATAGCGCATTACGAATCGCAGCGTATTGATATGCCTCATTCTCAGCAAGAGAAGGCTTGCTGTATTCAACAGAAGCATCTGCTGCGCCCTTCATCATTGCATCGATATCGATGCCTGCAACTGCGATTGGAAGCAAGCCTACAGCTGTTAGTACAGAGTAACGACCGCCTACATCATCAGGAATAACGAAGGACTCATAGCCTTCAGCTGTTGCAAGGGACTTAAGCGCACCCTTTGCTTTATCTGTTGTAGCGTAAATGCGTTTGCGTGCTTCTTCTTTGCCATACTTTTTCTCTAGCTCAGCACGGAAAATACGGAAAGCAATGGCTGGCTCAGTTGTTGTACCTGATTTGGAGATAACGTTAATTGACCAATCGCGTCCTTCAATCAACTGAAGAAGATGCTTCACGTATGTAGAGCTAATGTTGTTACCTGCAAATAATACTTGAGGTGTTTTACGTTGCTCTTTGGATTGAATATTATAGAAAGAGTTAGACAGCATCTCAATCGCTGCTCTCGCTCCTAGATACGATCCGCCGATTCCGATAACAATCAATACTTCAGAATCCTGTTGGATTTTTTCTGCTGCTTGCTTAATACGAGCAAATTCTTCTTTATCATATTCAGTTGGAAGATTAATCCAACCTAAGAAGTCAGATCCAACACCTGTACCGTTATGTAGCTGCTCATGTGCCACGCGCACCTGCTCAGAAAAATAATCAACCTCGTGCTGACCAACGAATGTCAAAGCTTTGCTGTAGTCAAATTTTACTGTATTTCCCATCGTTTTAAGACCTCCAAAATTCCGAAGCATAGCTTCATTCTCTAAATATGAAATGACTTTTAATTAAGGATAGCGAATTTGCACCTTAAACACAAGTACAGCAGCTATAATAACTATTGAATGGTGATACAAATATGTTTTATAGGAGCTTGTACTTATTTATCTCACAAGACGAACTAAACGATCAATAATAAGGTGAGATCATCAAGTAAACGATAACACCTGTCAAGCTTACATACAGCCAGATGGGCATCGTCCAGCGGGAGATTTTACGGTGCTTCTCAATTTGATTCGTTAAGCCTCGTATAACCGAAAACAGCGCAAATGGAACTACAACCGCAGCAAGTACAATATGTGTAATTAACACAAAGAAATAAATACCTCGTAGAATCCCTTCACCGCCATAGGATGTTGATTCAGTTAAGTAATGATACGTTACATAAGAAATCAAAAACAGCGTCGTCGACACAAAGGCAACACCGACGAAGGTTTTATGCATGCTTATGTTTTTCTTTTTAATGGCTACCAGCGCTACGACAAGCGCGATAAATGTAAAGCTGTTAAAAATCGCGTTCAGCATAGGCAGTATGTGAACATCAAAGCCAACCTCACCATCATAAGCAGGAAGGAAGAATAGTATTGCAATTAATGCAACGATGACCACTGTCAAAATCAGAACGAGCGGTGTATAGTTTCTTTCTTTCATAGCCGTATGTACCTCCTTAAATTTTCCTATCTATAATACTTTAGCTTATTATGATCTTCTAATCCACTTCATTCTTGACGCTTTTGTAACAGAAAAACGACGTTTTATAAAACAAAAATGCTAGTCTCATTCCGCTAAGAATGAAGCTAGCATCTGTTGTATGTTGTTCAATTATTCATCTCTAGCCATAACCCGAATCAATTCTGCTCCAGCTTCCTCATATCAAGCTATTCCCTCGTCGCACCTACCTCTTGCTCTTCACTTGTTAAGTGAAGCTCTCGATACTTACCGGGCGTTATTCCTTCCTTTTTACGAAACGTAGCCACAAAGTGACTCACATCGTTAAAGCCTGTATGTTCAGCTACCTGACGTAAGGCCAGATCTGGATCATCTAGTAGCATGCGCTTCGCTTTTTGGATGCGCAGCTGAATTAGATACGAATATGGACTTAAACCAAATGCCTGCTGGAACAGCTCATGCAGCTGATTAATGCCAATGCCAGATTGATCAGATATTTCCTGCAATCCAATGTTGTCGCTTATATGCTGCTCCATCCACGTCACTACGGGCCGAAGCTTTCGATAGTATTGAGAGAGTGAAGGCTGACTATTCAGCATGCCATATTTGCGAAGCTGCATAAGGAAGGAATATAGATCAGCCGAAACCTCGAAATTGGAATGCGACTCCGCATTCGAAATTCTCTGGAACAAATCACTGAACAGCTTGCCAAATTGATGATCCTCTTCCTCGTAAAACGTAGACTCGTTCATATCAAGCGCTTGCATAATCGATGCGGCAGACGCTCCGCCAAATGTTATATATATCGTTGACCAACGATCAGAGGCGGGATAGTAGCTATGCGGCGTAAAAGGCGTCAGCAGCACCCCTTTTCCCTTTGTCAGCTTTACCGCTTCACCTAATAGCTCGAAGTGACCTTCGCCTTCTAGCGTATGAAGCCAGTGATAATACGGGTATCCCTCAGGTCGATGAAATATTCTTTCCCAAGCACTGTAGCCGATCGATTCTAAGTATAAGGGCAGCGACCGTTCTATCGTTGAAAATACATAGCGAATGTTCTCATTTCCCCATTCCAAGGTATCACCACCTAAGCGTTGATACCTACTATTATGCATGATCGGTTGAAGCTCAAGCAACCATATAAACGTTCACGGATTGCTTCATTCGTCTTCTCGAAACGCATTCAGTGAATCGAGCTTGTTGCCTTTATAGTCAAACAGTGTAAGATTAGACCAATTGTTTTCGTGCCCTACCGACCATGACTGCTTCGATGGAATCCAGCACGGCTCCCAATAATATAAGCCTAAGCCAAGTCCATCAGGAATCGCCTTAATGCGTTTCATCAGCTCTAGCAGCCACTGCTTTTGTCCCTCTACCGTAGGAGGATAGCCAGGATAAACCCACTCCTCAGTGTTGAATATAAGCGGCTTTTCATCAGGTGGTGTCATCGTCCAAGGATATGCGACCTCGACGACTACGATTGGTTTCTTGTAACGCTTCGCAAGATCATTGATATTGTCCGTAAACTGCTCTAGCGTTCCATGCCACCACGAATAATAGGATAAACCGATAATATCGTACTCAATACCGAGACTGGCGATCTTATCGTAGAACGTACGACTCCCTTCATGATCACCACCGCGATCGATATGAATCATAATCGGTATCTTCGATTCACCACTTGTTGCCGACTGTACACCACGAATGCCAGCAGCAATCAGCTGACCGAGCTTTTCCCACTGCTCTGGAGTATTGTGCTCACCGTCTACTTTACCTTCTCCCCAGATCATCCCGTTCGTAATCTCATTGCCTACCTGCACCATATTAGGCAGCGTACCCTGCTGCTTTAGCTCGTTGATGAAGGATGCAGTAAACTCCTCTACTGCGTCTACTAACTCATCAAAGCTAAGTCCTTCCCACGCCTTTGGCATATGCTGCTTTCCAGGGTCTGCCCAGTAGTCGGAGTAATGAAAGTCCAACAAAAAGTGCATACCCTTCTCTTTAATGCGCTTTGCCATCATAAGTGTCTTCTTCGGATTGCAGTAATCGAACGTTGGATTGTTCCAGATCCTTAAGCGAGCGGAGTTAACGCCACTATCCTTTAAGATATCTAACACATCACGTTCTACTCCATGCTCATAAAACGCTCCACCTTCCTGTTCAATCTCATCTACAAATGAAATATCTGCACCTTTAATAAATTCAATCGTCATCTTATCCGCTCCTTTACTAGAGTGACCTTCGCTTTTACCCTCATTATAAAGCGCTTGCAAAGACGAAGATATATAATAAAACTAATGGAGCTATATAACATTTAACCTTCACTTTTATATTGTTATACGGATTAGATACGATTTCATACAAAGGCAAGGGGCCAAGCCAATATATGATAACTTCAACGCTATCGGAACATTAGTTACAACATATCTTCATTGCATCTTGTAATGATCGGCATTATACTTGACATATGATAATTTGAAACTTTGTTTCATCTATTGAAACTAAGTAATGAAAGAGGTGTGATTGCGATGAATCATACGTTTAACTATGAGGGGATTGACCATGTACAGCTTGCTGCTCCAGCGGACTGTGAAGAAGCTGCTCGTAACTTTTATGGCAAGCTGCTTGGATGGAAGGAGATTGAGAAACCGGTCGCTTTACGTCAGAGAGGTGGTGTTTGGTTCCAGTGTGGCATGCATGAGGTCCATATCGGCGTACAAGCAGACTTCGTTCCAGCTACTAAAGCTCATCCTGGCTTTCAGGTCGCAGGGCTTGATCAATTGCGCAATCACCTACTGATGCACAAGCTAAACATTACCGATGATATTGAGCGGTCAGAAGAAGGCGTGAAGCGTTTTTTCATCAATGATCCCTTCGGCAATCGCGTGGAGTTTTTGGAGTATATGTAGCGCTAGCAGACGAACATAAGTACAAGGGGCATACCGATAGTGTGGCTTGCTATCCGACATGCTTGCATAAGCTCAGCACTCCTATATCACCTCAGATAGCTCCTCTTAGATATGCCCCTAAATTTGTAGTAGATTGATATTAACCATTGATCATTGAAGCTATAGTAGTTACCGACGTAACTGTATGCTTATCTTCTGATCGGCTCAGAGCTGACAATTCCATATCGATAGAGTACCCTTCTGCCGAGTAAGCCTACCAATCGATCAGTGAAGAAGCCGATCAGCCCTAAAGATATAAGTCCGACAAAGATCCAATCCGTTCTGAAGAACAGCCTCGAGTTCCAGATTAGATAACCTAAGCCTTCATTCGCAGCTATCATCTCTGCTCCGATAATAGCCATATATGACGTCCCCATCGCAAGTCGCACACCAGTAAACATATAGGGTACTGTTGCGGGGATGACTACATGAACGAGAATTTGCCATTCGGATGCCCCTAGACTGCGAGCTGCTCGAATCTTATCCTCTTCTACTGCAAGCACACCCGTCAGCGTGTTCATTATGACGATAAATAGCGTAGCATATAGAATTAATGCGATTTTCGACTGCTCCCCAATGCCGAACCACACTAAAAATAGTGTAATAAAAGCAATCGGCGGGATGAAACGTATAAAATTCAGAAACGGCTCGGCAAATATACGCACGATCGTTACTCTACCAATGAGAAGGCCAAGTGGAATCGCGATGCTGCTCCCAAGCACCCAGCCGACAAATACGCGATAGAAGCTGATTCCGATATAATGAAGCAGCGAACCATCGGCGATAAGCTCACCCGCACTTTTCAGCGTTGCCAGCGGTCCAGGAATGACATCAGGTCCATAGATCACAGCCCCAATCTGCCAGACAGCAATCACCATGATCCAGAGCAAAACGTTGCTTATCCATTTATTCGTCAGTATCTTCATTCGTTTTACTCCTTTCGCTAGATCGTATATTCATGATCAAAATGCGCTTGTATTGTTTTTTCTAGCTTAATAAAATCCTGCTGCCCCGGGTCACGCGGATATTGGAAAGGAACATCATAGATATCGGTCACCTTACTGTTAGGTCCACGTGACATAATACCGATGCGTTGCCCGAGCAGCACCGCTTCTTGAATATCATGCGTTACAAATATGACCGTTTTCCCGGTTTTCCTCCATATATGAGACAGCTCCTTCTGCATCGTTCGCCTTGTCATCGCGTCTAATGCGCCAAACGGCTCATCCATAAGCAGAATGGAAGAATCATTCGAAAGCACCCGTGCCAGCTGTACGCGCTGCTTCATCCCTCCTGACAGCTCACGAGGGAATTTTTTCTCGTGTCCATTGAGACCAACAAGCTCGATGTAATGGCTAGAGATTTCTTGCCGTTTTGCTTTACTGACCTTTTTCATTTTCAAGCCAAATTCAACATTCTCTCTAACATTGAGCCAAGGAAACAATGAGGCATCCGCCTGTTGAAATACGACAGCGCGATCTTGACCCGGCTTATGCACCTCGTGCTTACCAACCTTTAGCTGACCTTCGGTCTTACTAACGAAGCCTGCAATCATATTCAGCAGCGTCGATTTACCGCATCCGCTAGGTCCGAGAAGGACGAAGAACTCTCCGCCCTTTATCGTAATATTTACATCCTTCAATATATAATGAAGCTCACCTTTTACAGCTTGATCGTAGCTTTTGTTCAAATTAGCAATCGTGATCGTTTTCTCTGGCGATTGAATGGCAAGTGACATATCGATTCCTCCTTACGGGACATAGGTTACACGATCAGGCAATGCTTCTTGCAGCAAGCTTAGATCGAACTTGGAAGCCAGATCAAAATCATTCTCTATGATGCCTTCAGCGAGCATATAGCTCTTAAGGCTGCTTATTTTCTCGTATGATTCCTCGGAATAATGAAGATTCCATGTATTATCCTGCAAGTCACGAATTGTGTGCTCCTTAGGCTGCTTTACTTTATCGTACATAATGTCGGCGACACGCTCAGGATTGCTTGCAATAAATGCACTTGCTTCATCAATCGCGAGCAAGAGATTCATTACACCTTCACGATTCTCTTGAATCAGCTTACTCTGAACGATAAGGTCACCACCAATTCGAACGTTTGTAGCTGACATATCGGTGTATTCGTACGCATTATCTAGCGCAGCAAGCTTATCAAGCAGTACGGAACCAACCGCCCACACACCGTCGATCTCTCCGCCCTTTAATGCAATGTAGCTTTCGTCAAAGCCCCCTTGACCGATAAACTCAACACTATCAGGATCTACCCCTTGCTCTGTCAAAAACTCATCCCACAAATAAGGAATAAAGGTCCCACGACTGAAGCTTAGCTTCTTTCCTACGAAGTCCTCTGGCGCTTGAATGTCGTTACTAACGTATAGCTTCCAGCGCTTCGCATCTTCTTCTCTTAATCCAGTTCCATTCGATGCAATAATCGAATAGTCACCTTTTGCTACAGCATTCAGTACTGGGAAATCGGCTCCATAAGCAACATTGACTTGATTAATAAATAATGCATTAATGCCTTCAGCTGGTGTTGCGAACGTAGCAATCGTTGCATCAATATTGTACTTTTCAAATATCCCTTCCTCTAATGCGACCTGAAACGTTGGATTGGTAATAATGTCGGCGAACGTCAGCTTTATTACATCTGACGCAGCAGCACCTTTTGCATTTGCTTGCTGAGATGAGGCTGAGTCTTCATTGCCACATCCAGATAATATCAATGTGAATACTAGGATTAATACCAAACTCCACCCTAACGCTTTTTTATTTATCATGGCTCATTACTCCTCTTGATTATCTTCTCTTTGCTTTACTTCAAGATTGCTGACGACGCAAAGCGCTCCCTCCAGCGTATCTGAAGTTGTACCCGCTACCTCTACAACAGACTCAGTACCGGCAGGTGCAGCACCAGGCACTCGGAAATTCGCCACATCAAGCGGTTCGATGGCTACTTCCTCTGGCTTCTGAAGCTGAGGCACCCACTCATACGGGACACGGTAAGCACGATATACCATATTGGCGTTAAAATTATTTTTATACGGAGAGATGTACTCCCACACGATTTCGTGCTCACTTGTTACCTCGAACAGCCTGCCATCAGCTCCTTCAGTAATCAGCGTGTTTCCATTGGGCAGACGCTGCGCAGAACTAATATAAGGGCTGTAGAAGCGGTATGAATCCGTTGGCTCATTAAAGCCAGCCTTCGTCGGTGTATACTCCCATTCTATTTCTAATGTGACAGGATTAATCTCTAGCACGCGAGAATGGTCACGCACCGCATGCTTTAAGCCATATGGTGAGGCAGGATTAGGCAAGCCATAGCCTCCCCAGCCGCCATTATCGAATACTAGCAAGTTGCCTTCACCCGGCAAGCCCTTTGGAATGATGTGGGCATGATGCTGTCCAATAATCCAGCCAAGATGCTTCAACTCGGGCAAGGAGTAATCTGGACCAAGTCTCCAAACAATTTCCCCTGTCTTCTTATCTGTTATGGCAATAATATTCGATTCTCGCGCATCCCATATAATATTGTCTGGATGGAAGCGTTCATCTCCTGCATCGTAAAACTTATTCGGACCTACATAGGAGGCAGAGTTAATATGCATCCAGTCGCCATCTGCTTCACTACCAAAGGAGCGTGCATTCGGGTTGCGGAATAACACATTTTTCGCCGCCTCATCAAAGCCAAGCTCGTCAAAATGATCACTCACACTCCAGCTCCAAAGGATGTTCCCCGTATAATCTACCTCAATAATGAGATCATCAAGCAATCGTTTATCAGAAATTTCCGGCTTATGCACATTACGATGTGCTAGAATGAGTGTTTTGCCTGAATCTGTCTTAGGCTCTTGTCCTGGTGCATAATAACCCACTGGACTACCTTCGCGCTGATAATCATGATGCTGACGTGCCATCCATTGCGGCTCCTGCTCAGGGTCTTCAATATATTCCAGCTTGTCAAACTTCCA
>Ga0180216_1001386_pt1 | contig 21860 bp, 16 predicted proteins | sample eDN3rd37CBELigMG_FD_128879 | JGI IMG/M metagenome (GOLD analysis project Ga0180216, IMG submission 128879) | Enriched Miracle-Growth compost microbial communities from Emeryville, California, USA - eDNA 3rd pass 37_C BE-Lig MG (version 2)... ...
GCGTTCCAACAGATACGGCGAGGGCGGCTCAGGCGAACCGGTGATCCGCGACGTGGTCCAGGGGATGCGTTTCGTCAGCCCAAAAGGTCTTGCGTCGGCCGCGGCATCATTGGCCGGGTCGGGAGCCGCCACCGGTGGCTCGTCAGCGGCGTTTTCGCCGCCCGGCATGGCAGCGGCCACGCCACCCCAGGCAACCACCAGCAGGATCAGCCAACGTGCGGAGAGCGGACGCATCATCATCGGCTCGCATGGCTCAGAAGAAGCGGATCAGTGGCAACCGCGGGACAGAGAACTGCCCCCCCCACTGTGGTGTGTGCCGCGGCGGCCGTCAAGCTTTGCGGGGCCTGTTCGAGCGCGCGGCATGAAGCTGAAGCCGGTGCCAGCAGCCGTCCAATCAAGCGGCCTCTAGTACTTGTCACTTCGTCACGCTGAGCGAGCGTTTGCCGTTCGACGATGGCCGTATTGACCGGTCAGGCAGGCTTTTGGGCCCAATTGTCAGCGGCACTGGCGCTGCGTTAAACTGAACCATTCACTCGGCGCCGTCCTGGGGCACGGACGCGGTATGCGCGTGCGCGGCTCCCCTCCCCTTGGGCCGTGCCGCGTTGTGGCTTTTGGAAAACATCTCCTGCGGAAATCGGGCGGCTTCGCCCGCCGCCCTTCCCGGTGGCTTTATGTTTGAATCGCTGCAATCGAATCTAAGGCAAGCCCTCCGCACCATCACCGGCCAGGCCCGGCTGACTGAAGCGAACATGCGGGACGGGCTGCAACTGGTGCGGCAAGCCCTGCTCGAGGCCGATGTCAGCTTCCCGGTCGTCCGCGAGTTCATGGAGCGGGTGACGGCCAAGGCCCTGGGGCAAGACGTGCTCCAGTCGCTCAAGCCGGGCGACATGGTGCTGCACATCGTCTACCAGGAACTCGTCGATTTGATGAGTCCTGCGGACCCGTCGCTGCACCTGCGCGACTTCACCAAGATCATGATGTGCGGCTTGCAGGGTTCGGGTAAGACCACCACCTGCGGCAAGCTCGCCCGCATGCTCAAACAGAGCGGCCGCAAGCCGATGCTGGTGGCTGCCGACTTGCAGCGTCCTGCGGCCATCCACCAGCTCCAGGTGTTGGGCGAACAAATCGGCGTGCCGGTCTTTGCCGACCTGGAAAGTAAGAACCCGGTCGACGTGTGCCAACGGGCGGTGCGCGAGGCCCAGGCCCAAGGCTGCGACGTGGTGATCCTGGATACCGCCGGCCGGTTGCACATCGACGACGAGTTGATGGGCCAGTTGCGGCGGATCGACGCCACCGTGCAGCCGCACCAGTGTTATCTGGTGGTCGACGGCATGACGGGCCAGGACGCCGTCAACAGCGCCAAGGCGTTCAACGAGGCCCTGGAACTCGACGGCGTCATCCTCACCAAACTCGACGGCGACGCCCGCGGCGGTGCCGTGCTGAGCGTGAAGGCCGTCACGGGCGTACCGATCAAGTTCCTAGGGACGGGCGAACACCTCCAGGACCTGGAACCGTTCCGGCCCGACGGCATGGCCAGCCGGATCCTGGGCGGCGGCGACCTGCTGGAAGTGATCCGCCGCGCCCAGATGGAAATTGATCAGGACGAAATGCGCCGCCAGGAAGAAGCCCTGGCTAAAGGCGAATTCACCCTCGACAATTTCCGCGACATGCTCCTGCAGACCACCAAGATGGGTCCGCTGGGCAAAATCCTTAGCCTGCTGCCGGGCATGGGCGCCGCCCGCGAAATGCTTCAGCAGGTAGACGCCGAACGCGACATCAAGCGGCTCATCGGCATCATCAACAGTATGACCAAAGAGGAGCGGCGGAATCCTAAACAGGTGATCGACCAGAGCCGCCGTCGCCGTATCGCCGCCGGTGCTGGCGTGCAGCCGCACGAAGTCAACGAACTGGTCAAGCAGTACGAACCGGTCCGCGAAATGATGCAGCGGATGGCCGGAATGGGCATGCGCGACCGCATGAAGATGATGCGCGAGATGCAGCAGCAGATTTCCGCCAACCCGGGCGGCGGCCTGGCCGCGATGAAGAAGGGCACCGGCAAGCGGCTCACCAGCGCCGAAAAGAAGAAACTTAAGAAAGAGCGCGAAAAAGAGATGCGCCGCCGCCGTCGCGAGTCGAAGAACCCCGACCATGAAAACGGTCAGGGGTAAGCGGCTCTAGCCTCCACTGCATCATGCCAAATAACGATCGCCCCGGAGGAACGCCGGCCCCCCGGGGCGATGTGCATTCTGGGTTGTACCGTGGCCGTGAAGTACCGCGGCGCGGCTTATCGCTGGAAGCGGCCTTCGCGTTTCTGGCTGGCACCACGAGGCTCGGTGACCGGCTCCCAATTGACCGAAGCGGCATACGAGGGATCGGTTTCATCGACCACCGTTTCCGGCACCGGTGGCGGAACGCGAGTCATGTCCGGGCCAGCAGCCACCTGGGCTGCCGCCGCGTAGGTATTGTCTGCCCGTTGGGCCGCGCGATCGACCGCGGCCACGAAACCTCGCCGGTCTTCAGGGCTGATGTTGACCATCCGTTCGCTCCAGGCGTGGAGCAGTTCGGGCCGGGCTTCAGCCACTCGGGCCAGCTCGCTAAAGAACTTCGCCGTTTCCAGGAAGTTGGTGTCGGCCGATTTGACCAGAATCGGGTGGAAGGTCTTGGCCATGAACTCCACGCCCGAGTGATCGACGCGGAAGAACGCATCCATCCGGCTGGTCACGAAGTAACCGCCCGCGGGGTTTTGGGCGTAACCGGAGCGGAGCAGGATCAGGCAGCCGCCGTGAATGGGCTTGGTGAACACGCCGCCCGCGTAGGTACCAACGGCGTAGATCAAGTGCAACTCAGGCGAGCTGTAAAGGAACTGGATATCGGTGGTGGAGCCTTCGGTATCGCGGCCATGAAAGGTCGTCGGGCCCGTCCGCACCAGCGAGAGGTTGCTGATGCCCAGTGCCTTCCACAGATCGACCATCACATCCGGATGTTGAACCATGAACAGGTAGAAATCCGGATCGCAGGGCATGATCTGCGCCGGCATCCGCCGGAACACCGTGACGTTCTCCAGCACCGCATCGACCTTGCGGCGGGCGTCGGGGTCGAGCTGCCGGTAAGGGATGGTGCGAATCGCATCTTCGCGGGCTTCGCGGCTGCTGGAGCCAACAGCCCCCTGGGCATGCACCACCGATGTCAGGGACAGGCATAGCCAGCCGCCCCAGCAGACAATCAACGCGCGGCGCAGCGCAATCAGGCCAGACATCGCCCTCGGCATCGCTTCCCCCCTCCGGTCCATGTCAAGCATGTGAGTCGGCCTGCCGCGCGCCGCGAAGTGCGGTAGCAGCCCGGCCGGTGATCGCCGGCCCCCTGACCGCGCAGCGAGGCAAGTCGCGGCGGTCGATAGGCCCAGCGGGTACCGGACAGCCTGGCGCGATCCTCCAATCGTGGGCCGCGACCGTTATGAGGAGCGGCCCTGCAGGTTGTACCGGTTCTTCTGAATATTCGGCCGGGCCGTAAGTCGCCGTCCACCAAAGTTCATAAATCGGCGTGCTGTCAGCGGACGCTATGCGCGCAGATTGGGGGCCTACGAGCTTGGGCGTTTTAACAAAGCAGGGGGAAGAAAGTGCATTCAGTGCTAGCGGCGCATCATCGCCGAGGTACTAAAACCTCGCAGAAAAACCACCCATTTTACCCATACAACCCCACTTGATTGTGGGAGATTCTTCCTGTACCTTCCTAAGTCCTTAAACAGGGCAAACTACGCACATTTTTCTCATTTTCTTATTTACCTAGACGCAGGGTTTGCTAGATTCTTCGCCATATTGCGGCCATGACCCATATGGCTGAAGCGGAGTTGACCCCGCCTCCAAGGTGTTCCACGGAGGTGGGCCGTGCGGCGAAAGCCTCCCACGATCACGGAAGATGCTCCTCCAGCGGTAAGGTGCCTCGCGGATGGGGTGCCACCGCTCGAACCGTCGCCATGGCGCGCGGCGGCCTCAGGCATGTAAGCCTGGTATTGCAGCCAGCCGGCCCCCCGGTCGTTCCTGCCGGAGCCACGGCCCGTGCTGCGTGTCTCGTTCTTAATGGGCTGCTCGTTCTTGCGTCCGAGATGCGCACGGTCGTCGGCGATGGTGGTGCGCCCAGCGCTTGGGCGTAGTTGGCCACGGGGGACGGTTTCCTGGGCCAGTTAACCAGTACTGGTGGAAGGTGCGTTCGCACTGCGCGCTGAGGGTGCGCAGTTGCGCGAACATCACCGGCAGCGAAAAGCATTTCGCCAGTCGAAGCGAACGCCCAGCCTGGCGTGCGCGATGTTTGGGCCAGCGGCACAACGTGCGTTCTGACAAGGATCGCAGTTGCACCTCAATCTGGCGGTCTGGCCCGATGCCGCCCTGCGGGCGCGGAAGGCAGTGAGTGCCTCCGCCAAACGCGGCATTTCAGGGCAGGTTAATTCGGGGCACGGGCAAGCACGCTGTCCGCCCCCTCGGTGCGGACAGCAACTTGACCACAAACGGCAAAGCCATGGACCGCGGGTGCCACGGGGTGCCGCGCGCCGGCTGTTGCATGAATACGAAGCCCGGTAGCAGAGGCGGCTGCGTTAACAGCGGCACTTGCCCGGCGGTCCAACCCCTTCCAACCAATCCACAGCGTTTCCACAAGGAGTGCACGATGTCGAAGTCGATCAGGATCCTGCTGGCAACGAGCCTGCTGGTGGCCCTGGCCGGCCCGGCGCAGGCTGAGGAACCTGCCCCGCGGTGGTCCCCCATTTTCCGCCTGATGTCCGCGTCTAAGGAGCGGCAATATCGGGCCTATTTACCCCGGGTGGAAGGCGATCCCAAGGTGGAGCGGCTGCTCCAGGACCCGCGACTGATCCTCTACACCGAGGCCGAAATGCCTCGCGTGTACCAGCTCTGGGATAACCAGCTTCAAGGCATCCATTCGGCCTATTACAACATCTCGGCCAACGGTAGCGAGCCTCACGGCAACGGCAATATCGAGTTCCCCTGGGGCACGCCGGCCGGTACGCATCGCTCGCCCTACGTGCGCTCGTTCCGCTTCTTGTGGCTGCCCTACGATCACCAGGGCCGGTATTACCCAATCGTCTGGTATCGCCGCCAGCTAAGCGGCGACAACAGTATGGGCTATGCCTGGACCTTCCCCATCGGAACCGTAGTGGGCGAGGTGCTTCAGCAGCGCGCCTTCGACGGCAACTACTACACCTTCGAACTGCGGCTCCGCATTCGCGAGGCCGACGATTGGGCGGTGGACGCGTTCCGTCCGTTCCCCACGGCCGACCACCTGGCCGAGCGCATCCGCGAACTGCGACCGAACTTCGCCGAAGATCCGGCATTGGCTCGTTTGGTCGAACACCTGGAGAAGCCGCGCCGGCTGCCCAACATGACGCTGGTGGACTACCATCCCCGCCGCACGTTCCAGCAGAAGATGGGCGTGGACTCGTTGCCCCCCATCGACGACCGCCTGGCGATTGAACTGCTGACAACCACGCCGTTCCGTTCGGCATTGGGTGAAACGTGGCGGTTCGGCGCCGACGGCAACTATACGTTTGCCCCCACCACCACCGACACCTTCCACGTGGTGCCGCAGAACTACGACGCAGGCTTTATCTCCGTCGACCGCCATTCGTGCGTGCGTTGCCATGAAACGGTGAACCAGCACGTCAACCGCTTCCAAGCGGGCCGCGACTGGTACGGCCGGATTCGCGGCTCCGACGGCATCTTCTCGTTCCACCCGTTCGACACGTCGACCATCGCCGGCAACGGCTTTGGCCGCGGCGTGGCCATGCGGCGAGAAATGATCGAGGCCGGCATCCTCGCGCCCTTTAATCAGCAGCAGCACACGTCCCGCGTGTACCGCCGCATCAGCCATCTGCGCGAGTAGCCCTTAGAAGCTTCTGAAGCCGATGCGCCGGGGCGGCCGCCATCCAAGCAATCAGGCGGCCGCCCCCCGGCGTAGGCTGCTATACATCGTGGCCATTCTCAATCTCTCAGTTCTTCCATCACGTCTTCGTGATTCTCGCTCGGTGAGGCCAACGCCGGGCCTTTGGGTGTTGCGGCGGGAAGGCAAGCAAAACTATGCTGCCCTGCCTACAAGGGGCCGCACCGCTCCCAGCTCGGTGAGTCTTGCAGGGCTTGCTCCAGGTTCTACCCCTAGCGAGCGTTCGCGGTTCTCGATTGCTCTGAGCCGCTCCCCGCTGCCATCTTCATGACGTCGCCCGAGCCACAGCCCAGTTCCGCCACAACCTCACGCACGTTGCTTCAGCAAGTGCAAAGCAATGTGCCCACGGCTTGGCTGAGTTGCGTTGTACACGGGCTACGCGCGGCACTTGCTCATCTGCCGCCATGTTGCCGCGAGTGACTCGGACGATCTGACGCAGGAAGTCCTGCTGACCATCGCCCAAAAGATTGGCCAGTTTCCACCGAACGGTAGTGCCAGCGGCGCGACCGAACAGTTTCAATGGTATCTGCCTGAAGGCGCTTCCTATCGCAAAGCACTCAGCGCCGTGGCACTACCACGCACCAAGATCTCGCTCGCGGTGCATTTCTTGTCGGCCGACGGCGAAGTGGCGCACTCGGAAAACATCGATCCCTGGACCGAGGGACAATTCATCTCGGCCGACTGGCGACGGCTTTCTGCGATTGATGCGCCGTACTTCGTCACACCGTTGGACATCGCCGACAAGAATCCGATCCAGGTCAACGCCACACTGTCGCCGCGTTTCGCCCGCCGCGGTGGAAGCCAGACGACCGCCGCCATGACGGGCTATCTGAATCAGTTTGATGAGTATCCCGTTTGCGAAAACGGCCACTGCGATGTGATCGTGCGGCCGTTCACGATCGTGCTCCCGCCTGAATCTCTAGAACGCATCAAGTAGGTGCGGTTCTACTTCATCGAGGAACCGGCTGAAGCCCGATAGTAACGCCCGAGCGTGGGAATGTTTTGAACCGCTCGTCGCCCCGGGAATGCGCGTGGCAACGCTCCATCCTCTAAACGCTGAGAAGCATCCCAAGATGGCAAGACTTCACCCGGCGCATTCCTGCTCGCGCAGGATAGCGCTCGCTACCGTCCGCTGCGGCACATGCGCCGCCTGGTATTTGGGGCTATGGCTGCTGCTTGCGCAGGCACGGCAGCAACCTGCCATGGCCAGGCACCATCGTTTGCGGTGCAAACGGGCAGCACAGCCGCGTCTGACCTGCTTGCGGACAGGTTACCCACCCGGAAACTGGATTCGGTTCCGCCTCCGGGCGGGTATTCTGAAAGCCTGCCGATTCTGCTCAAGGTCGATCCGCCCACGCGTCACTGGGGGCCAGGTATCAGCACCCCAAGCCCGAGCGGCGTCTACTGGCTTCATCCGGGACGGCCAGACAGCTAACAGCGAGCAACTCCCCAGCCCGCGTGCTCAGGTAATATGGGCGCCGCGGGTTTCTACATACACAGCATAGATCGACGTGCTGGCCGTCATGAACAGCCGGTTGCGGCGGCTGCCGCCGAAGCACACATTGGAGCAGATCTCCGGCAGCAGAATCTGGCCGATCCGGGTTCCGTCCGGGGCAAAGATGTGCACGCCGTCGTAGCCGTCGCCCACCCAGCCGGCCGAAGCCCAGATGTTGCCGTCCACATCGGCCCGAATGCCGTCGGCCATGCCGGCCACCTTTTCGACGGTCTGGCCGCCGTTCTCGTTCTTCCGCACCAGCTCCAGGGTCATGTCGGCGAATTGGCGGCCATTGGCCAGCTTGGAGCCATCGACCACGTCCCACACCTTGATGTTCTTGGGTGCGTCCGGATAGTGGCTGGCCCCAGTATCGGCCACGTACAGCTTTTTATAGTCGGGCGAGAAGCATAGCCCGTTGGGCTTGTAGATTTCGTCGGTCACCTTGGTCAGCTTGCCGGTCGAAACGTCGAGCCGGTAGACCGCTTCCTTCTGATAAGGCTGCGGCGAATCGTTGGGTGCCTTGTGGCCTTCGTAATTCAACAGGCTGCCATAGCCCGGATCGGTGAACCACACCGCGCCGTCATGGGGATGCACCACCACGTCGTTGGGGGCGTTGAGCGGCTTGCCGTTGAAGCTGTCGGCGAGCACCGTCACGGAGCCATCGTACTCGTACCGCACCACGCGGCGGTTGCCGTGCTCGCAAGAGATCTGCCGGCCCTGGTAGTCGAACGTGTTGCCGTTGCTGTTGCCGGCCGGCTGGCGGAACGTGCTCACATGCCCATCGTCTTCCAGCCAGCGAAGCTGCTTGTTGCTGGGAATGTCGCTCCAGATGAAGTAGCGGCCCACGCCGTTCCAGGCCGGGCCTTCCGCCCACAGCATGTCTTTGCTGTGGTAGATCCGCTGGATCGACGTGTTGCCGATCTTGTACTTGGCGAACCGCGGATCGAGCACCACGATGTCGGGGTCGGGGTAACGGGGCGGCGGAGCGTCCTTGCTGTAGTCGCGGCCCCACGCCCGGGCGGTCGCTAGCGCCGCAGCTCCGGCCACGGCGGTTGCCAGGAAACCCCGCCGGCCGAGCATGCCCTGCTGGGGCGAAGCTGGCAGTGCTGGCTGAGAAACGGACTCTGCGGGCGAGGCAGCGTGCGGGGGCGTGTGCGACGTCATGGCGACTCCTCGAACTTCGTCTCGAATGCAATTAGCCGAACAACCGATACCGAGGTGGCGATTCAAGAATAATTCGCGGTCTGGGCCGCCGCGACGGCCTGGCCCGATTTTGCGGGGGCTGCCCCCCCGCGTCAGGCCCCCCGGCTGGCGCCCCACCGGCCCCCTGAGCGCGGCCTGGCCGCTGGTGCCCAAGCCGGGCTGCCGCTGGTATAGTTGAACGAATTGACTCCTTGGATTGTTTTTTGTCCCCCTTGCTTGCCCGTTGCCATGCCGTCGCTCAAGGCCGTCACGCTCGGCTGCAAAGTCAACCAGTACGAGACCGAATATCTCCGCCAGGGCCTGCTCAGCATCGGCTACGTGGACGCGGCCGAAGATGCGCCGGCTGACCTGTGCATCGTCAATACCTGCACGGTCACCAACGAGGGCGACGCCAAGAGCCGGCAGGTCATTCGACGCCTGGCACGCCGCAACCCGCACGCCCGGATCGTGGTGATGGGCTGTTACGCCACCCGGGCTCCGGAAGAAGTGGCATCGCTGCCCAACGTGGCCGAGGTCATCACCGATAAACGTGAACTGCCCGACGTGCTGGGCCGCTTCGGCGTGGTCGATATCCCCACCGGCATTTCCGAGTTCGGCACGCGGCACCGGGCGTACGTGAAAGTGCAGGACGGCTGCCTGCTGAAGTGCAGTTACTGCATCATTCCTTCGGTGCGGCCGCAGATGTCGAGCCGCCCCGCCGCCGAAATCCTCGACGAAGTCAACCGGCTGGTCGACCACGGTTATCGCGAGATCGTGCTGACCGGCATTCACCTGGGCCACTACGGCGTGGACTTCAACCGTAAGCGCCCCAAGGATCAATGGCTGCGGCTCTCGCATCTGCTGGAGCAGATCGTGGCGTTGCCGGGCGATTTCCGCGTGCGGCTATCGAGCATCGAAGCCACCGAAGTTACCCGGGAGCTCATCGACGTAATGGCGGCACACCCCGACAAGGTTTGTCCGCACCTGCATGTGTGCCTGCAAAGCGGCTCCGACCGGATTCTACGACGGATGAAGCGCCGCTGGGGAGCCAAGCGGTTCGTGGATCGCTGCCACCTGATTCGCCAGCGGTTGGATAACCCGGCTCTGACCACAGACATCATCGTGGGCTTTCCGGGCGAGACGGAGGAAGACTTCGCCGACACGTGCCGTGTATCGCGCGAAGTGGGATTCTCCAAGATCCACATTTTCCCCTTCAGCCCACGGCGAACCACGCCGGCCGCAGAAATGTCTGAGCAGGTGCCCGGCGACGTGAAGGCCGACCGTGTGCACCGGCTGGCCGAGATCGAAGCCGAATTGCGGCAGCGGTACTTCCAGAGCCTGGTGGGACGCGAACTGCACGTGCTGCTGGAAGGCAAAGCGGAGACAGGCCAACCGCAGGCGCCAACCGCGCAGCCGTCCACCGTGTTTACCGGCACCACCTGCCGCTATGCGCCACTGGAGGTGTCGGTTACTGGCCAAGCCGCGCAGGAGCTTCAGCCGGGGGCGATTGTCGCCGTCACGCCTACTGGCGTGGCCAACGATCGGCTGACCGCAAGCATTGCCGGGGCTTAAAGAACCGCCCCCAGCCTGCCACCGACTTTGCAGCACTGCCAAGTTGGCCGCTCCCTCCGCGCGCACGCGCCAAAGTTTCACGCCATCGTTAGCCCAAGGAGCCTCGCAACGTGTCGACCGTTGAAACCTTCACCAAGAGCTACGCCTTCTACCGCAAGCGCACGTTGGACCTGCTGGACAAGATCGCCGCCGAGCCCGATCCAGCGGCCGTGTTGGGCTGGCGGCCGGGGCCGGGGCGGGCACACATCGGTTGGCAGTTGATGCACATCGCCGTGACGGAAGAAATCTTCGCCACCGAGCGATTGAATCCGGAACGGCCCGCGGCGTTCACCGACCTCTGGCCACGTTTCCGCGGCGGCAGTACGCCGGATGAGAACATTCCCACCGTGGACGAGATTCGGACCGTGCTGGCCGAAAGCCGCGAACACCTGCTGGAAACGCTGGCCACGTACAGCGAGGATCGGCTGGAAGAGATTCCGGCGGCGCTACAGGCTCGCGGGCTGACCGTGCGCGACTGCTTGTACGTGATCGGCTGGCATGAGGCGCATCACCACGGGCAAGCGCACATCACCTTCAATCTGTACAAGGCCAGCCGCGGCTAGCGGCGATTGACGCGTGAAGAAGTGTCCCGCGAGACGGGCAACTACAAGACTTCGGCCAGCATTTGCGAAGCGACCTGCTTGGAGTTGTTGAGCAGCTCGCCGTAGTCGCAGCTTTCCAGTTCTTCGCCGATCAACTCGACGTCGAAGTAACCGGTATAGCCGGCGTCGATCAGTTTGCGAATGATGTCTTGTAGCGGCACGCGGCCTTCACCCAGCAGGCAGCGATTCTGCTCACCGCACGGTGGCGTTTTGCCGTCGCCCAGGTGAACCACGCCGATACGGTGGGCAATTTCGTCGATCCGATCGAGAATCGTCGGATCGAAGCCCAGGTGGTAGGTGTCGAACACCAGCTTGAGGTGTGGGCTGCCGGCCGCGTCGAGCAGTTCGAGCGTATCGTCCAGCGACGTGAGGAACGTCCAATCGGCCGCGCAGTCGCGATGCATCGGTTCCACGGCCAGATCCACGCCGAATTCCTCGGCCAATGGGACCAGTTCCGTAAGAGCCGAGTGGATCAGCCGCCGGGCGTGATTGAGGGTGTGGCCCGCCCTGGCTCCGCTGTAGACCACCAGGCAGCGAGCGCCAATGGCGGCAGCGGTTTGGATGGCTTCGTGGGCGTCGTTGAGACTTTCGCGGTAGGTTCGGCCATCGCTGCCGGTGAACCCGCCCGCCCAGCAGAAGTTGGAAACTTGCAGGTCGTGTTCCTGCAACAGTTCCACCGCACGCTCGACACCGCAGTCGGACAGCTTTTGTCGCCAAACTCCGATGGCCGACAAACCGGCCTCGGCATACCGCGCGACGTCTTCTTCAAACGACCAGCGAAACGTCGTGACTTCGTTGACCGACAATCGCAGCATCGCGGCTCTGCTCCTGTTGCCCAAGCCGTCTACCGTTGGCATGGGTCGATCAGTATGAAGAATGGCTGTAGAACTGTAAAGCCGCGACGCGTAAGGTGAGCAAAAACGCCGGCTCGGATTGCGGCCCGCGCGGCGAATCGTATCGAAATGGCAAACCTGGGCATGGCCCCCCCTACCGCAACCAATCCCCGAGCAGGCGGCAACGTACCCCCGGTACGGCGGCTCAGCGTACTGATGCCCGTCTATAACGAAGAAGCCACGGTGGCCACCATCGTGGGCCGCGTCACCGCTGTGAAGCTGCCGCTGGAAGTCGAACTGGTGGCGGTCGACGACGGCTCCAGCGATGCCAGCTTTCACATCCTGCATGCGCTGGCGGCCGATGAGCCGCGACTGCGGGTTGTACGGCATCGGCGGAACTTGGGTAAAGGCGCCGCGGTCCGCACCGCCATCAAACACATGACCGGCGACGTGGCCGTGGTGCAGGACGCCGACCTGGAATACAACCCGGTGGACATCCCGCGCCTGCTGGCTCCCATTCTCTCTGGCGAAGCCGATGCCGTGTTTGGCACACGCTTTCCGCGCGGCGGCCCCCGCAGTAGTCCTTGGTGGCACTGGCTCGTGAATCACTTTCTGACCGAAGCCGCCAATGTCGCCGCTGGCCTGAACCTGACCGACATGGAAACATGTTACAAGCTGGTGCGGGCCGACCTGCTGCGGCAACTTTCGCTGAAGAGTCGGGCGTTCACGTTTGAGCCGGAGCTTTCGTGCCGGCTGGCCCAGGCAGGTGCCCGCATCTGCGAAGTGCCGATCGGTTATAACTATCGCACCTGGAGCCAGGGCAAGAAGATTGGTCCGCGAGACGCCTTTGAAGCCCTCGCCGAGCTGTTCCGCTGCCAGGTACTCGACCGCCGCTGGCAACGGGCCGTGCCGTCCCTCCGATCGGGCCAATTACACGGCGAAACCGCCGGCCACGCCGCCCAGGCCGGTCTCCGGCCAGCGTGCGCTGTCCGGGAGTGATGCTCCCCGAAATCGCCGGCCAAGCGTCGCAAGAAACTAACGAGCGGCCGGGCAATCGTCCGATCCTGTGGTTTTGGCCGCCCGCACGAAAGCGGGCCCACTTGCTTGGAACGCGACTTGCCGGCAATAATTGACAATCACGTTGCCATAAATAGCGATTGCGGCCAGACATCTTGCCCGCAAACCCATTCGGTTGAGGGGGGCCAGATGTGCGGAGGTGGGGGCGGCAGGCCGTCCAGAAAAGTGTACGGGCCTGCTGTATTGCCCATTGCATGCCCCTGGGACATCGCTAGACTATAGGCTTCTGAATTTTGGTTTGTATTGTGGTAAGTTCCTGGCGGGACCATCCCCGTTCTTCGCCGGAGGACTACTACATCCCTGCTGCAAGGCGCGGGATCGTCACACGAGGAGGGGTTGCGTCCGCGAATGATTACGAAAGAGCGTAAGGCCCAACTGATCACTGATTTTCGGCGCGATGACAGCGACACGGGCTCGCCCGAGGTGCAGATTGCGATCCTGACCACCAGGATCAATCGCCTCACCGAGCACATGCAGTCGCACAAGAAGGACTACGCCAGCCGCCGGGGTCTCCTGGCGATGGTGAGCCGCCGCCGTCGGCTGCTGGACTACCTGAAGCGCGTTAACCCTAGCCGGTACCTGGAGATTCTCCGGCGGCTGGAACTGCGCAAGTAGTCGGCTTGGGCTGGGGGATGATTTGCCCCCGGCCATCCCTGTCCACGGTTGCGGCGGTTGGTCGTGGCCCCGCAGCCGGATCACTGGCCGATCGTGGCCGCGCTCAGGGCGGGCTCTCGTGGTTCGGCGACCGCCGTCGCGCGCGGCGGGCCCGACCGGCCACGGTTGCTCTTCCCCGCATGATTCATTCGCATCCCGCAGCACCCCCTCCGCTGTCGATTCAAACGCCCGCCAGGCGGAACTGTTCTGTCGCCGGGGGCGACTCATTGGCTCCCGGTCCGGTCCATCCGCCGCCCTGGGCGGTGCCCTCGCGCCCCTTGTATGTGCTTTGCCAGCAGGCTGTGGTAGCGTCCTTCGCGCTGATAGAAGACCGCTGTTTGCAGACGCCGGCCAGGAGCCGTAGTATCAGGATGTAAGAAATTGAAAGTACGTGTTGAAAAGCAGATCGGCGAACAGGTCTTCTCACTCGAAACGGGCAAATTGGCAAAACAGGCGGCTGGTGCCTGCCTGGCACAATACGGCGAAACGGTCGTTTTGGCCGCCGCCACCACCGGCCCTGCCCGGCCGGGCGTCGACTTCTTCCCGCTCACCTGCGATTACCGCGAGCGGACCGCGGCGGCAGGTAAGTTCCCCGGCGGCTTCCTGAAGCGTGAAGGCCGTCCCACCCTCAAGGAAGTTCTCAGCTCGCGGTTGATCGACCGCCCGATCCGCCCGCTCTTCCCGGAGTGGTTCCGCGACGAAGTCCAAATCCAATGCATGGTGCTGGCCAGCGACCGCCAGCAAGATGGCGACGTGCTGGCGATCAACGCCGCTGCGGCCTCACTGGGCCTCTCGCCCACCCCCTTCGCCGGCCCGATGGCTGCCGTGCGTCTGGGCCGGGTTGATGGCCGGCTGATCCCCTTCCCCACCCAGGACGACCTGGAAGAGAGCGACCTCGATCTGGTAGTCGCCGGCAACTACAAGTCGGTGATGATGATCGAGGGCTTCGCCCGCGAAATGCCTGAAGACGAGATGGCCGCGTGCATCATGGAGGCGCACCGGTACGTCTGTCAGCTCTGCGACCTGCAGCAGGAACTGTTCGACAAGGTCGGCGTGGTCAAGGCCCAGTACGAGATCCCGCCCGACGACGGCCTGTTGGCCCGGCTCCGCGAGGGTTACTACGAAACCTTCAAGCAAGTCAAGCAAACACCGGGCAAGCAAGCCCGGGCCGAAGCGGTCCGCGAACTGCGCGATCGTGTCCAGGCCGAACTGATCCCCGATCCCGAGGCCGAAGGCGCCATTTCGCTGGCCGCCTTCAGCAAGGCCTGGCACGACCTGGAAGCCCAGGTGGTTCGCGACCTGATCCTCTCGGGCACCCGCCCGGATGGCCGCGGCCACAAGGAGCTGCGTCCGATCGAGTGCGAAGTGGACGTGCTGCCGCGCGTGCACGGTTCGGCCCTGTTCCAGCGCGGTGAAACGCAAGCGCTCATCACCGTCACGCTGGGTACCGGCCGCGACGAACAGCGGGTCGACGGCCTGTTCGAGGAATACAGCAAGAAGTTCATGCTCGATTACTACTTCCCGCCGTTCTCGGTGGGCGAATGCCGCCCGATCCGTGGACCGGGACGTCGCGAGTATGGGCACGGCGCGCTGGCCGAACGCAGCGTCAAGTCGGTGCTGCCCGATCCGGAAGTCTTCCCCTACACGATCCGCGTGATCTCCGACATCCTGGAGTCCAACGGCTCTAGCAGCATGGCTTCGGTCTGCGGTGCCACCCTGGGCTTGATGGCGGCCGGCGTGCCGATCAGCAACCCCGTGGCCGGCATCTCGATCGGCCTGGTCAAGGAGAGCGACGATCGCTGGGTGCTGCTCACCGACATCATCGGTGACGAAGACCACTACGGCGACATGGACTTCAAGGTGGCCGGCACCCAGCGCGGTGTGACCGGTATTCAGCTCGACCTCAAGATCGACGGCATCAGCGAGGCCATCATTCGCGGCACGCTGGCGCAAGCCCGCGAAGCCCGCATCGAGATCCTCCGCAAGATGCTGTCGGCCATCCCGCGGCCCAATGCCGACATCTCCAACTTCGCGCCGCGGTTGCTGCAAACCCACATCCACCCGGACAAGATCGGTCTGCTGATCGGCCCGGGCGGCAAGGTGATCCGCGGCATCCAGGAGTCGTGCGGCGTGACGATCGATGTCGACGACGATGGCACCGTGACCATCGCCAGCGACAATGCCGAGAACGCTCGCCGGGCTCTGGAACAGGTCGAAGCCCTGACCGCCTCGGTGCAGGTCGGCCGCATCTACCGCGGCCGCGTGACCAGCATCAAGGACTTCGGTGCCTTCATCGAAATCCTGCCGGGTAAGGACGGCCTGTGCCACATCAGCGAGCTGTCCGATGGCTTCGTCAAGAACGTGACCGACATCTGTAAGGTGGGCGACGTTCTCGACGTGAAGGTGATCGCGATCGACGAACAGAATCGCGTGAAGCTCAGCCACCGCGTTGCCAAGCGCGAGCTGGAAGAAACCGCCAACGGTCAACCGGCTGAGGCCTCGCAAGAGGAAGCCTAAACCTCGGCAGCCACGGGCCGTACAATCGGCCCTGGCAACGTATAACACCAACGAACACCTGCCCGCGTTTTACCCTCGGTGGAACGCGGGCTGGTTTGTTTTTTGTCTTCCGGCGCAGCCGGCAAAAGGTCCACAAGCAACCCCATAGGGGTGGTCTTGATCCGCGGGCGCCGGGGCGTACAAAGAATTTCTCCGGAACAAACCCAAGTGCCCCGCAGGCACTCTTGGCAAGAGGCGATGGTGGCGAGCATGTCCAGCAGCGAAGATCAATTGCGTGCCCAGTACACCGAGATCGCTGTATTGGCCGGCGCCCTGGCGCACGAGATCAAGAACCCGCTCTCAACAATCAGCCTGAACATCGAACTGTTGGCCGAGGACTTCAGCGAGGCCGCCACGCCACGCGAGCGGCGGGCATTGGAGCGAATCGGCCGCGTCCAAAAGGAATGCCAGCGGCTGACCACGCTGCTCAACGACTTCCTGGGCTTTGCCCGCCCGCGGCCGCTCCGCCGGGGCGAGGTCGACATCAACCGCCTGATCGAAGAATTGCTGGATTTCTTCTCGCCACAGGCCCGCGATGCCAACATCGAGATCGTGCGGCTGCTGGACCCCAATCTGCCTTCGGTGCTGATTGACCGCGAGCAAATGCGGAGCGTGCTGCACAACCTGGTGCTCAACGCCCAGCAGGCGATGCCCGGCGGCGGGCGGCTGGAAGTCCGCACGCGTCGCGTACCGGAAGGGCTGGCCGTTGACCTGATCGACACCGGCTGCGGCATGACCGAGGAAACCCTCAGCCATATCTTTGAAGCCTTCTGGTCGACCAAGGGAGGCGGCACCGGGCTGGGACTGCCCACCGCCAAGAAAATCGTCGAAGCCCACGGCGGCAAGATCTTCGTGCAAAGCGAGCCGGGGCGTGGCACGCAGTTCACCATCCAGCTACCCACGACGCAGGTGGCCCCGCTTAAGAGCGACGAGGCGTAAGAAACGCGCGGCGCAATCTGCGCCCGCAACTGCCATCGGATAGCACGTGCCTGCTACCGGGCCGGTTTGACCTTGAGCATCGCTTTACGCCAGCGGGCTTCAAACTGCCCGAGCATCATGCCGGCCACGGCTTCGAACCGCTCGACTGGGTCCGATGGTTCCCCAGGCCCAACCAGGCTGGCCAAGTCGTCCATCGTCCAAGCCTCGTCGTCCTCGAAGAGCAGATACCAGGCCATGCCCCAGGCGTAGGCGTAAAGCCGGCTGGCTTCGGCACGGCCAGCGGCATCGGTAGGCAGAAAGTCCTTGGCCTCGGAGCGGAAGAGCCGTTCCAGCGAGAGCGGATCGTTCTTCAGGTCGTTCTGCAAGGTTCGCAGCAACTGCGGGTCGGGGGCATCAACCCGCAGCGTGTCGTTCTCCAGGATGCCGTGGGCGAACACCTGGGCGAGCCCTTCGTGCAACCAGCGGGGCACGCGGTTCTCGCGGAGCGGAAACACCTGGTTTTCCAGGTATGCATGGAACGCCTCGTGCCGGAGCGTGTTCAGGCAGGCCTCGGTGCGTTTCTCCAGCACCTGCTGATTCTGCCGCACCGTTTGTTCGGTGGTCTTGCGGAGCATATCCAGTTCTTGGTTGAGCTTTGCCCGCAGCCGCGACAGGTACGTGCGGATCTCCGCCTCGGGGCGTTTGGCTTTGACCAGCTTTTCGCGTTCGTCCTGGAGTCGCTGGGGGATGTCTTTACGCAGGGCATCGAGCTTGGCCACCAGGGCCTCGTGTTCGGCCTGGGCCTCGGCCGACTCGCGGGCGATCCGAGCCAGCGGCGAGTAGACCGCCACCACGTTTTCATCGGCGGCAAAGAAGGCGTCGTTTTGCAACGTAACGCCCCGCATGGCGGCAAACCGGCGGTAGGCCTCGCGCGTGTGGAACACATAAATCGCGAGCCGCGAGCCGCTGCGTTTCGACCGTGGAGGCAGCACCTGAGCCAGCGCCGCAAACGCCTGTTCCAAGTGAGCGACCGTTTGCCGCGTGACGTTCTCGCCGCCATCGCTGATCAGGCTGAACCAGTCGCCCTGGTAATGCCAGGTAACTTCGTGGGCCGGCGACGTTTGCTGCGTCAGCTTGATGGATGAAAGCCGGCCGGACTGTATGCGGACCCGCCGCCGAAACTGCTGCCAGCGCGCCATCAACTCCTGGCGTTCCTGGCTGTTGAGCCGCTCCAGGCTCTGCACCTCTTCCTTGTCGTAAGGGCGGCGGACGGCGAACATGGGCTGGCCTTGGCGGCGCACCAGTTCCAGAAAGTGAACCCGGTCGTCATCTTCGTCTTCGACCAGACCCATGTGGACCTTGCCATCGGTCGTCACCAGCCGCTCCATCTTCCAGTTGTCGCCGCCGACTTCTGGGCGCATTTCGTCTGCCGCGGCCGGTCGGCTGAATCCGGCAGCCAAGAGCGCGCACAGGATCACCAAGTGGGAGCTACCCATCGGCCATCGTTCTGCTTGAAGTGGCCCCTTCGACGACGATTTCTACCAACTTCCCCGTCGCGCATGGCGATGTCAAGAAAACTTCATCGTCGCGTACCGCAAGCCCCCCCCGGTTGAACTACCTGCGGCGTGTTCGGGGCAGAAGTACTAACGGCAAGGCGGCCCCATGGCCTGGCAGCGGCTGCCGTTGGATGTGGTGTTGGACTTAACAAAAAGCAACTGCATGGTGACTGGGCGTTGTACGCGGCAGTGCTAACCTTCGGGCCAGGCGATGAGGGCCATTAGCGAAAGCATGCACTGCAAGGCGGCAAACAGAATGGGATCGAAGACGGGCGTGGGTTGGCTTAGTGGTCCCACGCGCCAGAGCTCGGCACGTTCCCAGCCCAAGGCGGTCCGCCGCCAACGCGGGCCAACTTCGTGATCGCGGTAGGAACTGGCCAACGGTTCGTGCGCGGCGGCTTGCACCAATGTCACGCCGACTACCAGGGCCTGAGCGTGCCAGGAATCGTCGCCTTGCTGCGCCCGCGCGATCGGGGAGCTTTGCCAGGCGCGTTCGCCGGCCGTCGCCGCCAACAGCGGCAACAAGCATAGCGCCATGCCCAGCCAGGCAAATTGTGCAGCCGATCTTTCCATCGTCCCGATGCCGGAAAGCCGTCAAAAGCGTCACGTTCCTGCCCATTGGTAGGCAAACGGCGGGCCGAGCGGCCGCCGCGGCTGAATCGCGCATTTAACTCACGAATATCACGGGGCTTAGAACGGCTTTCGCCATGCCAGGCAAAGCGGCCGATGTCGCCCGAAGTCATCATTCCCCGCCGCGGTGCGTGGCGTCCAAGCAACACTTCGCGGCCAATCGTGTGTGCTCGCGGCAACGGTCCCAAACGTATTGATCGCTGTTTTTGCCTTCTTGCGGATTTGACCTAGATTTAAGCACGAGCAGAGAACTAGGCGTTAGTGGCGCGGTGATTTGATCCGCGCAAGAGGGGCACTTGCTCTGACAGTCGTGGCACACTGTCAGAAAATGTGCCCGTGCTCCCCGCTGCGTAAGCAGTGTCGGGCCGCGCAACTTCTCTGCTTTCGGAGCCAGGAGTCCGGGGCCTCCCTTGAAGTTGCACCCGAAGCACGCGCAAAGGAATCGATCTCACATGGCAACCGCCACCGTTGATATCCACCGCTTGATCGCTGCCGGACAATTGCCCGCGCTGCCCCAGAGCGCGATCACTCTATTGCAGCTTTCCAAGGATCCCGATTGCGGCCCGGCCGAGTTCGCGGTGCCGATCGAGACCGATCCCGGCCTGACCAGCCAGGTGCTGCGTTTCGTGAACTCGTCGTACTTCGGTTTCCCCCGGGAAATCTCCAGCGTGAAGACGGCGATCACGCTGGTGGGCATGCGGACGATCAAGAACTTCGCGCTGTGGAGCGCGGTGTTCAGTCTGATGCCCAACCCCAAGTGCGGACCGTTTGACCTGCGCTGCCTGTGGCAGGACTCGCTGCGTCGGGCGTTGTTTGCCCGCAAGCTGGCCAAGCAGCTCGGCGCCCAAGAGGTGGAAGAGCCGTTTGCCGCGGCGTTGCTGCAAGACATGGCCGTGCCGCTGCTGGCCAAAGAGTTCCCAGACACTTACGAGCAGTTGCTGAACTCGCGCATGGACGGCCAGTGCCGGCTGTCGCACCTGGAACGCGAAAAGTTCGGCTATGCCCATAGCGACGTGGCCGGCGTGATGGCTCGCCAGTGGAACCTGCCCGAGGCGATGGCTCGCCTGATCGAACACCATACCGACATCGACGCGCTGATCGAGCAGGCTGCGGAGCGGCCGGGCGAGGTGGCGGTGGCGCTGTCGGCGTTGCTGCCGGCGAACCACGACAACTGCTGGCCCGAGGCTTCGCAGTTCCTGGACTACTACCAGCGGCTGCCCAATCCCAACAGCCAGCCGATCCAGTCGGTGCTAACGGAGATCGATGCGGAGTTCGCCGATTTCGCTCCGGTGCTGAAGATCACGACTCCCAAGAAGTCGTTGACCGAGTACCTGACCGAAGGCATCGCGGCGGTGAAGTAAGAATGCGACCTGGGCGCAGGGAAGCTGGCGGCGATCTTAAACAATGATCGCCGTCAGTGCCTGGAACTCCGGATCGCCGCGCAAGGGATCAAAATCCGGCTCGGTGGCGATGAGTTCGCGATACTGGCTATCGCGTTCCAGCGCCATCGCCAGCAGGTCGAGCGTCCGGCGGCGTTTGCCGCACAGGCTGAAATCGCGCGCCAAGTGATAGAGCAACTGCGCATTATCGGGTTCGATCAGCAGCGCCTGCTCCAAGGTGGCAATAGCCGACGGCATGCGTCCAGCCCGGCGGTAGCACCAAGCCAGTGCCAGGACGATCTCGGTATTGCTGGGGCTGAGGTCGGCAGCGCCTTCGAGCGCTTCGATGGCTTCTTCGTAGAGCTGCATCATTTGTAGCGCTTGGCCGCGCAGATACAGCGTTTGGCTGCGAAAGGTGCCAGGGTCGTCGATGCGTGCCAACGTCTGCAACGCCTGCTGCGGCATCTTCAGCTCGAGGTAGCCCTCGGCTTCGCGAAGCAGTCGCTGCACCCGCACTCGTCTGCTGCCAACCGTCACCGTCGAATTCCTCATGGCGGGAGAGAGATAGCCCACACTCGCGCATGGGTCCGCCGCCCCAAACGGTGTCAAGCGAGCAGCGCCGCCGGTGCCTAACACCTCGCCGCGATGCCTGCCGCTAGGGCCGCCAAACTCCTCCTGAGATGGCCGCCGCCAGCTCCACGCCCCCGTGGGCGCGTGTCATCCGTCTGGTTGTGGTATACGAAATTGCTGGCTTTCGTAGCCGCGTTTTATTCTACGCGGGGAGCCCCCATCGCCCAAGCGCAGTGCGGAAAAACCGGCTCCCAGAATGCTGAAAATCGCCCAACGCAGCGGTCATCGTGCATGCATCGGTTCCGGCGACCGCGCTGATGGCGTGGCCAACTCCGGGGGGTTCGCGACGCTAGCTGCCGGGCCGGTGCTGCCCAACATCAACCGACTAGGGGGGACGTTGGTTGCGCAGAACGGCCATTGGGCTTTAGAGCCCCCCCACCAACAGAGGGACCGTGTGCTCCGGCAATGCCCCTAGCGGCGAAAAGTCCTGCCTGTCCGGCGCACGGTCCACAACCGGCATGTTGCGCGGCGAATCCCGTCACTAAGGGAAACCAATTGCCGCGTTCTCTCGTATTTACCCTAGCCGCCGTTATACTGAAACAGGTGCTTGCCTTGCTGCCGGGAGGCGAGCTTGCCCGCTGGGGAGGCATGTGAGCCACGCTGTCCGTGAGCTGCGCTGTCCGTCCCTGGCATAGGGGCAGTCCCCGTCCAGCGGTCCACGGTCGGCGGGGAACGCCCACCCTTTCGCAACGCCCGCCGATGTTGGTCCCCCCGGCGGAAGTTCCCGCGCTGTCCCCCACGGCGAAAGATCCCTGGCAACTGGATCTTCCCTGGCCTTGTTACCGGTTGCA
>Ga0180216_1001387_pt1 | contig 21857 bp, 18 predicted proteins | sample eDN3rd37CBELigMG_FD_128879 | JGI IMG/M metagenome (GOLD analysis project Ga0180216, IMG submission 128879) | Enriched Miracle-Growth compost microbial communities from Emeryville, California, USA - eDNA 3rd pass 37_C BE-Lig MG (version 2)... ...
GCCGGCGGCCTGAAGGCGCTTGTCTTCCAGTTTGCAACGCTGACCGATGTCGGCTGGCAGATGTCGGGCGAAGTGATCCTGATGACGCTTCTGGGCGGCATTGGCACGCTTATCGGCCCCATCGTCGGCGCCGCCTTCGTCGTCGCCCTCCAGAACTATCTCGCAACATCCGACTTCCCCGTCACGATCGTAACCGGCGTCATCTTCATGGCATGCGTCCTCCTCTTCCGGAAGGGAATCATAGGCGAGTTCTACGGGTGGTTAGAGCGGAGGAAATGAGCATGAGCGAAGCATTAACGATTTATAGCACAAGCGTTTCGCCAAACTGGATAGACTACAACGGCCATATGGGGGACTATGCCTATGGAATCGTCTTTTCCGACGCGGCGACCGCCTATATGGATCGAATTGGCATCGACGCTGTTTATCGTGCGACCAACAATGCCACTCTCTACACGCTCGATAGTCGTATCGCGTATTTGAGAGAGTGTCATGCCGGCGAAATATTACAGGTAGAGCTGGCCTTGATCGATGCCGATCACAAACGTTTGCATCTATTCATGAGATTGTACAATGCGGATAGGGAGATGTTGGCACTCTGCGAGCAACTCTTGATGCACGTAAGTCGAGAAGGGAAGCATCCACGGGCAGCAGATCTGCCCATAGACGTGCGAGATGTCGTCTTGGCGGATCTCCAGAGTTCGAAGTCTGTTGAGAAAGCAGAAAGGATCGAATGGCGTATTGGTCTTCGAAGTTAGCAGATTGTTCTGACAAATCGGCAAACTAACCGGCAGTAGAAGCTCTGGTAATTTACAATCAGGCCCCTGCTTTTGGACTGGCACTCAATCAGATCGACGGACATTATGTCTGCTTTCCAATTCTTTTCGGTAAAACTGGTCATTTCGTCAACGGTCCCCGGCCACGAATCTCGAACTGACTCGTTCTTCCAGTGGCCCAGGGTGGCCGGGAGAACTCAAATGGGCATCGCACAATATGCTTCTGCTGCACTGGGCGCTTCGTATGGAACGCTGGCAGGAAGGTTGACGTAAAGAACCGCTCAAACAGCGGCAACTTTGGCAGTTCGCTTCTTCCTTGATAGAGAGGCGCGCATGCGAGACCGAGCGTTGTTTGATCGCCCGATCGACAGCAAGCTAAGTGACTGTGATCTCGTCAAGATTAAGATCGAAACTCGGGTCACGGCGAAGAGATTCGAACACGAGCAATGGTCATGAGTGGGTCACCGCGATTGGGTTGCGTGTTGAAGATAACGGCACGCACTCTCTTCGACGCTGGAAGGCGGCGATGATCTACAAGGCCACCGGGAAGCTTCCTGCGATCCAGATTCTGCTCGGTCCCGCCAAGATCGAGAACATGGTCAGGTATCTGGGTGTAGATATTGATGCTCTGGTACTCGCCGACTACACAGAAGTCAAAAAATTCGCTGAGCCGTACCGGGCAATGCCGTTCGTGCATAATCGAGTGGTGTCGTCCCTGGGACGGCTATGCGCCCTCCCTTCAGTCATCGAAGAGCGTCGCGGCCTCGGCTGAAAGGGACTTTCCTGCCTCAGTTTGCAGCTCGCTTTGCGCCTTAGTTCGGTCATCAGCCGCCTACTCCAGGAAACCCAAAAGCTGCCAATCCGCGCAGCGCATGTTGATCGTGGGCTTGAGTTGGAAGCGGATTATTTTCATAAAGCGAAATTGGATAGGCCCGAGCCTTGAGCGAACAGCGGCAACGATCTAGATGGATATCTTCCTCTCTCAGTTCGAAAATTGCTGAACGGGCCGGAATCTTCAAGAATACTGAGATCAAGGCTCTCCACGGAAATACTCTGAACGCCGGGAGTTAATGGACTGGTGGGGCTCGCGATCGCATTAGTACAATCACTGCAGTGTATTGTTAGACACCAATCACTATATCTTGGTAGCTTGGTTGCGGACATCCGAGAAATAGGTAAATAGATCAGAGTTTGGCCGCGCGGGCGGCTGAGCGATGAACAATTCTGCTCGCGCTTCACTCGGTGTCACGCCGAAACGTGCGCGAAAACCTCGCAGGAACTGATTGCCGTTGGAAAAACCCAGGCTAGCTGCGATCTGTGTGATGGAGCGGGACGGGCGATTTCGCCGGGTGAGTTCGACAAAAGCAGCGTCGAGCCGCATGTCTCGTAATACCTTTGTTACGCCGCCGTCCGCCGCAAAAGCGCGGTAAAGGTGGGTGCGCGAAACGTTGAAGCGACGCTGAATGAGTTCCTGCGACATTTCAGGCAGGTGGATATTCTGCTTAATGAACGCCATAACCCTCTGTCGCAGCACCAGAGTTAATGGTGAAAATTCCTCTGCCTTCTCCAGAGTCTCGCCCTTCAAGGCGGCGGCGAGCAGAATAACCACAGCTTCCTCAACCGCTTCAGCTTGTGTGCAAGAGAACGATGTACTGAGGGCAAAAAGCCCGCCGAGATAGGTCGCGATCAACTTGGTCATCGGACATCCTGCCTTCAGGACGATCCCGTGAAGGTTTCGAAATCCAACCGCCTTTTCGAGGTGTTCCCGGGGAAGCAGGGTGGAAGCCCGGCAGCCTGCTCTGGTCTCAGTCGTGAGCGTTTGTGCAAGGTCCGCAATAAGGATGTCTCCCACCTCGACATTGACGCTGACCCCATTGAATTCGCCTTTCATCGCGCCCGCTACCGCGATCTGAACGAAATAGTAATCGAGACCGCTTTGCACGATGTTCCTTCTGTCGCGGCTGAACCTTTGGGCGTTGAATGTGGTTGACCCCACTACCATCGAACCAAGGGGTCGCGCCCGCAAGATGCCCTCCAGAGGTGTCTTGCGCTCATCGGGGAGGGGCGATGGTTCAAAGATTGGCCCTGCCGCGGCTCGCCAGAAGTCGTTGCGATGCTCAGCTTCGACCATGGTCGTTGAAATAAAAATGTCGTTAATCATCATGCCCGTTCTGATTACTTAAAAGTAAACTGAATGCTACAGTAGCTGATAACAAACCTGGGCGATCTGTATGTAGATCGTTTTGAACGGTGAGCTGCACGTGTCCTCGGCGAAACGACAGTGAATGACCGCATCTCGATGCCGGGAAAGCGCCGGGTCGAAAAACCGACCTCACGGCCTGCGCCAGAAATCATTGCACTGTCCTGCTTCCCCCATGCTGCGGCCATGATCTCACAAAACAACCTTTTCTCTGTTTCTTCAGCGGAAAGAAATCAAGGGCAGAGAGCGCTAATCAACTGTAGCGAATTCGGTATTCCGCCCGCCACAGCAGAACAATACACTAAGAAATATTGTATATCTCGTTAATATCTAAAACGACTCGAAACAGGAACCAGATCTTATTTAGTTTTTGAAATCGGGATAAGACTTCAGATCTTTGAGAACCCTCGCCACCGATGAGACGTACGGGCGACTGAAATGGAACGCAGCGCCGAAGGCCCCTTCTGTCGCTCCGTCCTGAAAAGTGCGTATCCTGACCTAAGCGCGATTCAATCTCAATCTAAAGGAGACATGAATGGATTCCTTCCTCAAAAAGAAGGTCCTTGGATTTGCGGTTACTGCTTTAACCGTCATAGGGGCAAGTACAACATCGTTTGCCGACGTGGACGTGCCGCCGTTCTATGCCGCGGTGATGGAGATGAAGGCGGAGGGTAAGCTTGGCCAGATCGTAAGCAAGGAAAAAATATCTACGCCGATCGAAGGCGCTGAGGCCTGGCGAATTGCCTATATTTCCTCGGATCTCAATGATCGTAAAACGATTTCCACCGGCCTATTAATTGCGCCTGTTGGAGAAGCTCCGAAGGACGGGCGACCGGTAATTTCCTGGGCGCATGGCACCACGGGCACTGCGCAGAATTGCGGCCCCTCGCAAGTGGTTAACCCGGCAGCGCCGTTGAATCTATATTTTCTTCCGAATGGCAACGCATCCACCGATTATGGCGTCCCTGCTATCGAAACATTCATAAAGGCCGGCTATGTCGTTGTGGCAACGGACTATCAAGGCCTTGGCGGTGGAGGCAAGCACCAGTATACGGTTGCGGCGACAAATGGACGGGATGCGATCAACGCTATTCGCGCCGCAGGAGACCTGAAGGAAGTCGGCGCTGGAAAGAACGCCCTTATTTATGGTTGGTCGCAAGGCGGCGGCACGACCATTGCTGCGGCCAGTTCGGACGACTACATCAATCAAACTGGGACGGCCTTCGATGGCATCGAACTCGTCGGATTTGTGGCCATGGCGCCACAGGATATCGCAGCTGCGGCTCCCAAGGGAGAGATAACAGAAGCGACAAGCGCAGCTATGCTGAGAGGTCTGGTGAGCAGCTTTTCCAGCAACGTGTTCGATTTCACCCACTTTGCGCAGAACATGTGGGCAACACAGTCAGCCTTTCCGGAAAAGCTGAAGCTGACGGATATCTTCACGGAAGATGGCGCCAAGCTGGTTGACGAAGTTATGATGAACAAATGCATCCATGTGGCTTCGGATACGTTGAACTATGCGGTGGGCGATAAATTCAGCGCGATGCTGAAGGCAACGCCGACGAACACCAAGGCGTGGGCAGATGCCATGCTGGCAGGTAGTGTTCCCAATGCCAAGCCCGTCGCCCCTGTCATTATTTATTGGGGCACCAAAGATACCGTTGTTCCCCCGGTTATGGGTGAACTCTACCGTGAACAAAAGTGCAAAATGGGCGGTAACATCGCGCGTGTACAATTGCCGGGCGAGCAGGACCATTTCAGCACGCCTGCGGCTTCAGAACCGCTGTATCTGCCTTGGATTGCTGATCGTTTCGCCGGTAAACCTGCGCCTGATGGCTGTGTCGATCAATAAGTCTGAAGCGGGTGCCAATCTGGTTCATTCGGTCTTCCTGATCTGCAGTAATGCCTGAGAAGTTAGCCGTAAACCGTTCGCCGGGAGGAACATGGATTCCTCCCGGACTGCATTACCACAGTAACTTTGCAGGTCGTCGGTAAGAGATCGATGAGGCACACGCGGTCTCGCGTGCTTTTGGCCTACGATAGCTTGCCGGAAGGTTATTTCGGCCGTTCGATGCCCGATTCTGAAAAGCTGGATCAGGCCGCTTCGTAGCCAGGCACGTTAGATTTCGGAGCGGCAGTCTCGCGCGGCCCCTTCTAATTCCGTACCGCTGCAGACGGCCCCTCACGCTGATGCGTTTTCCCAATGCCAATATTGGTAAAAGGAGAACTCAAATGGGTATCGCACAATATGATCCTGCTGCACTGGGTAGGCCAGCTTGGAACGCAGGCCGAAAGGTCGGCGTGAAGAAGCCACTCAAACAGCGGCAAATCTGGGCAATTCGTTTCTTCCTCGATAGAGAGGGGCGCATGCGAGACCGAGCGTTGTTCGATTTGGCGGTCGACAGCAAGCTACGAGGCTGCGATCTGGTCAGGATCAAGATCGGAACTCTCGTTACGGGCCAGGATATCCGAACACGAGCAACGGTCATCCAGCAGAAAACCGGACGTCCTGTACAGTTCGAGATTACGGCGGAAGTCAGAGCAAGCTTGCTCGCGTGGCTTCAGCGAAGAGGCGGCACCATAGATGATTTCGCATTTCCGAGCCGGGTCGATCATGCCGATCATCTCAGCACTCGCCAATATGCCAGGCTGGTCGATGAGTGGGTCACCGCAATCGGGTTACGACGTGAAGATTATGGCACGCACTCACTTCGACGCACAAAAGCTGCGATGATTTACAAAGCCACCGGAAATCTCCGTGCGATCCAGATCCTGCTCGGTCACACCAAGATCGAGAACGCAGTGAGATATCTGGGTGTAGATATCGAGGATGCTCTGGAACTCGCCGAGCATACGGAGATCTAAAAAATCGCTGTGCCGTACCGGGCGATGCCGTTCGTGCAAAATCGAGCGGTGTCGCCCACCCTTGGGAATCGCTATGCAGTTCATTTCAGTCATTAGCGTAGCATTCCCACAGGTTCCACAGCGGTCTTGCGCTTATCCTGAATTTCGCTTGCGAACGGGTGGTTTGCAGATTGACAGCGATCGGACCCAGGTTAACGGAAGCGGATCTTTATCGAATCCTCGGACCGCGCTAATGATGGAGGATGACTGAATTGCGTTCTGGCATTCCGATAGTTTCATTTGCTGATCAAATTGCACTGGAAAGCTGGTTAGTGAAGCAACCGAGCGATTCCAACGGTGCATGGATTAGATTTCGTAAGAAGGGTTCGAGCATAGCAAGCGTCACCAAAGCTCAGGCGATCGACAGTGCCCTTTGCTATGGCTGGATCGACGGTCAACTTGACAAATACGACGCTGACAGCTGGTTAGTCCGCTTTACCCCGCGCCGATCGCGTAGCAAGTGGTCGGATGAAAATCGAAAACGCGCGCTGGAACTGATCTCGGCGGGGCGAATGCAATTGTCTGGGCAATTGGAAATTGATAAAGCGAAGGCAGATGGCAGATGGGAGGCGGCGTATGCACCAGCTAGCAAAGCTGAGGTCCCACCGGACTTGCAGACTGCGCTCGATGCGAACCCGAAGGCCGCAGCTTTCTTCGCTACGCTCACTGGCGCTAACCGATATGCGATCTTGTATCGGATTGGCGCGGTGAAGAAAGCTGAGACCAGAGCTCGAAAGATCAGGGATTTCGTTGGTATGCTTGAACGGGGAGAGACCATTCACGGTTGAAACGGCTGTTTTCGGTCGCCCTCTTCGGGTTCTGGTGACCAACATTGGACTGCTAGCGCTCGGACTGTTTTGCGTCTTAATCCGGCCTTTGGGACAAGTTTGGCGGACGCCTGTGAACAGTCGGTCCGCTTATGACTTTCGCTAAGCGCCATTTGCCGCTTCGATAGAAGCGCGCCAATTGCTGACGACGACCTACCAAAGGATGCCGACTGGTGGCAGGCCGACGCGGCCGTGTACACACTCGGGACGACGATCGCGAAGGCAGGTTCACGTGAAGCGTTTCGCGAAGTCGATCGCGACTACCCCCTTGCCGTCGCCCGGCTTGCCAGGCGCATGGTACGCCGCGCTTGGCTGTCGTCTCCGCCATGGGCGCCAACCGCAATTCGCCCTTCTTCTATTCGCGGGTGAAGGGCGAACTGGAAGCGGATCTGGCTATGCTGGACTTTCCGTCACTGACCCTCGTGCGACCGGGGCTGATTGGCGGCGACCGGGCCGAACGGCGTGCCGGCGAGCATGTGGCTACGCTTGCTAAAACTTTTCGGCCCCGTCCTCCCCAAGGCTTGGCAGATCAATCCCGCTACAAGGATCGCGGAGGCTCTGCTCGAAGCCGCGCTTGGTCATCGCACAGGAACGAGGATCATCGGTTCGGCGGAGATGTCCTGATCCTCAGGAACGGTTCAGGTTCTTCGAACATGTAAACGTGCGGCACGGCCAGTTGCATGAAATGGACACTTTGAAGGGCTGATACGGCTCGGTTTTCCTGAGTCACGGCATCAGCGAAGCAGCGCATCAGACGGATGAGTTCAGCTATGTGATCCAGAGGTACGTATCCGCCGTTGGATTGTTCTGTTGGACGCACTGTTCTTCGGCCAACGGCTCAACTGGAATAAAGTGGTTGGGACTGGAACTCGCTGACCGTTCGGAACTCTCAGGCAGCCCTTGAGGCGGGGCGATGCCTGACGGTAAACGTCCGCGAACCAGTAATAACTCAAGGGGAAGTAACGTCGCGATCGCCTGGCTCGACTAGAAGACGACACCCGTTTCATGGCTGATCAGTAGATCGGCAAGTTTCTGCGCTGCAGGTCCCAATGCCTCGTCCCGGCGGTGGGCAAGATAGGCACCAGACGTGATCTCGCCATTGCGACCGATGGCGTTGACATTGAGTCGCACGAGCGTTCCCTGTTCCAGGTCCCTCTCAACGAGCCAATGGGGGAGCCGCCCCCAGCCCGCGCCCTCCAGGATGAGGTGATGTTTGGTATCCTGCGTGTTGACGCGGCAGGTCTGTGACGAAACCACCCCGAAATCCCGGCCTGCTGATATGTCGGACGGGTCGGTCAGAACGATCTGGAGATGATCGGCAACATCCATCAGCTCCAGTGGTCGGCCCGCATGGCGGTGGGCCAGCGGATGGCTTGAAGCGACGACCGCGACCTGGCTGATGGATATCAGCGGCTCGAATTTGATACGGGGGTCGCGGAAATCTTCACCCACCATTACCGCAAGCGCACAACGGCTCTTCCTGAGCGCATCGAGCGGACCGCCCATAGCCTCCGACCATACACGGACGGCAACGGCAGGGTAATCGTGTCGCATTCGTGAGATCGCGCGTGCGACCTCGTGCATGGGAAAGAGCGTATCGACAGAAATCGCGAGTTCCGTCTCGACGCCATGCGCAAAACCGCGCGCCTGGGCGCGCAATACGTCCACGCGCAGAATGATGTCGCGTGCGTTGCCGAGCAATACCTGCCCCTGCGGTGTCAAGGCCGGCTTGTAGCCGGAACGGTCGAACAGTTCCACGCCAAGCGCGGCCTCAAGGTTGGCGATGGTGGCGCTGACGCCCGACTGGACGCGCGAAAGCTTCTGGGCTGCAGCGCGGAAGCTGCCGCTGTCGGCAATGGTTACGAAAGTCCGGATCTGATCAAGCGTAAGGGCATCCAGCATGATCTTTCCTCATGATCAACTATATCATTTTTATATCACTTATTTCGCTCATCCATTTGATGCAACCTTCCGCTCAATGAAATCAACGCGCGAGGTCGACGAGATGACGAAGGTGCTGGTGCTTTACTATTCCTCTTATGGTCACGTCGAGACGATGGCTTCGGCCGTGGCTGATGGCGCGCGTGAGGCGGGTGTGACGGTGGCGATCAGGCGGGTGCCTGAGCTTGTTCCCGAAGCGGTTGCTGCGAAGTCCGGATACAAGGTCGACCAGTCCGCGCCCGTCGCAACGGTGGCCGAGCTTGCGGATTACGATGCCATCATCATCGGAACGCCGACCCGTTTCGGCAATATGGCATCGCAGATGAAGAACTTTCTCGACCAGACCGGTGGCCTCTGGTTCGAGGACAAGCTGGTCGGAAAAGTCGGCAGCGTCTTCACCTCAACCGGCAGCCAGCATGGCGGGCAGGAAACAACGATCTTGTCCACCCAGACCGTTCTGTTCCACCTCGGCATGATCATTGTCGGCCTGCCTTACAGCTTCAAGGGCCAGATGCGGATGGACGAAATCACCGGCTGCTCGCCCTATGGTGCATCGACGCTGGCCGATGATGGATTGGGAGGGCATCGCGAGGTCAGTGAAAACGAGCTGGAGGGCGCGCGCTTCCAGGGACGGCATGTCGCCGGGATCGCGGCCACCCTCGTGGCCGGGCACGCGGCAAGGGGCTCGTGATGGACACGCCATCAACAACGAAAGCAGTGTCCACGCACTGGACCGCCGTGTTCGTCATCGTTGGCAGCGGAATTGCAGCCGCCTTGCAGGTTGGCAAGGCGGCGATTGCAGCGCCCCTGTTGCAGAATAATTTCGGAATCGGGCTGACGGCGATCGGCTGGCTGACTGGAATATTTGCGCTCATTGGCCTTGTCGGCGGCATTCCGACCGGGGCGTTTGTTGCGCGTTTCGGTGCGAGACGCATCCTCATCATCGGGCTCCTGGTCACGACAGTCGGCGCGGCGCTTGGCGCGGCGATACCGGGACTGCCCAGCCTGTTTTGTGGCCGCATTATCGAAGGGGCGGGTTTCCTGTTGGTGACGGTCGCGGCGCCCTCATTGCTCCAGGAGGTTACGCGACCAGCTGATAGTGATCTGGCCTTCGCCCTCTGGAGCTGCTTCATGCCAGTCGGCATGGCGGTGGCGATGCTGGTGGGGCCGTTCTTCGAGGACTGGCAGAGGATGTGGTGGGCAAGCGGGGCGCTGGCGCTGGCCATCTGCATCGCTGTTCCACTTGTCATTTCCGCTGGCGGGCAAGGCCAGATCATGTCCTGGAACAGCTTGCGCCGCGACAGCATGACCGTGGCACGCGACCGTAGCGCTGTGGGGCTGGCGATCACCATTGCGCTCTACAGCATGATGTTCTTCGCGGTCTTCAGCTTCCTGCCGGTGCTGCTGATGGAGCGGTTACAGGTGACGCACCAGACGGCCGGACTGCTCAGTGCACTGGCCTCGGCCGTGAACGTCATCGGCAATCTGACGGCGGGCCTGCTCCTCTCCAGGGGCTTTAGCCGCCCGGCGCTCCTGATCGCGGCATGCCTCGTCATGGGACTGGCCAGCTTCGGGATCTTTCTCCCTGTTCTGCCGGACGGTGCGGCCTTCGGCCTGTGCCTGTTGTTCTCGACTGTCGGCGGTGTGATCCCGGCGATCCTGCTGTCCTCCGCGCCACTCGTGGCGCCAGCGGCAAGGTTGGTTCCGGTCGTTCTGGGTCTGATCATTCAAGGCAGCAATCTCGGACAGATTCTTGGTCCGACAGCCATCGGCGGCGCACTGGATCGGTTCGGCTGGGATTCAGCCGCCTACATCGTGGCGGGCACGGCAGTGATTGCCGTGCTCGTGGTGGCCTCGACGCTCAGGCGGGTCGGGGCACAGCGGGTAAGCTTCGGGATGGGAGAGCATTGATGAGAATCGAATTCAACCACACGATCCTGGCGACGCAAGACGCACACGGCTCTGCCCTGTTTCAGGCTGAAATGCTCGGACTGCAGCCGCCGCGCAGATGGGGGCCATTCTGGATGGTCAAGCATCGGCAATCTGCCACATGGGCGCATACGCCTTGGGGGCCGCTGCATACGCCGTGAAAGCGGCCAGCCTAGCCGCCTCAGATCAGGCCGAAGCCGCCGACAAAGAGATTGCTTGGCAACTCGGACAGGTTACGGCGGAAGTGCAGGCTGCACTTTTGCAGCTTCCGCCTGTTGGCGAGAACAAGTCTGGCCCGCTCGGCCCGGGTCTCCTAACTTCAGGTCAACTCGGTGAGATTATCTGCCAACTTCAAACCGGGCTTGCCAAAATCGGTGCAAACTGACCACACCGCGAACGGCAAGTATGAGGTATCGACCATTGGCGACGGGATGACCGAAATGGGGGTCGGAAGCTGTTGGACCGTTAAGCGCCCGCCTTTCGGCCGTTGAGGCCGTCGCAACCACCTACCAAAAGCTGCCATTCCGTTCGCGCTGTAGGTAAGGTCGGGATCGGGGCGGGAAGCTGATCGGCGCTTTTGCCAATCATCCAACGGTAAGCGCACCTTCTGCACGTCGCTGCCAACTTTCGCCTCGGCCAAGCGTGATCTTTCGGGTTCGCCGAAGCATGTAGACGCTCGGCAAATAGTTTCAGGGCAGCATGTTCGAAGATATCCGATCTGCTGGAATTTTGGCGCTCTAAGCCATTTCAGCCAGGCCAGAAAACAACCATCTTTTCCTCCAGAAGTGATTTCGGCGACGAGCCCACCCTACGGAATCTGGCGCCGCTTGCCTTGATCGCTTTGACGATCTCCGGTGCCGGATGCCTCCAATGCAAGTGGATCGGTTGGGCGGCTGCTACCCAGAGCTCCGCATCGACCACGAAAAGCGATGGATCAAAATTGTGTGCCGAGCCGTGATGGGGGAGCATAAAGGTAGCCACCCAATCCATCTCGTCGCGATAGTGACGTTGGAACCTCTGTACTGCCAGCGGATCCTTGAAGTCTGCATCGCCGGTTCCCATCCAGCCCACGCGCGCATTTGCGGACGTACGCGAGTTGCGCAACACGGCGCCGGCCGTCTGTGGCTCAGCCGGACCGGAATATAACGACAGGGAGGTTTCGTTCTTATCGCCAAACGCCCAGGCATATGCTCGAGAAACGGCGGTGCGGTGTTTCGTCACCAAACCTCGCCGTTCCTTCTCGACCTTTACCTTGTCGCGGAAGCTATCTCTCGGCCATTTCAGGAGCACCTCCACTGCCGCGCAAAAAGCTTCCCGATCCTGCTGTGACGCTCGCCGCACATGGGGCTTCAAGAGCCATCCACCTTCGGTTCCCGCGGCAACATTGAATTCGATATGCTGCACGACAGTTGCTCCCTCAGGCGTCCGGCGCACCAGAGGCGGGGCGCCGTGCCAACCCGTCTCCGTGCCCTTCCATGGCATACTATCCGGGCCGGAACGAGGAGGCTCCGCGGGCGGTAGCTCGAAGAAGCCCGAACCGCCTTCGTCCTCGTCTGTCGGCATTACCATGACGATCTGCCGCGGCCCGAACCGAGCCATGGTGCCGACGGGATCGACGACAGCATCTTGGTGGAAGCGTTCGGCACTGCGTTCGCCGATTGTCGCACAGCTTCTTCCGAACGCGATTATCCGGTCGATGTCGTCCAGATATGGCATTACGATTGTATCGACTCGGAGCCCCCTCTTCTCGTGAAGAAGATGAGGGATGCCACAGATGTGATCGCGGTCGAAATGCGACACGAAAAGCATATCGAGCCGACGCGATAGGCGTCGAGCCACGATTGACCGCACAGACGGGATTACACCGTCGATCGGATCCGAGCCGCAGTCGTAAACATACATGAAGTCGGCCGAGGGTATGGCATCGGACGCTAGGGACGCCCGCCACATGGCCTCGTTGCGTCCAAGATCCTGGAGGGTGCCGACGTTGAAGCCGCCCTGCCCGACCGGGAGCTGATATCGATGATGTCCCAGCACATGCTTCGCTTCTTCTCGCTTCCAGGCGCGCGGGTGGCTGGAAGACAAGCGAGCCGTCCGAGCAGCGTGGTGCGCAGCTTGCCGCTCGCGCTCCGACAAGACCTGACGACAGTGTTGACGGAATTCCTCATCATCGAAGGTTTGGCGCCTGAACTCCAGCGCTTGGGCGAAGAGTTGGTCGGATATTCGGCTTCGGAGATCATCGACCAAGGTGTCCAACAACACTCTCAAGCCATAGCTCCGAGCTACATCTGCGCGGATGTAGACATCGGCGCACATGCACGCCAGGTCCCAGTTCTCATCGTCCGAACCGACATACGAAATCGTGCTGTTCATTTGTTGATCCAAGAACATCGGTGAGGCGCGGCCGCGCATCTCGCGGGCAGAGCAGAGGAGTGAACGGCGTAGACGCGGAAGGGATGATGATTTCGATAGGGAGATATAGGGCTCAAGCCGGCTCCGTATCGACATCCAAGGACCTGCCGCCATCGTCATTCCTCGCCTCCGCCGCGTCCTCGGCTGTTTGGGGAGTGGCAAACCATGGCTCGATTTGGAGTGCTTTCCGCAAAGCGGTTTGAATGAAATCAGGCGCTCGCCAGATATAGGCTGCCGCCATCGTCTTGCCCTCCGGCGTCAATGTCTGAAGGTGGCTGATCGCATTCGGGATCGAAAAATCCTTGCCAGATTCCTGCTTGAAATTACCGGGCAGTCCCGTCCAGACCACCACATCGAATCCTTTTTCGGCGGCCCAGGGGGCGATCGTAGCAGGCACTTCAGGTTCGCATTTCCGGCTGCCGTCCCGGAAATAGAACCCCATGCGCCTCATGATCGTGCCTTCCCGGCACCGCAGGTCCTCGATCGCGTCATCGGGATTCCTTCGGGTGCTGATCGCATAAGAGGTTCTACACTCGGAACCGTTCGCATTGTCTATCACCAATGTGAGCGCGCCCTTGCGGCTTTCGGATATGCGGGAGAATTCCAGTTTGAGGACGGGGCCGTCGGCTTGCCACTCTTCATGCTGTTCGTCGAACTCGGGTCGCTCGTCCCAGATGAGCGAACCCCATCCCAGAATTGCGATCCTCGGCGCCTTTTTCTTTTCTGACATCCCATCCACCTCATATGGCCACCGTAAGTGTAGCCGCAAATTAGCTTTGTATCAGCAGGAAACTTGACGGCGCGTCCCGCCTACGCTCAGGGCTTTGGCGGGTCAGGCTCTAGGCTCCGCTTTCACCTTTGGCTTCAGCGCGATCCCGAGCCGCATGGACTACTCGTCCATGCGGGTGCCGATCTTTCGCGCAAGAAGGCTCGGGAGCGCACCACCAAGCAGGCCTGCCTGTTCGCTGTCGGGCCGTCGCCCGCCTCCTATGAGGCAACGGACGGCTCCAGACGAAGCAGGCAGCAAATGCTTAGAACTGAAAGGTCCTAACGTGCAATGCAGTTGCCACGTGTGACATACGCATGCACAAATTCCACATCGTCGCTACAGACGATTCAAGTATTCAGGGGGAAAGTGCCTGTGGGTAAACAAGACAACCGTGAAGCGGAGTTCCGACCGCCGGCGGTCATCGACGCTGCGCAGCTCGGGCGCATTGAAAGCGTTCACCGGGGTTTTCTGTATCAGCACCTCTACGCGGTCGCTTGCCTGTTGATGGCTCAACGAGCCGGTGCCTCGGCGATTGTCGTTGAACACGATGAAGACCTGGAGATTGTCCTCACCGACAGGCGCATCTACGTGCAGATCAAGACAAGGAACGGTGTTCTCAAGCACTCTGATATCAAGGGCGCGCTGGAACGCTTTGACGTTTTGAGAACCGAGCATTCACAAGGCCGGCGCACCGGCGCGGCCAGTTTCGTCATTGCGGCCAACGCCGCGCCGGGGCCGGTCCTGCTTGCGGCGACAAGGACGGGGGACTGGCCCGCCGATGTGGCCCTCCTTTGGCCGGGATGCGACGCGTCGATTGAATTAGCGCTTCCCGAGCCGCAGCCTGATGTCAATGGTGGACTTGCGCAGTGCGCGCGACTGGCCGAGGCCCTGCCTTTCGCGCTTCTGTCGCCGGAGACGCTTGTCTGGAAGCTTGCAAGCATGGTCATGGCGGCTGCGGCAGGAAATCCGCCGCGCACGGATCACTCATTTGCGGCCGAGGAGCTTCCTCATCTGTTCGAACAGCTGGTTGTCCAGCTTCAGGATTTCCCGGCGCCCCCGCCGGTGTATCGCGCGCAAGAAAACGAGCCCGCCCTGCATGCCGATGAGCGGTTGCGGATTATCAAAGGGTATTCTGGTGCGGGCAAGACGGCGTGGGTTTCACAAGCCGCAGTGCATGCGCTCGGAACCGTCGCATACTATGACGTCGTCGAGACACCAGGGCCTGCGCTGGCATCCTCCCTCGCCCGCGAGCTGGCAGCCCGACTTTTTGGCAGGTCGGGCGGGGCCCTTGGTGAAATTCTTCTGACGGGCGCCACGGGCCCGGAAATCCTGCGAGCCATTGGCACGCGGGCCGCAGCGAGCGGTGACCAGGTGACAATTGTCCTGGATAACGCCCACCGCGTAGCTCCACCGGACCTGTTGACGCTGGTCCAGCAGGGCCGCGATCTCAAGTTTGTTATACTATGTCAGCCGGGCAAGAACATCACTGAACTTGAAGCACTCCTGCAGATCAAGGGCGAGAGATTGCAGGGCTGGTCGACGGACACCATCGCCCTTGAGGCAAGCGCGCACGGCTGCCGCGCGGACCTTGCCACATGTCAGCGGCTGATCCAGCTAACGGCCGGTCTTCCCCTGTACATTCAGAACGCCATGGCTGTTGCGAAGGGTCGGTACAATGGAAATGTACGGGAGTTTTGTGACGATCTGGAAGGTCTGACCCACGAGGTCGAAACAGCTCACGAGCTGATCCTCGTACGGGCGCTCGAAGGACTTTCGACGGCAAGCCACAATGGGCTTGGTGTTTTGTGTCTTTGCGATATTCCGCTTAAGGCCGATGAGGCGAAATCCCTCCTTGGCACCACTCTTGGACTCAATGAGAAGGCCGTCGCCGGCATACTCCGGGAGCTTCGCTCGGCGGGACTCGTCGAAAGCTACAGCGACAATCGCGTAAAGGTACACGATGCACTGCGTCTTTTGGGCCGACGCCACCTCGATACGCTCGAGGGCGGAGTCTTGTCGCGCGCGCACACGGCACTTAAGGACATCCTGTCGACTTCTCTGCGACAGCAATGGGACCTTACCAAACTCCACTTCTATCTGCGGACGCTCGCAGCCATTGGTGACGTGAAAACTCTCGTTCAGTTCGCAACGGACGAGATGTTCCACGAGCTGGGCGTATTGCCTGAGATACTGCGCTTCCTGGAGACGGCGGCAGCTTCTGAAGAAACCGATCCCGAGGACCGATTTTGGGCCTTGGACGGGCTGGTATTCTCCGCACTGAAACGAGGTGACGGTGACGAAGCAATCGCTTACAACGAAGCCACGGCCAGGCTTCTGGTAGAGCATCCGCTCGGAGCGGACGAACGTCTCGCTCACGGGATGAAACGTCTGCATATCCGGTCCGCCCAAGGGGACAGAGCCGGAGTCATCGAGACGATCTCCGAAGTAATCGAGTTTCTTCCAGACACGCCACAGCACTTGCGGATTTTCCGCTACAACGCAGCTCACGCGATGTTCAAGTTAGGCAACTACGATGCGGCTATCAATGAAACATTTGAACTCATACAGGAATACTATGATCTCCTTGGCATCGAGCCGACCGATGTCATGGGTCGCAACGCTCCAGAAATCCTTCCTCTGATCAGGAAGAAGCAGGATTATCAAGATCACGCGAAGCATCTGGCGGATTGCCTGGACCTGAACGCGCAGGCATGTCAGCAGGTGGGCCTAGTTTCGCCCTTCGGCAGAATTCATGCCATGAAGTTTTACGACTTGGCGCGTGCGTTCGACTCACTCATTCGGGTCGGCCAGGATTTGGTGGATGATTTCGTGGGCCGTAACGATTTCATCGGTGCCCGGCAGATCATCGAGATAAATCTGCTCCCGATTGTGCTGCGTCTGAAAATGCTCGACCGGATCATCCCTGTACGAAGCCAGTACGCTGTGGTTCTGGCCTTCTGCGGCGAATTTAATGCCGCCGAAGCAGAAATGGCGCGGCTGCTCCCTTATGCTGATGGGCTCAGCGAACAGGGCAGAGGAGAACTGCTCAACCAGAGCCGGGCGATTTCGCAGCTTCGGATCAAGGGGCCGCCTCGCCAGTGGGTCCCGCCCCGTCCAGTCAGGCCAATTCTTCCGCGCCAAAGGATCGCCCAGAAAGTAGGCAGAAACGAACCTTGTCCCTGCGGTTCGGGGAGGAAGTTCAAGAAGTGTCACGGTCAGTAGCTACGAGCGAGGTGGTCCCCTTGGCTCGCGTGAACATTTCCCGCGCCTAGCCTGGCAGAACACACTCCAATGCAAGTTCGCGAGATCATCGTCGGTCGCATTTCGAAATGGAGGGATGGTCTACAGGGCTCGTATATGGACTGTGGACAAAGATTTACTGCAGATGGGAATCTGAGAACAGATCAAGTACGCTGGTGCCAGGAGCTATACTGATGAGTGGCAACATCGAAGCTGTACGCGCACTAGGTCAAATATTGCGGCCGTCGGATGACCCGCCGCCGCTGCTGCTGCTGGGAGCCGGCGCCTCTTTTCGATCGGGCGTCCCCATGGCTGCTGAATCCGTCAAGCAGATTGCGCGCCGCGTTTACTCTGAGCAGGTCTTAAAGGGAGCGCGGCCGCCCGAGCGCGTGAGGCCGACCGAGTGGGAAGTCTGGCTGCAGTCATTTCCGTGGTTCATTCAGGGGAACGACCGCCTTGCAGAAAACTTCCCGCTGGTCGTCGAGCACCTGCTTCGACCCGCCGAATTCCGCAAACGCGTTATTCTCGACATTCTGAAGCCCGCGAACGGAATCAGCCGGGGCTACAAGGTCGTGTCGGAACTGATGATGCGCGGCCTTATCAACACGATCTTCACCACTAATTTCGACACGTGTCTGGTGGACGCATTGAAGGAGAGGCAGCCGCATATCCGGCACATACATGAAGTTAATCGCGGGCCTGGAGACTTTGCCCAGTTCAACGTCTTCAACAAGTGCCAGGTAATCTGGCTCCACGGACGCGCCGAACAGTATGCGGACAAAAACGCAACCGATGAAATCGGTTCCCTTGATCCCAAACTTACGGACCTGATCCGCCCCCTTACACATGGGGCGCCGCTGGTTGTTGTTGGGTTCCGTGGCTCCGAGCCTTCCATCATGGAAGGCGTATTCGGACAAAATACAGAGGGGCGGCTGGATTTTCCGCGGGGCGTTTACTGGTGCATTCGGCATGGTGAAACTCCGCATCCGAATGTTGAAGCTCTCGCGCGCCGGCTAGGCCCGAATTTCCGGCTGTTGCGCATCGATGGTTTTGACGAGCTTTTCGAGGAACTGGACAGGGAGGTCGCTGGCCAGGAACGGTATTCCGCCCGTCCGGAAGATGCAGCGTCAGCAGAACATCTGGCGGCATATGACGAGCGAATCGTCACGGGGGCGTCAATCGACGATCTTGATCTCGACCTTGCTCTGTCGGTCCTGCGCGAATACTGCGTGAAGCTGAAACGCGCGCCCATTACCAGTGAGTCACTCACGACCTTGATGAAAGAACAGGGCCTTGTGATCTCGGGTGATGGTGGACTCGGCATCACCGCCGGTGCGTTGCTTCTGTTTGGCAAGAATACACAGCAGTTCTTTCCGCATGCTGTCGTGGCGGTGACTGAAGCAGGGAAGAAGCGCGAAGTCTATGATGGCAACCTGATTGGTCAGCATAAGCAGTTGCTTGCCAAGATCGAGTCGGTTGACGTCAATCCTGTCCTCAAGGTGAAGAAGCAGCGGCACCACGACGAGCGGCCGGCCTATCCGCCACGCGCGCTTGTTGAGCTGTTGGTCAATATGCTGGTGCATCGGGACTATGCCATGCACGAGCCCGCTACCATCGAAATCCGGCCGGGCGCGGAGATCGTCTTCAGCAACCCCGGAGGCCTGACACAGAGGCTAGCGGGACGCTTGACTCTCGATAACGATGGCCGGTTCAACCCGACTGAAACCATCACCGATACTCGAAATCCCTCACTATGCGATGTGTTCTTCGGCCTGAGTGCAATGGAGAGAGAAGGAACCGGCCTTATTGAAGTAAAGGACCTCATGGGTGCGTCTGGCGGTGGAACGGCATTCTTTCACCGTCACGGGCGCTTTGAAGCCATTGTCGAGCGCGCGCCGAGCGCCGCGGGTTCTAACACAGTGGCGCGGTCGGATGTGCCGACCGGCATCTATATCCTGAACGTCCTTCCGTTCAGCGTTCTGCCCGAACGGGTATCGATTGTCCAGCTTCGAAAGCCATTGCGCGAACGCCCGGCCGGTTTCGATCTGTCTGAGTGTGGAACTTTTGTCGACCGCGGTACCGAGCTTTGGAGTTTTGTACCCTTGCCGCTGCTTCTGACGATTCTTGGACCGATGGCCGACGAAGTATCGAGTGCGTGGATTGCCCGTTCGGAGATTGAGGCTGACCCCGATCAGCGCCGTGTGCTGTCATGGCTTCTGCGAAAGCATTGGGAACGGTACGTCAGTGGATTTTCTGACCAAGGCCTGGTGCTTGAAGAGGGCAAGCGAAAGAACCGCGCCTACTTTCAGGGGCGCGACGGTCAAAGCAGGACCGTTGTCTGGAATAGTCCGCAGCGCCGCAATATCAAACGCGACGTTGCCAAAAAGCGCGGCGATGGCCCCAAGACATGGTTCGAGAACGAGGGATTTTCCTTCGAGATCGTAGAGCTGGACGCACAGTGGTGCGTCCGGATCAAGCCCTTCTATATGTTCACTGGCCGTAACGGCAAAACGCCGTTGCCATCCTTCACGCGCACGTCGAAGGCCACGAGCCGTATGAAATTTGACCGCAACAAGAATGTAGAGGCTGACCTTCTGTTTTGGAGCCGGCTCCTGGGCAAAGGTGGGGAAACGATAAACATTGGAAGCCGACATGTCGACGATCTGATCCTGGAATCGTCGTTCCTGACGGTAGAGGTGCCCGAGATCGGGCTAGTGTCGGATGACGGTAAAGATCAAGATCGAATGCCTGCGTGAGCCGGAGCTAATTTTTGGTGGCAACAAGCAAGGAGTGGACCCACGCCGTCTGATGGCGGCTGCCGGCCCCGTCGACACCTTGGCGATGCGGGACATACGCATCGCGCTTGTTGGTCCCCCTGAAGAAATGGCCGCCGCACGCCAATGGCTTTTGCGCTTCAATAGCATGTCGGTTGCTCGCGAACGCAACGCACGCCGGTACCGCGACTGGCCGGGAGCAGCCAAGGCGCTTGGTGTCAATTTTGTCATCGAGGACCGTTTCGTTCGCCCGCTTGATGGCGAGCGGCTCTCCCACGCGATGAGTCGTGCCTCACCAACCGAACGGTTTGAAGAGTTGCTCGATCTTTTCGATTCCAAGATTCAAACCTTTTTCGGCGAAGCGCGCCCGGACTGCATCGTCGTTTGCCTACGCGAAGAACTCGCTGACTTCCGCATAAATAATCCCCGTCTTTCGATCCAAGAGCGCGCTGCTCTTGAGCGCTTGCAGCGGGAGGAGGAACAAGATCAGCTGCAGTTGTTCCAGCCTACGCCGGAAGAAGCCAAAGCGGCAGAGGACCTCAGAACCCAAGCCGAGGACCTTCTGTTCAGGACTTTCTACAGAGCCCTGAAGGCCAAGATCATGACGCATCAGAACCCGGTTCCCATTCAGGTCCTACGCCGCGACACATACATGCGTCCGGATGATGTGGGACAGAGTTTCGCGACCCGCGCCTGGAATCTCGGAACATCGCTATTGTACAAGGCAGGGCATGAGCCTTGGAGGCCAGCTGATCTACCTGCAAACACGTGCTTTATAGGCATTTCTTTTCACCATCTCAAGCGGCGCGAGGGAGATGTCGTATACGCCAGCGTGGCCCAAGCGTTCTCGAACGAGATCGAACCATTTGTGTTAAAGGGCGCTACGGTTCCCCATGAGCAGCGGCGCAACCGTCAGCCCTATCTAAGCACCGCTCAGGCCAGCGACATGATGAAGGACGTGCTAGATAAGTACGAGGCGATCGCAGGTGTTCTGCCTTCACGCGTCGTCGTTCACAAGACCAGCATGTATGAACCGGAGGAGGAAGCGGGGTTCAGGAAAGCCGCGGAGTCCCGCGTCCCTGTATGTGATCTGGTCTGGATCAGGCCGACCGCCTTCCGGCTGATCCGCAAAGGCATGCAGGAGCCTTGGCGCGGCACCCTTTGTACGGTCGGCGATGAGTCTTACCTTTATACGAGCGGCTACGTTCCCTGGTGGGACGAGTACCCTGGGCCGCATATCCCTGCGCCGCTTCAGATCGGCTCATGCGGACCCACTGACATCCGTCAACGCGCCCGCGAAATCCTTGCCCTGACCAAGATGAACTGGAATTCGAGTGAGGGCATCGGACGGCACCCCATCACCATCTCGTTCGCCCGGAAAGTGGGAATGCTGATGACCGAACTATCGGATAACCAGGCTCCTAACCCCTCATACAGATTTCACACCTAGTCTTTTTCGCAAGGAAGCCAGGTGTCTACCTTTGAAGGACGCATCAGCTATGACATGTCGGCATTGCGGTTTAGCAAGACCATCAAGGCGCATCTGATTCCGGAGCCTTCGTGTTGGAGATCAAACCCGATCGAGGAGAGTAGCATCTGATTCTCCACGAGGGGACGCGAAGCCGCAGGTCAGCAATACTGGCGTTTATGACTCTAACCTGCTGTGCGGTCCCTGCGATGGAATTTTGGGCCGCTATGAGGGTTATGCTTTCAGCCTCCTCCGGCGCTCGCGTACGATAAGGGCGGATCTGGGATCAATCGTAGATATGGGGCGGTCGACGGCGATATGATGCTGCGCTTCGCCGCCGGCGTCACTTGGAAATATACAGCGACGCAACCCCAGTTCGGACGAATCGACATCGGCTCATATGCCTCGGTGCTACAGGACGTGGCGCTCGGCAATGGGCCGATCCCCTCGACGCTCGACACCGCATTGATCCGCCTCGTCGAACTCGATGGCGACTGACCTGCCACTGAACTTTCATCCAACGGCGATTAGAGCCTCGGCGGTTTTGACTACGCCAATTGGCGTGTTGGTAGCAACCGGCGGAAACGCCAAGCTTTCATATTGCGCAGCGTTGGAGC